>Ga0307407_10000832_pt1 | contig 10269 bp, 10 predicted proteins | sample 322Ometagenome_FD_203886 | JGI IMG/M metagenome (GOLD analysis project Ga0307407, IMG submission 203886) | Maize rhizosphere microbial communities from greenhouse at UC Davis, California, United States - 322HYB-O-1 | ecosystem: Host-associated > Plants > Roots > Rhizosphere > Soil | place: USA...
GCGGAGGACGAGATCCGCGTCGGCGAAAAACCCGAGCACGGGCTCACCGTGGGCGACGTCGCGCGCATCTACCACCAGGAGCGGGGCCGCTGCGCGCTTCTGCTCGAGGCGCCCGAGCTGGCAGAGGCTGGCGGGAATGGGCCTTGAGGCGTACGGGCGATCCTGTAGGCTGAGTAGGTCATTCCCGACGAGAGGGGGTTCGCAAATGTCCGATTCCTGCATCTGCCGAGCCTCCGGTCGCGCGCGCTAGCTTCCGCACCGACTTCCGAGGCTCCCGTACGCGCCCATCCGGGCGCTTTTTTCGTTCCTCAAGCCGAAGGAGTCAGGTTGCAACTCGAAGATCTCGGTTGGGACGCGTTTTTCGCGGATGCGTTCCAGCCCTACGAACAGCAAGGTCTCACGCCCGCGCGGGTCGCCGCGCGGCATCACGGCCCGTGCGAGCTTCTCACAGAGCACGGGCGCATAGGCGGCCTCCCCGCCGGAAAGCTCGAAGGGCTCGACCTGCCCGTGGCGGGAGACTGGGTCGCGGTCCGGGAACTCGAGGGAGAGAGGAAGGGGATCGTCGAGGCGATCCTCCCGCGTCGGACAACGTTCACGCGCAAGGAGGCGTGGCGGCGAACCGTCGCGCAGGTCGTGGCGGCGAACGTCGACACCATCTTCCTCGTCACGGCGTTCGGGCAGGACCTGAACCCGCGCCGTCTCGAGCGGTATCTGACAGCCGCGTGGGACAGCGGCGCAACCCCCGTCATCGTCGTGAACAAGAGCGACACGGCGACGGATCCGGAAGACGACCTCGAGGAGGCCAAGGCGATCGCGTTCGGCGCTCCCGTGCACGCGGTCAGCGCGGCGACCGGCGCCGGGCTCGACGAGCTCGAGCCCTATCTCGGGCGTGGCCGGACCGTGGCGCTCCTGGGCTCGTCCGGAGTCGGCAAATCGACGCTGATAAACCGCCTGGTAGGCAGCGAGCTGCTCCCGACGGCCGATACGAGCAAGGGGGGCCGCGGCAGGCACACGACGACGAACCGGGAGCTCGTCCCGCTCCCCGGCGGCGCGCTTCTCCTCGACACACCGGGGATGCGGGAGCTTGCGCTCTGGGCGGACGAAAGCGTGCTCGACTCGACGTTTTCGGACATCGTCGAGCTCGCGGGTGCCTGCCGGTTCGCTGACTGCACGCATCTTCACGAGCCAGGTTGCGCGGTGCAGGCCGCGATCGCGGATGGTTCGCTCGACGCTGCGCGCTTCGACAGCTACATCAAGTTGCAGCGGGAGCTGCGGGCGCTCGAGATCCGGAAGGACGCGCGCCTGCGCTCGGAAACCAGAAAGGAGTGGCGGCGGCGGCACCGTGAGCTGCGGAACGTGAAGTACTAGGCTGCAGCGCGTGGGTCGTCTCGTTCTCCTACTGGGGCTGGTGCTCGCCGCGGCGGCGTGCGGCGGCGGGAGTACCGAGACCGTGACCGTCACGGGGACGCCTCAGACGGAGACGAAGACGGTGACGGTCACGCTCGAACCCGAGCCGACTGTCTCGACGTCTGCACCGCCGCTCAAGACGCCGACCTTCCAGATGCCCTCGAAGAACATCGGCTGCGGGACGAGCGAAGGCGTTCTCGTCTGCGACATCCTCAGTGGACTGAAGCCCGAGCCCGAGCGGAAATGCGAGCTCGACTGGACGGGGATGGAGATGGAGCGGCTCGGCCCATCGCAGCCGCGCTGCGCAGGCGACACGGCCTACGTCCAGTCGGCGCCCGTCCTCCAGTACGGAAGCACCTGGCGCCGCGACGGCTTCACGTGCGTCTCCCAGCAAAGCGGCCTGCAGTGCCGCAACCAGGAAAACCAGGGCTTCTTGCTCGCGCGCAACTCCTGGACGCAGTTTTAGCCGGCTGAGGCTGGGAATCCTGGAACTACAGGACTGAGCTGAATGACTGTTGCGGTCGGCCACCAGGATCCAGCCTTCGTCCACGAGGCCTTCCTCTACAGGGGCCCGGACGAGTTTCTGCGTGGGATGCTTCAGTTCATCCGGGACGGGATCGATGCCGGCCAGCCGGTCTTCGTCGTCCTGAACGCCGAGAAGATCGCGCGGCTTCGAGAGGCGCTCGGAGAGGACGCCGACCGCGTGCTCTTCGCCGACATGGCCGAGGTTGGGGCAAACCCGGCGCGAATCATCGCGGCCTGGCATGCGTTCGTCGACGAGCATGGCGCGGGCGGGCGGGCGATTCGCGGGATCGGCGAGCCGATCTGGGCCGGGCGCAGCGACTCGGAGCTCGCGGAGTGCCACCGCCACGAGGGGCTCCTCAACCTCGCGTTCGCCGACACTCCCGCGTTCCGGCTCCTCTGCCCGTACGACGTGTCGGCTCTCGATCCCAGCGTGGTCGAGGAGGCCGAGCGGACCCATCCGTTCATGTCCGACGTGGAGTCCTTCCGGGAAAGCGGCAGCTACCGCGGGCTCGAAGCGATCTCGGCGCCGTTTGCAGATCCGCTCAAAGACCCGCCTGCGTCCGCCGCTCGGCTCACGTTCGACGCCGACTCGCTCGGCGAAGTCCGGGACCTCGTCACCGACCGAGCCGAGGCAGCAGGATTCGACCGCGAGACGACGGACGCGCTCGTCCTCGCCGTGAACGAGATCGCGACGAACAGCATCCGCCACGGGGGAGGCTTCGGAATCATTCGCACGTGGGACGACGGCGGCTTCCTCCTCTTCCAGGTCGAGGACGCGGGTCGATTCGATGCGCCGCTCGCCGGCAGGCGCCAACCGGTTCTCGAGGAACCGGGCGGGCGAGGGCTCTGGCTCGCGAACCAGCTGTGCGACCTCGTGCAGGTGCGGACGTTCGAGGACGGGAACGTCGTTCGCATCCACATGGCGATTGGTAGCTAGCATTCCTGGCATGCGCTCACTCCTCGCCGTCCTGATTCTCTCCGCGGCAATCCTCGCCGGCTGTGGCGGCGGGAGCGACAGCTCCTCCGGGGCTAGCGGAACGGAGAGCTCCGCGACCGCGGCAGACGATTGGGCGAACAGCGTCTGCGAGGCGTTCGTCGCCTGGAACAACTCGATCACTGACGCGGGCCAGGGGATCAGGGACAACCCGTCGGAAGAGGGCATCAAAACCGCGGGCGAGCAGATTCAGACTGCCACGCAGACGCTGGCCGACGACCTGCGCGGCCTTGGGAGGCCCGACACGGAAAGCGGTCAGGAGGCGAAGGACACGGTCGACCAGCTGGCCACGAATCTCGACACGAGCCTGCAGAAGATCAACGAGGCGATGGACAACGCATCGGGCACGACGGGCGCCGTCACGGCTGCCTCGACGATCGGCACCTCGCTCGTGGAGATGGCCGATCAAGTCTCCACGGCGTTCCAGCAGCTCCGGGAGATCGATGCTCAGGGCGAGCTCCAGAGCTCGTTCGAGCAGGGCGATTCGTGCGCAGGGCTTACAACGACTTCATAGTCGTAAGCCCTGCCGTTACCACAGAGAAGGGGTAGCGCCACCACCCCCAGCAGTGGCGCCACCCGGACGGCTCCGCCAGAAGCGGATGCAAGAACGCATGATCCTCTTCGGCCGAGGCGAATGCATCGGTCGCACGGCCCGATTGCCTAGGTCATTGGTCGCGGCTCATGCAGGAGGCGTGACCGAACCGGAGAAGGGCGGTTTCTTCCCACCCTCCGGCGTGGGATCATCCGCGCATGACGGCTTCCGCCGAACCTTCAGCCGCTCTTCCGTTCCACGACCCCTCGCGCCGCTCGCGGCTCGTGAAGGTCGTCGTCTGGCTTCTCGGGCTCGCCGTTGTCATCGTGGTCCTGAACCTGCTCGGAGTGGACGTGGTCGGCTGGCTGCGGGACCTCTGGGATCAGATCAGGGGTGTCCCGGTCGGCTACATCGTGGCGGGGCTCACCTTCCAGACCGGTCAGACGATCCTCGCCGGCGTCTCGTACTACGGGATCCTCAAAGCGGCCTACGGGGACGAGGTCTCGCTCCCCCCCGTCGTCACCGCCTACGCCGTCGGCGTCGCGATGAACAACTTTCTCCCGGCCAACATCGGGACGCTCGTGACGCTGCTCATGTTCGTCGCGCTGATCCCCGCGTGCACGTTCGCCGGGGCGATCGCCGCCTACCTCGTTCAGAAGATCTTTTTCACGATCGCCGGGACGTTCGTCTACCTCTACCTCTTCCTTTCTGTGCCTGGCTCGTTCACGGAGAACCTCGGCAACGAGAAGGACCACCCCGCGCTGGTGATCGGCATCCTGGTCGGCGTGGTGCTCCTCATCCTCATCGTCGGGAGGATCTTCTGGCGTCAGGTAAAGAAGCTCTGGAACCAGGCGAAGCAGGGCGGCGTGATCCTCTCGGAGCCGAAGCGCTACTTCACCCGCGCGTTCCTGCCGTCGCTCTTCTCATGGCTCTGCAAGCTGACCGTGATCGGGATTTTCCTCGCCGCCTTCGCTATCCCGGTGACCTTCGAGTCGATCATGTGGGTGACAGGGTCGGGCTCGCTCGCGAACGTCGTCTCCGTCACACCCGGCGCGGTCGGCATCACGCAGGCGACGAACGCCCTCGCGCTCGCCAGCTGCTGCGACGTCCCGCAATCGGTCGCCGTCGACTACTCGACCACGCAGCAGCTCATCACGACCGCGTGGAACTGTCTCTTCGCGCTCATCCTCGTCGTCTGCATCTTCGGGTGGACGGGCGGTAAGTCGCTCGTCCTCCAGTCCTACGAGGGCGCAAAGGAGAAGGCAGCCGAGCAGAAGGAGCAGCGAGCCGCCAAGAAGGAGGCCAAGCGCGCCGAGGCGCGGGAGAAGGGCACGAGCTTCCTACGCCGGCGGCACGACGAGGACGAAACGGACTAGGTGTCCACCGCGACGTATCGCGAGCCGGTGACGTGGCGGCCTGAGCGACCGCGTTTCCGCCTCGGCCGGGTCCTAGCCGCCTGGATCCTCGCCGCGCTCGCGCTCATGGCTGCGGCGTGGCTGGTACCGGGCGCATCCATCGAAGGCTTCTGGGGAGCGTTGCTCGTGTCCGCGATCGTTGCCGGGCTGAACGCGGTTCTGCCCCCGCTCCTCGCAGCGCTAAAGCTGCCGTTCACGCTCGTCGCCGGCTTCCTGCTCGTCCTGCTCGCCGACGCGTTGATGCTCCTCGCCGCAGACGAGATCACGGACAACGCGATCCACCTGGACTCCTTCTGGATCGCGCTCCTCGTGGCGCTCGTCGCCTCGGCGGTGATCGTAGTGCTCGAGGTCATCACCGGCGCGAACGACGAGGACACGTACACGATCAGGGTCATCCAACGCCTCGCGAGGCGGTCAGGGGAGCGGGTGGAGTCGGACAAGCCGGCAATCGTCTATCTGGAGATCGACGGCCTCGCGCTCCCGATCCTCCGCAGCGCAATGCGGGACGGGAACGCACCGCATATGGCGAGCTGGATGGCCGAACACGGCTACGCGCTCACGGAGTGGGAGCCCGACCTCTCGTCCCAGACGGGAGCGAGTCAGGCAGGAATCTTGCTCGGCTCCAACGAGGACATTCCGGCCTTCCGCTGGGTCGAGAAGGAGACCGGCCTCCTGATGACGTGCTCGGCTCCGGTTGACTGCGCGGAGATTGAGCGGCGGCGCGGGACGGGGATCGGCCTCCTCATCAACGGCGGTGCGAGCCGCGGGAACCTCCTCTCCGGCGAGGCCGACCACGTCATCCTCACCGTCAGCCGGATGGAGGCCGAAAAGAAGGCGAACCCCGGCTACCGCGCCTTCTTCGCGAACGGGTTCAACGTGACCCGATCGCTCGCGCTCTTCTTCTGGGAAGTCATCCTCGAGACCACCTCCTCCGCCCGCCAGCGCCGGCGCGACGTCCGGCCGCGCGGCCACCGCGGCGGCATCTACCCGCTCATGCGCGCGGCGATGTGCGTGCTCGTCCGCGACTTGATCGTCTACGGCGTCCTCACGGACATGATGAAGGGGCGCCCCGCGATCTACGCGACCTTCTCGAGCTACGACGAGGTCGCGCATCACTCCGGGCTGGAGCGCACCGACACGCTGGAGGCATTGCGCAAGCTCGACGAGCAGTTCGGGCGCATCGAGCGCGCCCGGCGGTACGCTCCGCGGCCCTACGAGATCGTCGTCCTCTCCGACCACGGGCAGACGCAGGGTGCGACGTTCAAGCAGCGCAACGGCTACGGGCTCGCCGAGCTCGTCGAGCGCTCGCTCTCGGAGGGAAAGGTGACGCGGGTCGGCGGCGGAGACGAGCAGGACGCGATGGTCGGCCACGCCGTGGGCGAGGCAACAGGGCGTGCGCCGGAGAAGAAACGGTCGAAGAAGGACGTGAGCGGCGAGCAGGTCGTCGTCCTCGGCTCGGGGAACCTCGGCCTCATCTACCTGATGGAGGAGTCGAGGCGGCTCACGGTCGAGGAGATCGAGCAGCGACATCCGGACCTCCTGACCGCGCTGCGCGAGCACCCCCACGTCGGCTGGCTCCTCGTTCGCTCGGAGCGGGACGGGCCCGTCGTTCTCGGAGGGCGCGGCGCCCGCTATCTCGCCGACGGCCGCATCGAGGGTGAGGATCCGCTCGCGAACTTCTCCCCCACCGCCGCGCAGCACCTCCAGCGCACCGACTCGTTCGAACACGTAGCCGACATCATGGTCGGAAGCTTCTACGACCCCGACCTGGACGAAGGCTGTGCCTTCGAGGAGCTCATCTCCTTCCACGGCGGGATCGGCGGCCTGCAGACCCGGCCGTTCATCCTCCATCCGGGTCGGCTACAGGTTCCCGACGAGCCCATCATCGGTGCCGCCAAGGTTCACGCCGTGCTCGCTGGGTGGAGGACGGAGCTGGACGGCACGGGGAGCTGATGGCGGCTTCCCCGAAGATCATCTGCATCGGGCTCAACTACCACGACCATGCGCTCGAGCAGGGCGCTGAGCTTCCCAAGGAGCCGCTGCTCTTCGGCAAGTTCCCGAGCGCGCTCATCGGCCCCGACGAGGCGATCGTCCTCCCGCCGGAGAGCACGCATGTTGACGCCGAGGCCGAGCTTGCGGTGGTGATCGGAGCCGAAGGACGGCGGGTCTCCGAGGCCCACGCGCTCGATCTCGTGGCCGGCTACACGGTCGCCAACGACGTCACCGCGCGCGACCTGCAGAAAGGCGACGGACAGTGGCTCCGCGCTAAGGGCTTCGACACCTTCTGCCCGCTGCTGCCCGGCGTCGTTCCGGTCTCCGAGCTCGGGAGCGGGTCAGGGCTGCGAATCGTGCAGCGCGTGAATGGTGAGGCTCTACAGGACTCCTCGACGTCAGACTCCCCCCGTCGCGCTGGCGGACGGCGACGTCGTGGAGATCGAGATCGAGGGGATCGGGACTCTGCGGAATCCCGTGACCGCCTAGCCACTAGTGTTAGTGGATGGCCGTCGTCGCTCGGCTGCTCGGGCCAGAACTCCTAGCGAGGTCTGTAACGACTTGATCGTGTCCAGCGATTTGTTGAGTGACCTTGCGGATGCTGCCCGACGCCTTGATCGCTCGCTGTGCCTGGTGTGACCGCTACGAGGTTGGAGATCGGTGGCTGCCCAAGGAAGACGTGGCGGCGTTTCTTCGCGATGACGGCTCTACCGTTACCCACGGAATCTGCCCGGACTGTGTCGAGGAACTGAGGCTCCGGCAACTGTCCGCCTAGGCTGACCGCCTGGCGGAAGTCCGGACACAAGGTGGCGCTGTTCGGCCACGGAAGTTCAACCGCTCCGGCCGATTTCACACGTGGATTCGTGCAGCTTCTGGAGATCCCTACTCGGAATCCTGCGATCCGGCCGGGTCGTATCTCGCGGTTGCAGCGCTCGGCCGGTACGAGGCTCGTCTCACAGCTCACTCCAGGTCACGAAGCCGATGCCGGGTCGTACTTCTGCTCCCAGGGCGAGACCCCGAACGCCTCGCCAGGAGTACCTCCCAGGCAGAGGATGGTCGTCCCGACCTCGTGCGCCACGGCCGAGCGGATTGACGCCGGCTCGGGCACGTAGACGAAGGTCCCGCCGGGGGCCTCGACGGTCTCGCCGTCGACCGTAAACGTCGCGCTCCCTGTGGAGACGTAGTAAAGCTCCTCGTGCTTCGTGCCACTGTGCTCGATCTCGTCGTGCTCGCCGACGATCTCGCCTTCCTGGGTGGCCGTGTAGGCGTTGACGCCGAAGGACTGGATCCCGAAGTGGATCCTGACCGCGTGCCAGTCCGGCTCGCCCTCTTCCTTCTCCCCCGGCGGCTCGGGAATCTGGTCGATGTGAGTCACCTGGTAGCCCGCTTCGCTCATGCGTCCTCCCTCGTCGTCTGAACCCTTACAGAAAGGTTATTCGCAGCCCGCAGCCGGCGCCCTCGCCTAGATTCTCCCCGACGACGATCGTTCGAGTGATCGCGGAGCTCTTGTGCGCTGGTCGCGAGAGGCGTAGAACTGCTCATCGTGGAGTCACGCCTTGAGCGGCAGGCACGGAACGAATCGCTCATCCGAGAAATGAACGAGCGACTCGAACAGCTCGACAGGGCGGCCGAAGCGGGACTTGAGGGTGAGCACCTCGTCTTCGAATTTCTCTGCGAGTGCGGAGCGGGTGAAAGGGGCGACGCCGGCTGCGAGGAGCAGATCGAAATGACCGTGGCCGAGTACGAGGAGATTCGACAGCAGGATGATCGCTTCGCGCTTCTTCCTGGCCACGAGACGGAAGAGCTCGAAACGGTGCTCCGGCGGACGGAACGGTACGTAATCGTCGACAAGAAGCCGGAAGCGGAGTCGTTTGTCGAAGACGACCCGCGCGGCGCGCCCTCGAAATAGCGACACCCACCGCCCTCGACGACGCCAGCGCTTCCCGCGAAAGCCCCCTCCGCGCCGTCGTCTCTCGGTCGCCCGGCGGAAGCCCTAGATCGTCTGCCTTGGCTCAGGGCTCGGCTTCTTTGAGCCGCCGCGGCGAGTGCCCATCGCGATGGACGAACGAACTAGGCCGGCGATCGGCGGTTGCGCGGCAATCGCAGTCGGCGGGGCTTCCCACGGTCGCCGAGCACCGAGACGACGGTCTGCGCAAGGTGCGGGCAGCCGACTCGGGGGAACGCATCGCGTCGGTGGCGGTGGAGAACGAGGAAAAGATCCCCGGATGGCGTGTCCCTGTACACGCGGGCGAGACTCAGGCGTTCGATCGCCGCCTGCGTCGCCATCCAGATCGCGTCGTACCAGTCGTCCGCGATCTCCGCATCTTCGAGCACCCGTCCGAGTTTTCGCATCCCGTGGTAACCGTGCACCTGGATGTTTTCCAGCAGCTCGAGGTAGTGCGCGGGCCTGCTCACCGGGATGCGCACGCCGGGACGCGCCTGGGCAAGCCCGCTGTCCTCGAGAAAGATGCGCTCGAGCTGGCGGAGGACGACCTCGAGCATATCCGCCCCGGCCGGGAGCGGGACACGGGCGATGAGCTCGGTCACGTCGGCGTCAATCATCTCGGCGCCTGAGCGCCGGGCGAGGGCGGTGCGGTGGTGGCCGTCGATCACGAAGTACGTCTCGCCCAGCTTCACGGTGACGATGGGTGGGAACGCGCCATCAGCGAATGCCATCTCCAGCGAGCGCAAGCGCTCGCGGCTAAAGGCGTGAAGCGGGCGGAAATCGCGGGTGAACGAACTGGCGCGGCTGTCCGTGCCGACGAGCGCATGAAGGGGGATCGGACGAACGCCGAGGTACCGACGGCCAAACGGCTTTAGTCGCCTCTCGACGTCGTCGAGGTCGAGCAGGTGATCATCGCCTCGGGCCCTGCTTAGCTTCATCTGACCAGCCTACAGCGGTCCTTTGCCGCAGAAGAGGTCCCGCTGCTTGTGGAGCGCGCCGACGCTTCTCCCACGGCGTGGACGGGCGATACGGAGACGAATGTTTCACCTCCGAGATCGGACTCGATCGTCTTGCCCGCTGTCGGGCGGAAGCACTAACACACGCCCAGACCGCAAGATTTCCGGATCGTCGTCATCTCTATGTAGGAGGGACGGCCAGGAACTCCCGAGTCCTGGCTGTCCCTCGCTACGGCCGATGCCGGCGCATCGTCGCTCGGCTGCTAGGGCGGAAGGTCTAGTCGAGGAGATCGATCCGGACACTGACGCCGTGAAGAGCCTGCCAGAGACGGATGTAGAGACCGAGTTCCATACGCGCCTGCTCCTGATGAAGGGCATGCGGCAACTCGACGATGACGCTTCCGTCTTTGGCCACTTCGGCAAAGCATTCGTGCCGGCACAAGAAAAGGGCGAGATCATCGCAAACATCGGGCTCACTGGGGTACAGGCGAAGCGCCATCGAA
>Ga0307407_10000836_pt1 | contig 10252 bp, 8 predicted proteins | sample 322Ometagenome_FD_203886 | JGI IMG/M metagenome (GOLD analysis project Ga0307407, IMG submission 203886) | Maize rhizosphere microbial communities from greenhouse at UC Davis, California, United States - 322HYB-O-1 | ecosystem: Host-associated > Plants > Roots > Rhizosphere > Soil | place: USA...
CGTGTCTGGCTGGGACCCCACGCGGCAAGCCACGGCGTCACCGTCGAAATGGTGGTCGACGACATCGTCGATCGCGTGCCGGTGCCATGACACGACTGCCAACGTCCCACCGCCAACGCCCAAACGCCAGGAAAGCACAGGTGTGACCTTGGGAGTTGGCAATTGGGAATTGGCAGTTTCCGCGGAAGAACCCCTGGTCAACCTCCGCGAGATCGCGGAAATCGAACTATTCATCATCAAGCGGATGAAGGAGTTCACGCTCGGCGACCACGCCAGCGTGTTCAAGGGGAACGGCTTCAACTTCGTCGGCGTGCGCGAGTGGGAGCCTGGCGATCGGATGTCGTCGATCGACTGGGCGCAGTCGTCGATGACGAACTTCAGTCCGATGATCACCCGCGACTTCGAGCAGGACAGCAACGCCACCATCGTCGCGGTCGCCGACGCCTCGCTGTCGACGCGGTGCGGCGTGCATGGGGTGCCGATCGCCGCCGCCATCGCGCGGGCGGTTGCGGCGGCCGGCCTGTCGGCGATGTTCTTTCAGGATCTGTTCGGCCTGGTCACGTTCAACGACCAGTTCCAGCAGCTCGCGTCGGCGCGCCCGCGGATCGGCCGCTCGCACCTGCTGTACTGCCTCGACCTCTATCAGAATCGCCGGACGATCGATCCGGACGAGGAGCGCCGCGACATCATCGTCGCCATCGAGAGCCAGCTGCGGAAAGCGTCGCTGGTTCCGGTGATTTCCGATTTTCTGTTTCCGGATGCGGAGCGGCTCGTTCAGGAGATGGCGCTGTTGAACGCCGTGCACGACGTGTTTCTGCTGATTGCCGATGTGCGCTTCGCGTATGAGCTGCCTGCCGTGTCGGACGGGTGGGTCGAGGCCTACGACATCGAGAGTGGCCGCACGCGTGTGCTGTCGCGTCGCGAACTGCGGCGGCTCGCGGACCGGGTCGGTGCCTGGCAGGATGGCATCGAGGCTCTGGCGCGCGGAGCGGGGCTCGACGTCGTCCGCGTCGGCCTGGACCGGTGGCAGATGGAGACCGCGCTAGTGGAGTTTACCGCCGAGCGGCGGTTACGGAAGATGTAGATGAAATCGCAAATTCCAAATCCCAAGATCCAAATCCCAACGCCCATGCGACAACGATTCTGCTTCGCCCTGATGGTTGTTCTTCTCGGTGCGGTGCCCACCTACGCGCAGGCGAAACGGGCGCCGCGGCCCGGCGAGGTCGAATCCGACCCGATTCGCTGCTGGTGGAAAGCCGATCGCAGCGCCATTCGCGTCGGCGAGCGTTTCACCCTGGTGTTGACCTGTGGCGTGATCGAAACGACGGCCATCAAGGTCGTCCCCGCCGTCAATCAGCTCGAGCCGGGTGCGATTTCGCTGACACCGTTCGAGGCTGTGGCCGGCAACCGCCACGAGGACGTCGTCGCGCCGCCGTGGCGATATATCCAATACGAGTACGCGATGCGCCTGCTGAGCGAAGGCTTCTTCGGGCAGGACGTCAGCATCCCCTCGCTGACCGTCACCTACAACCTGCAGTCGTCGGGCACCGTCAATACGGAGGGACGCGATCAGACGTACGTCCTGCCGCCGCTGCCGATGCGGGTGCTGTCGATCGTGCCGCGTACCGCCGCTGATATCCGGGATGCGTCGGGCCAGACGTTTGCGAACGTCGAATCGCGGCGCAACCGCGCCACGGCCGAGATTGTCGCCGCCTCGATCGCCTTCGCGTTTGCGGGTGTGCTGGCCGCGCTGGCGCTGGTGCGGCTGGCCGGCCGGTTCCGCGTGCGCGGCGCCAAGGTGGTTCGTCCGCTTCCTGCTGCCACTGTGCTGCGCGGGGCAATCGCCGCCCTGCGCAGTGCCCGCCGCGACGCGGCCCGCGACGGGTGGACGCCGGCGCTGATGTCCCGCGCCGTCGCCGCGCTGCGGATCGCCGGTGCGGTGGCGCTCGGCCGCCGTGTGGCGCAGGCGCACGTGACCACCGGCGCCGTCGATCGGGCCGGACAGATCGAAGTGCGATCCGGACTGCTGCGGCGCAAGCGCGTGCGGCTGTCGGCGGCCACGACTCCCTCGGCGCTCATGGCGGCGATCGAGACCGGCAACCGCGCTGCGTCGCGCGAGACACTGCAGCCGATTCTCGAAGCGCTGCAGCTCTTCAGCACCGCCGTATACGGGCGCGCCGGGGAGGCCGACGCCGTCGCGCTCAGCACGGCCGTGGACAACGCCGCCGCTCCCGTACGCCGGCTCTGGCTCCGCTCGCTGATTCCATTTGGCGCCGCTCGCGGGACGGCTGTGCCGTCGATGCCGACGCGTGCGGGATCGGCCGCTTAGGAATGCAAAATGCAAAATGCAAAACGAATCCTCAATTTTGCATTTTGCATTTTGAATTGACATATGACCGAGGCCTTCGTCATCGCGCTTCGTAACACGTTCGACGAATGGCTGCGGACCCGCTGGCGCGATCTGCAGTTTGCGGACGTGCGGACTGCGCTGCTGGTCTTCGTCGTGCTCGCCGCGATTGCGGTGCTGGTGCTCTTCGTGCGCGCGATGCTGGGCACGCGGGCCGGGCGGACGCACGTGACCCTGCCGGCGCTGCTGCCGGAAATGCGCCGGTCGCCGCTGGCGCTCGCGCGGCACCTGCCGCTGCTGCTGTTCGTGGCCGGCCTGCCGTTTTTCGGCGTCGCGCTGGCCGATCCGCACACCGGCTTCACGCGCGAAGAGGTGTCCTATCCCGGCCGCCGCATTGCCCTGCTCGTCGACGCCTCCACCAGCATGGTGATGCAGTTCAAGACCGAGAACATGAAGACGCAGGGGGAGGCCACCTTCTTCACGGCGACCGCGGGCGCGGAGGAGTTCATCAAGCGGCGGATGAACGGACCGTATCGCGATCTGGTGGCGCTGATCCAGTTCGGCAACCAGGCGTACGTGGTGACGCCGTTCACGACTGATTACGAGAACATCCTCCTCAGCATCCGCCTGGTCAGCGACCCGCGCGAGTGGGGGCGCTTCAGCGACTGGGGTACGACGATCGTCGAAGGCATCGAGCAGGCGACGAAACTGTTCAAGACGTTCTCCTTCGTCAATGCGTCCGGCAATCTGATGGTCGTGTTCACGGACGGGCGCGACTCGGATCTGCAGCCCAAGGGACGGCCGGTGGAAAACCTCATCGCCGAGGCGCGCACGTGGAAGATCCCCGTGCACATGGTCCGCACCGCCTACAACCGCCGCGAGGGCGAAGTGGTCCAGGACAAGATCTGGCGGCCGACCGTCGAGCGCACGGGCGGGCGTTTCTACGCGGTGTACGACGAGGAGTCGATGCGGCGCACGCTGCGCGAGATCGACCGCCTCTCGCCGGGCCGGATCGACGTGCGTGAGTACAGCGTCCAGCGGCCGCGCTATGCCGGATACGCGCTGATCGCCACCGCGTTGTGGCTGACCGCGGCAACGTTGAAATTGAGCTTTGGGGTGTTTCGGACGTTTCCTTAGCTGGTAGTTGGTAGTTGGTAGTTGGTAGAGGCCGACCTTCAGGTCGGCCTTGGAGGTACCTGTGAAGAGCGTTACCGCCTATCTCGTCGCCGCCGCGGTCTTCCTTGCGGCCGGTGTCGTGGCTCTCACCGCATCTCGACTGGAGCGCTCACTGGCCGATGCTCAGGAGCGATCGTCGACGCAGCAATATGCGCTGGCCCGCGCGAGCCTCGACGATGCGCAGGGCTACCTGCGGTACGCGCGGTGGGTGCCGAAGGTCGGTGAGGACACCGTCAGGGAAGTCCGCGCGCGGGAAGCGGCGCTCCAGTACTGGCAGGGCGACTACCAGCAGGTGCTGCCGGCACAGGCCGAGCCGGTCGCGGCCGTTGACGAATCCAACGTCGAGCTCCAGCTCGTCGTCGCGAACGCCGCGTTCCGGAACGGCCTCAAGGGTGTCACCGAGCGGACCGCGGCGATCCAGGCGCTGAACGAGATCGCCAATGGCTACATGACGGTCCTGAAGAACAACGTCTGGCATGAGGAAGCGGCCTACAACTACGAATACGTCGTGCGTCTCCGCGACGAGATTGCCAAGGGCCGCCGGCCGCCGTCCGACCAGCCGGAGCAGGGCATGGACCTCGGTGAGAGCGGCGCTCCGTCGGAGGCGACGACCACGAAAGGCTTCCAGATCTACGTCCCGCTGCAGGGAGAAGAGAAGGCGCCCGAAGGCGGCGACGCGGGGAAGGCGAGCGAAAAGGCACGCAAGGGGTGATTCCAAAGGTCACGCTCGAGACGTTCCGATTCGAATCGCCGGCGCTGCTGTGGCTGCTGACGATTCCCGTTGCGCTGACGGCGGTGTGGTGCTGGCGGGTCGTCCGGCGGCGCGCCGACGCGCGCCGGCTGGCCGCGGCGCGCGTGCTTCCGGTCCGCGAGCGCTACAACTTCGCCGGTGACCTGACGTTCTGGCTGGCGGCGCTCGTTGCCTCGGCGCTGCTCATCATTGCCATCGCCAAGCCGCAGGCGCGCATCGCCCTCTCGCGTCGGTCCAGCGCCGACATCGTCATCCTGCAGGACGCGTCGGCGTCGATGTATGTGAACGACGTGCGGCCGGATCGATGGCGACGGTCGGTCGCGTTCCTGCGGACGTTTGCCGAGGCGTTGAGCTGGCGCGGCGATCGCGTCGCGCTGGCGCTGTTCGCGCAACTGGCCGCCCCGCAGGTGCGGTTGACCCGCGACCCGAACTCGCTGTTTTTCTTTCTCGATCACCTCGGCGACCACTCGCCGTTTGCCCTCGAGAACCTCACCACGTGGGATACCAACATCGAGGAAGGCATTCGCTGGGGGCTGAACCTGATCGAGAAAGATCAGGATCTGTTCGGCAAGAGCGGCAATCCGAAAGCGTTCCTCGTCGTCTCCGACGGCCAGTCCTGGACCGGCGACGTGGCTCGCGCGCTGCAGACAGCAAAGGATCGCAAGGTCCCGGTCTTCGTCGTCGGTGTCGGGACGACCGTGGGAGGCATGATCCCCGAACCGTTGGCGCTGGACGGCTCACGGCCGCCACCGAGAATCCGCTCCACCCTGGACCGCAGGTCGCTGCTGCAGATCGCCGTCGCCGGCGGCGGCGAGTATTTTGAAATCGGCGAGGAATCCGACCGCACGATCGCCTTCCGCATCGTCGATCGGCTCCGGGCGCGCGCGGCGAATGCGGAGCCGGTCGAAACCTTTGAGGATCTCTACAAGCAGGCGCTTTCGGCGGCGGCTCTCGTCCTGTGCTTGGGCGTGCTTGTCGTCCGCAAGCGAACCGAGCTTGCGTGGCAGGCCGCAGGCGCGCTGTGCGTCGTCGTGCTGCTGGCGAGCGTGATGTAGGCCACCTATATCGGCTCAATCCGCAGCAGCGCGGCCTGGGCCTCTTCCGTCACCACGTAGAGCAATTCGTCGGGTCCCTGCCGGACGTCGCGAATGCGCTGGCGCAGCTCCCGCAGCAGCGACTCGCGCCGCAGCTCCTGCCATTTGTCGTTGAACACGATGCGCTGCAGCTGGCCGGTTGGCGACATCTCGCCTTCGCGCATGCCGCCGACGAACAGGTTGCGGCGCCAGTTCGGAAAGCGGTCGCCGTTGTAGAACGTCATTCCCGACACGGCGATCGACGGCACCCAATAGACGGTCGGCTCTTCGAAGCCGCGCGCAGCGTGCGCGGCGTTGAACCGCGGTCCAAGGTAGTCGCGCCCATAGCTGGCCAATGGCCACCCGTAATTCCGACCGGGCAGGATGACGTTGACCTCATCGCCGCCGTTCGGCCCCTGCTCGGCCGCCCAAATCTCTCCGTTGTAGGGGTTGGTCGTCAGTCCGAGCTGATTGCGGAACCCCAGCGCGTAGATGTATGGCTTGTAGTTCTTCTTCCCGGCGAACGGATTGTCTGGCGGCAGCGAACCGTCGTCGCGCATGCGAATGAGCTTGCCGGCGTAGTCATTGCCGTGCTGCGGGCGATCGAGGCTCGCGGGAGGACCGGTGCCCGGACCCCCGATCGTCATGTAGAGCATGCCGTCACGGCCGAACGTCAGCCGGCTGACCTCGGTGTCGACGTCGTCCGACAGGAAAATCTCCTTCACCTCGGTCAGCGCCTGCCCGTTCCATACCGCGCGGCCGACCGCATTGCTGGCGAGGTTGTTCCCGATTGGCTTGTGGTAGGTGAAATAGACCCAGCGGTTCTGCGCGTAGTCCGGGTGCAGGATGATGTCCATCAGTCCCGCTTCCGTTCCGCGATAAATCACCTGCGGCACGCCGGGCACCGGATTCGGATCAATGACCCCGTTGCGGACGACGCGCAGAGCGCCGGCACGTTCGGTGATCAGGAACGTCCCGTCCGGCAGAATGGCGAGCCCGTACGGATTCGAAAAGCCCCTGGTGACGACAGAGACGCGGATGCTGGCTTCCGTCGTCTGGAACGTCCACGGTCCGTCGCCCAGCGGTGGCGACGGCAGCGGCTTCGGGCCGGCCGGGACCACCCCGCGCATGTCGCGAACGACCGGATAGGGATACTTCGCCTGCGCGGGATTCGGCGCGGGCTGTTGCTGCTGCGCGGCGAGGACCGCCGACGCAATCACTGCGACGCCCGTCGACAATGCCCAAAAGGTGCGAACCCTCATCGGCGATCTCCTCGTCGTCAAGTCATTCTACCGTTCGCAAGGACGCTGTCGCCCCGTAGCGGGGCGGCCAGCGGGAGCGCGAACAAGCCTGCACCCGCGTACAGATCGAGCACCCGGGAATCGAAGGAACAACGAGATCGATGAGGAGTTGGCGGCTATCTGACGTCGAGCAGCTCCACGTCGAAGATCAGCGTGGCGTTCGGCGGTATTGCGCCGGGAGCACCTTGGGCGCCGTAGCCGTACTCCGGCGGGATCGTCAGCGTACGGCGTCCGCCGACCTTCATCCCGGCGACACCGTCGTCCCACCCGCGGATGACCCGCCCCTGGCCGAGGCGAAACGCAAATGGTTCACCACGATCCCGCGAGCTGTCGAACTTCTTGCCCTTGTGATCGGGCTTGCTCTGGTCATAGAGCCAGCCGGTGTAATGCACCGTCACGGTTCGGCCTGCGGCGGCCTCGTGGCCGGTGCCAGTGGTTTCGTCGGTTTTGATCAGTTCGGTGATGTTGGACTGTGCCATGTTCTCCTCGGCCGCGCAGCTCGCTGCAACGGCAATGGCGACGGCTATCGCGACCCGGTATAGCTGATGCGCCATATCCGCCCCTTGGAATCGTCGGTGACGATCAGCGAGCCGTCCGGCGCCTGCGCGATGCCGACCGGCCGATAGACGGCGTCGTTGGGCGCCTTCACGACGTCCTTGCCGGCGAAACCGGACGCAAAGACCTGACTCTCGCCGGCGGGTTGCTCGCCCTTGAATGGAATGAAGCGGACGTTGAAGCCCGCCTGCGGGAACGGCATGCGATTCCAGGATCCGTGAAATACGACGAACGCGCCGTTACGGTAGGACGCCGGGAACTGCGTGCCGGTGTAGAACGTCATGCCGACGGGCGCGTTGTGTGCCGGAAACGTGGCGATCGGCTTGTCGTACTTGGCGCAGTCGCCTTCCGACTTGCCGTCGCCGCCGTACTCCGGATTGAGCAGCCGCTTCTTCGTCGCCAGGTCGTAGAAGCAGTACGGCCAGCCGAAGTTCGCGCCCTGTTTCAGCAGCTGCATTTCCTCGGCGGGGCGCTCGGCGTTGTCCTGCGCCGTGAATGACTTCGGCCACAGGGTGTCCAGCTGGTCGCGTCCGTTCTGCGTCGCATACAGCTGCCGTGACGTCGGATTCCACGCCATCGCGACGGTGTGCCGGATGCCTGTCGCAAACCGCCGCGACGCCTCGTGCTTCTGACCGGCCTTGCCGGCTTCGTACTTCCAGACACCGCCGTGCAGATCGAGCTGGCTGCACGGGTTCTCCCCGGGGGCGCCGGCGCGTCGATCCGGATTCTGGCAGGCGTTGGTCGGACCTCCAACGTGGACATACAGCGCATTGCCATCGCCGATGGCAATCGACTTGGCGGAGTGGGGGTTTGCCCGCGGCAGCGCATCGACGATGACTTCCGGTTGACCTGTCGGGGCGAGCGATTTGCCGTCGAGACGGAAGCGCACGACGCGCTGGTCCGCACCAACGTAGAGATAGCCGTTGTTCAGCAGGATGCCCGTGCCCTGGAGGCCCGGGCCGAACTTCTCGATCTGCTCGTACTTGCCGTCCCGGTCGGCATCTCGCAGGGCGACGACCCCCGGTGTCGGGGGACCCGATGGAGGGGGCGCCAGCGGACCGCCGGCCACGGCGAGCACCGTGTAGATGTCGCCGTTCGGCGCGACGGCAACGTGGCGCGCCGGCGCCGCGACGTCGGCGATCACTTTCGCGCAGAAGCCGGGCGGCAGCGTCAGGCCGCCATTGTCCGCATCGCACTGGTTGGATCGGTTCTGCTGCGCGACGAGCGACGCGGCGGCGCAGGAAAAAAGCAGAGCAACGAAAAGTCTTCGCATAAGGAGATCATATAGGTCCTGGGCCTCATAATGACTCGAGCGTAAGAGGGAGGGGAGACGTGAAACGTGGTGTTCGGTTCGTCCTGGTTTTCATCGGCCTGGCGGTGGTGGTGTCGATCGCGGGTCTGGCGACGATGTTTCTGCTCGTTTCGCGTGGGCCGACCGTTCCGTCGACGGCCACGCTCATCCTCAGACCGGGCGGCGAGATCGGGGAAGTCCTTCCGGACGACGTGCTCGGCCTGCTCGGCGGCCGCAATACTACCGTCCGGTCCTTCGTGAGCGGACTGGAGAAAGCGCGGCGCGATCCGCGTATCAAGACGGTGCTGCTGATGCCGTCGAGCCTTTCCCTGCCGTACTGGGCAAAGGTCCAGGAACTGCGCGACGCGATCGTCGAGTTCAAGAAATCGAAGAAGACGGTCGTCGCCTTCCTCGAGTACGGAGGCGATCGTGAATACTACCTGGCGAGCGCCGCCGACAAGGTCTATCTCCTTCCCACCAGCTCGCTCGACCTGACCGGCGTGGCCTCGTACGAGATCTTCCTGCGCGGCGCCCTCGACAAGATCGGCGCCGTTCCGGACTTCCTGCACGTCGGGGAGTACAAGACCGCCGTCAATCAATACATGGAGAAGGGGTTCACTCCCGCCCACCGGGAGATGTCCGAATCGCTCAATCGCGACATGTACGATCAATTGATTCGCGGGATTGCCGACGCGCGCAAAAAGAGCGAGCAGGAAGTGCGCGGGCTATTCGATCAGGGGCCGTTCACCCCGGAAGATGCGCTACGCCACGGCCTGGTCGACGAGCTCGCGTACGAGGACCAACTCGACGATCGCGTGCCCGAGCTGCGCTCCGGCTCGCGCGAGACGCGGCGGATCGAAGGGCGTGATTACTCGCGCATCCGTCCGGAATCCGTCGGCTTCCGTCCGCGCTCCCGCATTGCCGTCATCTACGCGGTTGGCGTCATCACCTCCGGACGGAGCGGCTTCGATCCGCTGAACGGACCGACGGTCGGGTCCGAGACGTTGGTCGAGCAGATCCGCGAAGTGCGGGATGACGATTCCGTGAAGGCCATCATCCTGCGCGTCGACAGCCCGGGCGGATCGTCCGTCGCGTCCGACGTGGTCTGGCGCGAGCTGATGATTACCCGCGACGAGAAGCCGTCGCGGCCGCTGATTGCGTCGATGTCCGACCTGGCGGCGTCGGGCGGGTATTACATTTCGATGCCGGCGCAGGTCATCGTGGCGCAGCCGGCAACGCTGACCGGCTCGATTGGCGTCTACTACGGCAAGATTGCGCTCGGCGGCACGCTCAACAAGCTGGGGCTGACGACAGAGACCGTCACGTCGGGGGCGAACGCCGACATCTATTCACCGTTCGAGCCGTTCGAACCCGGTCACCGCACGCGGATCCAGGATCAGATACAGGGTTTCTACGAGAACTTCGTGGAGAAAGCCGCCGAATCGCGGAAGACGACGCCGGAAAAGATCGACGCCGTCGCCCAGGGCCGCGTGTGGACCGGTCGTCAGGCGCGCGAGAACGGCCTGGTGGACGCACTGGGCGGCCTCGACACCGCCGTGCGAATCGCGAAAGAGCGCGCGCGCATTCCAGCCGGCGAGGACGTCGAGCTCGTCGCCTACCCGCGACGGCGAAGCGTGTTCGAGGCATTGAGCGCTCAGTTCGGACGCGGCGTGAACATCTGGAGCGTGTTGGCCGGAAGCGCCGAACAGCGCGCCGTCGGTGCGCTGTCGGCGCCCGTGCGCCTGTTCCGCCGCGGGG
>Ga0307407_10000839_pt1 | contig 10243 bp, 8 predicted proteins | sample 322Ometagenome_FD_203886 | JGI IMG/M metagenome (GOLD analysis project Ga0307407, IMG submission 203886) | Maize rhizosphere microbial communities from greenhouse at UC Davis, California, United States - 322HYB-O-1 | ecosystem: Host-associated > Plants > Roots > Rhizosphere > Soil | place: USA...
GTTTGTCAATCACCTTGATCGACCCGAGCCCCTTGCTTTCAGTGAACTACGCCTCGACCTCCGACGTATCGGAGCCGGAGGCTTCCGATGACGTTTCGCCCGTTCTGTTTGTCTGCGCTGCTGGCCACCGCGGCGCTGGGCGCCGGCTGCGACGTTCGCGTTGGCGAAAACGGTGTGTCCGTCGACGTCGCCAGCGGCAAAGCCGTCGACGACTGGACGCGAACGTACAAGCTCGGGCCGGGAGGCGCCGTTGAAATAGTCAATGTCAACGGACCGATCGTCGTCGAGGCTGCCCACGGGCCCGAGGTGGAGATCAGGGCGACCCGCGTCGCCAGGGCCGGTTCCGACATTGAAGCCCAGGAGCTTCTGACGCAGCTTGAAATCAAGGAACACGTCGCTCCCGGACGAGTCGAGGTTCAGACAGTGATAGGAAGCGGACGGGCCTTCGGCCGCCGATCGGTAAGCGTCGAATATCGCCTTCGCGTCCCGGCCGGCCTTCAGGTGTCGGTGAAGACCGAGAATGGCGGAATCGGCCTGCACGACGTCGACGGGACGGTTGTTGCGTCCGCGACGACCGGCGGCATCCGAGGTACGAACGTGTCAGGTGCCGTATCGGCCCACATCGTCAACGGCGGGATCGTGATGGACGTTGCGCGCGCCGCCGGGCCGATTGAGCTCGAATCGGTCAACGGCGGTATCCGGCTCGATATCCCAGCAGACGTCAACGCTGATCTCGAAGCCTCCGCCGTGAATGGTGGCGTATCGACAGAGAACAATCTGAAAGTGGACCCATCAGAGCGCTCGCGTACGAGGCTCGCGGGCAGGTTGAATCGCGGCGGCACCCGCATATCCGTGAACACCGTGAACGGCGGCGTTCGCGTGCGCGCCCGCGACGGCAGCGTGTCGCGCGATGCGGAAGGAGGAGACGAAGCGGGAGAAGGCCGCCTCGAACGGGGTCGCTGAGGAGTAGAGAATCTCGCCGGGGTGGGCCACGCGATGGCCGTGCTGGATCCGAGCGCAGCGCGGAGGGAGTACTTCGAAGAGGAGCTTTAGGGAGTAGAGTGGGCAGGCCGTGTAAGGAGCGGCGCGATGACGTTTCTCCCTGAGGACAGGATGAGAACAGTGAGAGGAGAGAATGACGCTATGGCGGACGCGAACGGGACGGCAGGCAAGGCGAGCGCTCATCTGGACGCTCGCAAACGCGAGCAGGAGTCAACGGCGCGGGCTGCGGCGGCGGCCGCCGAACGAGCGAGTAGTGCCAAGCGGCTTCTGAAAAAGGCGAAGAAGGCATCCAAACAGGCACGCAAGGAATCACGCAAGGCGCGGCGCGCGGCCGCCGCCGCGCGCAAGGCTCTCGACAAGGCGCTCGCGCGCGCGAAGAAGGCGGATGGCGCCGCGGCAAGGAAGAGCAGGAAGGCCGAAGCTCCGGCGAGGAAGAACGACGCGTCACAGCCGGTTCGGAAGAAGGTCGCGAAGCGTAAAAAGCTGGCGGCCCCAGCCGCAAAGCGAACCGCGCGTCCGCGGCGGATCGCCGCAGCCGCGGTTCCGGGAGCGGAAGCCGCGGAACCCGACACCTTCGTGCTGCCGCAGTGAGGTCGCGCCGGCCGTCAGCGCCCGATTGAGCCGGTCAATTCGGAGACATGCGCACCGCGGCAGGCCTGGCGGTGGTGTGGGTCCTCGCGTTGCTCTTTACGCTGACGACCTATACGTTCACCGACGATCACTTCGATCGTATCTCCCGGGCGCGGCAGATCGCGCGATACGGCGAGCTGCCGTTTCGCGACTTCTTTGATCCCGGCTATTTTCTGACCGAATTCGTGTCTGCCGGCGCTCAGCGGCTCGCCGGCGACAACCTTCTCGGAGAACTGATCCTCACGTCGGCGTTGATTGCCACCGGTGCGCTCCTGGTGATGATGCTGGTGCGCCGTGTTGCGCCGTCCGCGGTGTCCGCCGCGGTCGTTACCGCGCTGGTGATTCTCGCTTCGCCCCGCCCGTACGACTTCGACAAGTTCTTCTTCTATCCGCTCGGCATCCTGCTGTGTTGGCACTACATCGATCGCCGTACGGCCGGCAGTCTTCTCTGGCTCTCGGGAACAGCGGTGGCCGCCGGGATGTTCCGCTACGACAACGGCCTGTTCATCGCCGCTGGTGCCCTTGTCGCCATCGTGGCCGTCCACGTGCGTGACGTGTCGGCGATGACGCGGCATGCCGGTGTGTTCGCCGCCGGCTGCATCGTCTCGGCGACCCCGTATCTGCTCTTTCTGCAGCTGACTGCCGGGATCGGTGACGCTGCCGGCCAGATGATCGACTACGCACGGCGCGAAGGAGCCCGGACGCGGCTTGCCGGCGTGCCGACGGACGTATTCTCGGACCTTCGGATCGAGTCGCTGCGGCCTCCGCCGCCGGACCGCATTCAGATACGGTGGACGCCTGACGCGGACATGGAACGGCAGCAGCTCGAAACGCGATATCGGCTTCACGACGGGGTCACGCGTGGCGATCCGGCCGACCGCACATGGCTGTACGAAATACGGGATGCCTCGCGTGAGAACCTGCGGGCGCTGATCGACGATCCGCGCGTCGCGGACACGCACCTCGTCGATCGTGCAACGGCGCAACTGACGCCGCAGGAATCGCCGGCGCGGCGACTGCATCGCAGGATCCCGGTGCTCGGCAGATTCAACGTGTCGTGGAGTGCATCCGGCGCGGCGGGGCTGCTGTACTACGTCTTCGTCGGCATTCCGCTCCTCGCGGCGGTGATGGCGTTCACCCGCCGGACCGAAATCGCCGAGCGAGCGCGCATCCTGAGCGCCGCGGCGGTGGCGCTGCTCGTGGCGGTCTTCATCCTGCGCGATCCGATTGTCGCGCGCCTTGGCGGTGCCGCCGGTCCGGCAGCGGTGGTCGCTGCCTGGTTGTGGAGCCGGCTGCACGCGTCATGGCCGGCCAAAGCCGCCGCCGCCGGCATCATCGTGACAGCCGTCGCCGCAACGGGATTCGACGTTGACTCGTTCCGACTGCGCCGCGTGATCGAGCAGGCCTCGATGTCACCTCCGTCGCCGGCGCTGGTGCTGGAACGTGAGGAAGCCGCCCTGGTTGAGTATCTCCGCCGCTGCACGCAACCAGACGATCGCATCTTTGCCACATGGTTCGTCCCGCAGTTGTATTTCTTCAGCGGTCGCGGGTTTGCCGGCGGCATGGTCGTGACGTTCGGAGGACACTGGTCCGAGCGTGACCGTCAGCATCGCATCGTCGCGAAACTGAAGGCCGAGCCGGTACCGGTCGTCGTCTTCCAGGACGCGGGGTCAGAATTTCGCGCGGGTTATCCGATCGTCGATGAGTACCTGCGCGCCAACTACAGCACTGCGGGATCGATCGACTCTTATCGCGTGCTCACGCGGAACGGGAAGCCAGGTTGCCGATGAGTCGAGCGGCTAATCAAGGAGGCGCTGCCAGTTGGTGACCACGCGGATCTCGCGCGGCGCGGGATCCCGATTCTCTCGCAGCGCATAAATACGGGTGCCGTCACGCGAGACGTCGTATTGCGTTCCCCAATGTCCAACACCAATCGGCGGGACTTTCAGCGCCTCTGGCGTCGCGAAGATCGGCGTCCCATTGGCGGTCCAGCGCACGGGGACGCCGTGCAGACGGCCGCCGGGATCGACGAAGAAGAGTTCCGTGCCGTCGCGCCGCCACACCGGTTCGGCGCCGCCATGCGCGGAGACCGGAATGCGCTTCGAACCCGCGATCGTCCGGACGGATATCTCCGGTCGCCCTGACTCCTCGGAGACGTAGGCGATCCATTTGCCGTCCGGAGAAAACCGCGCGTCATACTCGCCGAACGAACCAGCGAGCAGTGACGCTGCGCTGCTGCCATCCTCGCCAATGGTCCACACGTCGGGGCCGTCGGCCGTCTGCACGTTCAGCAGCAGCCGGCCATCGACGCTCCAGTCCGTGGGTTCGCAGTAGGTCGCCGGGCACGGAAACGACCGCAGCGTCTGTGTTCCGTCCGCCGCACCAATGTTCAGCGTTCGCTGGCCGGGCCGGCCCGGCAGATTGCCAGACACGTACGCGAGACGGTTTCCATCCGGCGACCATGCCGCCTGAAGGTCCGGCGTCGCGGCACTGGTGATACGTACCCGGCTTCCTGAATCGAGGTATTCGACCCACAGGTCGGGATTGTTGCGAAGGAGATCGACGCGCTGCACCGCCAGCCGTGTTCCGTCAGGGGAGAGTCGAGGCCAGTTGAGTGGCTCTGGCGTTTCCCAGAGGCGCACCCGTTTGCCCTCGCGATCGACAGCCTCGAGGCGGTCGCCGCTCGGGATTTCGGATTCCGCGAACGCCAGTACGGTGCGCGACGCGCTGATCATGGTCGGATAGTAGAGGCTCGACTGGCCCGCCGCGAGCCCGAGCGACTTCGCGTCGGATGCGACAGTCATAGTCGCGGCGTCGAAACGGCGCGCCTCGATGTGCCCGTCCGTCACATGCAGCAGAACGCCGTCTGACTCGTCCCGCGGCACGTAGACCACGTCGGATTGCGATCGCAGGAGCGGGGAAGCCGGCGCCGATGGTTGATCGATGCGTCCGAGGTACACGCCGATCCGATCGTCCCGGGTCGATCGCACGTGATACAGAAAATGTTTGCCATCCGGAAGAACCACGGGCCACCAGTGCGATGTGTCGCCCGTTGACTGATCCAGCTGCGTGACAGTCTCGACGCGGCCGCCGTGTGCGGAGACGCGACTGATTCCAGCCAGGATCACGTCTGGCGCGAACAGGATGTCGCCGGAGCCGTTCCATGCCGCTCCGTACCCGAACGGCGTCGGCGCCAGGGGGACGGGCGCGCCGCGCGGCCAGGCAAGCGTCATCAACTGACGTCGCGCAAAGTAGCCGAGCGAGGTGCTGTCAGCGGACCAGAACGGATGCGTCGCGCCCTCGCTGCCGCGAACCGCAACCGCATCGCGCTGGCTGAGCGTTCGCACGTAGAGCCGGCTGCCCGTGTCGTCCGCCCCTGCGAACGCGATGTGCCGGCCGTCGGGCGACACCGCGGGCGCCGACGCGAGCGACAGGCCCGCCGGGAGCATCACGGGAAACTGTTCGATTGTTGACGGCAGCGCGGTTGTCGCTGGCCGCAGTTGCCAGCCGGCCGCCAGTGCGATCGCGACGGCTGCGGCGGTCGCGGCCCAGGACGCGGCGCGCGTCCGCCACCAGCGCGCAGGAGTGCGTGTCGGCACCGATCGCGGATCGGCGTCGTGACGCTCGAGCGCCCAGGCGAGGTCTATCGCCGACTGAAAACGCTGGTGCGGGGCTTTCTCGAGCAGCCGCATGACGACGCGCGCCACTGACGACGGCACGCGTTCGCTGCCGTCCGACACGTCCGGTGGATCGAACGTGAGGATGGCGTTCAGCGTCTCGAACGTGTTGTCGCGGCGGAACGGATTCCGCCCGGTGAGCAGTTCGTAGAGGATGACGCCGACCACAAACAGATCCGCGCGTGCGTCAACCGGCTCGTTTTTCAGCTGCTCGGGCGCGATGTAGCCGGCGGTGCCGACGATGACGCCGCTGAGCGTGTCGCTCATCTCGTTCGTGCTGGCGGGTGATTGAAGCTTGGCGAGGCCGAAATCGAGGATCTTCACGCCCGCGTCGGCAGTGATGAAAACGTTCTCGGGCTTCAGATCGCGATGCACGATGCCGCGCGCGTGCGCAGCGGCAAGGCCGTGCGCGATTCCGAGCGCGAGGGCGACGGCTTCCGTGACCGGCACGGGCCCGGCGTTCAATCGCTGCCGCAGATTGGAGCCGTCCAGGCATTCGGCGACCAGGAACGGCATGCCATTGTGCTCGCCGACGTCGTAGACCGTGAGGATGTTCGAGTGGTTGAGCGACCCGGCCGCGCGCGCCTCGTCGGCAAACCGACGCAGTCGATCGTTGTCGTTGGAGAAATGGGGCAGCAGGATCTTGACCGCGACGTCGCGGCCAAGCCGTTCGTCCCGCGCGCGCCACACTTCGCCCATGCCGCCGGCGCCGAGCAAGCGCGTGATCGTGTAGGCGCCAATGCGCGCTCCAGGCTTCAGGCTCCAGCCTTCGGTCCCGATGGTCTCCGCGAGTCGATCGAATGCCGGTGTCGTCAGGAAGTCGGACGAGGCGGCATCAGCCGCCAGCAGTGCCAGCGCCTCCCGACGCATCTCGTCCGAGTCGCAGACGCGCGCGACGAACGCGGCCTGGGCGTCCGCCGGCAGCGCCCGTGCTTCCTCGAAGATCCGTTCGAGGTCCTTCCAGTCGACGCTCATGTCGGCTCACCGGTGGTCAGTGTCCGATAGAGCCACGCGCGCGCGAAAGCCCAGTCGTTGTGCACGGTTCTCAGCGACACGCCAAGGGCCTGCGCCGTTTCCTCCATGGACAGACCGCCGAAGAATCGAAGCTCGATGACGCGCGCCTTGCGGCCGTCCTTCAGCGCCAGCTGTTCGAGCGCGCGATCGACGGCGACGAGGTCGACGTCGATCGACGGTGCCGCCAGATCGATCTCGTCGAGCGGCACCTGGACCGCGCCGGCCCCGCCTCGCCGATCCGCCCGCCGACGCCGCGCGATGTCCACCAGGACGCGTCGCATCATCCGCGCGGAGACGCCGAAGAAATGGTCGCGATTCTGCCAGCGGCCCTGATCCCAGCCGAGGAGCCGGATGCAGACTTCGTTGACGAGCGCTGTGGCCTGCAGTGAGTGATGCGCACGCTCGCCGGCGAGATACCGGAGAGCCATACGATGCAGTTCTTCGTAGACGAGCGGGACGAGCTGCTCGAAGGCGCGGTCATCCCCGTCCCTCCAGACACGGAGCAGGTTCGTAACGTCACCGGCCGGCTGCTCGGGGGGACGATCCAGGCGCCGGATTCTACCAGTGCGTTCACCTCCACCCGCATGTCTCTGGAAGGCGCAGAACGACGGCCGACCGTGCAACTGCATCTTCTGACGCGGACTGCGCCTTACCAGGAGAGGAGCTGAGTGGTTCGCCCTCGCGGAGGAGATATGCAGAATCAGGTTATACGACCGTTTTGCCACGTCATCACTGTGTTCGCGTTCGCCGGTCTGGCCGCGGGGTGCGGCGAGATCGCCAATCCGGCGGCACCGCCTCCGGGCGCCAGCGGATTGTCTTTACGAGCGGACGTCCCTCTCAAAGGCACGGTCGATGGGGTTTACGCCGTCGAGTTTGCCGGTCCAACGTTACTCGTTACCGGACAAGGCACGGGTAACGCCACTCAACTCGGGCGGTTCACCTTCGAATACGACGAGCGGGTTGACCTCGCGACCGGCATCGGGACCGGCACCTATGAGTTGACCGCCGCCAACGGCGACACGTTGATCGCTGACTGGACGGGTTACGGCGTCCCGACGGATGACGCCACCGTGCTCCGGATCATCGAGAACGCGACCATTACGGGTGGAACCGGTCGCTTTGCCACCGCCAGCGGCGCCTTTACCGTCGAGCGGCTTTTCAGTTTCGTTACCAATTCGGGTCCAGGCTCTCTCGAGGGAACGATACGTCTGAGGTAGCGTGGGTTCGCCATGTTGCCTGGTCGCGTGGCAACCCCAATAAACACAGCATTTTCCGTTGATCTGGCGCCCTCGCTTGTCTAGACTTCGCACGGGCGGATCAGTGCGACAATTGACGACAAGAATGAGGCGCGTTTTCAGAGCAGGTATCGCGGCAGCGGCTGTTTTGGCCTATCTCGCGGCGGCAGGCGTTCGTCTGACGGGCCAGCCCGCCTCCGCGCAAGGCGCTGCGGCGGGCAGGCAGGTCAATGCGCCGCCGGCCGCTGTAACGGCAGGCACGACGCAGGCGGCTGTTGTCGATCAGTTCTGTCTCGGCTGTCACAACGACCGCGCGAAACAGGGCGGGCTGGTGCTGTCCGGGGTCGATCTGAACGCGCCGCAGAACGCCGAGGTCGCCGAAAAGGTGATCCGCAAACTCCGCGGCGGCCTGATGCCTCCGGCCGGCATGAAGCGCCCGGACACCCAGACCGCCGCGGCCTTCGTCTCGTGGCTGGAAAAGGAAATCGACACCGCGGCCACTGCCGCGGCGGCCCCCGGACGCGTGCCGCTGCGACGCCTCAATCGGCGCGAGTACGAGAACGCCGTCCGCGATCTGATTGGGCTGAACGTCGACGCGCGGACGCTGCTGCCGGACGACAACGTCAAGGGCCACTTCGACAACGACGCGTCGGCGCTCCAGGTCTCGCCCAACTTCATCGACCAGTACATCTTTGCTGCCCGCGCAGTGGCGATCGAGGCGGTGGGCAACCCGAAGGCTCCTCCGATCACGACGACCTACGGCGACGTCGAGAACATGGTGATTTCGCTGCCGCCGAGCGGCGCGCCCGGCACCGGCCGCCAGCAGCATCGTCTCGGGGGAATGCCGTTCGGGACGCGCGGCGGCTTCTACGTCGAGCACAACTTCCCGGCGGACGGTGAATACGAGCTGACCATCGGCGACATGGCGATGGCGCGTGAAGTGCCGCGGATGGAGTTCGAGAACACGGTGGTGGTGCTGCTCGACGGCAAGGAGATCTATCGCACCAACATCGGCGGCGAACCGGACCACAAGGCGATCGACCAGCGGCTCGACGCTGCGGTTGAAGAGATCAACAGCCGCCTGCGCAAGATCCGCTTCAAGACCACGGCCGGCCAGAAGAGGCTCGCGGTGACCTTCGTGCACCGCAGCTTTGCCGAAAGCGACGAGCGGACGCGCACCACGGCGCTCGAAGGCGGTCAGGAGCGCATCCAGGCTGCGCACGCACTCGAGATTCGCGGCCCGCTCACCGTGACCGGCATGAGCCAGTCGCCCAGCCGCGCGAAGATCTTCATTTGTCATCCGTCCGACGCTCCCACATCCGCAAAGGTTGCAGCGGAGTCCCGCCGAAACTCGCCGGTGACTGATGCGAGCGAAGGCGGATGCGCCCTGAAGATCGTCGAGAACCTCGCGCGCCGCGCGTTCCGCCGTCCGGTCACGCAGGAAGACGTCGCGCCGCTGATGGCGTTCTACAAGTCGGGCCAGGCCAAGGGCGGTTTCGACGCCGGCGTCCGCGACGCGGTCAGCGCCATCCTCGCCAGCCCGCATTTTCTTTACCGCGTGGAAGCCGGAAACACCGCGGGTGCATCGCGCACGCTGACCGATCTCGAGCTGGCGTCGCGCCTGTCGTTCTTTCTGTGGAGCAGTATCCCGGACGATGAACTGTTGACGCTGGCGACCGCCTCGCGCCTCAGCAGGCCGGACGTGTTGAGTGCGCAGGTCACGCGGATGCTGGCCGATCCGCGCGCCAGTTCGGTCAGTGAGGACTTCGTGTTCCAGTGGCTCCACGTGGCCAAGCTGGACGAGATCACGCCCGATCGCGGCCAGTTCCCCTACGCCAGTGGTCTGCTGGACATTCGCGAGCCGCTGAAGGACGAACTCCGGCTGTTCGTCGACAGTATTCTGCGCAGCGATCGCAGCGTGATGGATCTGCTGACCGCGAATCACACGTTCCTCAACGAGCGCCTGGCGATGCACTACGGCATCGAGACGGTCAAGGGGGCCCACTTCCGTCGCGTGACGCTCGAGCAGACTGCGCGCCACGGCCTGTTGGGCAAGGGCGCCGTCCTGATGCTCACGGCGTACCCGAATCGCACGTCGCCGGTCCTGCGCGGTGCGTGGATTCTGGAGCGTCTGCTCGGCACGCCGCCGGCGAATCCGCCGCTCGACGTCCCGGCGCTCCCGGAAAACGGACGCGGCCAGCCGGCGCGCACGCTGCGGGCGCGGCTCGAACAGCATCGCGAGAAGCCGACCTGCTTCTCCTGCCACGGCATCATGGATCCGCTCGGGCTGGCGCTGGAAAACTTCAACGCGGTCGGGCAATATCGCGGCCACGACCCCGATACGCTCGGCTTCATCGATACCGCGGGACAGTTGCCGGACGGCACGAAGATCGGCGGACCCGACGATCTGCGCCGGCAGCTCGTCGACCGGCCCGATCACCAGTTCGTGCAGGCGCTCACCGAAAACCTGATGACCTACGCGCTGGGCCGAAGCCTCGATTACCGCGACATGCCGACGGTGCGCCGCATCGTTCGCCAGGCGGCCGCGGACAATTACCGCTTCAAGGCCATCGTCCTGGGCGTGGTCTCGAGCGATGCGTTTCGAAAGAGGGAAGCGGACTACGCAGACCGGGCGGTCACGAAGACAGCGGCGAGATGAGTTGTCTGGGTGGCCTTGGTTGCCTG
>Ga0307407_10000843_pt1 | contig 10230 bp, 7 predicted proteins | sample 322Ometagenome_FD_203886 | JGI IMG/M metagenome (GOLD analysis project Ga0307407, IMG submission 203886) | Maize rhizosphere microbial communities from greenhouse at UC Davis, California, United States - 322HYB-O-1 | ecosystem: Host-associated > Plants > Roots > Rhizosphere > Soil | place: USA...
GTCCCGATCATCGTGGCGCTGGTGATCAAGGCGCCGACCCAGTGGGACAGGTCGATCAGCTCCTGGCCGGACACACCAGGAAAGAAGTACTTGTTGCCACCGGAGAACCCGACGACCTCGTGCGGGAACACCGGGCCCACCACGATCGCAACGTCGGAGTCGGCGACATGCCTGTTGATCCGTACATCCACCGAGATGTCGCGCATCAACCCACCGGTCAGCTCGGTGAGCCGTTCGGCTTCGATCCGGCCGAGCGTCGTGAACGTGTCCGGCAGCCAGGACTCGTGATTGATGATGGTCCAGCCGGGATAGGTGTCCGCCGCGGCCCCGGCGGAGTAGCCCAGATGACGCGCCAGATGATCCTCGCTCATCCCTTGGTGGGTACCGAGGGCGATCACTACGGTGACCTCCTTAGCCCGGCCCTCAACAGCGGAGTGCGCAGCCCGCATCAGCAGCGGCAGCGGGCAGGTCCGGGTACCATCCGGCACCACCAGGCAGACACGCTTGTCATCAAGATCAGCGCGAGCGAGCGCCTGCGTTACGAAGGCGGTGACCTCATCGCTGGAGAGCTGCTGGTCCACGCCGCCTACGACGTGTGCCCGCGATGGGTCGCCCGGATCCGTACCGTAGTTCGTCGATGTTTCTACCGGTGCCGTGGCCGCCATGCCTGCATTCTTGATCTCAGTGCTGGTCATACCAGCACTGTGCACCCACCCCATCGGCAGGACAAAATCGCCTCGTCACGCCGGAGGGTGATCAGGACGGTTGATCCGGTTGCCGCCCAGCAGCACGGTTCTGCGGTCCTCAGATCCCCTTAGGGCAAAGATCGGCTCGCTCATCATAGGCTGAGATGGCATGTTGGACATGGACTGGAGAAGGAGTCCTTGTGGAGCAGACCGGACTGCGCCTCATCTTGATCAGGCACGGTGAAACCGAATGGGCTCGTGACGGCAGGCACACCGGTCGTACGGATATCTCGTTGACTGAACTGGGCCGACTGCAGGCGATGGTGCTCGGAGACCGGCTTCGGGGCCGCACTTTCGTCCGAGTGATGACCAGCCCACTAGCCCGCTCATTTGAGACGTGCCGCCTGGCAGGGGTGGCCGAGGATGCTGAAATCAGCGACGATCTCATGGAATGGGACTACGGCGTATACGAAGGGCGCCGAACCGCTGAGATTCGTGAAGAGGTGCCGGGCTGGTCAATCTGGCGCGACGGGGCGCCGAAGGGTGAGACCGCAGCGGAGGTCGGTGCACGGGCGGACAGGGCGATAGCGCAGGCGCTCACAGCCACGGGTGACACAGTTTTGTTCGCCCATGGCCACTACTTGCGGGTGCTCACCGCGCGCTGGCTAGGCCTACCACCGGAGGCTGGCAGGCTCTTCGCGCTCGCCCCCGCTACGATCGGCATTCTTGGTTACGAGCGAGAGCAACGCGTGATCATTCGATGGAACGATCGTTGCCATCTTGTGCTGCCGTCCCATATATGGGCGGAGCAGGGCGACCTGGACGTCCAAGTGGGCGATCCGAGTGTTGGAAGCGGTGACGATCGGTCTGGGCCCGGACGCGGCAAACCCGAGATCAACAGGCTTCGAGCGCGTCAGAACGCCGCGTATAAAGCCGACCAGTGAAGCCACCTCGTCGTCGGTCTCCGTTGAGGTAGTACTGGCCGTCTTCGAGGCAACGGTAAGGAGACTTGGTCAATGACTAATACGCCAAGACTTGGCATCGTCGGCTTGGGGGCGCAAGGATCTGTGTACGCCCAATTGATCTCCGACGGCTTGGTCCCCAACATGGCACTCGGTGCCGTCTGCGACGGAAACCCGGCGACGCGACAGCTCATCGAGTCGAAGCATCCCGCAGCTGTGTTCTACGACGATTATCTGACGATGCTGGATAGCGGCAGCGTCGATGCGGTCGTTATCTGTGTGCCGTCGTACCTGCACCCGCAGATGGGAATCGACGCGCTGCAGCAGGGTATTCATGTTCTGCTGGAGAAGCCTGCCGGCGTGTACACCAAGCAGGTCGAAGAGCTGAACGCGGTCGCGGCGTCGAAGCCCGAGTTGACGTTCGCGATCATGTTTAACCAGCGCAACAACCCGCTGTACCGCAGGATCAAGGAGATCATCAGCAGCGGTGAGATTGGCGCAATCCGCCACACCAGCTGGATCATCACGACCTGGTGGCGCCCGCAGGCCTACTACGACCAAAGCGCCTGGCGGGGTACGTGGGGCGGCGAAGGAGGCGGGGTACTTGTTAACCAGGCTCCGCATCAGCTGGATCTATGGCTGTGGATTTGCGGACTGCCACAGTCGGTGTATGCCAAGGTCGCGTACGGTTTCCGACGCGCCATAGCGGTCGAAGACGAGGCGACCGCCATCGTGGATTATGGCCAAGGCGCCACGGGCGTTTCACTACCGCGACTCATGATTTCGTCGGCACTGACCGATTCGAGATCCTCGGCGACAGCGGCAAGATCGTGGTTGAGAACAGCACGACCGCGACGATAACGCGGCTGAAGAGATCGGAGCGCGAGCTTAGCGACGCCATCGATCAGCAAGACATATCCAAACTGCTAAGCGGCCGCCTTAATCTGTCCCCTTACTACTCCTCGGAGATCATCGAGGCCGAAGCGCAATGGGGCATGCAGCATGCAGGAATGCTGGAGAACTTTGCGGCCAATATTCTTGACGGCACTCCATTGATCGCACCTGGGGCGGAGGGCGTGAATAGCGTCCGGCTTGCGAACGCCATCCATGTCTCCAGTTGGAAAGGTCGGGAGGTGTCGTTCAACTTCGACGATAAGGATTACTTATTCGAGTTGAATAAGCGCATCCGGGACGAGGGCCTTTTCGCAGAGCGGGCATAGCCGGGAGCAAGCGACGAGCAAGGGGCGTGCTGATGTCGGTGCGGCTGCGAAGGGCGACCGCCGTGGTTGCCTGAACCTTGGCCTTAGAGCATCGTGGCTAGCTCGCCGGGCCGCGATCATCAAGAATCTGGACAACGCAACAGGTGGTGCAAACCGGTCCGATGTCGATTGAATGGTGACAGCCCGCCACCAAGCCAACTGCAAAGGACCATCGATGCTGCGACCTCAGGACAGCAATACCCGGGAGCGGAAGAACCTGAATGGTTTGTGGAAGTTCAGGCTGGACCCAGAAGGCGCAGGCCGCTCGGCCGGTTGGTTCAGCGGGCCCCTGCCGGATTCCCGGGACATGGCGGTGCCGGCCAGCTTCAACGACATCGCAGCCGCCGCGGCGGTCCGTGACTATTTCGGCGACATCTGGTACCAGACCAGTGTGTGGGTGCCGCAGGGCTGGCAGGGACGCCGCATCGTGCTGCACTTCGAGTCGGCGACCCATCGGGCGACTGTCTGGGTCAACGATGTCGGGGTGGTGTCGCACGAGGGCGGGTACACACCGTTCGAGGCCGACATCACCGACCATGTCACTGCCGGGCAGCCAGTACGCGTTACGGCATTGATCAATAACGCACTGCATTGGCAATCAATCCCGCCGGGTGTCATCGAGGACACCCCGGCCGGTAAACGGCAGCGCTACTGGCACGACTTCTTCAACTACGCCGGAATCCACCGGACCGTTTGGCTCTACGCCACCGATCCGACTCACATCACCGACGTCACAGTTACTACCGACCTCGACGGCGATAACGGCCTGATCGATTACATCGTCGACGCGGAGGGAGCCGACGATGTCGAGACACGGGTGATCTTGCGGGACGCCGAGGGAACCGAGATCACGACCAACACCGGACGCAGCGGCCCGCTGAGCGTGCCAAGCGTGCACAAATGGGCACCCAGAGATGGCTACCTCTACGATCTTGAGATTCAGCTGGTACGCGGGGACACCGTCGTGGACAGCTACCACCAAAGTGTCGGCGTACGCACCGTCAAGGTGGATGGAATACGGTTCTTGATCAACGGCGAGCCGTTCTACTTCACCGGCTTCGGCAAGCACGAGGACGTACCGGTGATCGGCAAGGGCCACAGCGATGCCTACCTCGTGCATGATTTCGAGCTGCTGAAGTGGATCGGCGCCAACTCGTTCCGGACCTCGCACTATCCGTACTCCGAAGACGTTTTGGACTATGCCGACCGGCAGGGCATCGTGATCATCGACGAGACGGCTGCCGTCGGTTTGAACATGGGACTGGGCGGCGGCATCTTCGGCACCCAGGGTTATCAGACGTTCTCGCCAGACACCGCCAACGACGCAACGCAGGAAGTGCACGCTCAGGCCATCCGCGAGCTGATCGCCCGCGACAAGAATCACCCAAGCGTCGTGTTGTGGAGCATCGCGAATGAGCCGGAATCCGACACCGAGGGAGCCGAGAAGTATTTCCAGCCGCTGTTCGACGTAGCCCGTCAGGCCGATCCGACTCGGCCCGTCGGCTTCGTCAACGTGATGCTGGCGCCCTACGGAAAATGCCGGGTCTCCCAGTTCGGCGACGTTTTGATGTTGAACCGCTACTACGGCTGGTATGTCAACACGGGTGATCTCCCCGCAGCCGAGCTGGCCTGGGAAGACGAGCTCAAAGGCTGGGCAAGTGAAGGCAAACCGATCATCATCACCGAGTACGGTGCGGACACCTATCCCGGATTGCACTCCCTTGATGCAAGCCCGTGGACCGAGGAGTACCAGGTGGATTACCTGGATATGAACCATCGAGTCTTCGACCGCATCGATGCCGTGGTCGGTGAGCAGGTTTGGAACTTCGCCGATTTCGCCACCACCTCAGGAATCATGCGGGTCGGCGGCAACAAGAAAGGCGTCTTCACCCGCGATCGGCAGCCGAAAGCCGCTGCCCACGCCCTGCGTCGGCGATGGCGCAAAGATCTCTAAAAACCGCACCCAACTGTCGGTCCGCCTCGGTTCTCACCAGGATGGTGATCATGTCCCCTACTTCCGAGCTCAGCCTTCATCCTGATCGCCTGCTGCCGGCCGAACCTGGTGTCCGTTCGACCGCCCGCGCGCTGTACGAGAGTGTCAAGGATCTGCCGATCATCTCGCCGCACGGTCACGTGCCGCCGCAGTGGTTGGCGGAGGATATTCCGTTCAGCGACCCGACCTCTCTGTTGATCACCCCGGATCACTATGTCAACCGCATGCTGCACGCACGCGGCGTTGAACTATCCGCGCTCGGGGTGGCCCAAGACACCATGACGGAACAGCAGTCACGCGATGCGTTCCGGATCCTGTGTTCGCACTGGGGCGCCTACCGCGGCACCCATGTGCGGTACTGGCTCGACGATCAGCTAGCTGGGATCTTCGGGGTCAAGGTGCGGCCGAGCGCCGAAACCGCCGACCAGATTTATGACCAGATCGCTACCTGTCTCACCTCGCCGGAGTTCAAGCCGCGGGCGCTGTATGAGAAGTTCAAGATCGAGGTGCTGGCTACCACCGACGACCCGTGCGACGACCTGTCCGCCCACCAGTTCCTTCGCGATGACGAGACCTGGCAGGGTCGAGTCATCCCGACCTTCCGCCCCGACAAGTATCTTGAGCTTGCGCAGCCGAGCTGGAATGCCGATGTTGACCGGCTGGCTGAGGTGTCCGACATCGATACCGGTGACTACGACGGTTACATCGCCGCGATGGAGAACCGTCGCCAATATTTCAAGGACAACGGTGCCGTCTCCTCTGATCACAGCCACCTCGACGCTCGCACCGACCTGCTCGAGGTGGCTGAAGCAGAGCGCATTTACGCATCTGCTCGTAAGGGCGAAGCGTCTGAGGTGGAGGCCACTGCGCTGCGGCGCCATCTTGTTTCGGAGATGGCACGGATGGCCTGTGATGACGGTTTAGTGATGACGCTGCACCCTGGCGTGCGGCGCAATCACCACCTGGCGACGTTTGAAAAGTACGGCGCCGATGTCGGGACTGACATTCCGGTGCAGATGGAGTTCACCGATGCCCTGCGCCCGATGTTGATGCGCTATGGCACCCATCCGAACTTCCAGCTGGTGATCTTTACCATCGACGAAACCGTGTACTCCAGAGAGATCGGGCCCCTCGCTGGCTTCTACCCATCTGTTTATGTCGGCGTTCCCTGGTGGTTCATCGACGCGCCCGAGGCGATCCGCCGCTTCCGTGCCGCGATCACCGAGACCGCGGGCTTCGACAAGTCCTCCGGCTTCATCGATGACACGCGCGCCTTCTGCTCTATTCCAGCTCGGCACGACATGTCGCGCCGACTTGACGCAGGGTTTGTTGCGCACCTGGTAGTCGAGCACCGGCTTGCTGAGGATGAGGCCATGGACGTCATGCACGACCTTGTCGTCACCTGCCCAAGGAGGGCGTTCAAACTATGACCACGGCCAACGAGCTGCCCCGTCTGTCCCGTTCGCTACCCGACATGCCGCCAGCAGCGCCTGTCCGAATGGTCCACCTCGGTGTCGGCAACTTCACCCGGGCCCATCAGGCGTGGTACACAACCCACAGTCCGGATGCCGACCAGTGGGGTATCGCCGGCTTCACTGGCCGCCGACGCGACACCGCAGACGCCCTGGCTCCCCAAGACGGCCTCTACACCTTGATCACCCGCAGCGGCGAAGGAGACACTTTCGAGCTGATCGGCGCACTCTCGGCGGTACATGCCGCTGCCGATCACGAGGCATATCTCGACTACCTGAGCCGGCCGGAGGTTGCGGTCGTCACCATCACAGTCACCGAGGCTGCGTACCTACGCGGCGCCGATGGGCATCTTGACGCTGGCCTTGACGTCATTGTCTCCGATCTAGAGGCCCTGCAGTCCGATCCCAGAAACCCTGTCGCCTCGCTGCCAGCCAGACTGGTGGCAGGGTTGGTCGCCCGGCGCACCTCAGGAGCATCAGCGCTCACCATCTTGTCCTGCGACAACCTCCCGGAGAACGGTGCCGTCACAAAGGCGGTGGTCCAAGATTTTGCTGCGCTAGTAGACGAAACCCTGGGCGACTGGATCAACTCCCAGGTCCATTTCGCCACCTCGATGGTGGACCGAATCACCCCACGCACTACAGACGAGGATCGGGCGTTGGTACAGCAGGCCTGCGGGTACGTCGACGCATATCCCGTAGCAACTGAGCCTTTCAGCGAGTGGGTGATCTCTGGTGAATTCCCGGCCGGTCGGCCGCGCTGGGAAGAAGCAGGTGCCACCATCGTCGCAGAGGTTGAACCCTTCGAGCAGCGTAAGCTTTGGCTGCTCAACGGGTCACACTCGATGCTCGCCTACGCCGGCAGCATCAGGGGATATTCGACGATCGATGAAGCCATCGCCGATCCGAGCTGCAGATCCTGGGTGGAGATGTTCTGGGATGAGGCAAGCCGCCAGCTCACACTCCCGGCCGCAGACATCGCCGAGTACCGGGAAGCACTGCTGGCGCGCTTCTCCAACCCTCGAGCCGGCGATCAGCTGGCTCGCATAGCAGCGGACGGGTCAACCAAGTTAGTGGTACGCACGCTGCCGACGATTCGCGCGGAGCGCTCAGCAGGACGAGTGCCCATCGGCTGCGGCACCACTATGGCCGCCTGGATCCTGCATCTGCGCGGGCTAGGCGCTCCGATCAAGGACCCAGGAGCCGCCGCCGCTGAGAAGGTAGCCAATTCCGGTGAGCTGCGAGAGGCCGTACCTGCGGTCTTGGACGTTCTAGAACCTGGGCTCGGCGGCGACAGGGACTTCGTCGACGCTGTTATTCGTCAAGCCAGCGCCATCCAGTCCCAGTGACATGAACACCCGTACTAATGACGTCATCATCGGCGTCGATGTCGGTACGACCGCAGTGAAGGTGGCGGCCTTCGCCGTCAGCGGCGCGCCTGCCGAGCTGCCCAAGGCGCTCCGCGAGTATCCGCTTGAACAACCGCAGCCGGGTTGGCAGGTGCAGGAGCCGACAATCGTGCTTTCGGCCATCGATAGCGCTATCGCTGACTGCGTTGTTCAACTGCGCGATGCCCAAGTGCAAGCGATCTCCCTCTCCACTGCCATGCATGGTCTGATCGGCCTTGATGCTCAGTACCGCCCATTGACACCCCTGGTGACCTGGGCCGACTCGCGCGGGCACTTAGAAGCGCGGGAACTGCGCAAGCAGGGGCTCGCGCGTGTGTTGCTACACCGCACCGGTACCCCGGCGCATCCGATGAGCCCGCTGGTCAAACTGATTTGGTTTAGTCGCCACGAACGGCAGCTCATGGGCCAGGCGCGCTGGTGGGTGGGCCTCAAGGACTACGTACTGCACCACCTCACCGGCGAACTGGTCACCGAACTGTCCAGCGCCTCAGCGACTGGGCTGCTCGATCTGAAGAGCCGGGAGTGGGACGCTCAATCACTAGCTCTGGCCGGGATCGAGGCCGACCAGCTGCCGCCGGTGTTGCCGACTACCACGGTGCTCAAGCTGAGCGAGGAAGCAGGACAAAGGATAGGCCTGCCTGGCAGTCTGCCCGTGGCTGTTGGAGCTGCTGACGGTCCGCTGGGCAACCTCGGCACGGGCGCGATTGTTCCAGGTGTGGCAGGTCTGTCCCTCGGGACCAGTGGCGCAGTTCGAATGGCGGTGCCAGGGCCGAGCTTCGACGCGGAGGGACGGCTGTTCTGCTACGCACTTACCGATGACCTCTGGGTCATCGGCGGTGCCATTAGCAACGGCGGTATTACGCTGCGGTGGGCCGGTGAGACGTTCGCGCCGGATCTGGTTGCCCAAGGCCACGCCGACGTCGCGGTGCTTGAGCTTGCGGCCCAGGCACCCCCCGGCAGCGACGGACTATTGATGTTGCCGTACGTGCTCAGCGAACGCGCGCCGCTGTGGGATTCTGACCTTTCCGGTGCCTTTCTGGGAATCCGGGCCCATCACACCCGGAGTCACTTCATCCGCGCTGCGCTGGAGGGCGTTTGCCTGCAACTCTCCACAATCGTGGACTCTTTGGACACAGTCGATCATGTGGAATCTATCCGTGCGACGGGAGGCCCCTTCCGCTCGGAGCTGTGGCGCCGAGTGATGGCGGCCACGCTCGCGCGGCCGATGTCGGTTCAGGCGGAGGCCGGTGGTACGGCATTAGGGGCAGCTGCCCTCGGCTGGTATGCGCTCCGCGGAGCTCCGACCCTCACCGAAGCGCTTGCTGCCGTTGGTGGATCAGACCAGGACCCGAGCGCTGCGACCGTGGCCGTGTCGCGGTCGGATGTCGCCGCCTATGCCCAGCTGCGGGCGAGCGTGCAATCGCTGATCCACGGTTACGAAGACGTTGCGGCGATGTTCGCCTCTTCCTTCGGCTCGACTCGCTGATTTCTTCTCGAACCAAGAATGGACTTCCTCATGAGCGTGAACGACAACAGATCCGATCCCATACAGTCACTCACTCGCTGTCCATACCGTCTCGCTCGGGGAACAATCCGCATGATCGAAGGACGGCACGGTCCCGACCGCTCGCTGCTGATCAACTACTAAGCGCATGGCCGCAGCTGCTGGCAGAGTAAAGCTCCGCGAAGCCATCGATCCGCTCCTGCTGGCCGTCGACATCGGCTCAACCGCGAGCCGCGGAGACGTCTACGACGCAGCGGGACGTCCGGTTCAGGGCGGTCGGGAGAAGGTTCCGCACTACTTCACGACCCGTGATGACGGCACCTCAGAGATAGACCCGGATCAGATTGTCGGGGAAGTGCAGCAGATCATCACCGCCTTGGCCACTGACCGGCGGGCCGGACGCATCGGCGGTGTGGCTCTGGACACTTTCGCCTCCTCGCTGGTCGGCGTTAGCGCTGATCGCCGGGCTCGTACGCCATGCTTCACCTATGCCGACTCTCGGTGTGCAGCCCAGGTCGGCGAACTGCGATGGCAGCTGGACGATCGGGTAATCCAACAGCGCACCGGATGCCGGCTCCACGCAAGCTATCTGACGGCGCGACTGCGATGGTTGCGCGACACGATGCCAGACAGCTTCCGTAGCGTTCGCCACTGGATGTCGCTCGGTGAGTACATCTACTTGCAGATCCTGGGGGTGACAGCGGCCGGGACATCGACAGCGGCGTGGACCGGAATGCTCGATCGGCGTACCGGTCAATGGGATCAGGAGCTGTTGGATGTCTGCGGCGTACGCGACGAGCAGCTGTCCGAGGTCCGCGATCCCGACCAGCCGATCACCGAAGTCGCCGCTGCCGTACGCCGCAGATGGCCGGCTCTGGCGGGAGCAGCTTGGTTCCCGGTGGTCTCCGACGGCTTCTCCAGCAATATGGGTGCCGGCGCTTTTGA
>Ga0307407_10000845_pt1 | contig 10222 bp, 10 predicted proteins | sample 322Ometagenome_FD_203886 | JGI IMG/M metagenome (GOLD analysis project Ga0307407, IMG submission 203886) | Maize rhizosphere microbial communities from greenhouse at UC Davis, California, United States - 322HYB-O-1 | ecosystem: Host-associated > Plants > Roots > Rhizosphere > Soil | place: USA...
TAGCGCGCCTTGCCCGAGGCTACGACCTGCTGCAGGGCCTCGATCGTCTCCTCGATGGGGACGTCCGGGTCGAAGCGGTGCGCCTGGTAGAGGTCGACATGGTCGGTCTGCAGGCGGGCCAGCGAGGCGTCGATCTGCTTGGCGATCTGCGCCGCCGACAGGCCCCGGTCGGCCGGGTCGTCCGACATCTGGCCCCAGACCTTGGTCGCCAGCACATAGGAGTCGCGGGGTCGGCCGGAGAGGATCTCACCCCAGGCCGACTCGGCCGCGCCGCGGCCGTAGACGTTGGCGGTGTCGAAGAAGTTGATGCCGGCCTCGAACGCCGCGTCGGTGCAGGCGCGGGTCTGCTCGAACCCCACGCCGCCCGCGAAGGTCAGCCACGACCCGAGCGAGATCTCTGAGACCTCCAGATCCGAGGAGCCGAGCCTGCGGTATCTCATGACGCTCCCTCCTGGCTGCCGGCGGCGTACTCGTCGTCGGTGACGTGCTCGCCCCAGTCGGTCTCGGGTCGCTGGTCGCCGGACGCTTCGGTGATCGACAGATGGGTCATGTAGTGGTCGGGGGCGGCGCCGTGCCAGTGCCACTCGTCAGGGGGCGTCGAGACGACGTCACCGGCGCGGATCTCCTCGACGGCGCCACCGCGGGACCGCACCAGCCCCCTGCCTTCGGTCACATACAGGGTCTGGCCGACGGCGTGCGAATGCCAGGCCGTGCGGGCCGAGGGGGTGAACCGGACGGCGCTGACCCGTACCCGGGAAGGTTCCTCACCCCGGACGATGGCGTCGATGAAGACGTCGCCGGTGAACCACTCGGCCGGGCCTCTGGCGGTCGGCTGCTTGGGCTGGATGGGCACAGGCGCTCCTCGTTGCGGCTGGTCATATCCTGAGCTTACGGAGACTGGCGCGAGAGAGGGAAACCGACAGGCGCGGGGGAGGGCCCGACATGAGCGAGGCAACCGGCCGGACCGGCGGGGCGAGGCTGCCCCGGCCAATGGGCGTCGGCGAGATCCTGCACCTGACGAGTCAGCGCCTCGGATCGTTCGCTAGAGGCGCGGCAGGGTGACGACGTTGTAGAGGGTGTAGATCAGCATGGTCAGGGCGATCGCCAGCACCGCCAGCCGCACGCCGCTGAGCCTGAACCGCTGGCCGACCGCGACCAGGAACAGCACCAGGGCGAAGAGGACGGTCGCGCTGACGTACTTCTCGGCCGTGTGGCGCGCGTGGGTTCCCTCCTCCTCGATGTGGGCGGCCTTCTCGTGCAGCTGGTTGGCCTGCTCGATCTGGGGATTGTGGTACTCGGGCATGTAGCCGGGCCCTGGTGGCGCGTCGGGGTTGGTGAACGGATCGGTGGTCAGCCAGGCCGTGAAGGCTGCCCGGTACTCGGGGCTGAACCGGCGCACCAGCATCGCCTGGAGCGCGGTGTCCTTGGCGGCCCTGGCCTGCAGCCAGGAGCTGAACATGGCGGCGTCGGCGGCCAGCCGCTGCTGCCCCAGGGTGGCGGCGGCGTTGGCCTGGCCGCGGTAGACGCTCGCCTCGGAGTACAGGATCGACTGCTCCCCGTCGCCCCGAGCGGCCTGGTAGCCGCTCCATGCGGTGGCGATCGCGGCCAGGGCGAGCACCACGACCTCCACGATCTCGATGGCTTCTTCCCAGCGGCGCTTCTCCCTGGCCTTCTCCTCGCGCTCGCTCAGCTTGTGGGCGACCTCGATGTTCATCTGCTCAGGCATGCGCGAGCCTCCTCGAGCCTCCTTCCGGCCATGTCCGACCAGGATGGCAGCGCACGAATGCCTGTCGTCATCCGCAGCAGGTGAGATGCCTCCCCGGAGGATTCACCCCAATGGGGTGAGGACATCCAGCTGGGCGGGTGGCACGCTGGTGGTCCGGGACGGACGGGCAGCAGGAGGGGCCGTGGAGCGGCCCTTGCCCCGGACGGTCCCCAACAGCAACAGCGCTCCCGGCCCCGGGCTGGTGTGGAGCATGCCCGGCTCGAGCCGGGAGCACGACGACCATTTCACCTAGATGAATGTCGGATGTGGATGAAGCCCCCTCATCCACCCACGGGCCACAATTGCGGACATGAGGCAGAGACGAACGTCCGGCGTCAGGAGACCGACGATCTACCGGATCGTCGTCCGTGGCGAGCTCAGCCACCGGTACCTGTCGGCGTTCGAAGGCATGACCCTGGCGGCGGGCGACGGGCAGACCACCATCAGCGGACCCGTGGTCGACCAGGCACAGCTGTACGGCCTGCTCGACCGCGTCAGCGACCTCGGACTCGAGCTCATCAGCGTCAACCCCAGCCCCGAACCCGCGGCGCGGGCCGCCCAGACAGGCAGGTAGCCATGGGGGCGGCGCAGGGAGCCAGAACGGCGCAGCGCCAGCGACAGCTACGGAGGCCGGCGGCCGCCGTAGCTGCGGGCCTGCTCGCCGCCAAGCTGGCGCCGCCCCGCAGCTCCCTCCGCCAGGTGCCCCGGCCGCGGCTGTTCGATCCGCTCCAGGCCGGCACCCGGCAGCTGCTGACGCTGGTGTCGGCTCCGGCGGGTGCGGGCAAGACCACGCTGCTCGCCGCCTGGAGCTCGTCGCGGCAGCCGCCGGGGCCGGTTGCCTGGCTGTCGCTGGATGCCGGCGACAACGAGGTCGCCCGGTTCTGGTCGTACACCCTGGCGGCGCTGTGCCAGTCGGGCGCCGTGCCCGGCGACAGCGCGCTGCGGGCGCTCGCACCCCCGGCCGAACCGGACAAAGACTTCCTGTCCCAGCTGGTCAGCGGCCTGGCGGCACTGCCCAGCCCGGTCGTGCTGGTCCTCGACGACCTCCACGACATCACCGACGCGACCGTCTTCGAGGGGCTGGAGTTCCTCCTGCGCCACGCCCCCCCGCAGCTGCGGCTGGTGCTGGCCACCCGGGTCGATCCGCCCTTGCCGCTGCAGCGGCTGCTGGTCAGCGGAAAGCTCGTCCAGGTACGGGCGGCCGACCTGGCGTTCACCGTCGCCGAGGCGGCCGAGCTGCTGAGCTCGGTCGAGGACCTGTCCGAGGAGGACCTCGTCCTGCTCCAGGCCCGCACCGAAGGATGGGCCGCCGGGCTCAGGCTGGCCGCCATGTCGCTGGAGGGCCAGCCCGACCCGCACCAGTTCGTGGCCGAGCTCGCCGGCGACGACAAGAGCATCGGCGACTACCTCACCGGCGAGGTGCTCGACCGGCAGCCGGAGGACCTGCGCAGCTTCCTGCTCCAGACCAGCATCGTCGACGAGCTGGACGGCGACCTGGCCGACACCCTGACCGGCGGGCACGGCGGCGAGTCGATGCTGGCCCGTCTGGAGCGCTCCAACGGGTTCGTGGTGGCGGTCGGCTCGCGCCGGACCTCCTACCGGTACCACCAGCTGTTCGCCGACCTGCTCCGCTACGAGCTCCGCCGGGAGGCGCCGGGCCAGGTCATCCGGCTGCACCGTCGCGCCGCCGACTGGTACGCCGCCCGGGGCGAGACCGTGCACGCGATCCGGCAGACCCTCATGGCGCAGGACTGGCGCCATGCGGCCGACCTCACGGCCGAGCACGGGCCCAGCCTGATCCTCCGGGGCCACGCCGCCACTCTCCATGAGCTGGTCGAGCGGCTCCCGGCCGACCTGGTCCAGGCGGATCCCGAGCTGCAGCTGCTGGGCGCCGCCGACCGGATCGTCCGCGGCGACGTCGAGGCGACCGCCGCCCAGCCGCCGGCCAGGTCCCAGCCGGACAGGCCGCCGAGCAGGAAGCGGGACCGGTTCGCGCTGCTGCGGGCGGTCGTGCGCACCATGCTGGCCTGGCAGGCCGGCGACCTCGACCAGGTGCGGGTCGACGGCGCGGAGACGCTGGCGCTGCAGTCGCGGGTCGGGAAGGACGGCGAGGACGACGATGCCCGGGCGGTCGCCTTGTTCACCGTCGGCACCGCCGAGCTCTGGACCGGCCACCTGGCCAGCGCCGAGCCGCACCTGCGCGAGGGCATCGCAGCCGCCCTCCAAGCCCGGCTCGGCTCCGTCCACGTCGCCTGCCTCAGCCAGCTTGCGCTGCTGCACGCGATCCGGGGTGAGCTGCACGAGGCCTCGCGGTGGGGTGCCAGCGTGGTCGAGGGCGCCGCCGAGGAGGACGGCTCGTCGCCGATGCAGGCGGCCGGCGGTTCGCTCGCGCTGGCATGGGTCGCCTACTACCGGGACGACCTGGGTGAGGCGACCCGCTACCTGGACCAGGCAGAGGCGACGTCAGCCGCCGACTTCCGGCCCATGACGCTCATGGCCGCCATCCTGCGGGCACGCGTGCAGCGGGCCCGCGGCGACCTGGCCGGCGCCCTGAGCATGGTGGCGACCGCCCACCGGGACCTTGCCGGGTGGCGACCGCCACGGTCGTTGTGGCGCTGGCTGGTGCTGACCGAAGCGGAGCTCCGCAGCACCGCCGGGCAGGCGCAGCCGGCCTCGGCGATCCGCAAGCGCCTCGACGAGGACCGGCCGCTGTCGGGCGGGGAAGCCATGGTGCTGGCCCGCCTGCAGCTTGCCGAGGGCGACCCGGCGGGTGCCGCCGCGGCCCTTGCGCCCTGCCTGGACGGCTCGGCTGCCGACGGGTTCCTGACGATCCAGGCCGAGATGTGGCTCCTGGACGCCCTGGCACACGACGCCCTCGCCGACCACGACCAGGCGGCGGTGTCGCTGGAGCGTGCCCTCGACCTGGCCGTGCACGGGGGGCTCCAGCGGAGCTTCCTCGACGCCGGCGCCCCCGCCCGGTCGCTGCTCGCCCGCTACCGCCAGCGGCTGCCGACGCACTGGTCCTATCTGGACGAGCTGCTGCAGGTGTCCGCCGAGTCGGCACAGGTGACGGTCGTCGCGCCGAAGCTGATCGATCATCTCACCGATCGGGAGCACACCGTCCTCCGGTACCTGCCCAGCCTGATGACCTACGAGGAGATCGCCGCCGACCTGTACGTCTCGCTCAACACCGTGAAGACCCACGCCTACGGGATCTTCCGCAAGCTCGGGGTCACCGGCCGACGACAGGCGGTGCGCAGCGCCCGCGAGCTGCATCTTCTCTGACCGCGCCGGACCGGCCGATCTCATGCCCAACGGAGGATGACCAGCGGGCGGGGGCGGTGAGACGGTCGCCCACCGAGCAGGCGAACCAGAAGGGATGCCACCATGCCCGCGACCACCCGGCGAGCCAAGCGGATCTCCGACGACGACCTCCAGCGGCTGCTCGTCCTTCTCAAGGGCGCCGACAGCACCGAGCTGAAGCTGACCGTGCCCGACTCCGAGCAGCGCTCGGCCGTGACCGTGCTCGGCATGGACCCCCTGGACGCCCAGATCCGCCAGGTCTTCTTCTTCGACACCCCCGAGCTGACGCTCAACAAGCATGGCGTCGTCGTGCGCGCCCGCCGGGTGCAGCAGCGCGACGACGACTCGGTGGTCAAGCTGCGGCCGGTGGTCCCGGACGACCTCCCCAGCGGTCTCCGCAAGGACAAGAACCTGGTCGTCGAGGTCGACGCCATGCCCGGCGGCTACGTCTGCTCGGCATCGCTGAAGGGCGCGCCGGTGGGCGGCGGGGTGAAGGCGGTGGCCACGGGCGACCGGCCGATCAGCAAGCTGTTCTCCAAGGAGCAGCAGGCGTTCTACACCGCCCACGCCCCCGACGGCATCGGCCTGGACGACCTCACCGTCCTGGGCCCGATCAACCTCATGAAGCTGAAGTTCTCGCCGCGGGGCTATGGCCGGCGCCTGGTGGCCGAGCTGTGGCTGTACCCCGACGGCTCGCGGATCCTCGAGCTCTCGACCAAGTGCGCGCCCGCCGAGGCGTTCGACGTCGCCGCCGAGACCCGGGCGTTTCTGTCCTCGCAGGGCGTGGACCTGTCCGGGGAGCAGCAGACCAAGACCAAGACCGCGCTGGAGTTCTTCTCCCGCAACCTCAAGGCCGCGGCCGGCGCCTGACCTCCACCAGCTCCAGACCGAGCATCCGGGCCCTGGCCAGGACGCCGAGCAAGGCCGCCTGGTCGGGGAGCCGGCCCCGCAGCACCGTCCGCACCGGGTCGACCGCCATCTCCAAGCCCTCTTCGGCGGCGGCCGTGACCGCGTCGCTGTGCCGACCCCTGACCCGCACCGCATACCGGACCACACCCATGCCGCACCCCGTACAGCTTGCCGCTTCGTCGTGCCATCTGGGCATAAGCATCGTCCCGGACAACCCCATCGTCACCATCCCTCTCGGGTGAGTTCCCGCTCGTGTCATTCCCGGGCACCGGGACTCCGTCGTGCCGCATCTCACCCGGCCCGTGTGAGGCCGTCCACCCGTCCCCCGGCCGATGATGGGGGTTGGCCAGAGGCGACCAGAGACGTCCCGGTTGCTGTGATCGGAAGGGGTCCGGCGTGAGCCGACGCGAACGCATCGTCAAGGAGCTGATCGTCGAGCCGGGCACGGAGGCGAACATCGCCGGCCGGGACCCGGCCTGGACCGGGGGGCCGGAGTTCGAGGAGCTGTCCGCCAAGGAGCTGAGCCATACCGCCAAGGCGCTGCTCCACGACGGGATCAAGGAGCTCTCCAAGGCCCAGGAGCTGCTGTGGGCGAGCGACACCTACGCCGTGCTGGTGGTGTTCCAGGCCCTGGACGCGGCCGGCAAGGACTCCACCATCGAGCACGTCATGTCCGGGGTGAACCCCCAGGGGGTGCACGTCGTCTCCTTCAAGCAGCCCTCCAGCGAGGAGCTGGACCACGACTTCCTGTGGCGGACGGTCAAGGCCCTGCCCGAGCGCGGCCGCATCGGGATCTTCAACCGCTCCCACTACGAGGAGGTCGTCGCCCTCCGGGTCCACCCCGAGTGGCTCGACAAGCAGAAGCTCCCCCCCGGTCCGCGGGGGCCGGAGTTCTGGGCCGGGCGCCACGAGGACATCAACGCCTTCGAGCGGCACCTGGACCGCAGCGGGACCAAGGTCGTCAAGTTCTTCCTGCACATCTCCAAGGCCGAGCAGAAGCGGCGCTTCCTGGCCCGCCTCGACGAGCCCGGCAAGCAGTGGAAGTTCAGCGCCGCCGACCTGCCCGAGCGGGGGCACTGGGACGAGTACATGCGCACCTTCGAGGAGGCGATCACCGCCACCTCCACGCCCTGGGCGCCCTGGTACGTGATCCCCGCCGACCACAAGCCGGTCATGCAGGCGATGGTCGCGGCCATCCTCATCGACACCATCCAGTCGCTCGACCTGCACTGGCCGGAGGTCTCGGAGCAGGCCCGCGCGGCCAACGACGCGGCCCGGCGCAGCCTGGCGGCCGAGCCGGAGGAGACCGTCTGACCGCAGCCACGCTGCCGCCGGGGTGGAGGGGAAGACCGTGAGCCAAGAGACGAAGACGAAGACGAAGACGACGCCGCAGGCCAGTGCTCCCACCTGGCACGGATCCGACGCGGCCGCCGTCGCCCAGGAGCTGAACGTCGAGCCCGAGCACGGTCTCAGCGCCGAGGAGGCGGGCCGCCGGCTCCAGACCCAGGGCCCGAACCGGCTCACCGGGACCAAGAAGGAGTCGGCCTTCCAGGCGTTCCTCCGCCAGTACCGCGACTTCATGCAGCTCATCCTGCTGGCCGCGGCGATCATCAACCTGCTGGTCACCGGGGATGTCGGGACCTCGGTGGTGCTGGCCGGGCTGACGGTGTTCAACGCGGTGATCGGCCTGCGCCAGGAGGCCAAGGCCGAGGAGAGCGTCAAGGCGCTGGCCCAGATGATGAAGACGATCGCCCGGGTCCGGCGCGGCGGCCAGGCGCTGGAGATCGACGCCGAGGAGCTGGTCCCGGGCGACATGGTGCTGATGGAGGCGGGCAACCGGGTCCCGGCCGACGGGCGGATCACCGTGGCCGCGACGCTGGAGATCGAGGAGGCCGCGCTGACCGGCGAGAGCCTGCCCGTCGGCAAGACCACCGCCCCGGTCCCCGGGGACGAGGTCCCGCTGGGTGACCGTACCTGCATGGCGTATATGAACACCTCGGTGACGCGCGGCCGGGGCGAGATGGTCGTCACCGCCACCGGGATGGGCACCGAGATTGGCCACATCGCCAACCTGCTGGCTAGCACCGAGGCCGACAAGACGCCGCTGCAAAAGCAGCTGGACGGGCTGTCCAAGATCATCGCCGCCATCGCCGCGGTGGCGCTGCTGCTGGTCATCGCGCTCGGGCTGGTCCGTGGGCAGTCCTTCGACACCCTGTTCATCACCGGGGTGGCCCTTGCCGTGGCCGCCATCCCGACCGGGCTGCCGGCGGTGGTCACCGCGCTGTTGTCGATCGGGACCCGCGAGATCGCCCGCCGCAACGCGATCATCAAGCGCCTACCCGCGGTCGAGACGCTCGGCTCGACCTCGGTGATCTGCTCGGACAAGACCGGCACGCTCACCCTGAACAAGATGACCGCCCGCGAGCTGGCCATCCCGGGCCAGCACCGGTTCACCGTCTCGGGCGAGGGCTACTCCACCGACGGGGAGATCAAGCACGTCGGCGGGTCCCACATCGACCTGGACCCGTATCTGTTGCCGATGGCCTTGTGCGCGGACGCGGTGCTGGACGGCGAGGACCTGATCGGCGACCCGACCGAGGGGGCCCTGATCGTGCTGGCGGCCAAGGGCGGGCTCGACCTGGCCGAGACCCGGGCCAGCTACCCGCGGATCGCCGAGGTCCCCTTCGACTCCGACTACAAGTTCATGGCCACCTTCCACGAGATGACCGGCCAGGACGGCAGGCCGGTGGTGCGCTGCTATGTCAAGGGCGCGCCGGACGTGCTCGTCTCACGCGGGGGGTCCTACCGGGCGCCCGACGGGACCCTGGTCCCGGTCACCGACGCCAACCGCTCGCTGGCCACCGAGGCCAACGACCGCATCGCCGCCTCGGGCGAGCGGGTGATGGTGGTGGCCCAGCGCGACCTGGACCCGGCCTCGTTCAATCCTGATGGGGATCTGCTCGGCCTGGTCCAGAACCTCACCCTGCTGGCCATGGTCGGGATCGTCGACCCGCCGCGGTCCGAGGCCAAGGCGGCGATCGCCGAGTGCCGCGACGCCGGCATCCGGGTGCGGATGATCACCGGCGACCACGCGACCACCGCGGCCGCCATCGCCGGCGAGCTCGGCATCGAAGGCCGGGCCATCACCGGGGCCGAGTTCGCGGCCATGAGCGACGACCAGCTATTGCAGGAGCTGCCCGAGATCGGGGTCGTGGCCCGGGTCGCCCCCGAGGACAAGCTGCGCCTGGTCCGGCTGCTCAAGCGGAGCGGCAACGTGGCCGCCATGACCGGCGACGGCGTGAACGACGCCCCCGCCCTCAAGGCCGCCGACATCGGTGTCGCCATGGGCATCACCGGCACCGAGGTCTCCAAGGAAGCCGCGGTCATGATCCTGACCGACGACAACTTCGCCACCATCGTCAAGGCGGTCGAGTACGGCCGGGGCCTGTACGACAACCTGCTCAAGTACCTCCGCTTCCAGATGGCCACGCTGGTCGCCTACATCGCCATCTTCATCGGGGCCGGGATCTTCGCCATCGCCGGCGGGGTGCCCCTGACCCCCCTGCAGATCCTGTGGATCAACATGGTCATCGACATCCCCATCGCGGTCGCGCTCGGCTTCGACGTGCCCACCGGCGGCCTGATGGCCCGTCCCCCTCGTCCCGTCGGCGCCCCCGTGCTCTCCAGAGCGAACTGGATCCGCCTCTGCGTCCAGGGATTCGTCATGACAGTCGGCGCGCTGGTCGCCTACCAGATCGGCGAATCACAGAACGGCGCCGCCCTCGCCGCCACGATGCTGTTGACGACACTGTCGCTGTTCCACCTGGCGGCGGGGCTGCTGGCCCGTGACCAGACCAACACCATCTTCGACCGGGCGGCCGTGCCCGGGACGACCCAGCTGCGCCGCTACGGGATCGCCTTGCTGGCGATCATCGTCGTCACCAACATCGGCTTTCTCCAGCGGATCTTCGACACCGTCGAGCTGAACCTGTCCCAATGGTCGATCTGCATCGGGCTCGCACTCACCCTGGTGGTCGTTGAGGAGCTCATCAAGCTGGTCATCCGCCAGCGCGGCCGCCAACGGGTCCCGGCGGCAATCCAACCCTCAACCTCAGCCGCCTAGGGAGGCAGCATGCTCCTCGTGGTGCGACACGCCGACGCCGGCGACAAGCGTACCTGGACCGGCCCTGACAGCCTGCGGCCCCTGTCGCCGAGCGGGCGCCTGCAGGCCGACGGGCTGGTCGT
>Ga0307407_10000848_pt1 | contig 10207 bp, 8 predicted proteins | sample 322Ometagenome_FD_203886 | JGI IMG/M metagenome (GOLD analysis project Ga0307407, IMG submission 203886) | Maize rhizosphere microbial communities from greenhouse at UC Davis, California, United States - 322HYB-O-1 | ecosystem: Host-associated > Plants > Roots > Rhizosphere > Soil | place: USA...
GGTGTTCTGCGTGTACGACTCCCTCGACCCCGCGACGAAGGCGACGTGTGAGAAGCACCAGCCCGCCCCGCCGAGGGCGGCCACCGTGCCCGCGCAGGCGACGCGCGTTGCGGCTGTCGTCGACGCGCCCCGCGCCAACGGGGCAGAGGAGAACCCAGCGATGTCCTGAGGACCGGTGGCGCGGCTGGTCGAGCTTGTCGAGACCACTCGGTCGCTCGAGCCGCCATCCAAGCCACCGAACGCGGCGGACAGGCGCGGTCCCGTCTGTCGACGGGGACCGACAGGCGGGACCGCACTGCACCCCGAATCGGCGACTCCCAGGAGTCGTCACCCACGTTGGTTCGGTGGCAGCTTCAACCAGCGTCGGATCCGAGCCTTGCGGAATCCTTGACCGGTGCCCTCAGCACGGTCCTGACCAGCGGTTGAGCGCCCTCATCCGGGACCGATACGGGTCCGGACGAGGGCGCCGTCGCGCCGCCAGGCCGGGGGAGGTTGGCGACGTTCGATGGGTCAACGACGATGGTGCAGCCAGCGTTACGGCCTGCCGCGAACTCAGTCACCGCCGAGGACTCCGCCGAGCCTCCGCGCTCTATCCGGACCCGCACCCCACGGGCAGCCCTTATCGGTCACCCCGGACCGTGACCGTGGTGGTCATCCAGGGATGGATCATGCACTGGAAGTGGTTGTGGCCGCGCTCGAGCGCCGACGACGGGACCTCGCTCTCTGCTCCGGCCGGCACCGCCAGTACCGGATCGCTGAACGCGGCCCCGCAGAAGGCGGGATCGCGGCCGGGCAGCCCCAAGGGACCGTTCAGCTCAGGAACACATCCGCCGGCCGCGAAGCTGTCGACCTTCGTGAACGTGTGGAACTCGCCACCGCGGTTGACCAGATGCAGTCCGTGGCCCCGCTTGACCGTTGTCTCCTTGGGGTTGTTGCGCCAGTGGTGGTCTCCACCCTCCGCGAGCGCCTCGCCGAACTCCTCGAACGTAGTGTCGCCATCCCCGATGCATGCGCCCGCGCCGAGCACCGCGTTGAAGGTAACCGGGTCGCAGTCGTCGAGAAGGCGAACGGTCTCGGAGTCGTTGCCACGGTTTGCTGTCGCGGAACCGGTAAAGATGACGAAGAACGCGGTGGTGACGCTCGCCAGGACGAGCAGCCGAGGTGCCTTCATGAGTACTCCTTCGCTATCAAGCTGATGAAGTGGAAAGGCCCCAAGCCGACTATGGCGGGGTTCTGGTCGAGCGAACAATGACGAACATGGGCCATAACGGGACCCCTGCTCACCGACGCCGGCGCCGCGCAGATGTGTGTCAGGCACCCGCAATCCGGACAAGCGACGCAGCGCGGCCCCTAGCTGAGATCGCGGGGCGCTGCGAAACGGAGGCTTGTCACGGCCAGGACAGCTGCGTAGCCGGCGAGGACCGCGACCGCGGCCCACGGCCAGGCCGGGTGCGCCGCGACCGTGGCGTGTGCGATGAGCTCGGTGGCCCCTCCTGGCATCCATCGGGCGGGAATCGCCAGGCTGGCAAGGGGGTCGACCACGTACAGGGCGCTGAGCACCACGATGAGGGCGGTGGTCGGGTTGCGGAGCCAGGTGGCGATGCTGGTTCCCGCCAGGCTGTACAGCACCGAAACTCCCACCGAGGCCGCGGTCAGGCTGCCCAGGTCACCGGTGTCGAGCAACGGACGCGAGCCGACTGCTGCCAGGGTGACCGCCCCACCCGCCCAACCGAAGAGGATGGCCAGCAGCGCGACCACGACACCGACTGCGGCGGAGACACCGGCCTTGGCCAGGAACAGACGCCGCCGGTTCGGGGTGATGAGCAGTGCGGGGGTGATGGTGTTGTGCCGGAACTCCGAACCCACGACCAGCATCGCGAGCAGCAGGGCCATCGCTGGGGCGACGCTGGTGCCGGCCAGGGTGAGTACCTCACGACGGGCAGTCAGGTCGGTTTCGCCGGTCGCGACGGTGTGCGTGATGAGCGCGGTCAGCCCGGCGGCGGCAACTACGGTGACGCCCAGGGCCAGGTAGCTGGCCCGCAGGGTGAGGACCTTGAGCAGCTCGGCCCGCAGCAGGTGTGTCATGACAGTGCCCCTTCAGGTGAGTGCAGCGAGTGGTCGGCGCGAGGTGTGTGGCGGTGGCCGTCGGCTGTGAGTGCCAGGAAGCGCTCTTCGAGGCTGGAGGTTTCAGTGGTCATCGCATGGATGACGACCTGGTGGGCGTTGGCGAGCTCGCCCAGCGCGGCCGGAGACATGGCGGTCACCAGCAGCTGGTCGGGACCGTCGAGATCGGCGACCCGACCCTGGGTGCGCAGGAGCTGCCGAAGGCGTTCGGCGTGCGGGGACCGGACCCGAAGCCGGATCTCGGCCATCGCGTCGAGGTGTGCCAAGGGTCCGGCGGTGACGAGCTTGCCGCGGTTGATGATGACGACGTCGTCGACGGTCTGGGCGACTTCGCCCAGTGCGTGGCTGGACAGGAGTACGGTGCCGCCGTCGGCGGCGAAGCCCCGCAGCAGCGTGCGCAGCCATAGCATCCCGGCGGGGTCGAGGCCGTTGGCTGGTTCGTCGAGCACCAGTACCCGAGGTTCGCCGAGCAGCGCTGCTGCGAGGGAGAGCCGTTGCCCCATCCCGAGGGAGAACCCGCCGGCACGCCGCCCCGCGGCGCCATGGAGCCCGACTTGCTCGAGGACCGCGTCGACGCGGTGGCGGTGCAGGCCGGCGGCTGTCGCCAGGATGCGCAGATGCTGGCGTGCGGTTCGTCCCGGGTGGAAAGCCTTCGCCTCCAAGGAGGCACCCACGACGGCAGCCGGGTGGGCAAGCGCCCGGAACGGCTGCTCGAGGACGAAGGTCGATCCGGCGGTGGGTCGTACCAGGCCGAGGATGGCGCGCAACGTGGTGCTCTTCCCCGATCCGTTGGGGCCGAGGAAACCGGTGACCCGACCGGGTTCGACGGTGAACGAGAGGTCTTCGACCGCGTCGAGGCGTCCGTAGCGTTTGGTGAGGCGGCGTACTTCGATGATGGGCATGGTCCCCTTCTCGGGTCGAGCCGGCCGGTGAGCACGGGCTTCGTCGTCGACGGTCATCGGTGGTCGATGGTGACGTCACCCGAGGAGCTGTGCGCCGAGAGCCGGCGAGTGGCGGTGGGATTGTCGTCGACGTTGACGCGCACCTGTCCGGCCGAGGTCTCGGCATCGACGTTGTAGGCGCCGTTGGGCACGGTGAGGGTGACGTTCCCCGAGGAGGTCTCCGCAGTCACCCGCTCGGGCGTCTCGGCGAGGGAGGCTTCGACATCGCCGGAGCTCGTCTCTGCGCGCACACGGCGCGCGTCGACGTCGCGGGCCGAGATGTCTCCGGAGTCGGTCAGCACGTCGAGCTGCGCCAGGTTCAGGCCGGTGGCCTGGATGTCACCGGAGCTGATCGTGACGCGCACGTCGACGCCGGCCGGAACGGTGACCCGTTGGTCGACGCGGCAGGTGCCGAACCCGAGGTTGGGGCAGTCCCCGGACAGCGTCAGCACCCCGTCCTCGACGGAGTGCCGGATGGCGGGTGTGCTCCACGCCCACTCGCGGGAGGTGTCGACGGCGACCCGCCCTCCGGAGGCACCAGGAACCAGGGTGACGTCGCCGGCGTCGAGGACGACGACGAGTTCCCGGATGCCCGCGGCCGTGAAGCTGCTCTCGTCGTGTTGAGACAACGCACTGTCTGCGATGGAGAGCCCGCCACCGGTCACGGCGAGGACACCGAGGGCGCCGATGGCCACCGCGGTGGTCCGGTGTGCCCGGCGTCGACGGTGCTGCACGGGCGTCGGGGTGGGCAGCTGGATGGTGGTGGGCATGGGCATGAGTCCTTCAACGAGTCGAGTGGTGTCCGCGTCCGGCAGATGCCGGGGACGTGTGATCTCGACGCTAGGTCGCCGACGGGTCGGCGGCATCGGGGCAGGCGTGCCCAGGGGAGTGGGGCTAACCCCATGGGACCGGCCTGGAACTGGTGCGACGATGCGATCATGAGGCGACCCCGCCCTTCCGGCACCGCTTCCGCCGGCGCCAGACCTGTCCGACCGGTTACGAGATGAGCGCGCGGCAGTGGGTGGCCGCGGCAGTCTCGGTGGGAGCGGGTCTGTGCGCTGTGGCGGCGTTGGTGTGGGGCGGCTACCGGACACCCCGAGGGGACCTCGTCGCTGCCCTCGTGCTTCTCCTCGCGGTGGGGTGGTCGTTCGCGGGCCTGGGGCTCGTTGCCTGGGTCCGCTGGCCGCTCAGCCGCACGGGGCCGCTGATGCTGGCGGTCGGGCTGATGTGGTTCGCGCGCGCGGTCGGAGCGATCGAGAGCCACGTGGCGTTCGATGCGGGGCTCCTGCTCGGGGCCGTCTACCTCGCGGTCCTCGGCCACCTGATCGTGACCTATCCCAGCGGACGGTTCGAGAGCTGGCACCAGAAGATCGTCGTGACGTGCGGATACCTGTGCACGGTGCCGATGGCGCTTGCGGCACGGTGGCTCCTCCCTGAGGGTGGGGTGTGCGCGCACTGCCCGTTCAACCAGCTCGTGGGCAGCGGAACCCCCGACGCTCCCACCGCCAGCGACCGGGCGCTGGTCGTGGTCGTCGTGCTGACGACGACGGCGGTCCTGGTCGTCATCGCGCAGCGCTGGCGGGCGGCCACCCCGGCGAGCCGGCGCAGCCTCGGGCCTGCACTGTGGGGCGCCACAGCGATTCTCACCGTGCTCGTCGCTCAACGACTCGCGATCGGATTCGGAGCCGCTGCACCCGTGGTGACCTACCTGTCGTGGTTGATGACCGGGGTGCTGGTGCTCTGGCCGGCCGGACTCCTCGTCGGGCTCGCGCGAGCCCGGCTGGACCGGTCGGCGGTGGCAGACCTGATGCTCGAGCTCGGCGGGACGCTCCCCCCGGGTGGGATACGGCAGGCGCTTGCCCGGGCGCTGCACGACCCCACGCTCGAGATCTCCTTCTGGTGGCCAGAGCAGCACACGTACGTCGACGAGTCCGGGGCACACGTCGCGGTCCCCGTCGAGACGCCCGGACGAGCCGTCACGAGGCTGACCCGAGACGGGGATGTCATCGCCGCCCTGACTCACGACCGCGCCCTCGAGGACCAGCCGCAACTCGTCTCCGCGGTGGCCGCGGCGGCGGGTCTTGCGGTGCAGAACGAACGGCTGCACGCCCAAGCCCGGGCGCACCTGGCCGAGACCCGCGCTTCCCGCATCCGACTCGTCGCCGCGGCCGACGCCGAACGACGCAGGGTCGAACGGAATCTGCACGACGGCGCCCAGCAGCGGATGCTGAACCTGATCCTCGCACTGCAGGTGGCGAAGTCCCGGCTCGGCAGCGGCGCCTACCAGGGCGCCGAGGCAGCGCTCGAGGCCGCCGGCGCCGAGCTCGCCCTGGCCCTCGACGAGCTCCGCGACCTCGCTCGCGGGATACATCCGGCCGTGCTCACCGACTCCGGGCTCGGACCCGCCGTCCGCACGCTCGCGCAGCGCTCGGGCGTCCCGGTCCTGGTCCGGGACACCCTGACCGGCCGTCGGTATCCGCCGGCAGTGGAGGAGACCGCCTACTTCGTCATCTCCGAGGCGCTGGCCAACGTCGCCAAGCACGCTGCCGCCTCCCAGGCGGTGGTCAGCATCTGCCAGCTCGACGGCGAGGTCAGGATCGAGGTCAGCGATGACGGGGTCGGCGGGGCGACACCCACGGGCGGCACCGGGCTGCGCGGGCTGGCCGACCGCCTCGACGCCTTCTCCGGACGGCTGCGGATCGACAGCTCACCCGGGCACGGAACCCACGTGAGTGCCAGGCTGCCATGCGGGTAGTCATCGCCGACGACGCGGTGTTGTTCCGAGAAGGCGTCGCGAACCTGCTGCGGGAGTCCGGCCTCGACGTCGTCGGCCAGGCGGGTGACGCGGTCGAGCTGATGGGTCAGGTTCGCGACACGCAGCCAGATGTGGTCATCGTCGACATCCGGATGCCACCCACGCACACGCTCGAGGGGCTCGAGGCGGCCAAGAGCATCCGCGCCGAGCATCCCGACGTCGGGGTGCTGGTGCTGTCGCAGTACGTCGAAGCCCACTACGCACTGCGGCTCCTCGAGGAGGCCACCCAAGGCGCGGGTTACCTGTTGAAGGACCGGGTGGGCAACATCGAGGAGCTCGCCCATGCCGTCAGGCAGGTGGCCGCCGGTGGCCTGGTCATCGACCCGACCGTGGTCGCGCAGCTGCTGGTCCGTTCCCGAAGCCATGATCCCCTGGACGCACTCACCGACCGTGAGCGGCAGGTGCTGAGCCTGATGGCCGAGGGTCGCTCCAACCACGCGATCGCGAAGACGATCTACGTGACCGACAAGACCGTCGAGGCACACGTGCGCAGCATCTTCACCAAGCTGGACCTCCAGCTCGCGGCGGATGACCACCGCCGCGTTCTCGCCGTGGTGACCTACCTCTCCCAGGACCGCTAGCAACGGCAGCGGGAACATCCCACTTGTGTGGGCTACTCGTGAGTATCATAATGGAAGTTACTGATCGGTAGCGCAGGTGCGAGCCAGCCACGACGGGTCCCCGACCCTCGATTTCGAAGGTGGAGCAGTGAGCCACTACAAGAGCAACCTCCGCGACATCGAGTTCAACCTCTTCGAGGTGCTCGGCCGCGACGAGATCCTCGGCACGGGTCCTTTCGAGGACCTCGACACCGAGACCGCCCGGTCGATCCTGTCCGAGGTCGACCGCCTGGCTCGCGAGGAGATCGCCGCGTCCTTCGAGGACGCCGACCGGAACCCGCCGGTGTTCGACCCGGAGACCTCGTCGGTCGCCATGAACCCGAGGTTCGCCAAGAGCTACCAGGCGTTCATGGACGCCGAGTGGTTCCGGTTGCAGCTGCCCGCCGACCTCGGAGGTCAGCCGGCCCCCGCCACGCTGAACTGGTCGATCGCCGAGCTGGTGCTGGGCGCGAACCCTCCGGTGTGGATGTACGCCGCCGGACCAGGCTTCGGTCACGTCGTCTACCGGAACGGCAACGACCGGGACAAGAGGATCGCCCGGCACATGGTCGAGCGCCAGTGGGGGGCCACCATGGTGCTGACCGAGCCGGACGCCGGCTCCGACGTGGGCGCAGGGCGCACCAGGGCGATCCGGCAGGAGGACGGCTCCTGGCACATCGAGGGCGTGAAGCGCTTCATCACCTCCGGCGAGCACGACATGAGCGAGAACATCATCCACCTGGTGCTGGCGCGCCCGCAGGGCATCGAGGGCGTCGGCGGCCCGGGCACCAAGGGCCTGTCCCTGTTCATCGTGCCGAAGTACCACTTCGACCACGAGACCGGCGAGCTGACCGGTGAGCGGAACGGCGTGTACGTCACGGGAGTCGAGAAGAAGATGGGCATCAAGGTGTCCACCACGTGCGAGGTGACGTTCGGCGAGAAGCAGCCCGCCCAGGGCTGGCTGCTCGGTGAGGTGCACAGTGGCATCGCCCAGATGTTCCAGGTCATCGAGAACGCCCGGATGCTGGTGGGCACCAAGGCGATCGCAACGCTCTCCACCGGCTACCTGAACGCACTCGACTACGCCAAGTCGCGCGTGCAGGGACCCGACCTGACCCAGGCCTCGGACAAGACGGCTCCCCGGGTCGCCATCACCCACCACCCCGACGTACGCCGGTCGCTGATGACCCAGAAGTCGTACGCCGAGGCGCTGCGAGCCCTGGTGCTCTACACCGCGTCGTGGCAGGACAAGGTCCAGATGGCCGACTTCGCCGGCGAGACCGACGAGCTGGCCGAGCGGGTGAACGACCTGCTGCTGCCGATCGTCAAGGGCTACGGCTCGGAACGCTCGTGGGTGCTGCTCGGCACCGAGTCCCTGCAGACCTACGGAGGGTCGGGGTTCCTTCAGGAGTACCCGATCGAGCAGTACGTGCGGGACGCCAAGATCGACACGCTCTACGAGGGCACCACGGCGATCCAGGGTCAGGACCTGTTCTTCCGCAAGATCGTCAAGGACCAGGCCAAGGCGCTCGGCTTCCTCGCCGGCGAGATCGACTCCTTCGTCAGGAGCGAGGCCGGCAACGGCCGACTCAAGGTGGAGCGCGAGCTGCTCGCCCAAGGTCTGGAGGATGCGCAGGCGATCGTCGGCGCACTGGTCACCGACCTCATGTCGGCCGACCCGAGCGTCGAGGGTGGCGATCTGCGGAACATCTACAAGGTGGGTCTGAACACCTCCCGCTTGCTGATGGTCCTCGGCGACGTGGTCTGCTCATGGCTGCTGCTGCGCCAGGCGGAGGTTGCCCTGGAGAAGCTGGGCGGCGAGGTGACCAGCAAGGACAAGGCGTTCTACGACGGGAAGGTCGCCGCTGCGCAGTTCTTCGCGCGCAACGTGCTTCCGAAGATCACCGCCGAGCGTGCGATCGCCGAGACGACCGATCTGTCGCTGATGGACCTGTCCGAGGATGCGTTCTGAATCCGACCTGCCCTGATTGACCCGGACGCGTAGAGGGTATTCCTCCCACGAGGGCAGACGTGTGCCCTCGACGCGGCCCTGGGTCGCGGTAACCGCAAGGAGAGAACATGGGTATCGGACTCGGCATCGTGTTCGTGGTGATCGGCCTGATCCTGGTGCTGAACGTCATCCAGGTCGACATCGGCTTCATCGACGACGTCGCGCTCGGGTGGATCCTTCTGATCGTCGGCATCCTGGCGATCGTCCTGGCGCTGGTGATGAACCAGCAGCGTTCCCGGACGAGGCACGTCGAGGAACGTCGTTACGACGGACCCACCCGCTAGGGATCGACTCGCAGACTCAGCCCAAGGGGCGCCGAGACTCAGCGTCTCGGCGCCCCTTCGGCTTGCGTGTGCGGCTCAGCGCGACGAGCGAGTCGCCCGGTCGGTCTGCGACCAGCGGTCCTTCTTGCCCCGATAGCCCTCACGGGGACCACTGCGCGCCCGGGGGCCTTGGTAGCCGCCGCGCGTGCCCGAGGCGGCGCGTCCGCGGCCGCCGGCGGTCGCACCGCGACGCGGCTGGTGCCTCGGGGCCGGCGCACCGGACTCCGCGAGAGCCTCCGCGGTCATCGGCCGCGGCGCGGTCCGGATGTCGTGGTGGCGGGACTGCACACCGGCCCGCTGCTGCAGGCGCACGATCTCGTCGACCTGGCGCGGTGTCGTGATGGTGACGACCGCACCGGACTCGCCGGCCCGCGCCGTACGCCCGGAACGGTGCAGGTACGCCTTCGCGTCCGCCGGGGCGTCGAAGTGCACGACCAGGCCGACGTGGTCGACGTGGATGCCGCGGGCGGCGACGTCGGTGGCCACGACGACCTGGGCCTTGCCGGTGGAGAACTGGTGCAGGTTGCGCTCCCGTACCCGCTGCGAGAGGTTGCCGTGCAGGTCGACGGCGGAGATGCCACCCTGGTCGAACGCTTCTCGCAGGTCGGTAGCGCCCTCACGGGTGCGGGTGAACACGATCGAGCGCGGGTTGGCCTCGACGAGCGCGGTCACCGCCGCGAGCTTGTCACGGAAGCCGCCCACGAGCATCACGTGGTGGTCCATGGTGGTGACCGAACCCCGGTTGGCGTCCAGCTCGTGCAACGACGGTTCGCGCAGGTGGGTGCGCACCAGGCGGTCCACATCGCCGTCGAGAGTCGCGGAGAGCAACATCCGCTGGCCCCCTGCCGGCGTCTGCCGGAGAAGTGCGTCGACGGCCGGGTAGAAGCCGAGGTCGCACAGGTGGTCCGCCTCGTCGAGGACGGTCACCTGGACGTCGTCGGTACGGCAGTGCCCCTTGTCCATGAGGTCCTGCAGGCGGCCGGGGGTGGCCACCACGATGTCGGCGCCGGCGCGCAGCTGCTTGGTCTGCCGGTCGTACGGCGTACCGCCGTACACCGTGGTGAGCTTGAGGTGTACGGCGCGTGCCAGCGGCTCGAGCGAGCGGCGCACCTGGGTGGCGAGCTCGCGGGTGGGGACGATGATCAGCGCGCGCGGGTGCTTGGGACGACTGCGCTCGCCGGCGAGCCGGGCAAGGATCGGCAGCCCGAACGCGAGGGTCTTGCCGGATCCGGTCTGGGCGCGGCCGAGCACGTCGTGCCCGTTCATCGCATCCGGGATCACGGCGGCCTGGACGGGGGTCGGAGTGGTGATGTCGAGGCGCTGCAGCGCGTCGATCACCTTCGACGACAGGCCGAGGTCGGCGAACGTGGGCAGAGCGGGTTGGGCAGGGTCAG
>Ga0307407_10000849_pt1 | contig 10207 bp, 10 predicted proteins | sample 322Ometagenome_FD_203886 | JGI IMG/M metagenome (GOLD analysis project Ga0307407, IMG submission 203886) | Maize rhizosphere microbial communities from greenhouse at UC Davis, California, United States - 322HYB-O-1 | ecosystem: Host-associated > Plants > Roots > Rhizosphere > Soil | place: USA...
GTATTTGTGCTTGCCGGAGTAGCCCGATTAGCCCCTCCTTGGCACGCTTGCGCAGGTCATCGACCATCCAGTCCTGATACGAGCCGGACTTGCCGCCCTTCTTTCCAACCGAGGACCGGCCGCGTGCCGCCGCTGCATTGGCGATCCGAGCCGCCTTCTCCGTTGATCCGCCTGTTCGCGAATCTCCTCATAAAACTTTGGGTCCGTGACGCTGGGGCCCGGCTTCTTCTTGTCTCGCATGATCGTCTCCTCTTAACTTTGGCTGGGTTGCAGATACGCGATCTGTTGGTTGAAGAATCCGCGGCAGCGCCGCAATGATGATCACGCCGCAGCGCATGCCTGACTTCTAATCCGGTCTTAGGGCCGACTCAGATCGACGATGAATGGGCTATCGCCTCCAACGCCCAGACGGCGACCGGTTTCGCGATCCTGCGGCACGCTTGCGAGGGGGTGGCGCTGATGGATAGCACGGAGTGCGCGGACTTGGAGCCTTGGCGATTGCGCAGCAGCAGTCCCACCAGTGCTGCTGTTCGGCAGCTCCGATCCCTAGCCGGACTCGGCAACCTCAGCGATACCTGACAGCACACCGAGCCGGTTGACATGCTCGTTGAGTGCATCGAGCACGGCCTGGAACTGCACTGCGCCACCTTGGCGAACATCCGGACGTACTCGACGTCCCGAATCGAAGGGTCCTGGCTGCCGCCGCGCTCGGCGATGGCTGTGGCCCGGCCGACGGCGCCGTTTGCGGCTACCTTGGCCTGCTCCATGATGTCGCGCTGCTGGGACCGTGCCGTCTTCAATTCCTTGGTGGCCTTGGTCATCTCGTGCAGCTCAGCTGCAACCGCGTGGAGATTGCCGGACGGCGCAGCACGCGAGTCATCCAGATCATCGACGCTGATCAGGTACTCGAGCGGCTCGATGGCGCCAAAAGGTCCTTCTGCCTCGATCCGTACCCGGTACCCCTGGGCGCGTCCCAGTCGCTTGAGTTGTGCGCCGCACCCAAAGCCCACTTCATCGTGCGACCCGGCGGCACCGAGGCGATGCCTTTTTTCAAGATCTCCAGGATCGGCTTGATGTCCAGCGTCGACGGCGGTGCCAGATCAAAGATCACCTTCACGTTACGGGCAACGCTTGGCCCGGAGTTTCCAAGCAGCAGCACTATGCCTGGCCGTCCTCGTCGCCGCGAATATCGACGTGACGCGTCCTCACGGGTTGAGGCGGTCGCTCAGGCGGACGGCTCGACCAGGTAGACGCGGCGCCCTTCCGACAGTCCTTCAACTCGCGCAGGCCGCGATCAGTGAAGCCGATCGGCGAGCCCCGCAAGAGCTCTGGAGTCGCCCACGCGTCCGCAAGCTGTTTCCGGGAGACGGCCCAGGACGCCGGCACTTACGAAAGTGGCTGTGCGGGCCACGGCCTCGCTACCTCGAGATCCAGGCCGGTCTGGCTACGACGCGACTTGAGCACCTCTGGGCTGGCAGCGAGCGCGAGCTCAGCTGGGCGGAGGCGTACGCGCCGATCGAAGGGGCCGCCGCGGGCGATACACGGATCTTGGCCGGCCGGCTCGCCTAGGTTGCCGAGCGCATAGCCTGTGTGGTTCCAACAAGGAGTCTCATCGCGGACGAAGATCGGCCGATGTGCCTGCTGGTTTGGCCGCGCATCCAACAGCGTGAGTCCGGCGAAGCTCTGGGAGCCTGCGCCGCCATGCCCGGTCTTGACCAGTCCTTTATCGAGATAGTGCACGCGTGGCCAGAAAGTTGGTACGTCCACCCTCGATCTCAACTTGAGGTATAGCTATTCCGAACTAATCGGCCGATCGCTCGAGATCGGCCGCTTCCGGTGATCGCCGACAAGTTAGGTTCCGGTGCAAAAAGGTGGTCCTCACGCTCACGGCGACGTGGCACGGCATGGCCGGCGTGGGGAAGCAAGCCGGGCGCAAGTAGAGAGATGACGGCGCCCCGGGCCAGAACTCACCAAAACGACGCAGAGCTGCACGGGAGATCCTGGCAGCTCTCGCCGTTTGATGTGATCCAGATCAAAGTCAATGCAGACTTCGGCTCCGCCGACCTGGCGGAGCCTGAGTCTTTCCCAAATCAACAAGCAGAAGGAAATGATCATGAACATGACACCCACGGAGGCCGCCGAAAACGACGAGCATAGGGTATGCGCCTGAGTTGAGGCCGATAAAGACAAGGCAAGGAGCGGCTACAAGCAACAGCCGAGCAGCTGATGATGCCGGCACGGCGAAGTTGATGACCCACGGCGGTCCAGGGAACGCCCAGCTCCGCACCGATCTGGCGCACAGTCCGACCCTGGGCGTAGATGTCGCATAACGTCCAGGCGCCACCGTAGGAGTCTGACTGCTCAGTAAGCGAGTCAGCGCTGACGGCAAGGTCTACCAAACCGGCAACGTCTACCAAACCGGCAACGTGTCCGTGACTATCAGGACACTCACCAACGAGGCCGGACAGATCCGCACGCTGAGCCATGACCCTGCCGCATTCCCCATGTCAGACTCCCGGATTGGAGCCTCAGCGTTCCGCTTCGACACTGCGCTGCTTATCCTGATCGTGCTCGACCGCGAAGCCATCGCTCTGACGGGTTGCGGTGCGTGCATGTGGCGGCAGAGGGGATACCGGGATGAGGGTCGGGGTGTGGATGCCGACCGCGATGCCGTTCGAGCTGGAGCGAAGCTTCTTCTTGGACTGGGTGCGACTCGCGGATCAAGCCGGCTTCGACACGCTGAGTTCGCTCGATCGTCCTAATTACGATATGTGGGATCCGCTCGCCTCGTTCGCCGCTGCCGCCGCGGTGACCCAGCGCATCCGCCTAGCCACCACCACTCTGCCATTGCCAAACCGCAACGAGGTGCTGGTTGCCAAGCAAGCCGCGGTGATCGACCGCCTTTCGGAAGGGCGGCTGACGCTCGGCGTGCCGCTGGGCAGCCGGCCGGACGACTACCAGGTCTTCGGGGCGACGCTGGAGCATCGCGTGACCCGCTTCCGCCACCAGGTCGCCACCCTCCGACGGGTATGGGCAGAGGCACGGCACAGTGACCGCGAGCACGGCGTACTGGGCCCGCCGCCGGTGCAGGACCCCGGCCCGCCGATCTGGATCGGCGCGCTCACCGAGCGGGCTCGGCAGCGGGCTGTCGAACTGGCCGACGGGTTCATCTTCGGTGGCGCCGCCCGCCTGCCGACGATCGGACCGGCGATCCAGAGCATGCGCCCGCAGGTAGCCGAGCGCGGCAAGCCCGACTTCAGCTTCAACGCGGTCGCCTACGTCGCCATCGGCGGCGAACCCGAGTTCGCGGAGGCGGTCGGCCATCACCGGCGCTACTACCCGGTCCTGCGGTGCCGGTGGAGCAGGCCATCCACCACGGCCCCATCGGCAAGATCAAAGACGTCGTCGCCGAGTACGCGGCCAGTGGCCTGGACCTGCTGGTGCTGATGCCCGAGGTCCGCAGCTTGCGGCAGCTGGAGCTGCTTTCCGAGCAGGTCCTGCCCGACTACCAGCACTGACGCGCATCCTGCCGGCAGCGAAGTCCAGGGCGAGCGGGAACTGTGGCGGGCCCGGAGGGGCACGACAGGCCAGCTGGCGGCTCGCTATATCGCAACCCGCTTTGGGCCTTCGCCTGGCCCTCCGCGTCCGCCAGATCGAGTCACCGCTTCGAGTGCTTCGGCCGCTGAGCATTGTTGCGACAGCAGCGCCGCCTTGGCGAGTTCGAAGGCCCAGTACGGCCAGTGAAGGAAAACCCACCGTTCTGGTTCTTGAACTCCACCGAGTAGTCGCCGCTGGAGTGCTGTCCGACGACGGTGATCGTGCTGGCTTCGAAACCGGCTTGGGCAACGGCGTCGGCAAGCTCTTGCGGCACGCCGGTAAGGTCGCCGCTAGGAACCTTGAGATCTGCGAGGAGCTGTTCGAACCTGCTTATCTGGTCGACAGTTGTCTGTGCTGACATGTTGCTGACTCTCCTTTTGACATTAAAGTCTGTTTAGATGGAGTAGGTGATAGGTCGAGCCGAGTGATCACGTAGTACCAACCGTCCGGACCTCGCCGGGCCACCGATGTCGTTGTGTGAGAGATGATCAACGCAAGCCGGCCGGACTGCATCACCACCTGCGGTGAGGCGACGTAGCCCTGTGAAGCCGCTGGCCCACGCAGCCTGAGACCATCCCTGGGTGCTTCGAGGTGCACACTGTTGGCGGGGCAGCAAGCACTACTAGCGAGCAGGAAGCCTTGGGGCGCCGTCCGCCGATAGCGCCGGCTACGCGTGGTCCGGATGTGCTCGGCCCAGCCGAGCAGCACTCCGATGATGGTGCCGGGGAGCAGGCTCCAGCCGAAGATATCGGACCAGCCCACACTCGAATCGTCGTAGGTGATTTGCGCCATGAAGCCGCGCAAGGCCCGCCGCCCAGACCAACCCACATAGTCCGCCGAGAAGGACGAGGGCCGGGCTGCCGCAGGCCCTGTTGGGGTACCTGCACGATTGGTGTCGGCATAGGGATCACCTCCTCGTAGTGATTTGAGGCTAAAAGCAGGTGGGGCCGCGCGGCATCGGTGCCAGCACCGAAAGCCGTCTGCAGCGGGTGTGTGCTCAGCTCCGCTCCTGGACGGCGCGCAGGTGGGTGAGGACGGCGAGGACCCGGCGGTGGTTGTCGCCGCTTTCGGGGAGGTCGAGCTTGAGGAGAATGTGGTGTATGTGGGCCTCCACGGTGCGTTCGCTGACGACAAGCCGTTGCGCGATACCGGTGTTGGTGAGGCCCTCCGCCATGAGCTCCAGTACCCGCCGTTCACGCTCGGACAACCTGTCCAGGGGACTCCCCGCTGCGGGGGCCACGAGCCGGGCGACGACCTTCGGGTCGAGTGCAGAGCCGCCGTCGGCGATCCGCTGGGCCGTGTCGAGGAAGTCGCCCACCTCGAGCACCCGGTCCTTCAGGAGGTAGCCGAAGCCGGGCCGGCTGACCAGGTCGACGGCATGGGTGGTCTCGATGTGTTGGGACAAGAGCAGCACCCCGACACCGGGGCAACGGGCCTTGAGCTCGCGCGCGGCCCGAGTTCCCTCGTCGGTGTACGTCGGGGGCATGCGGATGTCGAGGACCACCAGGTCCGGTCGCTCCCGGTCGGCCACGTCGACGACGGTGCTGGCGTCACCCAGCGTTGTCACCACGTCGTGCCTGCCGTCGGTGAACAGCCGGGCGAGCCCCTCCCGGAGCAGAACCTGGTCCTCGACGATCACGACACGCATGGCAGCTCCGCGGTGATCCGAGTGCCCCGCCCTCGGACACTGTCGATGTGAAGGGTTCCGCCGTAGGCGGCCACCCGGTCCGACAGCCCGAGCAGTCCGGAGCCGGCGTCGGCGTCCGCGCCACCCATGCCGTCATCGGCGACACTAACCACGAGCCTGGAGTCGTGCCGGGCCACGTCCAGCGCGATCCGCTCGGCCCCGGCGTGCTTAACAGCGTTCGCGAGGCCCTCGCAGGCGACGAAGTAGCGGCTGCCTCGATGTCGGGCGGGTATCGGTCGGGGGTCGCCGCCACTTCGACGGCCACCGGGACCCTGCTCACCAGTTCGCGCAGGGCGGGTCCGAGACCGGCCTGCAGCGCCGTGGGGCGAAGTCCGTGGGCGAGCTCTCGGAGCTCGTCGATGGTCGCGGCGACCTCGGCCACCGCCCCGTCGAGGGTCCTGCTCGCCTCGCCGGAATCGGACCCGATCTGGTGCTGGGCGTGGCGCAGCGCCAGGCCGATGGAAACCAGGCGCTGCTGCGCGCCGTCGTGCAGGTCGCGTTCGAGACGGTGGCGCTCCTGGTCGGCCACGGCGGCGAGCCGGGCCCGGGACGCCTCCGCCTCCTCCAGGCGACGGCGAAGCTCGACCCGCAGGCGGGCCATCTCGATCGCCAGGCCTGCGGCGGCGACCACACTGGGCAGCAATGCGCGCTGCTCCTCCGTGCGCGGGAGCCAGACCACCTGGCCGAGGGTGATGCCGCCGCGCTCGACCGCGAACGACTCCCGGGCACCGTCGAGCCCGTCCGGCACGGGTCGGCCGCGTTCGTCCACCAGCGGCTCATCGGGCTGCAGCATGAACCGGAGCTCCAGCGTGGGATCACCGAGTGCGGAACGGAGCACCTCCACAACCTGCTCGGGCTCGACCTCCTCGGCACGAAGCGCCTCGAGGAACTCCCCGACCCGGCTCAAGGCAGCGTGGCGCTCGGGACGGAACCGGCTGTCCACGCGTCGCTGCACACGCTGGTGCAGCACCTTGAACGCGGCGGCCGCCAGCAGTGTCGAGACGGCGGTAGCCCAGGACGAGCCGCCGCCAGCGATCTCGCCGATCACGAGCGTGGAGCCGAGATACACCAGCGCGAGGACGACGGTAAGCACAGCGCCGGTGAACGCACGGCTGATCACCAGATCCACGTCATAGAGCCGGTAGCGCAGGATCGCGACGCCGATGGCCACGGGCCACACCGTCAGCGCAATGACAGGCAGCGGGTGCACCAGCGGGGTGACGGTCCACAGCGGCCCCGCCGGCAGCAAAGCCACGACGAGGAAGCCGCTGGCGAGGGCGAACCACTTCATCTGCTGACGCTCGACCCCCGACGAGCGCCGGAACCGGTTCACCGCGGCGACCAGCGCCGCCACCATGGCGACGGTTATGAGGGTCACGCCCACCCGGAACAGCGTGTCGGTGGGCAGACCGGGGACGGCGTAGGGGTTGCGACCGCCGACGAAATACTGACCGGTATCGGGGTCGAGCGCCCAGCCGGTCGCGACGATCGCGGTTCCGGCGACATTCAGCCACACCACGGAGGACCAGCGGCGGTCCGGCAGATGACCGCTGGGAAACAGCAGGAGGATCGCCACCAACACCGGCGTCTGCAGAAGGAACGCCCACAGCCCGAGCCACTCCGCCGCAGGGCCCCCGGCCCACACCTCGGCCGCGGCACGCAGGCCCCAGCCCTGCGGCAGATCTGCCATGAGCGCATTGGCAAGACCGAGGACGCACAACAGCCAGCCGACGGCGTGGCGAGGATGGCGCGAGAGGATCAGCGCCCCCGTGCCAACAGTCAACAACGTGAAGAGGGCATTGAACAGCGTGTCCCAGGCCGGCTCCAGGCCCCAGGAGAGCCCCACCGCACCAAGCTCGGCCAGCACCGTGACCGCGAGCAGGATGCCGGGTAGTGGCCGAAGCGTCGGGAGCCCCACGACTCAGCATCTTCCTCTCGCACGGCCAGGCGGCGCAAAGGTGCTTGCACCGATCCGTCGGTAGGTGCTGGCACGCATTGCGGTTGCGTGCCCGCGCCGATGCCGGGCCCGACGGTGGCCACCTAGCGTCGAATCATGGTCACTCAACAGCCGTCCGGCTCCCGGACGCAACGCCGGACGCTCGCCTGGGTCACGGGAGCCGTCGGAATCACCACCCTCGTCGTGGTCGCCACTGCGGTCGGGGGTTGGCTCGGTGTCGACAAGGCCGGCGGCCCGGCTCAGAACCCCGACTCGTCCGAGGCAGTCGCTCGAGAGTTTCTCGATGCGTATGGCAGCTTCGACGCCGACCGAGCACTCAGCTACCTGACCACCGATGCCATCGCCCGGGGCGTCGTCGAGGAGGACCGGACCACCGCCGAGCAGCTTCGCCTGGGCATCGCCAGTGAGCGGGCCCTGGGCTATAAGCAGACGATCCGTGGCTGCGAGCATCAGGGCAACTCGGCGTCCGGGGTCAGCCTTGGTTGCGCCTTCGACTTTCACGCGATCGGGTCCGACGAGATCGGACTCGGCCCGTTCACCGGCAACTACTGGAATCTCACCGTCCGTGACGGAAAGATCGTCTCAGCCCGGCGGGAAGTCGAATTCAACAACGGGTTCGGGGACCAGATCTGGGAGCCGTTCGCCAAATGGGTGTCCATCGAACACCCGGACGACGCCCTGGCGTTGGGCACCGACGAGAGCCAGGGGACGCAGCCCGTCACGGCGGACTCGATCCGGCTTTGGGAGCAGCGCACCGCGGAGTATGTAGCGGTCGTCAAGCAGAACCCGGCGGCGCACCTCGACCAGCCCAAGGTTGCCGCCTACGTTGCCCAGCTCGACTCGATTTGCGCGGCGGCGCAAGCCAGAGTCAAGAACGAGATCCAAGCGATCCCCCAACAGAATCAACCGGCGGCCATCCAGGCGCGGGAACGCGTCATGCGCGAGACGATGCCCGAGCTGCGCGCGGCCCCGTTGCCCACGGCGGTTTTCGGGCCCTACGAGGGACGAGCGTTCCCGCTCATGGAGAAGTTCTACGCATATCCGCACAATGTGCAGCCACCGGAATCGTTGCAGCGCCAGATCCAGCAGACCCCGGGCCTCGACAAGTGCATCTTCACTGTCTGATTAGCGACAAATCCGTGCCCGCCTAGACCGTCGCCCAAGTCCGAAAGAGGAGGCAATGTCATGAGAACCGCGTACAAGGTGCTCGCCTATTTGGTGGCCGCCGAGGTGGCCGTCCAGGCGATGGTCATGGTCTGGGCGATTGCCGGGCTCAGCAAGTGGGTCGATGGGGGCGGGGTGTTCGACAAGGCCGTCATTGAGAGCCAGGGGACGCCATTTCCGGAGGTTGCCGGCATCCTCGTGCATGGCATCAACGGGATGTTCGTGGTCCCGGCGCTCGCGCTGCTGCTGTTGATCGTGTCGTTCTTCACCAAGGTGCGCGGGGCGATCAAGTGGGCCGTGGTCGTGTTCGTGCTGGTGATCGTGCAGGGCCAGCTCGGCTTCCTCGGCCACGACTTCCCGCTGGCGGGTGCGCTGCACGGTCTCAACGCGCTGGCGCTGTTCGGCGCGGCCATCTACACCGGCCGTCGGCTCAGTGCCGCGGCGGCAGCGGTTGGCGTTGAGCAGCCTGAGGCGCGTACGGCGACGCCGGTGTGATGACCGATCATTCCCGTCGCCACCCACCCCGTAGTGGCGTGAGGGCCGGCACTCCGCGGGCGCTGCGGATCGCCCTGCCGATTGTGGCAACCCTGTCGATCGGTGCCCCGTTGGCGTGGCTGTGGCAGGACAGCCGGGTGCCGGCGGTGTATTCGGTGATGGATATGGGCTACCTCGATTACGGCGTGGGAGCTGTGCCTGATACCAGCGGCGGCGGCGGGCACGGCGGCCATATGGAGGGCTCGATGGCCGGTCAGCCGATGGCGCCGCAACGGCTGGTGACCGACATGGTTGCCGACCCGGCACGACCGGCCGATGTACGGGTTGACCTGGTGACCCGGCAACAGGTGCTGAGCATCGGCGGCCGGTCCATCGCGGGATTCACGGTCAACGGCACCTCACCCGGCCCGGAGATCCAAGCCAAACAGGGTCAGCTGGTCAAGGTGCATCTGCGCAACGAATCGGTCGCCGACGGGGTGACGCTGCACTGGCATGGCCTTGATGTTTCGAACGCCATGGATGGGGTGGCCGGTGTGACCCAGGACGCGGTGCCGCTGGGAGGTGAGTTCACCTACCGTTTCGTCGCGAACCAGGCCGGCACGTATTGGTATCACTCCCACCAGGTCTCCAACCCCCAGGTCGCCGGAGGTTTGCTCGGATCACTTGTCGTGACGCCGAAGTCCGGGATCGCCCAGCAGGTCGACGTTTCTGCGATCGCACACACCTACGGTGGTCTCCGGACAGTCAACGGCAAGGCCGAGGATCTCCAGGTGCCGGCGCGACCCGCCAGCGGATCTGAGTCCGGGTCACCAACACCGACAACGGACCCATGAAGATCTGGACCACGGGCCCATACCGGCTGCTCGCCGTCGACGGCACCAACGTGCACCAACCCAGCGAGATCACCGGCCGGTCGGTGACGCTGACCGCCGGCGGCCGGGCCGATCTTGAAGTCAAGGTGCCAATTGATGGCACGGCGGTCCGGGTCCAACTGTCCAAGGCGACCGTAGTGGTGATTGGCCTGCCGGGTGTCGATGCGCCGGTGCCTGCGCAACCCGCCGCCGAGCTGGACCTGCTGAGCTACGGCACGCCGACCCCGCTCGGCTTCGACCCCGCATAGCCGACGCGCCGGTTCGAGTACCGGATCGGCCGCCGACCCGGCTTCGTCAAAGGCCTCCCAGGCATGTGGTGGTCCATCAACGGTCGCCTGTTCCCGCACGTCCCGATGTATGTGGTACGCGAAGGTGACGTGGTGGTGATGCATATTGACAACCACAGCGGCGAAGTCCATCCGATGCACCTGCACG
>Ga0307407_10000853_pt1 | contig 10201 bp, 11 predicted proteins | sample 322Ometagenome_FD_203886 | JGI IMG/M metagenome (GOLD analysis project Ga0307407, IMG submission 203886) | Maize rhizosphere microbial communities from greenhouse at UC Davis, California, United States - 322HYB-O-1 | ecosystem: Host-associated > Plants > Roots > Rhizosphere > Soil | place: USA...
TCTCCCAGATACGTATAGTATGTGCTTTTATTCCAGATAAGTTTTCTAAGTCTTTAATGCTGAAAACTGTCTTGATATTGTTTATCATTCTTCTAAAATTTGGTAAACAAAAATAGAACAAAATATCACATTAAATCTAAAACCTGATCAAAATGATTGAATATTAAAAGTTTGTAGTATCATACTGATTTAATTTATCCAGATGTAAGATAGTTTTAGTATTATCTTTACTTCTGTTGTACATAGCCTGAAATTTTGCACCATAAATTATCTCGCTAAAAGTATAAGATGTCCTGGCAACGACAGTATTGCTAAACATATCGTCAAAAGTGGTGATGAAAACTAAGATTTCACCATGTATTTTTTTAAAGTCTTCTTCGGTAAAATTATATAACGGGCTATCTTCTGTTATTGGGTGTACTAATGTCCAGCTAAGTGTGAGGGCATTAATCCTGCTTAACTCTAATTCTAAATTATAGAATTTTATAGTTTGCTGACCTTCTTCTTCAACATTCATTCCGAGTGTTATTTTTGCTGTTGCATCTGTAAAATTGGTATTCTTAAAAGGTACAAGACGTATCATTAATCCTTTGTTTTCTTTGTAAGGAGAAATCAATGCATTATGCGAAAATTTCAGGAAAGCAGTTGGTTTGCTAAATCTTCCAAAAAATAAACCTGTTGCAATAGCAAAAGATAATAATCCGATTAATGCTTCTGCAGCAGAAAGAGCACTAGTTAGAAAACCTGTTGGGCTAATGTGTCCATAACCTACTGTGGTAAAAGTTTGCGCACTAAAGAAATATGCCTGTCCAAATTGTGTCAAAAAGCTTCCTGATGCATTTATTCCGTCAAGATGTTCAATTCCGATAGCATAATAAATAATGGCAAAAATGAAGTTGATTATGATATAAAAAGAAAATAGAATGAGCATGAACTTCCAGTTTGGCATTTCGATCATAGTATGATACCAGCTAATGCGCTGCAACAAATTCATTCCTCTTTTTTCAATATTTGCAGTCCCGTTTTTGTTTACAAAACGTCCTCCATAACTGTTTGCATTTGTTCCAAAGCCTGAGTTCTCATCTGTTTTTGCTTTATTATTTAGATTTTTAAGAAGTACCATTAAAATATGTTTTAAAGAGCAAATGTAACAATATCTTTGATATAGAATTTTGTACCGTTATTAACGAAAAAAGCAATCTGCAAAATCTGGATTTTGCAGATTGCTCTACTTTTAATTTTGAGTAATGCTTTTTTATTTACAAAAAGTAGCCCTGTTTTTTATAGCACTTTGGCTTCCTAATTCTATTGCTTTCGTAAAGTCTTTGCAGGACTTCTTTTTGTCTCCCATTTTGTTGTAACAAAGACCTCTTAAGTTTAGGGCTACATAGTCTTTGGGATTCATCATAAGGCAATAAGAGCAATCTTCTATAGTGGCATCATAATTCATTAATTTGTAGTTTACATTTGCTCTTCCTGTAAATGCATCTGAATTCATTGTGTCTAATTCAATTGCTTTAGTAAAATCAGCGAGAGCTCCTTGTAAATCGTTGAGTTTGTATTTTGCAACGCCTCTGTTTTGGTAAGCTTCTACAAAATGAGAATTCATTTTAATGGCTTTTGTGTAATCGGCGATAGCCCCTTTTGTATTTCCGGCCTCGGCCTTTTTCATCGCTTTGTCAAAATAAGCTGTTGCAGATTGTGCCATAACTGAGCACGTAATCATAAAAAATGATAGTAATAATAGTTTTTTCATAGACTAATTTGGGATTAGTAGGTTAATTAATTTCCAGACGAATTTATGAAAGATTTATTTGTGAGAGAAGTTCTTTTTATGAAATTTTGGTTAGAAGATTTAAAAAAATAGTTGAAGCTCAAAAGTATTTATGTATTGAAATTCTAAGGCAAATAAACTTTCAGTATAATAATTTCATATATTCGTTATATGCTCCTAACTATCTTTTGCCTTTTGAAATTGTAATAATAATTAATTCACCTATAAACATTAGAACTATGGAAAGTAAAAAACCTTTATTATTTGTTTTTTGGGTTATAGCTATTATTTTAGGTATAACATTGTATAAGCAGTTCGACTTTGAAAATTTAAAATTTGAAAAACCGGCACTGGCGATTGTTTATTTTGTTGTTTTTGTATTCTCTGCGTACTATCTGGTTAAAAACTCTAAAAAGCAATCTGAAAAATAAAGTTGATTAAAGATGTGAAGATATTGTCTGGAAATAAATGTAATATAAAAGAAAACGCCTTATTTTAAAGGCGTTTTGCTTTAAGTTATATTAAATGTGACCATGGAGGTACAGAATTCGAACTAATTATTGAAGACATAAAGCTCTTGCATAATTTAGAATATTAATGATATTCTGATAGAACCAAATGTAAAAGCTATTATGTAGTCCTTAATTTCTATACTTCTATTTTTATCAGACAATATTTAAAATTAGTTTTATCAAATTTTGAAAAATCTTTCCAAGTAATTTGATAATCTTTTAATAAATCTAGTTTATATAAATACTCCGAATTGCAAGTCCAATGTATTTTTGAATTAATATCGTATAAAATATTATTATCTTTTAATATGAATTTAGTTTTGTCTAATTTATTATAATTCCAACTCAAATCAGAACGGTTAAGAAACATGCCATTATGAAAAGAAAAATGCTTATCGAGATTATCTTTTTCAAAAACATTTTTTTCAAAATAAGATTTATCATTTGTTAAAATTAAAACGTATCCACATTTATAATTTAAGTTCCTAGATTTAAAGTTTTCAATTCTAAAAATATCTTTCCTAAAGCTAAATCTTCCAGTATCTGTGGCTCCATGTTCAGCCAAAATGTATTTCTCTTCATTAAAGAAAATACATGCTTTTTTTGTTTTGTATTTTAATTCAATAGGGTAAATTCCTCCATTTTCATCAATAACAATTATATCTATTGGCGCTCTTACAATTTTAGTACCTCCATTTCTGATAATCATTTCTAATTCTATAGGTCTTTCAAGGCGAATCTTAAATTTGGGATTTTGCTCTTTAATTTTTAAAGCAAGAGCTAGTTTTAAATCATCTTCAGAATGAAATATCGGTCTCTCTTTTTGGAGTTCAAAAACTGCCTTTTCAAAAAAATCCATATCAATTTTTATATTTCTGTCAATTACTAAAGTACGCGGATTTTAAATTAGTAACAATGATGTTATTTCGATTTAATTGATTTTAATATTTCAATAACCCTATTTTGTTCTTCTTCTATTTCAGTTTTTCCCTTAAGATTTCCAATAATAAAAGAACAAACGTAAAATTTGTATTTTCAATCAAACACCAATAGTGAATTACTTCAACTATTATTTGACAAGTGAACTTAATAACTTTATTTTCAGTATACAAATAAAAAGTTAGTCTGTAATTTTAGATCCCTAACGGAGTTTGAACCAAAATCTAACATAAACACTGGCGTCGCAAGAAAAAATTCGACAAATCATTTCCGAATCACGCAAAAAGCCTGAGAATCTACATTCTCAGGCTTTTTTATTTATAGTGACCATGGAGGGATTTGAACCCTCACGCCCTTGCGAGCACCACCCCCTCAAGATGGCGAGTCTACCGTTTCTCCACATGGCCTAAAAGAAAAAAGGCCAAGTAATAAATTACTCGACCTTTTGTGACCCGACTGGGGCTCGAACCCAGGACCCCATCATTAAAAGTGATGTGCTCTACCGACTGAGCTATCGAGTCATTTAATTTCTTGAATGCGGGTGCAAATATAAGGAGTTATTTTCGAAGTTTCCAAGCATTTTTATTATAAATTTGTCTTTTTTTGAGAAAAGTTCTCAACGTCTTAGTTTATAAGGTTTTATTAAAATGAAAAAAATTGTCTTATTGGGTTATATGGGTTGCGGAAAGTCAACAATCGCCCAAAATTTGTCAAAAATTACAAATATTCCATTTCTTGATTTGGATAAATGCATCGAAAAAAAAGCAAATTTGTCGATAAATGAAATTTTTGAGCAACATGGTGAAGTTTATTTTCGAAAATTAGAACATGAAATTTTTGTAGAATTACTTCAGTCTCCAGAAAATAATATAATTGGCTTGGGTGGAGGAACACCTTGTTATGCCAATAATCATGAATTATTGCAAAAAGAAGATGTTACTTCGATTTATTTAAAAGCTTCGATAGAAACGTTATTTAACAGGCTGGTTAATAATAAAAGTAAGCGACCTCTTATTGCAAATATGAATGAAGAGGAAATGAGAGAGTTTATTGCAAAACATTTGTTTGACAGAAGTTTTTATTATAACAACGCCAAGTACAAAGTTTCGGTTGATGACAGAACTGTGGAAGAAACAGTTGAGGATATTTTGGCAATTTTAACTTAACTTAAGAAAGCATAGTTATCGCCATTTTCATCAAATATTACCTGAACATGCTCTAATAATGATGTCGAAAGGGATATTCCTTTAAAATCGGCCTTTACAGGGTATTTTTTATGATTTCGGTCTACAAGTACTGCCGTTTTGAATTTCTTAAGCGGAACGTCTAAGAAATGACGTACTGCATATATTAATGTGGTGCCGGAGTTTAATACATCATCTACAAGTACTAATCCTCTATTTGAATATTCTTCTTTTGTTAATGAAGTTTGTACAGGTAATTGAGGATTTTGCTTGTCAACTCTGACTTCGCATATAGATACCTTAAGAGTTGAAATGTTTTCTAGGGCAGATGCGATTTTTTGAGCAAAAACAGAACCGTTTGTAGCGATGCCGGCAATCACAACTTCTTCCTCATCAACAAAAGTCTCGTAAATTTGGTATGCGATACGTTTTATTTTGTGTTCGATTTCCTGATTCGTTAAGATGATATTTTTGTTCATGATTTATTTTTTTGCTAAAGTACAAATTTTAAATTCCAATAAAAAAATTCCAAATTCCAATTAGCCTTGGAATTTGGAATTTAAGTTTTGAATTTTCTCCCGGTTTTCGAATTTTGAACTTGAAAAAGTTGGAATTGAATATTCGAATTAATTCTCATCATCTTCATCAATGATTTCGTTGCCATATTCGTCAATGTCTCTTCTGTCTTTTTTGGTAGGTCTTCCGGTTCCGCTTTTACGATAATGTTCTTTTGATAACTTTAATAGTTCTAAATGCGCGTAAGCTTCTGCAGGAGTCTCGTTTTTTCTGTAAATATCAACAAGCTTAGCGCCAACACGACTCTCCGGAATATCCAGTACCGTTATAATTTGTGTAATCTGATCTTTTCGAAAAGTAATTCTGTCAGTTGGAAAAACTTCTTTTGATGGTTTTGCAACTTGTCCATTTACAGTAATATGATTCTTTTTACAAGCTTCTGTAACCATATTTCTGGTTTTGTAATAACGCACACACCAGAGGTATTTATCTATTCTCATAATTTTTCTAAAATAGAAGTTAAATTCTTTACAAAAATAAATCAATATTGTATCTTGCGCACCTAAAAAATTAAGAATAATGAACAAATTTAAATATTATTTTATTTTATTATTGGCAGGTATTGCTATAGTTTCTTGTAATAAAGATGACGAGAATGATGTTGTGGTAGTTCCTCTAAGAGATTATAAAGAGCAGTATAAAGCAGATAATGATTCGATTGTCAAATATTTAAAAACATATTATATTAAAGAAGTTACTGCTAATTTTGATATTACATTTGAAAAAATCCCTGCAGGGGGTACGCAAATATCTATATGGGATCAAACTGATTATCCTTTGCAGTCGAGAGATGTGTATAGTAATGACGTAACTTACAAAGTATATTATTTAACTTTAAGAAAAGGTACAGGCCAATCGCCATGTAATTATGATAGAATTTCTGCTTCTTATACCGGTAATTTATTAAATAAAACTGAATATTTTGATACATCTTATGGAGTTGCCAGGACTTTTAGTTTAGAGCCTTATTTGGCTACATCAGTAATCGAGGGATGGTCAGAAATTTTTCCTCAGTTTAAGACTGGTACTTCGACAACAAGTAATAGTGGTGTAATCACATATGATAATTATGGTGCAGGAGTAATGTTTTTGCCATCAGGACTAGGGTATTATGGTGCTGCTCAGGATGATATCCCTGCTTATTCACCGTTAGTATTTAGTTTTAAATTATATGATCTTCAAAGATTGGATCACGATTTTGATGGTGTTTATGATTTTGAAGAAGACCTTAACAAAGACGGTTATCTGTATGATTTTAGAAATACTGAGAAATATCCAAATCCTCCGGCTAATCTGTTTGATGATACAGATGGCGATAAAATAGCAGATTTTATAGATGCAGATGATGACGGTGATGGATATACAACTTTTTATGAAATTACAAAGCCTGCAACTGAAGTTGGTATTGTAACTGATGCTAATGGAAATACTATTAATTATGGTTTAAGCAAATACTATCCATGGGATCCAATTGTAGATAATCCTGCTACACCAAATACAGATGAAACAGAACCTAGAGGAATTCCTAGAAGACCAACCGGTGAACTTACTAAGACAAATGATCCTAAAGATCCAGTAGAATCGGCAACAAATCCTAGAAAATATGTAGACGAAGATTATACCGCTAATCCAAGATTAAGAATACATTTAGATAAAACTTATCCTTTAAAAAAGTAATAAGTTTAATTTTAAGAAATAAAAAAACCTCGAAATTCAATTTCGAGGTTTTTTTTATAAGTAAGAAAAATGAAAATTATTTTCTTTTGATTACTCTTTCTACAGCTTCAACAATTGCTTGATTGTTTAGTTTGTATTTATCCATTAATTGCTCTGGTGTTCCAGATTCACCAAAACTATCGTTTACAGCAACAAATTCTTGTGGGGCAGGTGTGTTTAATGCTAATACTCTTGAAACACTTTCTCCAAGACCTCCAAGAATGTTATGCTCTTCTGCAGTTACCACACATTTTGTTTTTGCCAATGATTTAAGAATTGCCTCTTCGTCAAGTGGTTTAATTGTGTGAATGTTGATTACTTCGGCAGAGATTCCTTTTGCTTCAAGAGCTTCGGCAGCAATAAGAGCTTCCCAAACTAAATGCCCTGTTGCAACAATGGTTACGTCAGTTCCTTCGTTTAATAAAATTGCTTTTCCGATTACGAATGGTTCGTCAGCAGGAGTGAAGTTAGGCACTACAGGACGTCCGAAACGTAAATAAGCAGGGCCATGGTGATCTGCAAGTGCCAATGTAGCAGCTTTAGTCTGATTGTAGTCACAAGTATTGATTACAGTCATTCCTGGAAGCATTTTCATTAAACCAATATCTTCTAATATTTGGTGTGTTGCTCCGTCTTCTCCAAGTGTTAAACCAGCATGAGAAGCACAAATTTTTACGTTTTTATCAGAATAAGCAACAGATTGACGAATTTGGTCATAAACTCTTCCTGTAGAAAAGTTGGCGAAAGTTCCTGTAAATGGAATTTTTCCTCCAATTGTTAAACCTGCAGCAATACCTATCATGTTAGCTTCTGCAATTCCTATTTGAAAAAAACGTTCCGGATGATTTTTCTTAAAATCATCAAATTTCAATGATCCAATTAAATCTGCACATAATGCAACAACGTTTTCATTTTTTTGACCTAGTTCAGTCATTCCCGCTCCAAACCCTGAACGAGTATCTTTACTTCCTGTATTTGTATATTTTTTCATTTTTGTCTTTTATGAGATGCTAAGATTCTAAGTGGCTAGGTTCTAAGTTTTGAACTAAAACTGCACACTGATATTAAACACTTTTTTAATAATCGATTTGATCTGCAGAATAATTTTGAGCCAATGCAGCTGCTAACTGATCATTGTTTGGCGCTTTTCCGTGCCAAGCGTGTGTATGCATCATAAAGTCAACACCATTACCCATTTCAGTATGTAATAAAATACAAACCGGTTTTCCTTTTCCTGTTCTCGATTTCGCATCAGTTAGACCTGCAATGATGGCATCGATATTATTTCCCTGGGCAATTTCTATAACATCCCAGTCAAAAGCTTCAAATTTGGCACGCAGGCTTCCCATTGCCAAAACTTCGTCAGTTGTTCCGTCAATTTGTTTTCCATTAACATCAACCGTTGCGATTATATTGTCTACTTTTTTTGCAGAAGCATACATGATAGCTTCCCAGTTTTGACCTTCTTGTAATTCACCATCTCCGTGTAATGTAAAAACTAAATGTTTGTCTCCATTTAATTTTTTAGCCTGAGCAGCACCAAGAGCAACCGATAAACCTTGTCCTAATGAACCAGAAGCTATACGAACACCAGGTAAACCTTCGTGAGTCGTAGGGTGTCCCTGTAAACGAGAATTTAATAATCTGAAAGTTGCCAATTCTGAAATTGGGAAATATCCGCTACGTGCTAGTACGCTATAAAAAACTGGAGAAATATGACCATTTGAAAGGAAAAAAATATCTTCTCCAATTCCGTCCATGTCAAAACCTTCTTTACGGTCCATTATATTTTGGTATAATGTTACCAAAAATTCAGTACAACCTAGTGATCCACCTGGGTGACCTGAGTTGACAGCATGTACCATACGAAGAATATCTCTTCTTACTTGGATAGTTAAATCGCTTAATTGTTGTGTGTTAGGCTTCATTTTATTTGTAAAAGTTAAACTGAAGCAAAAGTAAATTTTATTTTGCGGGAAGACAAATGATTTTTTGCTTTAGTTTACTGTAATTGTTAAATTATGCTTCTTTTTTTATTGATGTAGAAAAAATAAAAATAATCTAATAAGTACTTAATAAAAGTTGCCCTAGATTAAAATTAATTTGGATTTAAATCTTATTAATCTTAATCTAGGGCAAAATAACATTTGTGGCAAAAAGGGTTATTCTGTATCTGCGTCGCTGTAGAAATTATTTTCTTCATCTTCTGAACCAATATCTTCCAGCTCATCGTCAAGTTCAGCGCCTGGAATGTCTAAATCATTTCCTAGTTTGTCGCTGTTTTGTTTCCATTCATTATCATAATTGTCGTTGTTAATGACTATTCTTTCGCCTGAAATTCCTTCCGGATCTATATCTTCCAGTTTTTCTTCCTGATTATAGATGTCTTCGTTTGCAGGATAATCTAAATTATCAAGATTTCTTTCAATTCGCTCTTCAGTGGTCGTGTTTTTATTTTCTGAATTTATCATGATTTCTATATTTTAGTTGATATTATTACCTTATTTATATAATCTAAAATTAATGAATTAGTACTGTTGTTGTGTTATACTTTATTACTGTCGTTATTGTAACTTTTACATTAGGGTATTTATATTTTATCGAAATGCCGCCGCATGTTTGCGTTAGGGATAGAAGTGAAAAGCCCACAGCCTGACGAAGGAAGTGCGAGGACTTGCAGCGGATAGCCCGACCGTAGGGAACGCCCAAAAGATAGTGAGAAGTTAAAAGTTAGAAGTTTTTGTTTTGATGTTTCAAGTTTCAGGTTCGCTTTTAGGACTGGTTTAGGTATTATCTAATTTTCTAATTGACAAATTACCTAATTAAATTTCCCTGAAATTAGCTTATCTTTGCCGTCCTGAACAATTGGAAGAAAAAAGAAACAGATGAAGTTTGATTTATTACAAAAAGATCCGCAGTCAAAAGCAAGAGCGGGAAGTATTACTACAGATCACGGAGTTATTGAAACTCCTATTTTTATGCCTGTTGGTACCGTTGCATCTGTAAAAGGTGTTCATCAAAGAGAGCTAAAAGAAGATATTAATCCGGATATTATTCTGGGAAATACCTACCACTTATATTTACGTCCGCAGACAGAAATCCTTGAAAAAGCTGGAGGATTGCATAAATTTATGAACTGGGATCGTAATATTTTGACAGATTCTGGCGGATATCAGGTGTATTCGCTTTCGAGTAATCGAAAAATTAAAGAAGAAGGAGTGAAGTTTAAATCACATATTGATGGTTCTTATCACTTTTTTACACCTGAAAATGTAATGGAAATTCAACGTACAATTGGAGCTGATATTATCATGGCTTTTGATGAATGTACACCTTATCCTTGCGATTACAGATATGCACAACGCTCGATGCATATGACTCACCGATGGTTGGACCGTTGTATTAATCATTTGGAGAAAGTTCCTTATAAATATGGATATGAGCAAACATTTTTCCCTATAGTTCAGGGAAGTACTTATAAAGATCTTCGTCGTCAGTCT
>Ga0307407_10000854_pt1 | contig 10197 bp, 9 predicted proteins | sample 322Ometagenome_FD_203886 | JGI IMG/M metagenome (GOLD analysis project Ga0307407, IMG submission 203886) | Maize rhizosphere microbial communities from greenhouse at UC Davis, California, United States - 322HYB-O-1 | ecosystem: Host-associated > Plants > Roots > Rhizosphere > Soil | place: USA...
CGTGCGCCCCGACGTCGTCAACCGCGGCATGCCGCGCGGCACCTACACGCAGGGCAACGCAGAGCTGCATTCATGGAAGGACTTCTCGCTGTATGAGCGCTGCATCACGCGTGGCATCGGCGGCTCGGTCCTCCGGGTTATCTACGGTAACGGCAACCGCATCGTGCAGGCGCCCGGAATCGTGGCGTTCTCGTACGAGATGCTGTCCGACACGCGGATCTTCCACGTGGACAACAGGCCGCACGTGAACCAGAAGATCGGGATGTATCTCGGGGACTCGCGCGCGCGCTGGGAAGGCGAAGAGCTCGTCGTCGAGACGACGAACCTGACCGACCAGACGGCGTTCGGCGTCAACGGCAACGGCACGCGGCACAGCAAAGCGATGAAGATCACCGAGCGCTTCCGCCGCGTGGCAGACGACATCGTCCAGTACCAGGCGACGTGGGACGATCCGCTCACCTACACGGCGCCGTTCACCGTCTCGTTCCCGCTGACGCCGCTCGACGGCGGTTATCTGCTGCCCTACGACTGCCACGAAGGGAACGCGGCCATCGAGATGACGCTCAAGGCGGAGCGCGACGAAGACAAACGGCTCGCCGCGGATCTCGCCAAGGGGATCAAGCGTGAGCGGCGCGGTGTGTCGGAATGCGGCGCCGGCGTCGGATCACAGCCAGTGGCCGGGTGCACGCCGGGCGCTCCGGCTGCCGGCCGCGGTGGTCGCGGCGGACGCGGCGGTGCCGCCGACACCGGCGAAGGCACCGAAGAAAAGTAACGCGTGGAAGACCGCGGTCACGCTGAGCTGCGTGGCCGCGGCACCTCCCGCCGTCCTTGAACCCCCTCACGTACAGACCTAGAATTCCCCTCAGTTTCTAAACCGCCTCCGTCTTACGCGACTGTCGCAGACAGGATCGCAAGGAGTCCATCATGCGCAAGCTCGCCTGGCTTGGTGTTCTGGCGACGGCGATCGCGTTGTCTATCTACGTCACCCCGACCGTCTCGGGGCAGCAACAGCCGCAGACCTCATCGCAGCAGGCCCTGCCGCGGCCGTACGGGACTCCCCCGCCGATGGTGATCACCGCGTTCGGTGGAAAGCCGGTCACCTATAGGGCCCCGCGCACGCCGTGGGGCGACCCTGATATCCAGGGCGTCTGGTCGAGCGACGACATGGAACAGGTGCCGATCGGCGTCAATCAAGGCGGCGGACGCGGGCGCGGCGGTCCGGGCGCTGCTCCGGCGCCGCAGGCTGCGGCCGCACCGGCGGGCCCGCCACCGCTTTATCGGACGGATGAAGAGCTCGAGGCACGGAGGAAGCAGGTCGCGACCCAGGCCGACAATCGCGACCGGACCTCCACCAGCACGTTCCGCAATGACTATGCGCGGCGCGCGTTCCCGCAGACGCGCCTCGTCGTGGATCCGCCGGATGGCCGGGTGCCAACCGTGCTGCCGGGCGCCCGGATCATGCCGCGCGGCACCAACGGCGCCGGGCCGATTGATTCGTGGCTGGACTTCCCGCTCTACGAGCGCTGTATTACGCGCGGCATCGGCGGCTCGGTGCTCCGCGTGATCTACGGCAACGGGAACCGGATCGTGCAGGGGCCCGGCGTCGTGGCGTTCTCCTACGAGATGCTTCCAGACACGCGCATCTTCCACACGGATAACCGTCCTCACGTGAATCAGAAAATCGGGATGTATCTGGGTAATTCGACCTCGCGCTGGGAAGGCGAAGAGCTCGTCGTCGAAACGACGAACCTCACCGATCAGACCGCCTTCGGCGTCAACGGTCTCGGCACTCAGCACAGCAAGGCGATGAAGATCACCGAGCGTTTCCGCCGCGTGGCCGACGACATCATCCAGTACCAGGCGACGTGGGACGATCCGCTCACCTACAGCACGCCATTCACCGTCTCGTTCCCCTTGACGCCGCTCGACGGCGGCGTGCTGCTGCCGTACGACTGCCATGAAGGGAACAAGGCGATCGAGATGACGCTGGCAGCGGAGCGCGACGAGGATCGGAGCATGGCGGAAGCGGCCGCCAAGGGGATCGCACGCGAGCGCCGGCCCATCAACCAGAACGCCGGCGGGGCCGGACGTGGTGCCGGCGGCGGACGCGGCGGGCGCGGCGAAGCCAATACCGGCGAAATCGCGGAGAAGTAGTGGAGTCCGGCTTCAGCTGGATAACCGGCGCCTTGATGAGAACCGCGGTCACCGTCGTTGTCGTGGCCGCGGTCGTCACGACCATCCACGCCCAGACCTACAATCCAGCGCCGGCGTTTCCAGGTCAGACGAAGGCGCCGTCGCCGTCCAGACCCTCCGCTCCGGTCAGAGTGCACACCATCGCCACCGGCCTGACCGGCGCCTGGGCGATCGCCTTCCTTCCCGACGGCAACTTCCTCGTGACGCAGAACGCCGGAACGATGCGCGTGGTGCGGCCCGACGGCGTGGTCCTCGGCCCTGTTGCCGGGGTCCCTGGCGTGAAGGCAATCGGCGCGCAGGGGCTGCACGACGTCGTCCTCGACCCCGAGTTCGCGAAGAACCGCACGCTGTATTTCACCTACTTCGCGCCGCCGAAGGGCGAGGCGCCGGGCTCGTGGCCGGTGGAGTTCTTCTACGAACGCGTGTGGACGCGGCCGTTCACCGAGCGCCGGACGATGGACCTCGGCACGGAGCGGGTGGCGCGCGCACACCTGAGCGCCGACAACCTGCGGCTCGAGCACGTCGAGGATCTCGCCGACGGCGTCGAGCGCCGCATCGTCATCGCGCGCGACGGCACGCTCCTCGTCACCGGCGCGGATCGCTTCCGCTTCTACGATTCCGATCTCGACGGCGTCGACCACGACTTCACGGACAATCCGGACATCCGCCGGAACTTCACCGGACGGGTGATTCGCATCAATCGCGACGGATCGATTCCACAGGACAACCCGTGGCTCGGGCGCGCGACCGTGCTGCGCGAGACCTTCGCGCACGGCCTGAAGGATCCCGAGGGCGCGGCGCTCAATCCGCAGACCGGTGAGCTGTGGTCGATCGACCACGGCCCGCAGGGCGGCGACGAGATCAACATCGTCCGCGGCGGCAGGGATTACGGCTGGCCGGACGTCACCTACGGCACGCAGTACGACGCGCGGCAGCCGGACGGGCGGAAGAACGTCCCGGTGGCCAAGGGACTGACGGCGAGAGCCGACGTCGAACAGCCGATCTACTTCTGGGTGCCGTCGATCGCCCCGTCGGGAATGATGTTCTACACCGGTGATCTATTCCCGGCATGGAAGGGCAACCTGTTCATCGGCGCGATGGTCGGCCAGGCGCTCGTACGTCTCGAGATCAAGGGCGACCGCGTCGTGTCCGAGGAGCGGCTGCTCACCGAGCGCAAGGCGCGCGTGCGCGAAGTGCGGCAGGGGCCCGACGGAGCGATCTATCTGCTCTCCGGCGCCGACCTCCTCAAGGTCACCCCTCAATAACTTCTACTCTAGGGGAGTTGCGCGATCGTCCGTGTCAGCACGCCCTCGAGCTGATACAGCGTCTCGCGGAACCGCGGCGAATCCGTATGCGAAATCTCGCGACGTAAATCGATGAGCTTCGCTTCGAGAAATTCCTTCAACGTTCGACCGTCATCCTCAGCGATGGAGATGGAAAGCATGGCCAGCCCCTTTCACGCGCGACGCTGCTTCATGCGTCACGATCAGGATGACACAGAACGCTAATCGGCGGACGGACGCTCCACCGAATCGATTACGAGCATCCGGATCGGACCGCGCCGTGCGTCCAGACGAAGTCCCAATTGTTCAGGCAACGCCGTAAAGAGCGACGGCGCATCGGCGGTGGCCTCCTGCGACTCCGGCGTCCAACGCAAGTTGATCTCGAAGGCGCCGGCGAGGCCGGTCGCATCCGTCACAGGTCGACCGGTAAGTTGCGAAAGGAGTTCGGCGAGCAGCGGCAGTTCGACGTTGGGAGCCCTTAGTGTGCCGGATGCGATCTGCATTGCACAGTCGGCGCCGCATGGCTTGGCCGGTGCGAGTCCTTTCGCCGCACGTTGCTTGTCATCGAGCATCAGGGCATAAACCTGTCCCTGCCGCTCTTCGAAATGCGCGCGAAAGTTGAAGCGGTCAGCGAGGAGCGACTGCATCATCAACTGCATCAGCGCGTATTTTCCGCCGGGTGACCACGTGACGTTGTCTTCGCGGAGTTCGCGTTCAGTCACTCCCGTAATGTCGAACCGCTCGGATTCGGTCCAGGACGGCGCATCGACGATCTGATACAGCTGAAGCGTGTAGGCCGCGCGAATCAACTGTTTCACCGGGATATCGGTGAGCACCATCCGGCCGCCGGGTTGAACGGCGAAGCGAATCACCCCTTCGCTGCTCTTGTTCGGCTTGACCGACGCAACGTCGAACCTCGGACGCTCGGAGTCCGGGGATTGCGCCCGCATGGTTGCCGCCGATGCGAAGAGGACGAGGGCGCCGACGGTTTGAATTTTCATTTACGGCCATAATTTATCGTACTTACATTGCGTAAGATACATCGCGGCCATGCAATCGGGCAATCGCTGCTTCACAAACGGGTAACGGATGACTGCTATGGTTCGCGGATGACAAGGAAAGGCCTGGCCATGCTCGCCGGCGCCCTCGCCGCCTTCGCTTCGCTGGACGACGCCGCGGCGCAACGCTCACCAAATCCTCCGCGCACGTTTCCGCAGTTTGCCGGCACGTGGGTCCTTGATGAACAGGCCAGCACGGGAACCCTCACCATGGCACCGCGCATCCCACGGAGCCTGACGATTACGGCAATGCCGGAGGCACTCACGTTGACCGAGCGCCTCCGATTACGTCCGGGCGACAACATCAGCGAGCTGCAGGTGAGAACGGTCCGCTTCGACGGGACGCCGGCGGTTCGCGATCGTGACAGCACCGCCTACGAATACCAGGACGTCTTCCTGCTCGTCGCGGACATGCTGGTGGTCAGCACCAAAAGTATCAGACGGCGCGACCGAAACGTCTTCGACCTGGCGACGGACGCGTTCGCCGTCGACGGCGACGTCCTGACGATGCATCGGCAGCTCAGTCACGTCGAGCCACCGGGTCACATTGCGACGATGGGATTCGCGCCCAACAACTTCAAGCACACCTACATCTACAGACGCTCGACGGCGCAACCTGCCAGGTGACGCTGCCGCGCACTGCGGCGGCTGATCACTCTTTGCGTGCCTTCGCCTCCTCGCGGCGCCAGGCGAAGTAGGCGTCCAGTGCCTTGATCTGTTCGATGTTCGGCACCGGCCGCGCGCTCGATTTCGCGTCGAGGTGCATCACCATCTGCGTCGACTCCGTGAACGCCGGCCACTTCGGCAGGCCGGATCCATTCGGATCGCCGGTCTTCGCGAAGTTTACGAAGTAGCTGCTCATCAGATCGGACATGGCGCGATCTTCGGGCTGCGGAGCTCCAATCAGACCGGACGGACCGCTGAACGTCCCGAGCGTGCGGAACACGTACGGGATTTCGGCAGCGTGGCCGGCCCCGTTTCGTGAGATAGGCGTCCGATGATCGAAGTAATACACGTAAGCCTTGCCGCTGCCATGTTTCGATTGCAGCAGCGCCCAGGCCCATGTGGGCCACCCGAACGTGGTGTCGCGCAGCAAATTGCGCATGCTCTGCGTCGCTTCCCGATCCGTTGCGTGCGGGTAGACGGCGAGGAGCTTGTCGGCATGCGCGCCATAACCTGTGCGCAGCAGCCTCTCGAACGCATCCGGGGCCGAGGCGCCCGGTGAAAACGTCACGCCCTCATCCGAGTTCGAGCCGATCAGCACCTGCGTGTCGGCGAAACGCTTCGCTTGGTAAAGCTCGTACTGATCGCCGGGTAGCACGTCACCGTCGAACACCGGCCAGAACGCGCCCTGCAATCCTGGTCCAACCGCCGTCAGAATTTTTTCAGCAGGCAGCTGCCTGGCTGATTTCAGGTCAGCGGCGCCAAGCCTCTTGAGAAATGCCAGTCCGATGCTTTCAGCGACGCTCAGCGGAGGCGACGTGGCCCCGGCGACCACGCCCACGCGCGCCGGGCCGAAGTGACCGCCGCTTTGCGAAATCGCGCGATGGAACAGACCCTTGGCGGCTGGCGACGCGGCCAGCATGCTGACGGACATACCGCCGGCGGATTCGCCGAAAATCGTCACCGCGTTCGGGTCGCCGCCGAACCTCGCAATGTTGTCCTTCACCCATCGCAGGCCGGCAATCTGGTCCTGCAAACCGTAATTGCCGGACCCCTTGCCGCTCTCTTTCGTCAGTTCGGGATGGGCGAGGAATCCCAGCGGGCCCAGGCGATACGCGATGCTGACAAGGACGACGCCCATTTCCGCCAACCTCGTGCCGTCATACGCGGGGATGCCGGTCATGCCACCAACGAACGAGCCGCCGTAGATCCACACCATTACCGGCCGACGCTCGCCTGCCGCTTTTGCCCCACTCCACACGTTCAGGTAGAGGCAGTCCTCGCCCGTCGCCTCGGGTGCACCAAACAGCTTGAGGAACGACACATCCTGCGGGCAGCTCGGCGCGAACGCTGCTGCGTCCTTGACGCCGGTCCATCTGTTCACGGGCTGCGGCGGTTTCCACCGGAAATCGCCTACAGGCGGCGCAGCGAACGGAATGCCCTTGAACGCGGCAATTCCGTTGGTCACCACGCCCGAGACGCGGCCGCCAGTCACCTCGACTTCACGGACCTGTGCACCGGTCGTGACAGCCGCGAACAACTGCGTTGCCGCGCATATGGCGACGACTCGTTTCCTCATGCGCGGATTATCCACCACGAACAGGGATCGGATACCTTCTGGATTCATGGCCGATTTCACTGCACACGCACCGGGGACGTTCTCGTGGGTCGAGCTGATGACCACCGACGCGAAAGCCGGCGTGGCCTTTTACCGCAACCTCTTCGGCTGGGACGTCGTCGAGCACGACATCGGCCAGGATGGCGTCTACACCATCTTCACGATGCGGGGGCGCGACGTCGCGGCCGGCGGCAGTCTGCCGCAGGACGAACGTCAGATGGGCATCCCCTCGCACTGGAACCTCTACGTCACGGTGCCGGGCGCGGACGAGGCCGTGAAGCGCGCCACATCGCTTGGCGCGAATCTCCTGTTCGGCCCGTTCGACGTCATGACGCACGGGCGGATGGCCGTGATTCAGGATCCGAGCGGGGCCGTGTTCCACGTCTGGGAACCGAAGGCGCACATCGGCGTCAAGATTCGCAACGAACCGGGCGCGCTCTGCTGGGCCGAGCTGACCACGCGCGACCCGAAGAAGGCGGAGACGTTCTACACCCGGATGTTCGGGTGGACGTCAAAGCACAGCGCCCAGGCGGCGGTGATGGATTACACGGAGTTCAGCGTCAATGGACAACCCGGCGTCGGGATGATGGCGATGCCCGCGAATATGCCGGCGCAGGTGCCGTCGTACTGGATGCCCTACTTCCAGGTTGCCGATCTGGACGCGTCAGCCGCGAAAGCCAAGAGCCTCGGCGCCTCGGTCATGGTCGGACCGAATGCGATCCCCGACGGCGCCCGGTTCGCCATCCTGCAGGATCCGCAGAAGGCGATGTTCGCGATGTACCAGCCCGACGTCACCGCGGCTTCGACTTGATGGTCTTGACCATCTGCTCGAAGGGCTCGATGACGCCGTGAATGGGGACGCTGCGCTCGATCTTCAGGCCGCGGCGCTCGAGGTTCCGTAGCACGTTCTCGCCCCACGAGTGCCGCAGCCAGGTGGCGTCGTAGAGGTCGGCCTGCACCAGGATGCGGTCCCGCGGAACGTAGGCGTAGATGTTCGTGCCCTCCCTCGGGTTGTCGAGCAGGTAATAGAGCTGCACCTCCATCGACTGGTCCTTGAACGTCAGCCGATCGTCGACGAGCTCGAACATCACCAGACGGCGGACCTTCTCGAGCGTGTCCGGAGCGATGGTGTGCTGCCGCCCGACCAGCGATCTGAAAAACGCCTCGTTGGACCGGTGCGTGACAATCGTCAGTCCCTCGGCAATCGCCGCCCGCAGTCCGCCGGAATGATCGAAGTGATGATGCGAAATAATCGCCTTGGTCAGCGGCTTCGGACTGAGCGTGCGCGCTTTGTCGATCACCGCCTTCGTGCGCGCCTCGTTCAGCGGCGCCTCGAAGAGCACCAGGTGGTCGTCGAACTCGAAGACGACGCTGCGATGGTTGCCCGAACCGGCCAGCCACCAAATCCCTTTCGCCACCGGCTCAACCGTCACCACCACCGGCGGTGGTTCCGGCGGCTTCGCCTGTTTGAGCTCCGCGGGAATCGCCAGGTCCGCCATGTCGCCGTCGATTGCAGTATTCGCCACCTGCAGATCGAGCTGGAGGTAATAGTCCATCTTGGTCGTCAGCCGCCGCGGCAGCTTCAGGCCGCCGGCGTCTTCGTAGTCAGAAAAGCGCGTCTCGATCGCCACGTCGCCCATGTTCGGGTTGGCGGCCATCGAGATCACGCGGGTCGGCAGGTGAGTGACCGCGTCGATACCGAGGGTCATGGTGGTGTCGCCGCCGGGCATCGCGATGTCCACCAGCCGCTCGCCCGCCTTGGCGCGGAGGTTCGAGAGCGTGAGGTCGACATCCACGATCGCCCTCAGGAACGGAACTGGATGGTGCAGCAGCTCGGTGCGCCGGTCGCGCGCCGCAGCCGCACCGGCGCGGGAGATCATCCCGTTCGCGCCGATGTTGTAGGCAGCGTCGCCGTCGAGTCCCTGCGTCTGCCGCTGAACCAGGTCGCCGGCGAAGAGAAACTGGGCTTCGCGAACCTGCTGCACGCGAGTCCGGGAGTTCACGAGGTCGATTCGACGGGTGTACTCGTTGATCCTCCACACCGGCAGCTCGTCGTCCGGCGTCCGGTTCTGTCCGACGTTCGGCGCCGTGCCGGTGCCGTGAATGGTCAGCGCCTTGACGTCCCTGATCCGGCCGGCGCCGCCCATCGCCTCGACGGCATCGTCGATGACCTGCTGTTCCGGAGTGGGTGGAGCACACGCGCTTGCAAGGATTGCGATCAGCGCACACACCATTCGTCTGTTCATAATTCCTCGTCGAGAAAACTCTGGACCTCGCGAAACATCTGGCCGCGGTTTCGCTCGAGCATCAGATGATGCGTCCCTTCGCCGATGATGACCAGCCGTTTCCGCGGAGAGCCGGTTAACCGCGCCAGGATCTCCTGCGCCATGTACGCCGGCGTGTCGACGTCCCAGTCGCCAACGACCATCAGCACCGGGGCGCGGATCGCCGACGGATCGTAATAGCGCGTATCCGCTTCCCAATACTTCAGGGCGTCCACCAGCAGTCCATTGGGTGCACGCACGGCTTGCGGACTCATCGCCGCGCCGGCCGGATCCGCTGCCATGTTGGCGGCCCACCACGATTCGAGCACGCCCGGCGGAATCAGATCGGCCCGCCGGTCGCGAGGCACACCGGTCAGCCACCGCTGCCTCGCCGCCTCCAGCGTGACCGTCCGATAGGCGCCCATCGGACCGTCGACTCGCAATCCGCCTGGAATCCGCCGGAGCCAGAGCGGTGCACACATCACGAGCCGTTCCACCGTGTCCGGATTGGCCGCCGCATACGCGCCGGCGATGACCGTTCCCCAGGACCACCCCATCACGTTCAGCCGCGGCACGTTTCGGCGCTGGCGGATGTGATCGATCACCGCGCCGAAATCCGCGACGCCGTCGTCTGTCGTCACCACCGGCGGGTTCTCGTTGGCCGGCCGCTCCATTTCTGATGGCCGGGACGATCGCCCGTAGCCGCGGACGTCCATCGAGTAGACGTCGTAGCCGTGGCTGGCGATGGAGTCCATCCAGGACGCGCCATCAATCTTCACGTCGAACATCGTGTCCGACGGGTATGTCGCACCGTGGACGAACAGCAGCGTCCGATCAGGTCGGAAGACGTTCAGCTCCACCGGCCGCGTGTTGCGGACGTAGAGCTGAACCCCCGTGTCGGTGGACTCAATGTGGTAGCTCTCTGTAACCAGGTTCATCTCTGTAGGGCGGGTTCCGCCGGAGGTTGGAGCCATCGAAGGCGGACCCGCCGAAATCAGTTCGGCAGGATCGCCACTGCGCGAAGCGGGGCGCCCGTGCCGCCGGCGATCTTCATCGGCAGCGCGACGATGAACGCACCCCGCGGCGGAAGGCGCTCGAGCGCCGTCAGATTCTCGAAG
>Ga0307407_10000855_pt1 | contig 10193 bp, 8 predicted proteins | sample 322Ometagenome_FD_203886 | JGI IMG/M metagenome (GOLD analysis project Ga0307407, IMG submission 203886) | Maize rhizosphere microbial communities from greenhouse at UC Davis, California, United States - 322HYB-O-1 | ecosystem: Host-associated > Plants > Roots > Rhizosphere > Soil | place: USA...
TCCTTTGTTGACGGTCGAGGGACTGATGACAGCAATGTCGGAAAACAATACGATGCGGGAGCCGCTACGCGTGAACCGTTTTTGATGATTTTGGGCCGGAACCTTTCGTTGTGGATTAGCGCCTTCCGTTCCCCGTTGAAGGCCTGTTTCCATCCCTTCTGGGGGCCTTGCGTTCTGCTTGCTCTCGCGGCGGCGACCTTCAGCGGCTTCCGCAACGCGGTGGCGATTGTGGGTCTCACGTACTTCGTAGGTATTTGTTACCGCGGAGGCTTCGTTGCGGTCATGGCCTCGTTCATGGCTGGAATCGTTGCGATCGCGTTGCTGGCCGTGGCCAACGGCATTTCGCCTTTGCCACCGAACATCCAGCGCGCGTTGTCCTTCCTGCCCGGCACTTGGGAACAGCGTTATATCGAGGATGCCAAGGGCTCGAGCGAGTGGCGCTTCGATATTTGGAAGGAGGTGCTCACCACGGATCGCTGGATTCACAATAAGGTGTTGGGCGACGGTCTTGGCTTCAGCGCTCGCGAACTGGCTTATCAAGCATCATTGAGAGAGGGCAGTGTCGCACGACTTGGCGTTTCCGGCTTCGATATGCACCGCGAAAGCATTTTGGCGAGCGGCGATTATCACAGCGGCCCGGTGCAAGCCATCCGCACGATTGGTTATGCGGGCTTGATTGTAATCTTACTGTTCCAAATCCGGCTCGCGGTTCATGCCCACCGCCAGATTGTGCGCTGCAAAGGGACCGAATGGTTTCCGGTGGCGTTGTTCTTCGGCATTCCGTTGATTTGGAACCCGATCTTTTACGTTTTCATTTTCGGTGATTTCAAATCGGCCTCGGCCACCTTGTTTTTAGGGTCAGCAATGATCCGTCTTCTGGAAAGAAATCTTCCCTTGCCCGCTTGGAGTCGGGTGCGGCTTCAACCCGCAAGCCTGAATTCCTCACTGGCCAAACCAGCTGTGGCTCGAATTTCGCCATGATCTCATCGAAAGATCGTTATTTCGCGACGCTGGTGAGCGGCTATTTTCTAATGGCCCTCCAGATCGTTCTGTCATTGGCGACGGTGCCGTTGGCCTTAAAATATCTGGGGAAAGAGACATTCGGGGTTTGGTCGCTGGGCGTCCAAGTCGCAACATGGATGTTATTGCTGGATGCGGGGATGAATGGTGCCATAGCGCGCTACCTGATTGATTATAAAGATAATTTGGAAGACGAAAACCTTGCGCGTTGCATTTCTACGGGATTCCGAGTCTTTAGTTTGCAGGGCATTATCATTTTATTCGCGACGTTTTTTATCGGTAAATTATCCGGTCCCGCATTTGGTTTATCAATGTCAGAAGCGGCTGAATTTGGCCATGTCGTGATGATGATCGGTTTCGGAACAAGTCTGGGGTTCGTCGGCAAAATCATGCAATCGTGGCTATATGCCAAACAGCGCTTGGACCTCTGCAACAACGTTTCAATTGTTCTGGGTGCGCTGGAGTTTTTGATTTTTTGGTTCCTTCTGGTGAAAGGCGGCGGTATCTATGCCTTTGCTTGGGCGAGGGTGGTCGTCTCGATTTTGGGCTTCGTCACTTTCTGGGTCGCAGGCATCAGGCTGTCCCACTTTCCTGCTCATTTCCTTAAGAAGAAATACGATAGCGCGATGTTTCATAAGCTCGCTTCCTATGGAGGTGGGGTATTTCTTCTGACTATCGGAGTCCAGTTGCTCACGATGTCCCAAACTGCGATGGTCACGAAAACCCTGGGTTTGGCGGCTGCTGCGGTGTGGGCGACCGCCCCCAAACTTTTTCAATTGGTTATTCAAACTGTGGCCAAACTATGGGATTATCGTGTTCCCCACCTTTCGAGCTTAATGGCAAGCGATGAGCGTTCTATTTTGAAGCGCGATTTCAATCAGTTGTTTAGGGCGATCGCGTATATAGGAGGAGGGCTGCTTGGCGTTGTCATCTCATTGAATCCGGTGTTCCTGCAAATTTGGACACATGGGAAAATATATTGGAATCCGATTAACGATGGGCTTATCGGGATTGCTTTTTACTCCTCCATGCTGATTCGCTGCATTACCGATTTTGTCATGCATACAAAAAAAATCGGATGGATGCCATTCTTGATGTTGTGCGAAGGCATTGTGTTCGTGGCTTTATCTTTGATTTTTTTGCCGAAGTTCGGAATATCCGGGATGTTGTGCGCATCGTTAATTGCTGGCGGTGCGCTCCGGCTCCCCTACGCATGGGTCAAGTTCCGCGAGTATTTGGATTTCTCGAAAAAATATGGACGCGCCCTTGTCGTTCACGCAATGGGAGGAGTTTTCTTGGGCGTGATTATTTCTATCCTCCTGTGGGTTGTTGCTCGTGGGTTGTCATCGCTAACGCCGTGGATCTCTTTGGTCTGCCAAAGTCTGGTGTCGGCATTGGTGATAGGTCCTGTTGTATTTAAATTGGGAATGGACCTGATGCGGACTACAAAAAAAACGCAGGCCACTTAAGTGGGCGCTCGAACAAGTCGTATTGATTATTATGAAAATTGCTTTTTTGACTACCGACAACCGGGAGCAATTAAAACGATATGAAAAAGATCTCCCGTTCTTCGGAACTGCGCCCGCGGCCGTGCTGGAAGGCTTCAAAGATCTGGGGAAGGAGATCGAAGTCCATGTGATTTCCTGCACGCGCCGGCGCATGAATGCCCCCGAGAAAATTGCCGACAACATCTGGTTCCACCAACCCTACGTCCCTCATTTGGGTTGGGGTCGTTCCCTGTTTCTCGGTTGCGCGCTCACCGTCCGGCGTTTGTTGAAAAAAATCGATCCGGACATCGTGCATGGCCAAGGGACCGAGAGGGATTGCGCGATGGGGGCGGTGCTTTCCGGGTATCCGAATGTGCTGACGATTCACGGTAACATGCGCGTGCATGCGAAGCGTTCGGAAAACGTGGATAGCCGTTATTACAAAATGGCTTCCGCTCTTGAAACATTCTGCCTCAAACGTACGGATGGTGTTGTCGCCATCTCAAGCTACACCCAATCGCTCGTTCAACCATTGAACGCCAAGACATGGCTGGTACCCAATGCCGCCGAGTCTCGCTTTTTTGAGGCCAGACACCGGCCGCCTGCGACCCCACGCATCCTGTTCGTGGGCTCGATGGATGAACGAAAAAATCCGCTGAATCTGTTGCGTGTTTGCGAGCCGCTGTTGAGGAAGGGCGAGTGCACCATCGCGCTGGCGGGACAAATCCAAAAGAACAACGCATACGGAGAGGAACTGGAGAAGGCCGTTCACTCGCTGCCTGGAGTGAGTGCGCTGGGCCATATCGACCGGCAGCAACTCGTCTCAGAATTGGCGAGCTCATCGATGCTGGTGCTCCCAACCTTTGAAGACAATTGCCCGATGGTTGTTCTTGAGGCGATGGCGTCAGGACTTCCCGTGGCTGCCTCCCGCGTCGGCGGCATTCCGGATCTGATCACGCATGATGCCGATGGTTTGATGTTTGACCCGCACGACCTTGATGACATGCGATCCATCATCGAGCGCCTGGTACGGAACCCAGAACTTAGGGCGCGTCTTAGTGAGGCTGCGAAAGCGAAAGCCCAAGCGGAGTTTCTTCCCCGACGAATCGCCAAACGTCACGTTGAGATTTATCGGGAAGTTTTGAATCGTTGAATGGCATGGCGCTCATGCTGTTTCGAGCATGCTGATGTTCGAGCCGATGCTCTCCATGGAAGTCGTCTCCACCTGCTTACTTCGGGACCTGCCTGTATACCGAGTGACTTGTGAAAGTCTTCGTCGGAATATACCGGGTGCCTCCTTGCACCTCATAACATGTCGCGATGCGTTCGCCGCCTTTCGCAACGCCTGCGGGAACGACCTTTGCCTATGGGATGAAGACGAAATCGTCCCGAACATGACGCTTGGGACCCTCCGGCGGCATCCTTTGCCTTTTTTCCCTGCGGGTGCCGGGTGGTATTTTCAACAATTCCTCAAATGGGGATTCGCTCGGGTTTCCAACGAAATGCCTCATTATTTAATATGGGACGCGGACACGGTCTTGCTGCGTCCACTGGATTTTTTCGACTCCGAAGGGCGGCCCTATTTGACGAGGGCAAATGAATTCCATCCTCCTTATTTTGAGACTTTCGAAAAACTCGTCGGGGATTCGCCGATCGAAAAGGTTTCATTCATTTCCCAACATCAGCTCATCGACAAGGCGGTCTTACGCGAACTGCTCGAGTTGGTCAGCGGCAAGAGCAAAAGTGGGAAGGGATGGGCATGGGTCATTATTGAAAACTTGGCTGGGCAGGGCTCCAATCTGTTCAGCGAATATGAAACCTACGGGCATTATTTGCGCCTGCGCCACCCTTCCCTTGCGGTAACACGTGAACTGAGTTGGACTCGCATGGGGCGCAAAGAGGCAGGTTACCCGCCAAAAACATGCAAGCTCGTCGCTCTAGGCGATCGCTACGACTATGCGGCCTTTGAAGCGAACCAGTCCTTGCGCGGGCTTTGCGTCCACTGGTTACGCAAGTTGTTGAATTGGTACTGAAGCCTCAATCCGGCCTCCGCATTGCGATGAAAAAAGTTGTGTCATTCTGCCTTTGGGGCACCAATCCGCATTACTTGGATGGAGCGATCCGAGCCTTGGCCACCGCTCGTGAATTCTATCCGGATTGGGAATATTGGTTCTATTTGGCGGAAGACGTGCCTGGCGCTGTCGTGGCTGAACTCGCTAATCAGGGCGCTAAAGTCATTCGGATGAACCGAGCAGACAGCCAGGGGGCTTCGGTGTCAAAAACCCAATATTTGCCTGCGTTTTGGCGATTCTTGCCTGCCAGTGATCCGGGTGTGGAGATTTTAATTGTCCGAGATGTGGATTCGATCATTACGGCGCGCGAAGTCGCCGCAGTGCAAGAATGGTTAACTTCTGGTTTGGATTTCCATATTATGCGGGATCATCCAAAGCATGAGTACCCCATTATGGCGGGCATGTGGGGCGGCCGGGCCAGATGTTTGAATGATATCGCTGCTTTGATTTCTCAATGGGGACGTTTCGATTATTATGGGTGCGATCAAGATTTCTTGGGGAAAGTGGTTTATCCTAGGCTTCGCGATTCTGCTTGGATACACAGCGAGTGCATCGAGTTTCCAAAAGAAAAACCCCATCGCTTCCCGGTGGATCGCGCAAAGGATGAATTCATAGGAGCTTCGTTTACCGGGGACGACCGCTATGAATTGCAGGTCCGATATCTCCGTGAATGGCTTGCGTCTGGCAGTCCAAAAGTGGTGCGCCCGTTGCCGTGGAGTTTGCAGGCTAAAGCCCGGTCGCTTATGTGGCGCATTTCTAAAATTTGGCATTTTGCATCTAGATAAAAATTCAACCCTTTTCAAAATTCATGCTTCGCAGGGTGCATCCACATGATCCTCATATTTCCAATGGGAGGATGGCGCGTTGGTTGATTGTTTTGTCACGTAAGCGGACGCTTGGATTGTTTCGGCTTTATTCCGGTTATTTAAATTGTGATCTCGGAAGGGCTCTTCCCGAATCGGTTTTTTTGCCGCACCCATTTGGGATCGTTGTAAGTAGCGGAGTGGAATTTGGCGAAGATGTTGTGATTGGTCACCAAGTGACGATTGGGAATCGCGGAGGGATCATGGCCGCGCCTAAAATTGGGGATCGCGTATATATAGGGGCGGGCGCTAAGATTTTAGGCCCTCTCAAGATAGGAGAAGACGCAATCATCGGGGCAAACGCGGTGGTTACGAAAGATGTTCCTGCTGGCGCTACTGTAGTAGGCGCTAATCGGATTGTCCGTTATTCGCAGGAAAAATCGAGATGATGTCAGGATCATCAATGATCGAGAAGTTCGTGCAGGGTTTTTTTACCCACCTTGGCAATAGGGGCGCTGTTCTCCATCAGTGGCGAAGCGAGTTCGATGAACTTATCAGTGATGTTGATTTTGTCGTAGATAAAGCGTCTTTTAAAGGCCTGCTGGAATTGGTTCATCAATGGTGCGTCAGCCAAGGATGGCAACTATGCCAGGTGCTGCGTCATGAAACCACTGCCGCCTATTGCGTGTGCGCCTCGGTGGATCATCCGGAGCAGGTGGTCGCGTTGGATGCTTGCTCGGATTACCGGCGAAACGAAACGGTGCTATTGACCGCGGAGGAACTTCTCGAGCGCCGGGAGCCGACGCCCTGGGGAGGCATGCGATTGGTCGAGGCCATGGAATTGCGCTACCGCGTGGCGAAAGCGGCGGTGAAGAAAAAGAACCCGGAGAAAAGCGCGACGGAATTCGCCCGCTACTCCGCGACGGCACGTGCCGAAGTGACGGAATGGCTGAAGACCAGATGGGGCGTTCACCTTGAGGCATGGGATGCCGGGGCGGTTGCTCAAGCGTTGCGAGAGTTGCGCGGCAAGACCCGGAATCGCCCCCCGCTGTTCGCGTTGGGTTCTCTCGCGCGGATCGGAGGGCGAATCCTACATCCTTCGGGTCTGGTGATTGTCGCCGATCGGGAGCCGGAATGGGTGGAGGAACTCGAAAGACGATGTGGGAACTATTTTCGGCGGACACGGACGGCGGCTTTTTGGCAAGTGGGGATGGTCCGTGATCTGGTTCAAAGCACGGCGATTTTCCTGCCCCGGCGATCCGGTCTAGCGTTGAGGCTGATTCCCGCCAATTGCGTGCTGGAGCTGAATCCGTCCTGGGATCTGGCGGCTTGCGTTGGGGCTATCGCGACCGCTTTGGCCGCCCGCTGCGCCAAGCGGAATGGGCTTCGGGCTGATTAACTTCACGAGCCGGTCGAAAATTCCGAGGCCTTGTAAGGCATTTCCCTACAAGGGAATAAGGCGAGTCACCAATAGACGTTCACGCGGCTGCGAGCAAGAATGGGGTCGTGTTTGCGCTTCCCCCGTTGGCAAACCGCCCAGTCGGCTCGCGTCTTTTTCCCTCCGCGTTTTTGCTGTTGGCGATTGGATTCATGCTGCCCTACGCCAGGGCACAGCATGTCAATTTGAATTTCAACAGCGCCTCGGCGTGGACGGCTTCCCAAACCATTCCCGGGACGTCTTCTTTTCTTTACCCTGATGGGATCACGCGGACGCCCGCCGACTTCGTGTTCAACGGCGGGGTCGCCTCGACCTGGCAGCTCAACCAAGGCGCGAAGATCATTTGCACTCAAAGTAACTCGTCTGCTTACAACCGGTTCTTCGTGGGCTCGGGGGACGGAGCTTACTCCCATTTGACTTTCTCCTCCGCGACGCCGGCGTCACCGGGAACTTTGTGCGCGAGATTCAGCTCGATCGCGGCGATGCGAATCGGCGAAGCCGCTACGGGCAGCCGTGGCAAAGTGATTATCGATGGCGGCGTGAAAGTTCAGGTCGGCTACATTTACGGCGAATCGACCACCCCGGAAGTCGAAGTCCGCAACGGCACTTTCGAGGTTTATTCCTTAAACTCCTCCAAGCATCTCAACAACATCAAGGTCACGCTTGGGACGAACGGGCAATTATGGCTCGAAGATCCATCCGGGGTGGTGAAAAGCTCTTTGACGTTTAGCTCATATGTGAGCGGGGCCGCGGTGGTGGCCGCGAGCGACATTCCGGCGGGCTATGTGTTGACATTCACCAACAACGTCGCACGGAAATCCGAGAACGTTTCGACGACCACGAACGGGACGCTCATTCAGGTAGGGCCTCCTCCTCCGGATACCGACCGTGACGGCATGCCGGACGCATGGGAAACGACTTACGGTTTGAGTCCGAATGACGCTACCGGCGTCAACGGTGCGGAAGGAGATCCTGACGGCGATGGCTTGCCCAACCTTGAGGAGTACACGCTGGGGAGCCATCCGATGCAGAATCAATCGGGCAAGGCTTGGCTGCCCCGTCCGTCCAAGATCGGCCTGCTGTTCGTCTGCGCTCATCCGGATGACGAGGGAATTTTCTTCGGGGGGACGTTGCCTTACTACAGCAAGGTCCGCAAAGCGCCGACATTGCTACTCAGCATGACCAGCGGCGACTACGGTGACCGCCCGCCAACGTTGCGCGAAGGTGAGCTTCGCAACGCGGTCTGGGCTTATGGCATCCAGTATCAGCCGCTGTTTCCCCGATTCCGGGACGCCACGGTTTCGTCGGTGGATGAGGAATGGGATCTCTGGGCGGATGGGCTGCTGGATGGAGTCGGCGTGGCGGCGGGACACACCAAGGCCGTGCGCTACGTGGCGACGATGATCCGGCGCTATCGCCCGGAAGTGGTGGCAACGCACGGAGCGGATGGCGAGTATGGACACATGGCCCACCGCGCCACATCCCAAGCCGTCTCGGAGGCATGGACCATGGCGGCCGATGCTACCGTCGACCTTGAGAGCTTGCCGGTCTGGCAGGCCAAAAAACTCTATCTCCACGAGCATACGACCCGTCCGCTGTTCCACGACTTCACCGAGGTGCCCTACGGGGAACTGGGAGGATACACGGCGCGGCAGGTCGCCGATGTGGGTTTGGATTACCATGTGACCCAAGCCGACACCTTCCCGGGTAGGTTCAACGTTTCGACCGCCTATCTGGACGGCGAAACGGTGGATATGTGGGACTGGTATCCGTCCGAATGGTGGAACTTGTCGGCCAGTAAAGTGTCGCTGGATCCAGTGGCGCCTACGTTCACGATCAACAACCGCACGTTCACCGGCTGGGCAAAGGGGGATTTCTTCAACAACATCAATCTGGATGCCGACGAAAACGGTTTGCCGGATGAGTGGGAGCGTCAGTATTCCACGCAATTGAGTGGGCGGTCTTTGGAGAGCCCATCTCTGAGCTTGTCTCCGGATGGCGACGAGGACGGCGATGGTGTCAGCAATCGGTTGGAATACATCGCCGGCACCTCTCCCGTGGTTGCGGAGTCGTCGTCGCTGGCGTTGAGCGCGGCCAACGGGGCCTTGCAATTCCAATCCCGCCTGGCATCGGGGGCCGGTTATTCCGGGATCATCCGGCATTACCGGGTCGAAACTTCACCCGACCTGGTCAACTGGAGCGCCGTTTGGGAAGGCGATGCGGACGGGACGCTAAAAACGATTCCCATTTCCATCCAAGTAGGAGGACGCCAGTTTTATCGTGTCGCCACCAGCTTGCGTTGAAGTGAGCCGGGACCGGCCCTAGGCGGGGATTTCGTAGCGGATGTTGTGCCGCCCGCGCCGTGCCGTTGGTTACCTTTTTATTCATGACTGCCGTATTGCATTGGGCTCCCCAGGCGGGGACCGAGACGGGGACAGGCAAAGCGATCGATTCCTGGGTGGCGGCAGCCGCGTCGGAGGAGGTGAGCATAAAGGTTCTGAGCTTCAACCAGCCGGATTCGCCCGCCTCTGGGAATCCCTCCTATCAAGGACACGGGATGGATGCCGCCGCGTTGCGCCAAGTGTTTCGTGACGCGCTTTCCACCGTCGACGTGGTGCATTTACACGGTGCGTTCGATCCTTCGTTATCCCGGGTTTTGCGCCTTGCCGTCCGGGAAAAAAGGTCGCGACGTCGTAGCGGTCGGGATTTGTCGATCGTGCTGACGCCGCATGGAGCCTTGTCCGACTACGTTTTCGCCAAAGGTCACTTGAAGAAGGCTTTGTATTGGAACCTCGTGGATCGCGGGTTGGTGAAGTCGGTGGATCGGGTGATTTGCAATACTCCGGTGGAACGCGAACAGTTCCTGCGCCGGATGCCTGGGGTGCGATGCGAGGTGGTGCCGTTGGTGGTCGCGCCGGGCGATCCGGAGGCGAGGGTCCGGGAAAACGAAGGGACTGAAAACGACCCTCCCGCGCTGGTCACGATCGGCCGCTACGATATCGGGATCAAAGGTTTGGACCTGCTCATCGAAGCGGTCGTGGGACTGTGCCACCGGGGACGAAACGTCAAACTACGTTGCATTGGCTACGATGCGCAGGGTGGTATCGACGCGTTGCAGCAGGTGGTGGAGCGGCTCGGAGCAAGCGACCTGGTGGACTGCGCCGGACCCAAATTCGGGGCGGAAAAACTGGCCTTGCTGAACGCGGCGGCGATTTTCTGCATGCCGTCCCGCTACGAATCTTTCAGCTATTCATTGATGGAAGGTCTCGCGAGCGGACGCCCCGTGCTGGTGGGCGCGGGCGCTTGCGTGACGAGTTATTTCGAACCAAGGCTGGCGAATGATCTCGTCGTCGAGCCCGCGGTCGCGGATTGG
>Ga0307407_10000856_pt1 | contig 10193 bp, 9 predicted proteins | sample 322Ometagenome_FD_203886 | JGI IMG/M metagenome (GOLD analysis project Ga0307407, IMG submission 203886) | Maize rhizosphere microbial communities from greenhouse at UC Davis, California, United States - 322HYB-O-1 | ecosystem: Host-associated > Plants > Roots > Rhizosphere > Soil | place: USA...
CGCACCCGCCCACGCGCCGCGTGCTGGACGCGATGGCGGCGATGGGCGAGCGGGACGTGCGGCGCCTGGCGCGCTCGCTCGGGGCGCTCGCCGGCGCGCTCGGCCTCGACGGCGGGCCGGCGCCGATGCTCTTCGAGGACGGCGGCCCGCCTTCACCGCGCGCGCTGCGGGCACGCCGCTCGTCAGGCGGCGCGCGTGGCTGACCCACCGGCGCGCTCGCCGGCCGGGCTGCGGCGCGCGGCGCGGCGCGCGTGGCTGCGCGTCTTCCGCCGCGCGCGCCGCCTCGAGCGGCAGTCGATCGCCACCGCGCGCACCGCCGACGCGCGCTGGCAACGGTGGCTGCGCTGGTTCGAGGGGCTCGGCTGGAGCGAGAACGCGATCCTCGTCGCCTTTGCCGTCGCCGTCGGGCTCGCGGCGGCGCTCGGCGTCGTCGCGTTCTACACGGGCATCGACGTCGCCTACCGCGCGTTCTTCGAGCTTCCCGCGGAGCTGGGGGCGGGGTCGCCCGTGCTGGCCTACCGTCCCGTGGTCACCGGCGCGGCGCTCGCGGTGGCGTGGGCGCTCTGGCGCCGCGCGGGGCGCGGCAGCGACGGCCTCACCGTTCCCGACGTGCAGCTCGCGGTGGTCCGGCGGCGTGGCGCGATCCCCGCGCGCGCGGCGGTCGCGCGCACGGCGGCGAGCGCGATCACGATCGGCGGCGGCGGCTCGGCCGGGAGCGAGGGGCCAGTGGCGGTGCTCGGCGCGGCCGCCGGCTCGCTGCTCGGCCGCGCCTTCCGCTTCTCGGGCGAGCGCACGACGGTGCTCGTCGGGGCCGGCGCCGCGGCGGCGATCGCCGCCGCGTTCAACGCCCCGCTCGCGGGGGCGTTCTTCGCGCTCGAGGAGGTGCTCGGCTCGTTCCGCGTCACCGCCTTCCCGCCGGTGGTGGTCGCGAGCGTGGCCGGAGCCGTCGTGTCGCGCGCGGCGTTCGGCAACCACCCGGCGTTCCCGATCCCCGAGGACTACGGGTACACCATGCTCCGCGAGGTGGCGCTCTTCTTCCCGCTGCTGGGGATCGTCTGCGGCGCGACGGCTGCCCTGTTCGTCCGCGCGTTCTTCGGCGCCGGCGACGTCGTGGCGCGGCTGCGCGCTCACCCGCGCGTGCCCACCGTCGTGGTCCCGCTCGGCGCCGGCGCCCTCGTGGGCGCGACCGTGCTCGTCTCGGGCGGGCTGCTCGTCGGCACCGGACACCTGGCGATCCCGCTCGCGGCGTTCGGCCGCATGGCGTGGTGGGCGCTCCTCCTGCTCGCCGCCGGCAAGATCGTCGTCACCTCGCTGACGCTGCAGGGCGGCGGATCGGGCGGGCTCTTCACCCCGTCGCTCTTCGTCGGCGCGGCCACCGGCGGCGCGGTGGGCGTCGTGCTACGCGCCGCCTTCCCCGCCCTGCCCATCGCGCCCGAGTCGTACGCGCTGGTGGGGATGGGCGCGCTCGTCGCGGCGGCGACCGGGGCGCCGATCACCGGCATCCTGCTCGTCTTCGAGATGACGAACGACTACGCGATCGTGCTCCCGCTCATGATCACGGTGCCGATCGCGCAGCTCGTGGCACGCCGCCTGGAGGCGGACAACCTGTACAGCGGGTGGCTGCGGCGCCGCGGGGAGCGGATCGAGCACGGCGCCGACCGCGACGTCCTCGCCGGCCTGCGCGTGGCCGACGCGCTGGACGCCGACGCGGTGGTGGTGCACGAGGGCGCACGGGTGGCGGGGCTGCTCGACCACATCGGCCACCGGCATCAGACGCTCTTCCCGGTGGTCGGCGACGACGGCAGCTACCACGGCGTGCTCACCACCGCGGACCTCGGCAGCGTGGCGCGCAGCGACCACAGTCTCGACGACGTGCTCATCGCTGCCGACGTCGCCCAACCCTCGGAGCCGCTCGCGCCCGCGGACTCGCTGCTCGTCGCCATCCGCCGCATGGGGGTGCGCGGCGAGGCATCGCTCCCCGTGGTCGACCCGCGCACCGGCCAGCTCGCGGGCGTCGTCAGCCGCAGCCAGGTGTTGAGCCTGTACGAGCGCGCGATCGCCTCGGGAGCACACGACGCGGGCGCTCCGCCCGCGTCGCCACCACACTGAGCGGCGGCCCTGGGCGCGCCGCTCGCACCACGCTCAGCGCGCCGCGGCGCCCGCTCCGGCCATCCGCCGGCACTCCTCCGCACACCGCCGGCAGGCTTCCGCACAGACTCGGCAGTGGTCGTGGTGCGCCGCGTGCTTCTCGCACTCGGCCGCGCACGCGTCGCACGCCTCCGCGCAGGCGCGGCAGAGTTCCGCGGCGAGCGGCCCGCCGCGCGCCATCGCGCGCGCCGCCGCGGCGCACGCCTCCGCGCAATCGCGGTCGAGCCGGATGCATTCGGCGAGCGCCGCGACGTTCTTCTCGCCCAGGCAGGCGTCGCTGCACATCTCGCAGGCGACGAGACACTCCAGGCACGCCTCGAGGCACGCCTGATAACCGCGGGTGTTCGGGCGGAGGTACTTCTCGAGCTGCATGGTCGCCATGGGGACGCTCCGTGAAAGGGGCCGCCGAGCGCAGCAGGGGGCGTACCAGGGAGCGAAGGAATGCGGGGAGTCCCCCGCATTGTTCGCGTTTCGCCCGCGGCTCGCCGCGCCGGCGAGCTCAGGCGGCGTGCTGCGCGCCCTCCGCGTACCCGGCCGTCGGCTCGGCGCCGTCCGAGGTGTCGCCCGCGGCGGCACCCGCCGCGCGCTGGGCGCCGCCGCGGTACGCGGCGCCGAGGACCGCGATGAAGGCGCTCGTGAGCACGACGAGCGCGAGCCCCACGCGCAGCGTGGACGCCTCGGCGACGAGGCCGATGACCGGCGGGCCGGCGAGGAAGCCGGCGTAGCCGAAGGCGCTGACGGCGGCGATCGCCGCGCCCGGCGCCCCGCCCGGCAGCCGTCCGGCCGCCGTGAGCACGGTGGGGAAGACGATCGACAGCCCGGCGCCCACCGCGCCGAAGCCGGCCACCGCGGCCCACGGCGTGGCCACGGCGAGGGCGACGGCCAGCCCGAGCGCCGCCACCACGCCCCCGGCGCGCACGAGCCGCGCGGGTCCGAGGCGCACCGTGAGCGCGTCCCCCACCGAGCGCCCCACCGCCATCGCCAGCGAGAACGTCGCGAACCCCGCCGCGGCGAGCCCCGGCCCCGCCCCGGTGACGTCGCGCAGGTAGACGGCGCTCCAGTCCGCCATCGCTCCTTCGCCGAAGAGCACGCAGAACGCGACCACGCCGAGCGCCACGAGCGCCCGCGACGGGCGGGTGACGCGGCGCGGCGCGTCGGACAGCGCGTCGGCGGCGGCGGGGAGCATGCGCGGGCCCACCACCGCGGCCGCGACGGCTGCCGCGAGCGCCACGCCCGCCAGGTGCGGCGCCACGCCCACGCCCTGCGCGGCGGCGAGCCCGCCGATCCCCGCGCCCACCAGGCCGCCGAGGCTGAAGAGCGCGTGGAAGCCGGCCATGATCGGCCGGCCGTACGCCCGCTCGACCGCGGCGGCCTGCGCGTTCATCGCCACGCCGAGCGCGCCATTCGCGGCGCCGAGCAGGACGAGGGCGAGCGTCAGCAGCGTGAGGGTCGGCGCCAGCGCGGGGAGCGCGAGCGTGGCGGCGAAGGCGAGCGCCGCCACCCGCGTCACCGGCCGGCTCCCGCGCACCCCCACCAGCCGGCCGGCGAGCGGCATGGCGACGAGCGCGCCGACGGCGACGCCGAGCAGCGCGAGGCCGAGCGCGCCCTCGCCGAGGCCGAGGCGCTCCTGCACCGCGGGGATGCGGACGACCCAGTTGGCGAAGCCCAGCCCGTCCAGGAAGAACACCGCCGCGACGGCCAGGCGCGCCAGGCGCAGGGCGCGCGGCGGGGCGGCCGTGGGCGCGGCCGCCCCGCCCGCCCGATCGACGTCCGTCACGCTACGCCGCCGTGCCGATCGCGCGCACCGCGGGCGTGCTCTCGCGGATGGTGAGCCAGTCGGTGCGGACCTTGTCCCACTCCTGGATCATCAGGCCGTGCTCCTCGAACAGCGCGCGGATCTCGGCGGTGGTGTAGCCCACCATCTCCTCGAGCACGGGGACGAGGACGCTGAGCGCGTCGTCGCTGAGCACGGTGCGGCGCGCGAGCTGGGTGATGCTCCGCGCCTCGCTGACGGCGATCGTCAGGCCGTCGCCGCGGTTGACGTGCAGCATGACGTGCAGGTCCGAGCTGCCGTCGCCCACGTAGACCACGCGCTCGCGCGGCACGCCGAGCTCCGTGCGCAGCGCCTCCACCGCGGCCACCTTGCCGTACCCCGCCGCCACGCCGTCCACCGAGGCGATCTCGCCGGAGGCGTCGTAGCTGAGGCGCGTGCCGACGATGTGGTCCGCCGGGACGATGCCGGCGAGCGCCGCGTGGACGATCTCCTCCGGCGCCGCCGACACGACGTAGAAGTCGAAGGCGTAGCCGTCGATCCCGCGCGCGAGGAGCTCGCGGAAGAGCGGGATGTTCTTCTTCAGGCGGATGTCGCGCCCCACCTGCAGCAGGTCGTCGCGCCGCACCCGGCGGTACTCCGGGTCGTGACGCAGCAGGTACGCGAGCTCGGCCCCCGACTGCACCAGATTGAGCCGCGAGAGACCCGCCACCTTCTCGTCGAAGCCGGTGATGCCGAGCATCTCGCTCAGCAGGCGGCCCGAGTCGTTGAAGCTCAGCGTCTGGTCGAAGTCGCTTACCAGCAGGTAGCGCTTGGTCATCGCGGTGTTCCCTCCGTGGGCCCGCCGCGCTGGCGGGCCGCGTCCTGTCTTCCCCTTCCGGCACCCAATTCCCCCACATGAGAGGTACGGGGTCTTTGACCAAGAGTCCAATACATCTATGATGGGAGTTCATACCCGGGAGGTCTGACCGCGTGGAGCTCCGCCACCTGCGCTACTTCGTCGCCGTCGCCGAGGAGCTGCACTTCGGCCGCGCCGCGGAGCGGCTGCGCATCGCCCAGCCGCCGCTGAGCCGGCAGATCGCCGACCTGGAGCGCGAGCTGGGCACGCCGCTGTTCTCGCGCGTGAAGCGCCGCATCCAGCTCACGCACGCGGGGCGCGCCTTCCTCAAGGAGGCGCGCCTGACGCTGGCCCAGGCGGACCGCGCCTTCCGCACGGCGCAGCGCGCCGCGCGCGGGGAGGTGGGGCGGCTGCGCGTGGGCTTCGTCGAGGCGGCCACCTACAGCGGGATCCTGCCCGACGTGCTCGCCTTCTTCCGGCAGCACGTGCCGAACGTCGGGCTCGAGCTGTTCGAGCTCAGCTCGCTGCAGCAGACGGAGGCGCTGCGCGAGGGGCGGATCGAGGTCGGCATCCTGCACAGCCCGCCCCACGACGCGAAGCAGTGGCTCCAGGTCGAGCGCGTGCTCGCCGACCCGATGGTCGCCGCGCTCCCGCAGGGCCACCGCCTGGCGAGCCTCGAGAGCGTCCCGCTCACCGAGCTCGCGCCGGAGCCCTTCCTGCTCTTCCGCCGCCCGACCGGGCCGGGGCTCTACGACCGCATCATCGCCGCCTGCCAGGCCGCCGGCTTCAGCCCGCGCGTGGCGCAGGAGGCGGGGCAGGTGCAGACGCTCGTCGGCCTCGTGTCCGCGGGAATGGGGGTGGCGCTCGTCCCCGGCTCCTTCGCCGAGCTGCGCCGCCCCGGGCTCGTCTACCGCCCCGTGACGGGGCTCGCGGTGGACATGGGGACGTGGCTGGCCTGGCGCGCGAACGACGACTCGCCGGTGCGGGAGCGGTTCGTCACGGCGCTGCGCGCCGTGGCGCGGCTGCGGTCCGGCGCGGGGTCGTCGCGCATCGCCGCGGCGGCGGCGCCAGCGGCGGCGCCGGGCCGCCCGCCGGGTCAGGCGCCGGCGAAGGGCGTGCGGCCGTCGCCGGCGAGCAGCTCGCGGTAGAAGGCGAGCGTCTGCGCGGCGATCGCCTGCCAGCTGAACTGCGCGAGCACGCGCGCGCGCGCCGCCCGCCCCATCGCCCCCCGCCGCGCGGGGTCGGCCATCAGCTCGTTCACCGCGCCGGCGAGGGCGAGGGAGAAGGCCGCCGGGTTGCGCGGCTCCGGCGACTCGCCCCCCGCCGCCTCGAACGGGATGAGCAGCCCCGTCTGCCCGGGCACGACGATCTCGGGGATGCCGCCGACCGCGGAGGCGATCACCGGCGTCTCGCACGCCATCGCCTCGAGGTTGATGATCCCGAACGGCTCGTAGACCGAGGGGCAGACGAAGACGGCGGCGTGCGTGTAGAGGGCGATCACGTCCTCCTTCGGCAGCATCTCCGGCAGCCAGACGATCTCGACGCGCGCCTCGCGCCGCGCGTCGTGCACGAGCGCCGTCATCTCCGCGCCGATCTCCGGCGTGTCGGGCGCGCCGGCGCAGAGCACGACCTGCACGCCGGGCTCGATGTGCCGGATGGCGCGCACGAGGTGCAGGATCCCCTTCTGCCGGGTGACGCGCCCGACGAAGAGGACGATCGGGACGTCCGGGTCCACGCCCAGGCCGCGCAGCGTCGTGGGCGCGTGGCGCGGGCGGTACTCGTCGGGGTCGATGCCGTTGTGGATGACGCGCACCCGCTCGGGCGCGACGCCGTAGAGCGTCTGCACGTCGCGCTTCATCGCCTCCGACACGGCGATGACGCCGTCGGCGTTGGCGTAGGCGGTGCGCTCGATCCAGGTGGTCGCGTGGTAGGCGGTGCCGAGCTGCTCGACCTTCCACGGCCGGTGCGGCTCGAGCGAGTGCGTGGTGAGCACGAGCTTCGCGCCGGTGAGCGGCCGCGCGAGGCAGCCGGCCAGGTGCGCGTACCACGTGTGGCAGTGGACGATCTCGGGCGCGTCCACCGCGCCGGCCATGGCCAGGTCGCGCACGAGCGCGTCGAGCAGCCGCGCGTGGCGGGGGTCCTGCGCCGGGAAGCGCACCGCGGGCGCGACGCCGCGGACGCGCAGGTTGCCGTGCGTCTCGTGCTGCTCGCCGAAGCAGAGCACCTCGACGTGGTGCGCGCCGCCGTCGGCGCGCGCCAGCTCGCGCGCCAGGTACTCGATGTGGACGCCCGCCCCGCCGTAGACGTGCGGCGGGTACTCGTTCGTGAATTGCGCGATGCGCATGGGGATGGGCGGCTGGGGGCGCTGAACTACGGCTCTCGGTTGTCTGAACTGCAGCTCTCGGCGCTCGGCGCTCGGCCAGTGCGGCGGTAGGAACCCCTCGGCGTCAGGCGGACGTGCCTAGAGCCGAGCCGTTCCTAATCCCGCCGTAGCCGGGAGCCGAGAGCCGAGCGCCGAGAGCCGCTCTTAGATAACCGTCCCGTCCGGGATCTCGGCGTTCTTCAGGACGACGATGATGCCGTCGCGGATCTGGAAGCCGGGGCCCGAGCCCTCCTGCACCCCGCGCTCGTTGGTGATGACGCACCGGCTCCCGATCGAGACGTTCTTGTCGATGATCGCGCCCTCGATCCGCGTCCCCTCGCCGATGCCGGGCGCCACCGGCCCGTCCACGCGGCTGCGGCTCGACGGGTCCTCCCAGCGGTAGTAGTCCGCCCCCATCAGCACGGCCCGGTGGATGCGCGTCCCCGCGCCGACGTAGGAGCGGATGCCGATCACCGAGTTCGAGATGTCGCTGTCCTCGATCACGCTCGCCTCGCAGATGATCGCGTTCTCGACGCGCGAGCGCGTGATCTTCGCCGGCGGCAGCAGCCGCGCGTTCGTGTACAGCGGCATCTGCTCGTCGAACAGGTTGAACTCCGGCTTCGGCGCGGCGAGCATGATGTTCGTCTCGAAGAACGAGCGCACCGTCCCGATGTCGTTCCAGTACCCCGTGAACGGGTAGGCGACGACGCGCCGCTCCTTGATGGCGCCGGGGATGATCTCCTTCCCGAAGTCGTGGTCGTCCGGGCGCGCGTCGAGCACGTCCTGGAGCACGCGGCAGTCGAAGATGTAGATGCCCATCGACGCGAGGTACGTGCGCCCCGCCGCCTCCATGTCGGGCGTCACGGGGCTCTCCTTCCCCTCCAGCTCGTGCCGGCGCGGCTTCTCGTGGAACTCGGTGATGCGGTGGTCCTGCCCGGTCTTGAGGATGCCGAACCCCGGGGCGTCGTCCGCCGTCACCGGCGTCACGCCGATGGTGATGTCGGCGCCGTGCGCCAGGTGGTGCGCCAGCATCACCCGGTAGTCCATCGTGTAGAGCTGGTCGCCCGAGAGAATGATCACCTGGTCGTGCGGGTAGCTCCGGATGTGCGGGATCGACTGCCGCACGGCGTCCGCCGTCCCCTGGTACCACCGCTCCGACGCCGGCGTCTGCTCGGCGGCGAGCACGGTCACGAAGCCGCCGCGGAAGCGGTCGAACACGTACGACCGGGCGATGTGGTTGTTGAGGCTCGCCGAGTTGTACTGCGTGACGACGAAGATCTGGTTCAGCCCGGAGTTGATGCAGTTGGAGATCGGCACGTCCACCAGCCGGTACTTCCCGGCCAGCGGCACGGCCGGCTTGGCGCGGTGGGCGGTCAGCGGGAAGAGCCGCGTGCCGGCACCGCCGCCGAGGATCACGGAGAGCACTCGGTTCATCGAGAGGAGCGGCGAAGGTCGAGGTCGGGCCGTCGCGTCGAGACCTCCGGCGGCCGGCGGGGCTGGACAGGTAGCGCAGAGCATATGCCGCGGCGCGTGCGGAGGCCAGCCGCCCCGCCCTCGCCGGCGGCGACGCCGGTCAGCGGATCGCGTCCCTGCCGAGCACGGCGAGGTCGTCCCCCCCGTGCCCGTCGGCGAGCAGCGCGTCCATGCGGGCGGCGATCGCGGGAAGCGCCGCCAGCGGGCGCGCCCCCGCCGCCTCGAGCATCAGGCTCACGTCCTTGCGCGCCATGTCGAGCTCGAACTGCGGCGCGAAGCGGCCGTCGGCCATGTTCCGCCCGCGCCCGGCGATCATGCCGGCGGGGTCGAGCATCTCGAGGACGCGGAAGGCGTCGGCGGCCGCCACGCCCGAGCCGGCGGCCACCGTGAGCACGTCGGCGACGAGTGCGCTGATCCCGACGATGAGCGTGTTGCCGGCGAGCTTGTAGACGGCGGCCAGGTCGGGACGCTCGCCCAGGTACTCCACCCGCGGCGCCATGCGCGCCAGCCGCTCCCGCACGGCGTCGAACAGCTCCCGCGGCCCCGACGCGAGGACGATCCCCTTGCCCGCGCGCGCCGCCGCGGGGCCGATGAACACCGGGCAGTGCAGGTAGCGCACGCCCTCCGCGGCCAGCCGCGACGCGCGGGCGGCCGTGAGCGCCGGCTGCGTGGTGGTGTGGTCCACGACCACCGCGTCCCGGCCGAGCGCCGGGCGCAGCGCGGCGACCACCTGCTCCACCGCCGCGTCGTCCTTGAGCACCAGATGGACGTGCGCGGCGCCGCGCACCGCCTCGGCCGGGGTGTCGGCCACGCGCACGCCCAGGGGCTCGAGCGCCCGCGCCTTGTCGGCGGTGCGATTCCACACCGTGACGCGCTCGCCCCGCCCGGCCGCCGCCTCCACGAGGGCGCTGCCCAGGAGCCCCGTGCCCAGGAACGCGACCTGTGTCATGGGCGGAAGCTGCTCGCGGTCACCGCGGGTACTCGCTCGGCAGCTCCCACCGCGCCGGCTCGGGAAAGAGCGCCGCGTACTTCACGCTCCGCCGCGGCTCGGCCATCATCGGCTCGACCGCGTCGCGCCAGGCCAGGTAGTGCGCCGTCTCCTTGTGCCGCGCCGGGTCCTCCGCCGTGCGGTAGATCTCCACGAGCACGAAGCGCGTCGGGTCGTCCGCCTGCCGCACGACGTCGAAGCGCACCACGCCGGGCTCCCGCACGCTCTGGCGCGCGTTCTCGCGCGTGGCGGCCGCGAACGCGTCGGCGGCGTCGGGCTTCACGTGAACGTGGACGTGGACGATGAGCATCGAACCTCCGGGGGCGGGACGTGGCGGCGGGCGGTCGGCGCGGGCGGCGCTCGTCAGGCGAGCAGGGCGCGCGCCTCGCGCGCGGTGATCGTCCGGTTGTAGACGGCGGTGCCCGGCTCCTGCTTCCTCCCGCCCTCGCGCAGCGAGCCGGTGTCCACGGCGGCGAAGCCGAGCTCCTCGATCAGCGCGGTCACCACCCCCTTCGCGCCCGCGTCGTCGCCGGCGACGAAGATGGCGCGACGCTCGTCGAGCGGGAGGTCGGAGCGCCCCTGGCTGGCGAGGTGCTCGAAGTAGATCGTGTTG
>Ga0307407_10000857_pt1 | contig 10193 bp, 5 predicted proteins | sample 322Ometagenome_FD_203886 | JGI IMG/M metagenome (GOLD analysis project Ga0307407, IMG submission 203886) | Maize rhizosphere microbial communities from greenhouse at UC Davis, California, United States - 322HYB-O-1 | ecosystem: Host-associated > Plants > Roots > Rhizosphere > Soil | place: USA...
ATTCAGTTTTTCAAGATCGGCAATATCCAGATTCAGTTTTAATTTTACAGTTGGATATTTGTCTTGAGTGTTTCCGCTGGCAGTAAGATCAAAATTAAGATTCGGGTCTTTCATTCCCGATTTTACAGCAAAAGATCCGTTTTCTATATTTCCTTTTAAAGCTAAATCCCTGTAGGTATATCTATTAAAAACGGCTTTTTGTACCAGTCCATCAACCGCTGCATCTGCTGTTTTTGGATCTAATCCTTTTCCTTTTACTTTTGCTTTAAGCGAAATTTTTCCTATTGAATCATTTTTAATTAATTTCCCCAGATTAAAATCAGTAAGGGAAACTTTTGCATCATATACTTCTCTTTTTTTAACGCGTTGATCAAACATTCCATCAACTGTTGCATTTCCAAAACTGCTGTTAAGTGCTAAATTGGTTTTGAAATTCTGCACTGAACCTTTGAATTTTCCTTTCAGGTTTATTTGGGATGGCAATTGAATGTTTTTCGGAATTGTTCCTGTCGGAATAAACGAGTTTATGTCTTTTGATGTGCTCGAAAGATTTTTAATAGCTAAATCATAATACGATTTTTGAGCGTCAGGAAGCCCTTTTATTTTCCCCGAAAGGGAAACTCTTGTCGAACCAATGCCGCTCATTTCAAATTTCGAGATATTCAAATCTTTAACCTTACCATTTACTCGCGTATTCAGGTACACAATGGCATTTGGATTACTCTTAAATGGATTTTGATTCTGTAAATTTGGGACAAATAGTATAATATCCTTAAATCCTATCTGAGACTGATTCAGATTGGCATCTATGGCAAGTTCTCCGATATTTTTTGAAAGTGATGCAATCGAAGGATAACCTGCTTTAATTTGGTCCTTAAGCAACGTTTGTGGTGTTCTTAAATATAAATCATTTAAATAAGCATTTTTTGGGCCGTAGAAAAAATTTGTTTTTAGTGACTGAATTTGTAAACCACTTTTATCATTTACCGTTAAGGTTTTTATATTTCCGGAAATGGTATCATTTCCATAATATAATTTTTCGGCTTTAAAATTGAATTTATGTAAATCAAGATGTTTGTAATCTATTCCTTTAAGTACAGGATTAGATTGCATATCATCAAATTTAAATGCGATATCTTGCAGATCGACGTCATTTAGTTTTACTTTCCAGCCCGACTGTTTTATGGCTGTTGAGTCCAGACTAGGCGCCTGAATTTGTTTGTCTTTTGTCCCCAGACGCAGGTTTCCTTTCAGATTTTTAACCTCAAAATTTTCAAAATCCAAAAGCTGGTTATTAAGATCTACCTCGTTTACTTCCAGATTTAGATTTCCCAAACGTATTCCTGAGTCTAATTTTGAATCTTTATTGTCATATGAAACGTCAATTTTAGACAAAGCTATGGTACCAAGTTTTAATTTAAAATCCGGGCGTTTTGAAATCGTATCAGCTGTTTTTACTGAAACTTCAGCAATTTTTTCAACAACATCTTGATTCAAAACCAATTTCAATCCTCTCAGATCAATATTTGGAATATTAAAATCCATTTTATCCAGATCAAATTCTTTGAACCTGGTATCAAAATGAGTAAGGTTTACGCGAATATCATTTTTAGAATAATCATCTTTAAAATTGAATTTGATATTGTCAAGATTAACTTTTACAACCGATATTTTGAAAGGTTTACTGTCCGGATCCGGTTTTTTAGGCTCTTTTGATTCGAATGCTTTTATTATGTAGTCAAAGTTAAAATCACCTTTTTTGTTTCTGGAAATATTAGCTTTTGTGTTTTCTAATGAAACAGAATTAATTTCTAACTCGCTGCTCACAAGTTTAAACAAATCTACATCAACCACTAAACGTTTACCGGCCAGAAGGGTATCTTTTTTTTGATCTTCAAAATAGAAACCTTCAAGAACTACATCTTTAGGAAATTTAATCAGGATTTTGTCTAGCGCAACCTTGGTTTTTATCTTATTGTGAAGATACGTTATTGCCTTATCCTTAGCAAAATTCTGGATGGACGGGATCTGAATTAAAATAGTAATAAGAAGTAAAAGTGCTACTACAGAAACCACACACCAAAGCAGTACACGTAATGTTTTTTTAAGTAAATGAGTGGTTTTTTTATTCATACGTTAACAAAACGTTTTAATAAATTATTAATGTAAAATATGGCATATACAATTTACAAAATTGTAAAAAATATACTCCAACTATTTACATAATTCCAATCATTTGTTCTAAAATTTTAACAAATTATAAGTTTTTACTTACTTTATTTTGATACAAAATTATCTTTTAAAATTGAATCTGAGGGTATTTTTCTTGTAATAATTTGATTTTCTGATGTAGTTTGGACAGGAATTTTTGATGTTGTTCTGATTCCGGATTAAAGCTTCGATGATGTAATCCTTTTTGAATTTCTTCAATTTCATTCATCACTAAAAAAGCATCCTGAGAGATACTATTTTCGACAAATCGTTCCCAGATATAATCAACAGCAATTTGATTGGGGTGCAGCATATCTTCTTTGTAAAAACGATAATCACGAAGTTCGTCCATAAGGATTTCGTAGGAGGGGAAATATTCTAATTTTTGATTGTAGGTTTCTGATTTTAAACTTGGGTGAAGTCCGGAAAACAAATGCGATTTGCTGATCTGATTTTCGATAAAACCATCTTTTGTATGACGTACAGGCGAAATTGTAAAAATAAAACTTATAGCTGGGTTTAAAATCTGAATCAAGTTGATTGTATTTTCAATACTTTTTTGGATTTCGTTAACCGATAATAATTCTTTTGAAAATTGCTTTTGAGGAACTTTATGGCAATTGGCCACAATTGCATTTCTCTCTATACTTCTGTATATCCAGGAAGTTCCGTAAGTAACAATAATGTGTGTTGCTACTTTTAATTTTTCAAAAGTCTCTTTAGTAATCTGATTTAAATTTTCGAGGAATTCTTCTTTACTCGAATTACTCAAATAAGAATGCACATCAAAACAATGCCAGCGTTCGTTGTAAAAAAAAATATCTTTTTCGGTAAATAGTTCCTGTTCCAGAACTCTTTTGATTAATTTCTCAATCGAAACCGGATTGAATATTATTCCGAATGGATTTGTATTATTTTGGAATTTAAAATAGTCAAATTTATTGCCCATATTTTCGGCAAAACAGGATCCTAAGGACACAATCTTAGCATTGTAATCAATCGGATTATTACTTTTTGAAATTGGGACTTGAGTTCTAAATTGCATTGTTTTGTGTTTTACACAAATTTCGTTTATTTTCTTAAACGAAAAAACCCAAATACGTATTTGTATTTGGGTTTTTTATAGTAATTTATATTTTTAGTAGAAATACTCATTTACATCTCCAATTGTACCGTCTTGATTATGATATGTCTGTTTCGTCGGGTAGCCACTTTCATTGTATTCATATTCTATGGTATAAATAAATGGGCCAGTTGGAGCAGCATTTCTTCCGGAAACAGAATAAGTATGCTTAATTAGATTATTGCTGTAAAATTCTTCATCAAGTAATAAATTCAAGCCTAAAACATATTTATATGGACTATCATTTGCATCGTATTCATAATCACTTGTGCTCAGGTAGTTAGAAGAAATGCTTTTTTCAACTACCTTAATCAAATTTCCATTTTGATACGTTAGTATTTGATATAAGTCATTTTGCTGCTCTTCTCCAGTCGTTGCATTGGTACTGTAGGTTTCCTTTTTGATTGTACCATCAGCATCATAAATATAAACTGATCTGGTTTGGTATTCTCCAGATGGAAATTCGGAAGTAAAATTATTTACAGAAATTGAAGATGAAAGTTTTCCGTCGGTGTAAGTATACGATTTTTCACTTTTTTTCTCATTTCTATTATAAGTAATATCATAAGTGATTGTTTTCACAATAACATTTCCTTCATAAATATAGTCTGTTCTCTCCTCCTCGCTCTCAGTTACAGACACAATTTTTTTTCCATTATAGGTTATAACAGAAGTTGAATTTTTCTCTGGATGATCTGAATTTGTGTATTGTACTTTTTTTGGGAGGGTTATCTTATTCCCATTATCAGAATCGTTATCATTATCGGTTGTCGAACAAGAAACTAGTAACGCTAATGCTCCTAAAAGAGATAAAAATTTTTTCATAATAAATTGATAGGTTTATAATTAGCGAATTTATCTTATCTAAAATTATAGATTAGAATAATAAGTTTTCTTTCTATCAAAATAAGACATCTTTACTGGTGAATTAGCTTATAGTCTAAAAAAAAATGCCAGATGTTTGTCGCATCTGGCATTTCTAAATATTTTGAGAGTCCTAGTAGAAAAACTCAGTATTTCCCAAACTATCAGTTCCGGTATCTACTTCTTTAGTAGGATATCCATTATCATTATATGTAAAAGTGCTATTTGTCCATAACTCATCTTCTGATGTATCTGTCAAAATATTAAACTTTACACCATTACCTTCTCCATCAATAAAAGCAATTTTATCCATCCCAATTACATTTTTCATTGGGTTATTTTTAGTATCATAAGTATATACATGTTCTTCATTACTAGCATCCGGGCTTATAATTTCGCTAACCTCTCCATTTACAAATTTAATTGTATTGACAGTGCCTTCCATAAGTTCAGATTCACTATCACCTGAATATGACTTTGCTGTCACTGTACCATCTGCATTATATGTAAATACTTCTTTGTGAACATAATTTGGTTGTGTCCTTACAAAAGTTACTAATTTTCCTTCCGCATTGTATGTGTATGTATTAACCTGGTCAATTGATCCATCAGGGAATCTGTATTCTAATTTGGTGATTAGGTTTCCTGTATAGGTGTAATATTCGTTTACATCTCCTGAATCATCTACTATACTTACAATCTTATTTCCATCATAGGTATAAATTGATGTAACAGCATCACCCTCAGAATCTGTTATAATAGTTTTTTTTAATAATACAGCATCAGTATTATCATTAGACTCATTATCATCGCTGGAACAAGATGTTAACAATAGAGACAAAGCTCCAAAAAGGCATAAAATTTTTTTCATTTTTTACAGTGGTATTTATTAGTTTTCAGCGTAAATATAATAGATTCAATTCAACAAAATGTGAAGAAATTAACAATTTTTAACACTAAAATACTTCTATAACAAATTTTTGATCCAGGCATATTAAGATTTTATTTTAACTATCTCAGAGACAACTCTGTAAACTTTATATTTGTTATTTCAGAAGTTATAATCGGCTGGTAAAGCTAAAATTAATTAACAAAACTATTCTTTCTTTTACATTTTACTTTTTGTCACCAAATCCTTCATTTATATTATTTACAAAAATTTATCTTTTTAATACTCCAGATCAACATTACTACATTAATCTATTCACTACTTTTGCATTCTCTAAAATTTTAATCACACTATGAAATTATTATATTCTTATATAATCAAACATAAAATGCTGTTGTTTTTTGCTTTGATTATGGCCACAATAAACATCTGTTTCAGCTTATCAGACTCTATTATTACCGGTAAATTAATGCAGGATTGCGGGGTTGGACTCGCGAAGTATAAAGGAAATGAAATTGGTTTTATTAAATCTTTATCTTTCTGGCTTGGACTTTCACTTGGTGCTGCCATGATTTCCAGGATTACTAAAAACTTTCAGGATTATTTTACCAATGTAGTGATACAAAGAACGGGGGCTCAAATGTATACAGACGGAATCAAAAAATCCCTCGATTTACCTTATGCCGAATTTGAGGATCAGCGAAGCGGTGAAACATTAAGCAAACTGACAAAAGTGCGTTCTGATTCTGAGAAATTAATAACGCTTTCGATTTCTTTGATTTTTCAGACTATTATTGGGTTCGTTTTTGTAATTCTATATGTTTCGAGAATTGATTACCGTATTTCAATTATATTTTTAATCACTGCTCCTATTATTGCTTTGGTTAGTTCTTATTTGGGTAAAAAGATCAAGATCGTTTCTAAAAAAATTGTAAATCAAACTAATGCGTTGGCAGGTTCTACAACAGAAAGTTTAAGGAACATCGAACTTGTAAAAAGCCTTGGTTTGACCTATCAGGAAGAAAAACGTTTAAATCTTAATACATTTAAAATTCTTCATCTTGAACTGGAAAAAATTCGCTTTATAAGAAGTTTAAGTTTTATACAAGGAACAACTGTTCACTTTTTAAGAACCTGCGTTGTATTTACTTTATATTACTTTCTGTTTGGAGGAAAAATCATTGTAGGTGATTTGTTGACGATGGTATTCTTTACCTTTTTCATTTTTGGACCTTTGCAGGAATTGGGGAACTTCATTATTGCACTTAATGAGACAAAAGTTTCAATGGAAAACTTCCGGGTTTTATTAAACGCTCCAAAAGAGTTTCGCCCTACAACACCCAAACATGTTGGAGCAATCCAGTCATTGCTTTTTTCGAATGTTAGTTTTCAGCACAAAACAGCAAAATATAAAGCTGTGGAAAATATTAATTTTGAAATCAAACAAGGTCAGACCGTTGCCTTTGTTGGTCCGTCGGGTTCCGGAAAAACAACACTGGTAAAGCTTTTAGTCGGGTTGTATACTCCAGCAGAAGGACATGTTTTTTATAATGATATTGATTCAACCGATATTGACTTACTGGATTTAAGAAAACAATTAGGATTTGTGACTCAAGATGCACAGTTATTCTCAGGAACAATTCGCGAAAATTTATTGTTTGTAAAACCAAATGCAACCGACGAAGATTTGTACGATGCCCTTAAAAGAGCCAGTTGTGAAAAACTCTTAATACGTGCCGAAGATGGCTTGAACACCACAATTGGCGAAGGCGGAATTAAGGTTTCTGGTGGAGAAAAACAACGTTTATCAATTGCTCGTGCTATTTTAAGAAATCCGAATTTATTGATTTTTGATGAAGCAACTTCTGCTTTGGATTCTATTACCGAGGAAGAAATTAATGCAACAATCAGAAATATTTCAGACAAAAACAGAATCACTGTTTTAATCGCACACAGATTGTCTACAGTTATGCATGCTGACAGAATTTTTGTTCTGGAACAAGGAAAAATTATTGAGCAGGGAAAACATGAAGATTTGATTGTTGAAAGAGGTCTATATTATGCAATGTGGCGCCAACAGATTGGGGAGAGAAAGTAATTTTTAAAGAGGCTAAGTTACTAAGAATCTGAGATACTAAGGTTTTTAGCCAAAATTAAAATGATTTCAATATAGGAAATCTTTAATTCTATTCATATTATAAAAACATAGCTCACGGTTTCAACCGTGGGGTGGAATGTAATAATAAAATTAAGGTCCCACGGTTGAAACCGTGGGCTATGTTTTATAAAATGGAATTTATATTTCCAATTTTTGCTAAAAAAACAAAACCCTTTCATTTAATATGAAAGGGTTTTGTTTTTTTTTATAAAAGCTATAATTTTTTAGCGACAAGCAACTATTTCACAAACTCAACTGCGTGAGCCAAAGCCTCCGCAATTCCATCTGCATTCTTTCCTTTTCCTGATGCGAAGAAAGGCTGTCCTCCTCCATTTCCGTCAATATATTTACCTAATTCTTTGATTACTGCGTTTGCATTCAAGCCTTTAGAAGCAACCAATTCTTTAGCAATATAACAGTGAATATTTGGCAAACCATCTTCAAGAGAAGCTAAAAACACAAACGAATTTGGTTTTGAACTTCCTAATGCCGACGCTAAATCTTTTGTAGAAGCCATACTCAAATCTACTTGTTTGGCAAGGAAATTTACTCCGTTTACTTCCTGGAAATCTTTCTCAAGTTCTGATTTTAAAGCACCAACTTTTTCCTTCAATAATTGCTCAACTTGTTTTTTCAGTTTAGCATTATCATCCTGAAGTGAAGCAACAGATTTTAAAATATCCTGTGGATTTTTAAGTGTTTCTTTTATCTCTGCCAATGTATTTTCCTGGTTTAGATAGAAGTTTTTCACTGCATCACCAGTGATTGCTTCAATACGACGAATTCCAGCCGCAACAGCACCTTCAGATATAATTTTGAAATGCCAGATTTCTGCCGTGTTTTTCACGTGAATACCACCACAAAGTTCTTTACTTTCACCGAATTCAATCATACGGACGTTATCGCCATATTTTTCACCAAATAAAGCCATTGCTCCTTTATCTAACGCTTCTTTAATTGGAATATTTCTGTGTTCTACCAATTGCAGTTGCGCTTCAATCTGAGCGTTTACAGAAGCTTCTACCTGTTTAATCTCTTCATCAGAAACTTTGCTGAAATGTGAGAAGTCAAAACGCAGGTAATTTGGATTTACCAATGATCCTTTTTGCTCCACATGTGTTCCCAAAATACTTCTTAGAGCCAAATGCATTAAGTGCGTAGCGGAGTGATTTTTTGAAGTTGATGTTCTTAAATCTGTATTTACTTTTGCCACAAAACCTGCTTCAACATTTTCAGGAAGCTGTTTTGCAAAATGCAAAATCAGGTTGTTTTCTTTCTTGGTATCAATGATTTCAATTGTTTCATTTGCAGAAACAAGCGTTCCTTTATCACCAACCTGCCCTCCTCCTTCCGGATAAAAAGGTGTATTGTCTAAAACGATTTGGTACAAAATACCATCTTTTTTAGAATCTACTTTTCTGATTCTGGTGATTTTCACTTCGTTTTCTGTTTGATCATAACCAACAAATGTTTCAACATTGCCCGGAATCAAAACATTCCAGTCTTCTGTAGAAACCTCAGAAGCTGCACGCGAACGTGTTTTTTGTTTTTGTAATTCAACTTCAAATTCTTCTTCCTTATATGAGAAACCTTTTTCTTTTAGAATCAGGGCTGTCAAATCTTTCGGGAAACCAAATGTATCGTATAACTCAAAAACCTTAGCACCGGATACTTCTTTTCCTGAAGTATCTGCTACCACATTTTCTAACAATTGTAATCCCTGATCTAAAGTTCTTAAGAAAGAAGCTTCTTCTTCGCGAATTACATTGGTAACCAATTGTTGCTGAGACTTAATTTCTGGGAAAAATTCGCCCATTTGGTTAGCCAGAACTTCTACCAATTTATTGATAAAAGGTTCTTTTGTACCTAAAAATGTAAATCCGTAACGAATCGCACGACGTAAAATTCTACGAATTACATAACCAGCTCCCGTATTTGATGGCAACTGTCCGTCGGCAATTGCAAAGGCAACCGCACGAACGTGATCTACTACTACACGAATCGCGATATTGGTTTTATTTTGTTCCTCTGAGATGTTTTTTACTTCATCAGATGTATATTTCAATCCTGTAATTTGCTCTACTTTTTCAATAAGCGGTGTAAAAACATCAGTATCATAATTTGATGTTTTTCCCTGCAAAGCCATACACAAACGCTCAAATCCCATTCCGGTATCTACGTGTTGTGCAGGAAGTTTTTCTAACGAACCATCAGCTTTACGATTGAATTCCATGAATACATTATTCCAGATTTCAACTACTTGCGGGTGATCATTGTTTACCAAACTTTTACCAGAAACTTGTGCTTTTTCAGATTCCGGACGTAAATCAACGTGAATTTCAGAACAAGGTCCGCATGGCCCCTGATCTCCCATTTCCCAGAAATTATCTTTTTTATTTCCAAGGATAATTCGGTCTTCATCTATTAATGTTTTCCAGATATCCCAGGCTTCCTGATCAAAAGGGACGTTATCTTCTTTACTCCCTTCAAAAACAGAAACATAAAGATTTTCTTTTGGAATTTTATAAACTTCTGTCAAAAGCTGCCAAGCCCAGTTGATCGCTTCTTTTTTGAAATAATCACCAAAAGACCAGTTCCCCAGCATTTCAAACATAGTATGATGATAGGTATCAAAACCCACATCTTCAAGATCGTTATGTTTTCCTGAAACACGAAGACATTTTTGCGTATCGGCTATTCTCGGGCTTTTTGGTGTTCCGTTTCCTAAAAAATATTCTTTAAACTGGGCCATTCCCGAGTTATTGAACATAAGAGTTGGATCGTCCTTAAGAACGATTGGAGCAGATGGAACAATTAAGTGCCCATTGCTTTTAAAAAAGTCTAGAAATTGTTTACGTACGTCTTGTGATTTCATATTTTATTAATGTTCCAATTTGATGATGTGGTAATTAGAGAATTAGAGAATGTGACAATCAGATAATTTTACT
>Ga0307407_10000861_pt1 | contig 10179 bp, 8 predicted proteins | sample 322Ometagenome_FD_203886 | JGI IMG/M metagenome (GOLD analysis project Ga0307407, IMG submission 203886) | Maize rhizosphere microbial communities from greenhouse at UC Davis, California, United States - 322HYB-O-1 | ecosystem: Host-associated > Plants > Roots > Rhizosphere > Soil | place: USA...
CGCGGACAAGGCGCCGCATTCGCCCGAGCAGGTGGAGATGCCATTCGCGCTCGTGAACGGCGAGCCGGTCACGCAGCTTCCCAAGGATCTCTACATTCCGCCGCAGGCGCTCGAGGTGTTCCTCGACGCATTCGAAGGTCCGCTCGACCTGCTGCTGTACATGATCAAGCGGCAGAACCTCGACATCCTCGACATTCCGATCGCCGACATCACGAAGCAGTACATGGAGTACATCACTCTCATGGAAGGCCTCCAGCTCGAGCTGGCTGGCGAATACCTGGTGATGGCCGCGACGCTGGCCGAGATCAAGTCGCGCATGCTGCTGCCGCGCGCCACGGACCCGAACGCCGGCGAGGAGGGCGATCCGCGCGCCGATCTCGTGCGCCGCCTGCAGGAATACGAACGCTTCAAGACCGCCGCCGAGAGCATCGACCGCATACCGCGGCTGGACCGTGACACCTGGGTGGCCAACGCGGAGCTCGGCGAGCGCAAATCCTCGCGGCCGCTGCCGCAGGTGGCCATGCAGGAGATGCTGCTGGCATTCCGCGAGGTCGTGCAACGCGCCGAAATGTTCGCGCACCACCATGTGCAGCGCGAACGGCTGTCGGTGCGCGTGCGCATGTCTGATATTCTCGCGAACCTCGAACGCGCCAGCTTCGTGGAGTTCGTGAACCTGTTCCGGGCCGAGGAAGGCCGCATGGGTGTCACGGTGACCTTCGTGGCCATCCTCGAACTGGTGCGCGAAGGATTGATCGACATCGTGCAGACCGAGGCGTACGCGCCGCTGCACGTGCGCCGCGCGGACGGCCAGCGCGGCCTCAAGCTGGCGGTCGACAACGACGCCCAGCTCGACGCGGCCGCGAACGAGCCCGATATCGAAGGGACCGCCACGGAATACGTCGACGACCTCGACGCCGACGCTGACATGGACCAGGACGTGGAAGACGGCATGGAGACCGGAGAACAGCATGAGTGATGCTTACTTCAAGAATGTGATCGAAGCGGCGCTCCTGGCCGCGGCGCGTCCCGTGCCGCTGGCGGAACTCGCGCAGATCTTCGACGAGCAGTCCCGCCCGACCACCAAGGAACTGCGCGTGGTGCTCGAACAGCTCACCGCCGATTACGAGGGCCGCGGCGTCACCATCCGCGAGACCGCGAATGGATTCCGCTTCCAGGTGCGCACCGAGTTCTCGCAGGAAGTGTCGCGACTCTGGCCCGATCGCCCGCGCAAGTACTCGCGCGCGCTGCTCGAGACGCTCGCGCTGATCGCCTACCGCCAGCCGATCACGCGTGCCGAGATCGAGAACGTGCGTGGCGTCGCCGTGAACCCCGAGATCATCAAGACACTCATGGAGCGCAACTGGGTGCGCGTCGTCGGACATCGCGACGTGCCCGGCCATCCCGAGCTGCTCGGCACCACCACCGAGTTCCTCGATTATTTCTCGCTCAAGTCCATCGAAGACCTGCCGCCGCTCGCGGAGCTCAAGTCGCTCACGGATCTCAATCCGCAATTGCCGCTGCCCGTGAATGGGGAAGGGACCGCCGAGGGCAATGCCGATGCGGCCAGTCCTGATGCAGCCAGTCCCGATGCAGCAATTCCCGACGCCAACGCCGTGGATTCGGGAGCCGTGGATTCCGGAGAGGTCGCGGTGGTTTCCGAAGCCGCCGAACCTTCGCCCGACGATGGCGGTCTCGATGCCGCGGCCGACGACGACGGTGACGAAGACGAGTTGTCCGCACCCGGCCACTCCGCGTCGGGCCTCGTCGCGGCGCCGCCGTCCGACGAGAACTGAGTAGCACCGATGCCACGCGCGCGATCGGCCCAGGCCGGCCCGGCCGGGGAATCCGAACGCCTGCAGAAATATCTCGCGCAACGTGGCCTGGGCTCGCGCCGCGCGATCGAAGAATGGATCAAGGCGAAGCGGCTGACGGTCAATGGCCGCATCGCCGAGCTTGGCATCAAGGTCACTCCGCGCGATGACATCCGGCTCGACGGCCGTCCGGTCCGGACGCGGGCTGCCGCGGGCGCGCAGGCCTTCCTGTTCAATCGGTCACCCGGGGATCCGCTGCGCGAGGCCGAAGGAGAGCGCGCGGCGTTGATCGAGCGGCTGCCGAAAGCGGCCGGCCGGCGGTTCATCGCCGTGAGCCCGATGCCCGGCATCGACGGCGGGCTCGAAATCGTCACCTCGGATGGCGCGCTCGCGACGCGACTGCAGCGCGCAGTCCACAAACACCCCAGCGAATTCACGGTGCGCGTGAAAGGTCAGCTGGGTCCGGATCAGGTCGCCGGCGTGAAGAGCGGCAAGCTCGACCGGCCATCGCGCATGGTCATCGACGCGATACGCAGCAGTGAGGCCGATCTGGAAGGATCGAATCGCTGGTACACCGTGGTCGCGCGCGATGCCAGCGGCAAGGACATCCGTCAGCTGTTCGAGCGTCAGGGCGCGCTCGTCAGCCGCGTGTTGCGCATCTCGATCGGCAGCCTGCGGCTCGACAAGTCCCTGTCGCGCGGTCAGTACCGCCAGCTCGAAGACGACGAAGTGGCGGCGCTCACCGCCGCGCCGCCCGCTACGCCTGCGCCTGAAAGCGCTGATTCGTGACGCCGCGGCTCGCGGGACCCAGCAACGCCAGGTAAGGCGCCGTCAAAGATTCCGGCTTCGGCAGGGATTCCTGCGCCTCTGATGGATAGGCCTGGCGCCGCATGGAAGTGCGTACCTTGCCCGGGTCGATGATGTTGACGCGAACGCGGCTGGTGCCCTCGAGCTCGTTGGCCAGCACCTGCGTGAGCCCCTCGACCGCGAACTTCGAGACGGCATAGGCGCCCCAGTACGCGCGACCCTTGCGACCGACGCCGCTCGACGTGAACAGCATCGCGCCATCCTCGGACTTGCGCAGCAGTGGCAGCAGGTACTGCGTGAGCACGAACGCGGCCGTGACATTGACGTGCATCACGCGCATGAAGGTCGGCACGTCATATTGATCGATGGGCGTGAGCGTCCCCAGCAACCCCGCGTTGTGGAGCAGGCCGTCGAGCCGCCCGTAACGCTTTTCGATCGCGGCCGCCACGTTTTCGTAGTCCGCGGCCAGGGCCTTCTCGAGATCCAGCGGCACGATGCTGGCTTCGGGCGCGCCCATCTTGACGATCTCCGCATGTACCGCCTCGAGCTTGCGCACGTTGCGGCCATGCAGGATCACCTGTGCGCCCGCACGTGCCAGCGCCAGCGCGACGGCGCGGCCGATGCCGTCGCTGGCGCCGGTCACCAGTACCACACGGCCGGCGAATTCCTGTTCCACCGGCTGGTGCCGGCGCGGATCGAAAGTGGTTTCGTTCATGTGGCTTAGGAAAGTGGGGACGCGGGCGGAGTGTCGGATTCGGTGTCGGTCTCCAGCGCGGGAGCCACGGCGGCGGCCACCGCGCGCACGCCTTTCTCGATCTGGTCCACCGGTTCGATGGGAGCGTCGGTGCTGGCGCCGAGCTCGGTGAACTTGCGGGCCTGCGGCAGGACATTGCGCTCCATCGAGCCCACCGCCGCGTTGAAGCAGTCCACGGCGCCGCCCAGTGAACGGCCGACCTTTCGCAGATGGTTCACGAAGACATCGAGGCGCTTGTGCAGATCCTGGCCGAGTTCGCGGATCTCGCGCGCGTTCTCGGTGACGCGCGATTGCCGCCAGCCGTACGCAATGACCTTGAGCAGCGCCATGAGCGTGGACGGCGTCGTGACGATGATGCGCTGCTTGAGCGCGGCGTCGATGAGCTCCGGCTTTTCCGCGAGCGCTGCTGACAGGAATTGATCGCCCGGCAGGAACAGCACCGCGAACTCCGGGCTGTGCTCGAACTGTTCCCAGTAACTCTTGCGTCCGAGCTCGCGCACGCGCTCCTCCACCTGGCGCGCATGGCGGGCGAGCGCCTCGCGCCGCGCGTCGTCATCCGGAGCCTCCACGGCGGCAAGATAGGCGTCGAGCGGTGTCTTGGCGTCGACGACGATGCAGCGATCCTCGGGCATGCGCACGACGAGGTCGGGCCGCATCGAACCGGCTTCGAGCGCCACGTGTTCCTGCTCGGTGAAATCGCAATGCTCGGACATGCCGGCGAGCTCCACCACACGCCGCAGCGTGATCTCGCCCCAGCGGCCGCGGACTTCCGGCCGGCGCAGCGCGGTGGACAGATTGCGCGTCTCGCGCTGCAGGAGATCCTGCACCTTCACGAGGTTTTCGATCTGGCCCGACAGTTTTCCCGCGCTTTCGAGATGCGTGCGCTCGAGCGATTGCGCGCGCTCCTCCTGGCGGGCCAGCGCCAGCTTGAGCGGTTCCACCAGTTGCTTGATGGCCTCCTCGCGCTCCTTTAGCGTGGCCTGCGCGCGGGCCTGGTCGGTGCCGAAGACCTCGCGCGCGAGCTTGAGGAAGGTTTCGCTGTTGGCGTCGAGCGCCGCGCGCGAGGCGTTCTCGATGGCGAGCCGCAATTGCGTTTCGGTCTGCCGCAACATCGCGGCGTCGCGCTCCTGCTGCTCCGCCTGCGTCGCGATCCGCGCGCGCGCGCCTTCCAGTTCGACGCGCAGGTTCTCGGTGCGCCGGCCGGCGCGCAACGTGCCCACCAGGTAGCCGATGAGCGCTGCGGCGAGCGCGCAGACGATGGCGACGAGCGTGACGTTCACGCCGCGCCGCCGCCGGCCGCGCGTTCGCGGCGCGGCTCGTCGAGCCATCGCAACAGGTCGAGCGGTGTGTTCAACCAGCCATGCGAGAACCACGTGTCTGCGTGGTCTTCATCTCCCAGGTAGCCGAAGCCTGCCACCAGCGCGTACATCCCGGCGGCCTGCGCCGCCTGCATGTCGCGCTCGGCATCGCCAACATAGACGCAGTGCTCCGGAGCCACGCCCATCTGGGCCGCGGCATGCAGCAAGGGGCGCGGGTGCGGCTTGCGTTCGGGAAAGGTGTCGCCGCTCACCACCGCGCGTGCGCGCGTGTGCAGGTTGACCTGCTCGAGCAGTGGCTCGGTGAGCCAGCCGGGTTTGTTGGTGACGATGCCCCAGTGAAGGCCGCGCCGTTCGAGCTCGCCGAGCATCTCGTCGCCGCCCTCGAACAGGCAGGTGTGGCGCGCGAGCTGTCCGCGGTAGAGCGTGAGCAGCCGCATCCACATCGCTTCGTGTTCGTCGGGCGGCAGCGTGCCGAACGACAGCCGCACCAGCGCGTGGCCGCCGTGCGAAACCTGGCAGCGCACCTTCTCGTAGTCGAGCGGCGGCAGTTTCTCCTCGGCACGTAGCGTGTTCAGCGCATCCATGAAGTCGCGCGCGGTGTCGAGCAGCGTGCCGTCGAGATCGAACAGCACGCCGCGTATGGCGGATCCATTGGTGGTGTGTTTCACGAAACGGCAGCCGCGCGGCGCTTGAGATGCATGAGGTAGTTCACTGAAGGGTCCTGGGTGAGCGAGCACTGCTCGCGTATCGGGTCGTACTGCAGCCCCGTGAGGCCGGCGGCATCCAGGCCGGCGGCGCGCGCGAATCGCGCGATTTCCGAGGGCTTGAGGAGGCGGTCGTATTCATGCGTGCCGCGCGGCACGAGCTGCGCGAGGTATTCCGCGCCCACGATGGCCAGCGCGAAGGACTTGAGATTGCGGTTGATCGTGGAGATGAACACGTCGCCGCCGGGGCGGACCAGCTTCGCGAAAACAGCGATCGTGGCTGCCGGATCCGGTACGTGCTCCAGCATCTCCATGCAGGTGAGCACATCGAACTGCCCGGCGTGCGAAGCGACCAGCATTTCGGCCGAGTCCACGCGGTATTCGATCTGCAGGCCCGAATCGAGCGCATGCAGTCGCGCGGTCTCGATCATGCCCGGGGCGAGATCGATACCCATCACTCGTGCCTGCGCGCGAGAGAGGGTTTCGGCGAGCAGCCCGCCGCCGCAGCCGACGTCGAGCACGCGCGCACCCGTAAGCGTGCAGCGCTCCTGCACGTAACGCGCACGCACGGGATTGAGCTTGTGCAGCGGTTTGAACTCGCCGTCGACATCCCAGAACCGATGCGAGGCCGCCTCGAATTTGGCGATTTCGGCGGCGTCGCCGTGGGTGTTTCCGGGGGCGTTCATGAGGGCGGGAAGTATAGACGCTGAATGTCAATAACGCGCGAGAAAACAGGCATTTCCAGTGGCCCTGCATGCTAGAATCCGCCACCTTTTTTCGGGCCCATACATGAACGAAATCGCGCGCGAAATCCTTCCGGTGAATCTCGAGGACGAGATGCGGCAGTCGTACCTCGATTACGCCATGAGCGTGATCGTGGGACGTGCCCTCCCGGACGTGCGCGACGGTCTCAAGCCCGTGCATCGGCGCATCCTCCACGCGATGCGCGAGCTCGGAAACGAGTGGAACAAGACCTACAAGAAATCCGCGCGCGTCGTGGGCGACGTCATCGGCAAGTACCACCCGCACGGCGACAGCGCCGTGTACGAGGCGCTGGTGCGCATGGCGCAGGATTTCTCGATGCGTTATCTGCTGGTCGACGGCCAGGGCAACTTCGGCTCGGTCGACGGCGACGCCCCGGCGGCCATGCGATACACCGAAGTGCGCATGGCGCGCATCACCAGCGAGCTCCTGGCGGACCTCGAGAAGGAAACCGTAGATTTCGTGCCCAACTACGACGGCTCGGAAACCGAACCGTCGGTCATGCCGGCGAAATTCCCGAACCTGCTGGTCAACGGCTCCTCGGGCATCGCGGTGGGCATGGCCACCAACATCCCGCCGCACAATCTCAACGAGATCGTCAATGCCTGCCTGGCGGTGCTCGACAAGCCGGACGTCATGCTCGCGGATCTCATGCAGCACGTGCCGGGCCCGGACTTCCCCACCGCCGGCATCATCAACGGCGCCACCGAGATCGCCACGGCGTATCGCACCGGCCGCGGCCGCCTGTCGATCCGCGCGCGCACGCACTTCGAAGACGTGGACAAGGCCGGCGGACGCCAGGCCATCATCGTCACCGAGCTGCCGTACCAGGTGAACAAGGCGCGCCTGCTGGAGCGCATCGCCGAACTGGCGCGCAACAAGGACATCGACGGCATCTCCGACCTGCGCGACGAGTCCGACAAGGACGGCATGCGCGTCGTCATCGAGCTCAAGCGCGGCGAAGTCGCGGAAGTGGTGCTGAACAACCTCTACGCGCAGACGCCGTTGGAAACGGTGTTCGGCATCAACATGGTCGCGCTCATCGACGGCCAGCCGAAGCTGCTGTCGCTCAAGGAGATGCTGGAGGCGTTCCTTCGCCACCGCCGCGAAGTGGTCACGCGCCGCACTATTTTCGATCTTGCCAAGGCGCGCGACCGCGCCCACGTGCTCGAAGGTCTCGCCGTGGCGCTCGCGAACATCGACGAGGTCATCGCGCTCATCAAGGCCTCGCCGTCATCGGTGGAAGCCAAGGCGGCGCTCATCGAGCGCGTGTGGAATTCCGGCGCCGTGCCGGAAATGCTGGCGCGCGCCGGCGAGATCTCCACGCGGCCCAGCGGGCTCGCCGTGGATCTCGGCGTCACGCGCGAGGGCAACGGCTACCGGCTGTCGGAGACGCAGGCCCAGGCCATTCTCGACATGCGCCTGCACCGGCTCACCGGGCTCGAGCAGGACAAGATCATCACGGAATACCAGGGGCTGCTCACGCTCATCGTGGATCTCACGGACATCCTCGCGCGGCCCGAGCGGCTCACGCAGGTGGTGCGCGAGGAACTCATTGCGATCCGCGAGCAATACGGCGACGCGCGCCGCACCGAGATCAACCGCGATCATCTCGATCTGTCGACCGAAGATCTCATCGAGCCGCAGGACGTGGTCGTCACGCTGTCGCATGCCGGTTACGCGAAGAGCCAGCCGGTCACCGAATACCAGGTGCAGCGCCGCGGCGGGCGTGGCAAGGCGGCCACCGCGGTGAAGGATGAAGACTTCGTCGAGAAGCTGTTCGTCGCGCACACGCACGACACCATCCTGTGTTTCTCGAATCGCGGCAAGGTGTACTGGAAGCGCGTGTTCGAACTACCGCTCGCGGGCCGCGGCTCGCGCGGCAAGCCCATGGTCAACCTGCTGCCGCTGGAGGAGGGCGAGAAGATCAACGCCATCCTGCCCATCAAGCAGTTCGACGATGAACATTTCGTGTTCATGGCCACCAGCCAGGGCACCGTGAAGAAGACGCCGCTGTCGGCGTTCTCGCGTCCGCGCGCCAGCGGCATCATCGCCGTCGGTCTCGATACCGACGACCGGCTCGTCGGCGTGGCGCTCACCGACGGCACGCGCGAGGTCATCCTCTCGTCGAGCGGCGGCAAGTCCATCCGCTTCCACGAAAACGAAGTGCGCCCGATGGGCCGCGAGGCCACCGGCGTGCGCGGCATCAAGCTGGCCGTGGGCCAGGAGCTCATCTCGCTGATCGCCGTGGGCGAAGGGCACATTCTCACGGCCTCGGCCAACGGCTACGGCAAGCTCACGCCGCTGGAAGATTTCCCTGCCCATGGCCGCGGCGGCCAGGGCGTGATCGCGCTGCAGACCACGGATCGCAATGGCGAGATGGTCGCCGCACTGCAAGTCAATTCTGAGCATGAGCTCATGATGATCAGTTCTACTGGCACGCTGGTGCGAACGCCGGTGGCGGAAATCTCCGTCGTGGGCCGCAATACCCAGGGTGTGCGGCTCATCCGGCTGGGCGAAGGCGAAAGATTGACCGGTGTGGAGCGTCTGGACAGCCTCGCGGATGTTCCGCCCGCCCCCGGAACCTCGGTGGCAGACCTGCCAGGTGGGGAAACCTCTACAGGAGACCCGGCGGACACGCCAACGTCCTGATATATTCCGCTTCCTTCGGGCAATAACGTCCGGGGGTAACGACGGGCGGGCAATAAGGTCCGCACGAGAGGTAATGCAGATGCGCGTATTCAATTTCGCCGCAGGCCCGGCCACGCTTCCGCTCGAAGTTCTCGAGCAGGCCCAATCCGAGATGACCGACTGGAAGAACAGTGGCATGTCGGTGATGGAAGTCTCCCACCGCAGCAAGGCGTTCATCGCCGTCGCCCAGGAAGCCGAAGCCGACCTGCGCGAGCTGCTCGCCATTCCCGCCAATTACAAGGTGCTGTTCCTGCAGGGCGGCGCCACCGGCATGTTCTCGGCCATTCCGATGAACCTGGCCAGCGCGGATTCCACCGTGGATTACGTGAACACCGGCGCCTGGTCCAAGAAGGCCATCGGCGAAGCCAAGCGCTTCTGCAAGGTGGTCAACGTCTCCGCCGACGAAGCCGGGACCAACTACTCGTCGGTGCCGGCGCAAGGCCAGCTCAAGCTCACGCCCGGCGCCGCGTACTTCCATTACACGCCCAACGAGACCATCGGCGGCGTCGAGTTCGACTACGTGCCGGAGGTCGGCAACGTGCCGCTGGTCGCGGATTTCAGCTCCACGATCCTGAGCCGTCCGATCGACGTGTCGAAGTTCGGCCTCATCTATGCCGGCGCGCAGAAAAACATCGGCCCGTCGGGCCTGGTCGTCGTGATCGTGCGCGACGATCTCATCGGCAAGGCGCGTCCCGGCACGCCGTCCGTGTGGGACTTCAAGGCCATGGCCGACGAAAGCTCCATGCTGAACACGCCGCCGACTTTCGGCTTCTACTTCGCAGGCCTCGTGTTCAAGTGGCTCAGGAAGCAGGGCGGCCTCAAGGCCATGGAAGAGCGCAACCGCACCAAGGCGCGCAAGCTCTACGACTTCATCGAAGGCAGCGGCTTCTACAAGAGCCCCGTGGCGCCGAACGCCCGCTCGTGGATGAACGTGCCGTTCACGCTCGCCAAGCCCGATCTCGACAAGACCTTCTGTGCCGAAGCCGCCAAGGCCGGCCTCGTGAACCTCGAAGGGCATCGTTCGGTGGGCGGCATGCGCGCGTCCATCTACAACGCCATGCCCCCCGAGGGCGTCGATGCGCTCATCGAGTTCATGAAGGCTTTCCAGGCGCGAAACGGTTGAGAATGGGGACATTCCTCGTTTCCTAGCAAACGGGGACGCGGCTGAAGCAGCCACTTCCCCGTCTGGCCGGTTAGCGGCGAATCGAGGAAAGTCCCGCAGCATTCCATTTCGCCGTTGGCAATAACGTCACCGGCAGCAACGCGCGAGGCAATAACGCCTCCGCAGGAGTCCGACGATGCGATTCAAGATCCAGACGCTGAACAACATC
>Ga0307407_10000865_pt1 | contig 10156 bp, 9 predicted proteins | sample 322Ometagenome_FD_203886 | JGI IMG/M metagenome (GOLD analysis project Ga0307407, IMG submission 203886) | Maize rhizosphere microbial communities from greenhouse at UC Davis, California, United States - 322HYB-O-1 | ecosystem: Host-associated > Plants > Roots > Rhizosphere > Soil | place: USA...
GGCATTTAGTTTGCTCGTCGACTCGCTGCGATACCGGGCGGGCTAATGTCTGCTTTCCACCCAAACCTGCCGTCCGACATCGACCCATAGCGGACATTAAGAGCGAACAACGAGGTCTGAAGGAACAAAAGAAAAGACTCAGCCACGTCGATGGCCATTTACCTGCCGGGCGCGCCGTCGCCCAAGCGCTCCGTCCACAGCACACGCGCATAGGCAATCGCGAACACTAGCAGCCCCGCGCCCCATAACGCGCCCGCGATGTCGAGGATGGCTGCGTAGCCGGCAATTCCAAGTGAAGCCGCAACCCTCAGCACTGCGCCAATCGTCACGCAAACATACGCAACTGTGGTCGCCCGCGAGGCCTTCAGGGCACGGCCAGTGTGCCCCAGGCTCGCGCGGGTCATGATGGCAAGAACCATCGTCGTCATCGCTCCGGCGGTGAGCGCATGGATACCGGCGCTCCGCGGGACCTTCGCGCCTAACAGCGTCAATCCGAGCAGGAACAGTCCGACGGGCACCCAAGCATAGCCGACGTGAAGGATGGCGACGAGCGGGTCGGAAAAGGTTCGGCGGCCGCCCCACCGCGACAGCCGAAGCGCTTGGGCGAGGCTCGCCAGGATGAGCATCGCGCCTGTCAGCCTGTCGTCCGGAAAGACCAGCCAGAACAGCAGCGCAAGCGCCGTCGCTGCAATGATGAGCAGGTCGAGCTTTTGCGGCTGCGTCGGAAGCGCACCGTCCATGCCACTCTTCACCAGCCAGTTGCGAGTGAACGACGGAATGATGCGACCGCCGATCAAGGAAATCATCAGGATCACCAACGCGATCGCGCCGCGCCAGCCGTAATCGCCGCCGATCAGCCCTGCGGCTTGCAGGTAATCGGTCGTATCGGCGATGGCGAAGAGGAGCACGAGCCCGACAACCGGCATGTTGCGGTTGTTGCTCGCGATCACCTCGCGCCCCGCAAGCAGCGCTAGCGAGACGAACAGGCCGACGTCGAAAACTGCCGCGAGCCACAGGCTGACCAATCCCGAAACCAGCGCGGCGGCCCTCGCCGCTGCCCACAGGCCGAATAGGACCAGCAGCGGCTTGCCGGCGATCGGCAGGCGGCCCGTCCAGTTCGGAATGGCCGTCAGCAGGAATCCCGAGATCGCCGCGCCCACGAACCCGAACAGCATCTCATGGCGGTGCCACGCGACAGGCCCGAAGCCGGTCGGCAGGCGGATCGCGCCGGCCAACGCGACCAGCCAGAGCGCGATGGCGATCATCGCCCACGTCGCCGCCCCGAAGAAGAAGGGCCGGAACCCGCCGCGGAGGAACGGATGCGCCGCCGCCATCCGGCGCTTCCTCAGCGCCAGCATCTCTTCTCCCCGCGTCGTGACGCGCTCCGTCGCGCCAACGGTCGCGCGCGGCTCCACTTATTCGGCGGCGACGGGCGCCGCCCGACCGCCGGCTTCCCGCCGATCGCCGCGCGGACGACGCAGCTTCATCAGGAAATCCCATCCCATCAGCAGCGCGCCCGCCGAGAACACGACGTCACCGGGCATGCGCATCCACTGCCAGAACAGATACTGGTCATAGAACGCCTGACTGCGTGCCCAGGCGAAGCCGTGCTCGTAGACGGCATCGAGCTGCGGCCAGCCGATCGGAAAGAAGTGGAGGAAGATCCACATCAGCAGCGCCCCATTGTAGCACCAGAAGGCGATCCTCCCCGGTCGCTCGTCGAAGACGGCATCCGGCCCGGCGCGATATCGGAGGCAGAAGTAGATCAGCCCGAGTGCGAGCAGTCCGAATGCTCCGAACAGCGCGGTGTGCGCGTGGTTGAGCGTAAGGAAGGTGCCGTGCTCGTAATAGTTGACCAGCGGCGCGTTCAGAGTGCCGCCGCCGAAAACGCCAGCCCCCACGAAGTTCCAGAACGCCGATCCGAGGATGTAAAGATAAGCAAGGTTATAATCGAATGCGGCGGCCCCTTTGATCAGTCGATGCTGGGATATGGCCTCCAGGATTAGCAGCACTAGCGGCAGCACCTCGATGAACGAGAACATCGTGCCGAGTGGCACCCACATGCTCGGTCCGCCGCCCCAATAAAGGTGGTGACCGGTGCCAAGCACGCCGCCGAGGAAGATCAGGATCAGTTCGAGGTACACGGACCGTTCTGCAAGCTTGCGCGAGACGAGGCCCAGCGACATCAGCAGATAGGCGCTCATCGCGACCGCGAAGAATTCGAACGACTGCTCAACCCACAGGTGCACCACCCACCAGCGCCAGAAGTCGGTGATGGTGAAGCTCTTGTGGATGCCAGTAAGCGGGATCATGCCAAACACGTAGAGGACGGCGACGTTGATGGTCGCCGCCCAGATCAGATGCTCGAGCCGGATGCGCCCGCTCCAAAACTGCTTGGTCGCTTCGACCAGCGTATCGCGTGTCGGCCAAAGCGCTCTGAACATGAGCCCGCTCCAACTGAGCAGCGCGACGAAGAAGAGGATCTGCCAGAAACGGCCGAGTTGGATATACGACAGGCCCTGGTTTCCGAACCAGAACCAGCCCTTGTCGATCACGCCCTGGATGCCGAGGTAATTGCCGGTCAGCGCGGCCGCGACAACGAACAGCGATATCCAGAAAAGCAGGTCGACGAGAAATCCCTGTCCCTTGGCCTCGCGACCGCCGGCAATCGCAGGGGCGATGAACAGGCCGCTCGCGATCCACCCGAGTCCGATCCAGATGATCGGCGCCTGCAGGTGGAAGCTTCTCAAGAAGTTGAACGGCAGGATGTAGTTGAGCTGGATTCCGTAAAAATAATCACGCTCGTAATAAGAGTGCGCCATGATCGCGCCCGCCCCTTGCGAGGCGAGGAAGACGAGTGCGACCACGATGAAATATTTGCCGGTTTTGATCTGGCTCGGAGTCAGCGGGCGGTAGACCGCGAGACCGGTTTCCTTCGGTGCGTCGTCGGGGCTGTCGAGATAGGCGCGGTAGAGCCACAGCACGAAGCCCATCGCGAAAAAGGTGAAGCAGAAGCTGATCCACGTCCATCGAAAGGTGTTCGTCGTCGGCACGTTGCCGACCGACGGCTCATACGGCCAGTTCTCCGTCCATGACGTTTCGGGGTGGTCGGGGCGCCGCGCGATCGTCGTGATCGCCGAATAGACGATGAAGTCGGCGGTCTGAGCGCGAAGCCGTTCGTCCAGCGCCTTTGCCGGCACCCAGCCTGCGCTCAAATTGGTTGTGTTGAGCTTGGTGGTGAGCTCGGCTTGAACGCCGCGAACTGCCTGCGCCACCGCGTCAGGCAGCACGACTGTCGGTTGTGTGAGATCGATCGCCTGCAGCTGCTTCTGCATCGTCACTGTCGCCGCGGCATCGTCGAGTGCCGCTGGAACCGACGTCGCTCGCGGCGTCGTCGGCTCGGGCGGCGTTCCCGCCGGACCGGTGGTTGCGAGGGACTTGTTAGCGGGCGCCTTTGTGCCCGGCGGCGTCTGGCCACTGTTGGTCAGGCTTTGCTTGGTGAGTACTCCAAGGCGCACCAGGGTCGAGGCGGTGTAATCCTCGCCGAAATAGGACCCCATGCCGTAGATGCTGCCGTAATCCATCAGGTCGGCTTTCTGGAAGCCACCCTTGCCGGCGACGATGTCGTCGGAGGTCATCAACACGTTGCCGGCGCGGTCCGTGAAAACGTTCGGGTGCGGCGGCGCCTTTTCGTAGGTGAGCACGGTCGCCCAACCGAGCAGGCCGAAACAGATGACTGCAGTGAGCAGCAACACCCATTTCAGAATGTCGCTGACCGGATCGATCGAAGGCTTGCTGAGGTCGTTTGCAGCCACGTAACGCTCCCCTTTTTCGAGACGCCGCGCACGGGCAGAGCCGCCGCGCTTCCCTGTTGCCATCCTGCTAAGGCCTCCCAAGCAATCGTCATTGACCGATGTCAATCAGACGCTTCCGCTCTGGCATCTATTGGCGCCGCTGGTAAGTCCGGGTCGTGGATCGCAACCAGCTCGCTTGTAATGTCTGTCCCGTCCGGGAAATCGCAGCCTGCGCAGCTCTCGATCCTCGGGAGCGCGAAGAGCTGACCCGGCTGGGCCATCACCGCACGCTTAGACGCGGCGAGACTCTGTCATCCGCAGGCGGCGAGAACGCGGTCAGCGCGACCCTCATTAAGGGCGTGCTCAAGGTATCGAGCTTCAACGAGAATGGCGTCGAGCACATCGTATCGCTAATCCACCCCGCCGGCTTCGCCGGTGAGCTCTTCGCGCCGGCGGCGCACCACGACATCGTTGCACTTACCGACGCCGAGCTATGCGTGTTTCCTCGCGAGCGATACGAGAAAGCGCTCGAGCGCTTCCCGGCGCTCGGCCGTGCGCTGCTCAGACGGTCGTCGCAGGATCTTCTCGAAAGCCGATCGCTGCTCGCCGCGGTCAGCGGCCGCACGGCCATGCAACGCGTCGCCGCTTTTCTGCTCAGCCTTGCCCGCGCCGCGAACCCGCACCACGGGCGCCCAGCGCCGTCGTTCGACCTAGTGCTGACGCGCGGCGAGATCGCGGCGCTTCTCGGGCTCACCATCGAAACGGTGAGCCGGCAGCTGACGAACTTGGAGAAGCAGGGCGTCATACGGAGGGATGGCGCACGGGGGATTCGGCTGGAGCAACCCGAAAGCCTCGCGCGGCTCGCTAGCTGACCAGTAATGCGATCGTCGCCACGGCGATGCCGAAGCCGAAGATGAGAACCGGCAGCGATAGCACCAGCACCGCCGCGTCGCGGCCGCTGCACCGCCCCGTCGCGGTGGCGACGCCGCGGTCGAGGAATTCGTGCCAGCCGAGCGCCCGGGTGCGCCGGTACTCGGCCGGGCCCGAATGGGCGAAGATTGTCGGCACTGCGAAGAAAGCCAGGATGAAGGCCGCGATTACTCCGAAAGACAAAGCCATGTGGCCGCTGAATGCTAGCGTCAGGACGGTTACGAAGCCGAAAAACAGACCCGCCATCGTGATGTAAAGGCGAGTTGGAAGCTCGAAACTGTGATCCTCGCACGCCATACGGCTGGGAAGGGTGGGCGAACGGACGATCTCTGCGCGAGTAACCAACAGGTCATGATCGAGACGGCGGGTCATTGGTGGCTCCTTGTTGCGGGGCCCCGTCTAGTGTCTTGGGGAATTGCGGGCTTTGACGATTGTCAAAACGTCGTTTTCAGCGTTCGCTTATTGCCTGGGTCGAAGGGATCAGATCGAATGGAACAGCCGGCGATCGAAATTCTCAACGGCAACAGGATCATGACGATCGCGACTGTGCGGCCGGACGGCTGGCCGCAAGCGACGATCGTCGGCTACGCCAACGAGGGCTGGAACCTCTATTTCCTGATCTACCGCGACAGCCAGAAATTCGAGAACATCTTGCGCGACGATAGGGTGTCCGTCTCCGTTGGGCAGGAGCCAAGCGAGGTACGCGAGATCAAGGCGGTCTATGCCGGCTGCTGCGCACGGGAGGTGACCGACCTCAAGGAGAAGAGTCATGCCTGGATGCTGCTCGCCGAGCGCCATCCGAACCTGACGGATTTGGCACCGCCGCAGAACGACGAGGCTGCGACCATGGTCGCCAAGTGCCGCTTTGTGTCGGTCCTCGATTATAGCCAGGGGCTGGGTCACGCCGAGTCGCTGACGGTCGAAGTCACTGAGTGACAGAGACGCTCCGTCGGGATCCTGGCATTTTCATTTCTGCTCCGCCCTTCTCGCCGCATGACGGTTGCGAGCCGCGTCTAGCCGTATAGTTGAAGGCCCGGGCCCGTCCGCCTAGCGGGAGAAGATGAAGCCCAAGCTCCTTACGACGCTGAAAGACTATTCGTGGCGCCTGTTGATTGGTGATGCCATCGCCGGCCTGACGGTCGCACTCGTGGCCCTACCTCTCAGCATTGCGATCGCCATCGCCTCAGGAGCGACCCCGAAGGCCGGGTTGATGACCGCGATCATCGGCGGGCTTCTGATTTCCCTGCTCGGCGGAAGCAGGGTCCAGATCGGGGGGCCCACCGGCGCGTTCATCGTCGTGGTCGCCGGCGTCATCGCCCAGTTCGGCTTCGATGGACTGCTGCTCGCGACGCTGCTCGCGGGGATCATCCTCGTCGCGGGCGGCCTCGTCAGGGCCGGGCGCTTCATTGCGCTGGTTCCCGAACCGGTGATCGAAGGCTTCACGGTCGGGATCGCGCTGATCATTGTGGTCAGCCAGCTGAAGGATCTCCTCGGCTTGTCCGCGGCTCACGTCCCAGCTGACCTGATCCACGGCTTGCCCGCGCTCTGGGACGGGCGAAGTCAGTTTAGTCCTTCGGCTTTCGGCGTCGGGGTCGTTGCAATTGCGGCGATCGCCCTCCTTCGCCGGCTGCTACCCTGGTTTCCCGGATCCCTGCTGGTCATTGCCGCGGCGTCGCTGGCCATCGCGAGGCTCGGCCTTCCGGTCGATACGATCTTTTCGCGCTTCGGCGAGCTTCCAGCCGGATTACCCGCGCCGTCGCTACCCCATCTGAGTGTAGCGAGGATCAGCGAGCTCCTCCCTTCAGCGTTCATTATTGCCTTTCTCGCTGCCGTGGAGTCGCTGCTCTCAGCCGTTGTTGCAGATCGGATGATCGGCGCCCGCCATCGGTCCGGCGCCGAGCTCCTCGCGCAGGGCGCCGCGAACATCGTCTCGCCTTTGTTCGGCGGCCTTCCCGCCACGGGAGCCATCGCGCGAACCGCGACAAACGTGCGCGCGGGAGGGAAAACTCCCGTTGCTGGGATCGTGCATGCAGGCACAATTCTCCTGCTGATGATGGTTGCCGCCCCACTTGCTGGATATCTCGCGATGCCGGCACTTGCCGCGCTGCTCATCGTCACGGCGTGGCTGATGAGCGAACCCGGCCGTTGGCCGGAACGCATGAGGTTGCGTGCTGGCGATCGCGCACTCTTCTTCATGACCATGATCCTGACGGTGCTCAGCAATCTCACAATCGCAATCGCCCTCGGGACGGGTGCCGGTCTCGCGCTGCGGTTGCTCCGCAAGGATTTGGAGCCAGAGGAGTGGGCCCCGACCGATCGATCAAAGCTGTAATCACCAATGTCGGCCTTCCACCCATTCGTGACCAGGCGCGCTTCCGCCAGACCCGGCCTTGAATACATTCGCGGCTCGGAAGCACCGGATCACCTCACCTTCGTTGACTCTAACCTGGATTAGGCGCCTGCCGAACTGAGCAGGAGAACAGCCATGGCAGTAGCCAAGACGGTCGAGATCATCTCAAGCTCGACAGAGAGCGTCGAGGCAGCCGTTCGGGACGGCATATCGAAAGCCGCGGAAACCATTCAGGGCATCCAAGAGGCTTGGGTCCAAGGCACCAAGGCAGTCATCCGCGACAACAAGGTCGCGGAATGGCGCGTCACATTGAAGATTACCTTTATCGTCACATAGCCTTCGGCTTCTTCGCACTCGCCTGCGGAGCGGCTGTCTAAGAAGCACGGCGGTATCCTCATCGAGCAGGGAGTCATCATCATGAACATCAATCAGATGCTGCAGCAGACAGGTGCGGTTGGCGCGATCGCGCGCGAACTCGGCGTTGATCCAGCGACCGCAGAGGCAGGAGCGACGGCTTTGCTGCCGTCCATTCTGTCCGGCTTCCAAAACCCGGTCGCCTCGAGCGATGCCGCGCCTGCATCCAGCGCGTTTCCGGGCCTTGGCGGCGGCCTTGGCGGTTTGCTGGGCACTATCGGCGGTTTGGGTGGCGCCGGTTTGCTCGAAAACGTCACAGCGAACGAGCCCACCCAAGTTGATAAGGGCAACCAGATCCTCGGACAGCTCTTTGGGTCGAAGGATGGCAGCCGGGCGGTTGCCGCTTCGGCAGCCGCAGAGTCGGGAGTTGAGCCGTCATTGTTGAAAAAGATGCTCCCGATCCTCGCCATGGTCGCGGCCGGCTATGTCATGAAACACGCTGGCCAGTCGGGCGGCCCCCTAGGCGAAGTGTTCGGCGGCACTCGCTCGGACGCGCCCGGAAGTGCCGCAACACCGGAAACTTCGGGGACCGCCGACATATTAGGTCAAATCATGGGTGCAGCAGGCAAGTTCCTGGGACGCTGAGTTTCGGCCTTGAACCAGAAGGAGAAAGAGATGAGTATTTTCAGCAAGATCAAAGACGCCATTTTCGGACACAAGAGCGCATCGGCGCAAGCACAGCCCGCTCCGGTGCCGCAGCCCACTGCCGCCACCACCGGTCAGGTTCAAACGCAGGTCCAGCCTCAAACGCAGCAGGTAGATGTCGAGCAGGTCTTAACTCAGATCGCAAAAGAGAAGGGCAACCCCGACCTCAACTACCGCTCTTCAATCGTCGACCTGATGAAGCTTCTCGGCATGGATTCGAGTCTGGAGAACAGGAAGGAGCTCGCCACCGAACTCGGCTACAAAGGTCCGACCGACGGCAGCGCCGAGATGAACATCTGGCTGCACAAGGAAGTCATGCGTCAGCTCGCAGCGCACGGCGGCAAGGTTCCGGCGAACCTGACGGATTAGAGATCGGGCGCCCAGCGGAGCATTCCGCTGATGCCACGAGAGCGGAATCGAACACGGACAAAGCCGCGGCCGTGGCTAGGCCGCGGTTTCCGATTTTAACATGACGGCCGGACCAGTTTGTCGGTTCGTCTCGCGCACCCGGAATGAATATGCGGCCGCTAATTCCAAGTGGATCTCGCGGACGCGCCGATCTGAAGACTTCACGGCCGCTTCTAGCTCTTGTCGTGCCCGCTGGGACCAATAGTCGGCGTCTATCATCGCGCCTTCCCCCAAGCCAAGTTTGACGGCCTGCCCCACGCGAGTCGGCAAACAAGACTTATCCACAGATGACACAGAACGACGAGGTGCGAGAGTCATTCCTGTGGCGGATCAGCTAATGTCCGCTTTCCACCCATCGCCGACATTAGCGGCTTAAGTCCGCTTTCGACCCAGAGCGGACATTCTGTCGATTACCGGTCCTGAATGATTGATTGGACGCGGGTCGCGAGCGTGTCCATCGGAAACGGCTTGCTCAAGACATGCATTCCAGGCTCAAGATGTCCATTCGATACGGCGGCATTCTCGGCATAGCCGGTAATGAAGAGCACCTTCAGATCGGGCCGCGACTTTCGCGCGGAATCGGCCAGCTCCTTTCCACTCATGCCTCCAGGAAGGCCGACGTCGGTGATGAGCAAATCGATTTTTACGTCCGATTCGAGAACCTTCAGCGCGGATGCTGCGTCGGCAGCCTCGATGCCGCGGTAGCCGAGATCGGCAAGAGTATCGCCCACAAGCATTCGAACAGTAGGCTCATCATCGACCACCAGAACAGTTTCACCCTCCTCCGACCGGGGAAGCGTTCGAGCCACTTCCGTCAAATCGCCCTCTTCCACACGCCCCCGATGCCTTGGCAGGTAAAGTTTGACTGTCGTCCCCTTCTCGACCTCCGAATAAATTCGCGCCTGTCCGCCTGACTGTTTGGCGAAGCCATAAATCATTGAAAGGCCGAGGCCGGTGCCCTTACCCACCGGCTTAGTGGTGTAAAACGGGTCAAAGGCTCGAGACCGCACTTCCTCCGACATGCCTACCCCTGTGTCCGAAACGCAAATCAGGACATATTGTCCGGGCGGCATGTCGCGTTGCTGTGCGCCGGCGTCATCGACCCAAGAATTGGCCGTCTCGATTGTGATTCGCCCGCCGTCGGGCATCGCATCGCGCGCGTTTATGCACAGATTCAGAATCGCGTTTTCGAGCTGGTTTCCATCGCAATAGCAGGGCCAAAGTCCGGCCGCGAGAATGGTCTCTATTGTGATATTGGTCCCGACGGTACGGCGGACGAGATCTTCTATGTCTGATATCAGCCGGTTGGCGTTGATGGCCTTGGGGTCGAGCTGTTGTTTGCGCGCAAACGCCAGCAGCCGATGTGTCAGCGTCGCCGCCCGCGACGCGGCACCCTGAGCTGCGGTAATGTAGCGCTCCAGCTCGCCGATGCGGCCTTGGGCGAGCCGCACTTTCATCATATCGAGACTTCCGGTGATGCCGGCGAGCAGATTATTGAAATCATGCGCCAGGCCGCCGGTGAGCTGGCCGACCGCTTCCATCTTCTGCGACTGAAAGAGGGCCTGTTGCGACTGTTCTAGTTCGAGCTGCGCATCCCGCCGCTCGGTCAAATCGC
>Ga0307407_10000870_pt1 | contig 10136 bp, 5 predicted proteins | sample 322Ometagenome_FD_203886 | JGI IMG/M metagenome (GOLD analysis project Ga0307407, IMG submission 203886) | Maize rhizosphere microbial communities from greenhouse at UC Davis, California, United States - 322HYB-O-1 | ecosystem: Host-associated > Plants > Roots > Rhizosphere > Soil | place: USA...
ACCGGCGTCTTCGCGGCGTGGATCCGCAGGATCTCGGCGCGGTCCACCTGCGTCGGAAGCCCTACCTCGACGACGCGGTCGAAGCGGCCGGGGCGGCGGACGGCCGGGTCAAGCATGTCCTCCCGGTTCGTGGCCGCCATCCAGACGATGCTCTCGCTGCCGGCCATGCCGTCCATTTCGACGAGCAGCTGGTTGAGCGTCGTCTCTTCCTCGCTGGTGCGGTTCGGACGGCCGCGGCGCCCGCCGAGCGAGTCGAACTCGTCGATGAAGACGATGCAGGGCGCCTGGGCGCGTGCCTGGTTGGCGAGGGCGCGGACGCGCTGGGCCCCGACCCCCACGTACATCTCGTTGAACTCGGAGCCGGCGGCGGTGATCACCCGGCAGCCCGCCTCACCGGCCACGGCGCGGGCGAGGAGCGTTTTCCCGGTGCCCGGCGGGCCGACGAGCAAAACGCCCTTCGGGCACTTGGCGCCCATCGCCGCGAAGCGCGCCGGCTCCTTCAGGTAGGCGATCACGTCGCGCAGGTCGGCCTGCGCCTCGCGCGCGCCACCGACGTCGGCGAGAGTGAGCTGCCGGTCTGGCGGCGTGGCGGTGAACTTCGCCGAGCGCAACCCGCCCGGGCGGCTCCTGGCGAGAACGAGCAGCAGCACGCCCAGCGTCGCGAAGACCAGGAGAATCTGCAGCGGACGGTCGATTCCCGCGGAGGGCGGGCGCACGCGCACCTGGGCGCCGGCCGCGGCCCATCGATCCAGATCGGCGAGGGTCACCGCCCGCACCGGCACCATCGACCGGACGTGCGTCGTGAGGCGCCCGCCGACCTGGCGCGGCACGGCGAGCGTCGCGACGATCACCGAGCCGCCGTCCTCCACCGTGAGCGACGTCACTCGACGAGCCGCGATGTCGCCGGCCAGCTCCGAGTACGAGATCGCCGGTGCCGGCGTTTGGCGCGAGCCGCGTACGTACGCGAGCATGAACGCCACGACCGCCACACCCACGACGCCAGCGATCGTCCAACGCCGCCGCGGGGTCTCGGCCATCCGGCGTACGCGGCCGGAGACGGCGCGCCCGAGGTGCGCGAGGCGTTCGCGGAGCGACGGGCGGGGCGACGGCATGTCGCCCTCGTTCGGAGAGAAGGGAGCGGCCATGTGGCGGTGTGATGTGGACGTCGGGGGGAGAGCGCGGCGCGGCACGTCGACGCGTCCGAAGGTCGCTGCTCCCGGGTGACGAACCATCTCGGCAGGGCGTCACGCTCAGCAGTTAGGCACCGCCGAGCTTGCTTGGGCCGCGGCCGCTGCCGCGCGGAGTTCAGCGTATCGGATCGAGCCCGCGGTCGACGTCGGCGATGAAGGCCGCGACGGTCTCGGCGGCGTGGACGAAGAACTCCGGAGTGATCGTCTCGAAGTCGTCGGTGGGTCGGTGGTAGTCGGCGTGGTCCTCGACCCCGAAGTAGACGAACGGGATCCCGACCGCGTGGAAGGCACCGTGGTCGGAAGAGCTCGTCCAGTCGTCGCCGGGCGGAAGCGTGGGCGCGTCGTGGCCGAGCAGGAGCTTGACCGGGGCCCGGGCGGCGAGCCGCTCGAGGTAGGGGCGCAACGCCGGGTAGTGGTGGGCTCCGGCGGCGTACAGCTCGCCCCGCTCGCTGTGACTCACCATGTCCAAGTTGACGTCGAGCACGATCGCCTCGCGGGCGACCGGAGGCGCGGCGACGAAGGCCTGTGCGCCGCGTAGCCCCGCCTCCTCCGCGTCCATTGCGGCGAAGATCATCGAGTGGCGTGGACGGTGGGCGGCGAAGTACTCGGCAATGGCGACGAGCGCGGCCGTGCCCGACGCGTTGTCGTCGGCCCCGTTGAAGACCTGCCCGTTCTGCACGCCGAGGTGGTCGTAATGCGCCGAGACGACGATGAAGCGGTCACCGCGCTCGCTCCCTTCGAGGTATCCCACCAGGTTGGCGCCCTCGACGCGGGTGCTGTCGCGCCCCGTCGCGAACGAGAACCCGCGCGCGTAGCCGCCCTCGAACGGCTTGAGGCCTGCCCGGGCGAACGCCGCGGCTACGTACGCCCGCGCCTTCACGCCGCCGGGCGTGCCTGTCCGGCGCCCCGCCATCGAATCGGCGGACAGCACGCGTACGTCTTCGAGCAAGCCGGCTCGGTCCAGTGTCGGCACGCCCGGAGCGACGGCGGTGGCCTGGCCCGAAGCGCAGCCGGCGAAGAGGGAGACGAGCGCGGCGAGCAGGAGGGAGCGCATCACTGAGTGAACCGGGTGAGCGGGTGGAGAGTCGGGCGTCGAGCGGCCGCCCGACGCGGGGGAGTACGTGAACTCTAGCGAGCCCACGCGGCGAGCGAGCGCGGCCCGCGAGGAGCGTACACCGCACATCGCCGAGGGGTGTGGTGCACTGTGACTTGCGTCACCGAGGTCGCCGGCGGCGGTCGGCGGTGGCCGGCACCGAATCTGCACGCTCGGCCTGCTTTCGAGCCGGCACAGCTCCGGCACCGCCTCTTCCCGCGCTCCTCGATCGGCACGTGCCCCACGACTGGCGCCGCCTTCCTATCGGCGCAGAGCTCTCGCCAGCCGGAGGCGTCCACTTCCGCCTTTGGGCGCCGAACGGCCGGCGGGTCGAGGTGGTCGTCGAGGTCCGCGGCGGCGCCGACCGGCGAGCGCCCGTCGCGTGCGAGCTCGACCGAGAGGAGGGCGGTTACTTCTCGGGTGAGACTGGAGATGCCGGGGCGGGAAGCCTTTACCGATTCCGACTCGACGGCGGCGAGCCGCGGCCCGATCCGGCCTCGCGCTACCAGCCGGAAGGTCCGCACGGCCCGTCGTGCGTCGTCGACCCGTCCGCGTTCGCCTGGACCGACGCCGGCTGGCCGGGTACGCCGCTCGAGGGGCAAGTGATTTATGAGATGCACGTCGGCACGTTCACGCCCGAGGGGACCGTTGCGTCGGCCGCGGCCGAGCTGCCGGAGCTGGCGCGCGCGGGCATCACGCTCGTCGAGGTGATGCCGATCGCCGAGTTTCCCGGCCGCTTCGGATGGGGGTACGACGGGGTCGACCTGTTCGCGCCGACGCGGCTGTACGGCACGCCGGACGACCTCCGCCGGTTCGTCGACCGGGCGCACGCGGTGGGCGTCGGCGTGATCCTCGACGTCGTCTACAACCACTTCGGCCCCGACGGCAACTACCTGAAGGAGTTCTCGCCGCACTACTTCTCGGACCGCCGCACCACCGAGTGGGGTGAGGCGATCAATTTCGACGGCGAGCACGCCGGACCGGTGCGCGAGTTCTTCGTCGCCAACGCGGGCTACTGGATCGACGAGTTCCACTGCGACGGGTTGCGACTCGACGCCACGCAGAGCATCCACGACGACTCGCCGCGCCACATCCTGGCCGAGATCGGCGAGCGCGTGCGCGCGGCGGCGCGCGGTCGCGCGACGGTCCTTGTCACCGAGAACGAGCGGCAGCACGCCAGACTCGTGCGCGCCGAGCGCGACGGCGGCTACGGGCTCGACGCGATCTGGAACGACGACTTCCACCACACGGCCATGGTCGCGCTCACCGGGCGGGATGAGGCGTACTACACCGACTACCGCGGGACGCCGCAGGAGTTCGTCGCCGCGGCGAAGTACGGGTTCCTGTACCAGGGGCAGTGGTACCGCTGGCAGCAGGCGCGCCGGGGCACGCCGGCGCTCGACGTGCCGCCGGCCCGCTTCGTCCACTTCATCCAGAACCACGACCAGATCGCGAACTCGGGGCGCGGGGAGCGTTGCGGCGCGCTCACCAGCCCGGCGCGCTACCGCGCGATGACGGCGCTCCTGCTGCTCGGCCCGCAGACGCCGATGCTCTTTCAGGGGCAGGAATTCAACGCGTCGACGCCCTTCCTGTACTTCGCGGACCACGAGCCGCGCCTGGCCGAGCTGGTGAGCAAGGGGCGCGGCGAGTTCCTGGCGCAGTTCCCGAGTCTCGCGCTCCCGGAGGTGCAGCGCACGCTGGACGACCCGCGCGACCCGCGGACGTTCGAGAGGTGCAAGCTCGACCTGCGCGAGCGCGAGACGCACCGTGCAACGTACGACCTGCACCGCGATCTGCTTCGACTGCGCCGCGAGGACCCGTGCTTCCGCGCGCAGCGGCACCGCGGCCTGGACGGGGCCGTGCTCTCGGAGAGCGCCTTCGCGCTGCGCTTCTTCGCCGATGACGGAGACGACCGCCTGCTCGTCGTCAACTTCGGCGGCGCCGTCCACCTCGACCCCGCGCCGGAGCCGCTGCTCGCCCCGCCGCTCGGCCGGCGGTGGCGGACAGGCTGGACGAGCGACGACCCACGCTACGGGGGGCTCGGAACCCCGGAGCTCGACGCGCCCGAAGTCGACCGCCACGTCGCGACCGGCACGCCGGCCGGCATGCGCCCCGCCGAGAATTGGCGCATTCCCGGCGAATGCGCGGTCGTGCTCACATCCCAGACACCGACGTCGACCAATGCACCTGACCACGCACGATCCGACACCTCGCCCCGCACGCGAGACCACGCACGTCCCGACGTCCGTAGCGGTGCGCGAGCGCGTGATTGACCGCATCGTCCGCCGCGTGCCGGGCGTCCCCGACCCGGCCGCGGATCTGACGCCGCTCGTCGTCCGGGAGTGGCTCGTGACCAATGGCCTCGGCGGGTATTCTTCGAGCACCCTGGCCGGCCTGAACACGCGCCGCTACCACGGCGTCCTCGTGGCCGCGCTCCCGAATCCGATCGGCCGCACCGTGATGCTCAACCACCTCGGCGAGCGCGTGACGCTGCCGGGCGGCGCGACGGTGCGCCTCGACGGCGACGAGCTGGCGGACGGTGAGCTCCGTGCCGACGGCGCGCGGCACCTCGCCGAGTTCCGGCTCGAGGCCGGACTGCCCGTCTGGCGCTACGCCCTCGGCGACCTGGAGGTCGAGAAGCGCGTGGTGATGCCCCACGGGCAGAACAGCGTCCACGTCTCGTACCACCTCGTGTCGGGATCGGGCCCGGTGCAGATCGAGCTGCGACCGGCGGTGCAGTTCCGCGGTTACGAGGCCACGGTGAGCACGCCGCTGCGCGAGCCGTACCTCCTGGCCGCGGAGGCCGGGCACTACGCGCTCTCGGACGGCAGCGCGCTTCCACCCCTCCGCCTGCTCGCCGATGGCCACGCGAGCGCGTTCACGGTCGACGGGCGGCGCACGGACGGGCACTTCTATCGCGTCGACGCGCGGCGGGGCTTCCCCGACGTAGGCCCGCTGTGGAGCCCGGGCTACTTCACCGCCACGCTCACGCCGCACCGGCCAGTGGCCCTCGTGGCCTCCACCGAGTCGTACGAGGTCATGACCGCGGTACCGCCGGGCTCCGCGCTCGCCGCCGAATCGAAGCGGCGCCGGCGGCTGCTCGCCACCGCCGGCCCTGCGGCGAGCGCAGACCCGAGCGTCGCCGAGCTGGTGCTCGCCGCCGACCAGTTCATCATCACGCCCGCCGGCCGCCACGCCGACGCGGCCCGCGCGCGCGCCGTGGGCGACGAGGTGCGCACGGTGATCGCGGGGTACCACTGGTTCACCGACTGGGGCCGCGACACGATGATCAGCCTCGAAGGGCTGACGCTCGCCACCGGGCGCCACCGGGAGGCCGGTTTCATCGTCCGCACGTTCGCGCACTACATCCGACACGGACTGATCCCCAACATGTTCCCCGACGGCAGCAACGAAGGCCTCTACCACACCGCCGACGCCACGCTCTGGTTCTTCCACGCCGTGGACCGGTACGTGGAAGCGACCGGCGACGACGAGACACTCGCGCTCGTGCTGCCGACGCTGCGCGACATCGCGGAGCACCATGTCCGCGGGACGCGCTTCGGCATTGGGGTGGACCCGGCCGACGGACTGCTTCGGCAGGGCGCCGAGGGGTACCAACTCACCTGGATGGACGCCAAGGTGGACGGCTGGGTCGTCACGCCCCGTCGCGGCAAGGCGGTGGAAATCAACGCCCTCTGGTACAACGCGCTCTGCCTGCTCGAGGGATGGGTGCGCGACCACGCGGGCCCGGCACAGGCGGAGCCCTTGGCCCGGCAGGCGGCGAAGGCGCGCCAGTCGTTCAACGAGCGGTTCTGGTACGACGCGGGCGGTTATCTGTACGACGTGGTCGACGGCCCCGACGGCGACAGCGCCGAGTGCCGGCCGAACCAGCTCGTCGCGTTCTCGCTCCGGCATCCGGTGCTCGACGAGGCACGCTGGGCGCCCGTGCTCGAGGTCGTGGGACAGCGCCTCCTCACGCCGGTGGGGCTTCGGTCGCTCGCGCCGGGCAGCCCGAACTACCGCCCCACGTACCACGGCGACCTGCGCTCGCGCGACGCCGCGTACCACCAGGGCACGGTCTGGGGATGGCTCATCGGGCCGTGGGTGGACGCCTGGCTCAAGGTGCACCCGCACGACCGGCTGGGCGCGCGGCGCTTCGTGGACGGCATGGTCGGCGCCATGGACGGCTTCGGCGTCGGATCCATCGCCGAGATCTTCGACGCCGAAGCGCCGTATACGCCGCGGGGTTGCATCGCGCAGGCGTGGAGTGTCGCCGAAACACTGCGCGCCATGCTGAAGACCGCCCACGCAGGGTAGGCGTGACACGCCGTCATCGCGCCATCGGCGGGAGCACGGGTCGGCACTCGTGGCGCGCCGCGGCATAGCACCATGGGTGCGCCGCATGCGTGCGTGCGCCCTCCTCCCGTTGGTCGTCGCCTGCGGGCAATCCCCGGTCCGCGCCCAGACCGCGGAGTCCGCGCCGCTCGACGGCGTGGCGGCGTGGGCCGACGCACCGGGCGCGCCGGCGTTCCGCGACTCGACTCTCATCGCCGCGCGGGCCGCGCTCGCGGCGGGCCGGCCGTGGCGCGCCACGCAGCTGCTCGCCCCGGTAGTGCGCGAGCCGGCGAGGAGAACCCCGGCCGCGGTGCTGCTGGCCGCCGAGGCGGCGGCCGCCTGGGAAGGGTGGGATAGCGCGACCCGCTTGCTCTCGGCGGAGCCCTGGCTCGACTCGGCGTTCGGCGGACGCGGGCGCGTCTTGCTCGCCCGGGCGGCGCTGGCCCGCTCGCCGCGGACGCCGCGCAGCGACTCGGCGGCGCTGGAACAGGCCCGGCGCGCCGTCGCCACCGCGCCGACGCCGCGCGAGCGCGGGCTCCGACTGGGCCTCGTCGCCCGCGCCTACGATCGCCTCGACCAGCTCGACAGCGCGCGCGCCAGCTACCTGGCCGCGGCGGCGCTGCTGCCTGACGTGAGTGACTGGCTGCGCCTGCGCGCCGCCGGCGTCACGCCCGACAGCGCCCAGCGGAGGCGCACCTACGCGGCACTCCGAACGGGCGTCGCGCGCGCCCGCGCTCCGTGGAGCGAAGCCGCGTCGCGCGAGCGCCTCGGCGACGCGGCCGGCGCCCAGGCCGCGTACGCGGCGCTCGGCGCCCGGGTGTCGGCGCTCCGTCTGCGACTGCGACTGGCCGCGGATTCCGCCGCGCGAGGCGCCGTGCGGCGCGAGCTGGTCTCCCTCGTGGAGCAGCGCGACGGCTCGGAGGAGGCGCGGGCGGCGGCCGAGCTGCTCGATGCCGCGTTCAGGCCCCTGAGCGCGGTCGAGGAGCTCGCGGTGGCTCGCAGCGCGGCGGTGGCCGGCCCCGCCGCGCGCGCCACGAGCGGGTTCGCCGCGGCGTTTGCTCGCGGGCTCGGCACCGACCGCGACCGCTTCACCGCCGCGGCCGTGCTCTCGCGACTCGGGCGGGACCGCGAGGCGGCCGCGGGATTCGCGCGCGTGCGACCGCCGTCGGCGCTCGCCGGTGCCGCGGCGTACCAACGCGCCCGGTCGCTACTGCGCGACGGCAAGGGCGACGCGGCGACGGCGGCGCTCCACGCGGTGGTGCATGGTTTTCCGCGCGATACGGCCGCGGCGCCGCTCGCGCTGTACCTGCTCGGGGACCTCGCCACCGACGCCGGCCGCGACGCGGAGGCCCGCCGCACCTTCCTGCGGCTCGCACGAGAGTACCCGCGCAGCTGGCTCGCCGCGCCGGCCAGATTCAAGGCGGCGGTGATCGCGCTCGTGGCGGACAGCGCGACCGCTGCCGCGCGCGAGCTGGAGTCGCTCGTCGCCGCGGCGCCCCGAGGCGACGAGGCGCTCGCGGCAGGATACTGGGCCGGGCGGGCCTGGGCCGCCGTCGGCGACTCCGCGCGAGCGCGAGCCCGATGGCGCGAGGTCGCCACGCGCGATCCGGTGTCGTACTACGCCATGACGAGCGCCCGGCGCCTCGGCGCGCGCCCGTGGGCTCCGGCGGCCGCCGCCGATCCCCTGCCCCGGTCGTCCGAAGTGGACAGCGCGATGGCGCGGGCGGCGCTTCTGGAGCGGCTCGGGATGGACACCGAGGCCCGCTACGAGTACGACCGGCTGGAGCGCGACGCCACCCTGTCGGGCGCGCGGACACTCGCTACGGCCGCGGCCTTCCGGGACCGCGGGATGACCTCGCCGGGCATTCGGCTCGCCGGTCGCGCCTTGGCCGCGGGCGGGCCGCGGAGCGCCGCCGTCTACCGACTCCTCTACCCCGTGGCGCGGGAGGACGTGCTCCGCGCCGAGAGCGCGGCGCGAAAGCTCGACCTGGCGCTCGTTGCCGCCCTCATCCGGCAGGAGTCGAACTTCACCGCGCGCGCCACGTCGGCCGCCGGGGCGCGCGGGCTGATGCAGGTGATGCCCGCCGTCGGGCAGCGGATCGCCAGGGCCCTCGGGTACCCGTTCTGGGACCCCGTGCTGCTGTACCAGCCGGACGTGAACGTGCAGCTCGGCACCGCGCACCTGGCGGGCATCCTCGGCCAATACCCCGCCCCCGAGTACGCGCTCGCCGATTACAACGCGGGCGGCTCCCGCGTCAGGCGGTGGCGCGCCAAACCGGGAACGCGGGACCCGGAGCTGTTCGTCGAGCGCATCCCGTACGCCGAGACGCGGGATTACGTCCGGATCGTCCTCCGCAACCGGGAGCTGTATCGCGCGCTCTACGGCTGGTGAGCAGCCAGGTCAGGCCGCGTCGTCGGCCCGCGGTCGCCGCGCGTCGAATCCACTCTCGTCGTAGGACGGCGGCGCGACCCGCCGGGCGAGGTGATCGACGTGAATCCCGAGGCGGGCGCGGATCTGCGCGGGCACTACGGCCCATCCGTAGCGGTGGCCGCCGAGCGCCAGCCCGAGCACGACGGGGAGGAGCGCGGTGTAGATTCGCCACATCACGAGGAGCGACGCTTCGGCGCTCCCGAGGTTGCCGGCAGCTCCACCGAGGAAGCTGAGCTCCACCGCGCCCGCGCCGGCCGGCGTGGGGAGGATGGCCTGGCTGTAGAGCAGCGCGAACGAGCCGACGACCGTCGCGCCGGGTGGTGGTGGGCTCGACAGCGTGACGGCCAGGAGTGGCAGGATGGCGACGCGCGTCGCCACGTTGAGCACGGTGAGCGGCACCGACGCCGCGTACGGCCACGCGCCGAGCTCGCGGGCGTGCTCGCGGGCGGCGCTGATCTCGCGCCTGAGGGCAGCCGCGGTCGACGGGGCGAGCACGTGCACGAGCCACCACGCGGCGCCCATCGCCGCGACCATCCCGACGAGCCACGGCCAGCCGCCGAGCGCCGACCGGACCAGCTCCGGGCCGGCGGCGGCCCACCACTGAGGCGCGAGCGTGAGCGTCAGGCCGACGGCGACGGCGGCGACGACGGCCATCATCGCCACGAACTCGACGCCGACGCACACGATCGCGGCGCTCGCCGGAACGCCGAGCCGGCGCATGGCCCAGGCCCGCGCCGGCTCGCCCCCCAAACGCAAGGGGGTGAGTGAGGAGGCGGTCTCCCCGAGCGCGCTCTGGATGAACACCTCCCGGAACGGGAGGGGCTGCCCGAGCGCGCGCAGGAAGCATTGCGTGCGCCAGGTGCGCGTCACGAAGTCGGCCGCCACGAGCGCGAGGCAGATCGCGTGGATGACGGGCGTGGCCAGGAGAAGCACGAGAATAGACGGCCTGCGCGGCGAGACGTTACAGAAGTTCGGCTCTCGGCTCTCGGCCCTCGGCGCTCGGCTGGGGCGGTGGTGGGGAACCCCTCGGCACTGGGAACGTCCGCCTGCCGTTCCCGCGGTAGCCGAGAGCCGAGAGCCGAGAGCC
>Ga0307407_10000874_pt1 | contig 10126 bp, 9 predicted proteins | sample 322Ometagenome_FD_203886 | JGI IMG/M metagenome (GOLD analysis project Ga0307407, IMG submission 203886) | Maize rhizosphere microbial communities from greenhouse at UC Davis, California, United States - 322HYB-O-1 | ecosystem: Host-associated > Plants > Roots > Rhizosphere > Soil | place: USA...
CGTTCAACCGAAGCTGACTAAGACGATCGAGATCACCGAGTTCGTGCCGTTGGCCGACATCGATCCTCTCCTCTTCGACAAACCTTATTACCTGGAACCCGATAAACGCGGGCAAAAAGCTTACGCGTTGCTTCGCGAGGCACTTCGCAAGAGCGGCAAAGCGGGCATTTCCAAAGTGGTGATCCGCACCCGCGAATACCTGTCCGCGATGTTTCCCCGTGGCGATGCATTGGTGTTGATGTTGCTGCGCTTTCCCCAGGAAATCCGCAACATCGCGAAACTCGATCTGCCTTCCGCCGAGGCGAAGGAATGGCAACCTGCCAAACGCGAGCTCGATCTGGCGTTGCGCTTGATCGACGAGATGTCCGGCAAATGGAAGCCCGACGAACATCACGACGAATACCGTCAGGCTTTGCTCGATTTCATTGAACGCAAGGTCGCGCAGGGCGACGTGGCCACCGATGTCAAAGGCGGCGACGAACGCGAGCCTACCGCCGCTTCGACCAAGGTCGTGGATCTCGCCGAATACCTGCAACGCAGCGTCGAGCAAGCGGGCGGCGGCAAGGGCAAGCCAGCAGCGAAAAAGACCGCGAAAAAGAAGGCCACGAAGCATGCCGCGAAAGCCACCAGTCAAAAAGCCCGCAAGCGCGCTTGAAGCTTACCGGCGGAAACGCGATTTCGCCGACACGCCGGAACCCAAGGCCCGCAAAGCGAAAAAGGCGGGCCGTTCTTTCGTGGTGCAGGAACATCACGCGCGCTCCCACCACTTCGATTTTCGTTTGGAAATGAACGGCGTGCTCGTGAGTTGGGCCGTGCCGAAAGGCCCGCCCGAAGACTTCGTGGCGAAACGCCTCGCGGTGCATGTGGAAGATCACCCGCTGGAATACGGAAGCTTCGAAGGCGTGATCCCGAAAGGAAACTACGGCGCGGGCAAAGTGGCGATCTGGGACAAGGGCGAATGGGAACCGGTCGAATCCGATTGGCGAAAGGAGTATGAAGAGGGAAAGCTGAAGTTCGTGCTGCGCGGCGGAAAGCTGAAGGGCACTTACCTGCTCGCTCGGATGAAGGAAGAGCCGAACTGGTTGTTTCGAAAACTGGAGGACGAACGGCCGGTCGCCGAAGTCACGAAGGAGAAGCCCGCGTTTGTCCCGCCGCAACTCACCCGCGTGGTTCCTTCGGTGCCGGAAGGGAACGGTTGGGTGCATGAAATCAAACTCGATGGCTATCGCCTCATCGTGGTGCGCCAAGGATCCACCGTCCGGCTTTTCACTCGTAGCGGTTTGGATTGGACCGATCGCTTTGGGAATTTAGCAAAGCTACTCTCCACCCTTTCGGCAAAGGACTTCGTCCTCGACGGCGAAGCGGTGGTGTTCGATGAAAAAGGTCGCTCAAGTTTCGGCGGTTTACAAAACGCGCTTCAAGCAGGCCACGGCGGCAAGATCGACTTTGTCGCCTTCGATTTGCTTCATCACGCGGGCGAAAACCTGCGGTCGCTGCCGCTGGCCGAACGGCTGAAGCGCCTCGAAACACTTGTGCCTTCGGAAACCGGGCGAGTCCGGCGGTCGAAAGTCTGGTCCCCTAGCGAGGGCAAAGGTCTCTTCGAACAAGCGTGCCAGCTCGGGCTTGAAGGCATCATCAGTAAGAAGATCGCCGAGCCCTATCGCGAAAGCAGCCGCAACGACTGGGTGAAATCGAAATGCCGGGCGCGACAGGAGTTCGTCATTTGCGGCTACAGTCCGCCGAAACACGCGGGTCCGTCATTCGGCGCTTTGGTGCTCGGCTCCTTGGAGCATGGGAGGCTAGTCCCTCGCGGAAAAGTCGGCACCGGCTTTTCCACCACCAAACGCCACGAGTTGTTTCGCACCTTCCAACCCCTGCGCACGGTAAAGAAGCCTTTCGACTTTCCGGAAAAGGACATCACGTGGTTGAAGCCCGAGCTCGTCGCCGAAATCGAGTTCGCGGAAATCACCCGGGAGGGCTCGATCCGACACGGCAGCTTTATCGGGCTTCGCGAAGACAAGGCCGCCAAGGATGTGCATCTCGATCCCGTTCAAATCGCCAAGACAGATGCCAAGGACGTGAAAGTCGCCGGCATCACCGTGAGCAACCCCGACCGAATGGCTTTCCCGGCGGATGAGGTGACCAAACTTGAGGTGGTCAACTACTACGAAAACGTGAGCGAGTTGATGCTTCCCTACCTGGCGAACCGTCCTCTCGCCATCTTGCGGGCTCCGGAAGGCATCACCGGTGAATTGTTTTTCCAAAAGTCCTTCACCCGTCACGTTCCCAAGCACGTGAAGTCCGTGCACCTCACCGACGGCACGGACGTCATCGTCATCCGCGACGTCAAAGGCCTCGTTTCGCTGGCGCAATTCAATGTAATCGAAATCCATCCGTGGGGCGCGCCACTCCCGCAGGGCGAGAAGCCGGATGTGTTGATCTGGGATCTCGATCCCGATGCCGCGGTTCCGTGGAATGAAGTTCTCGGGGGCGCGTTTCTCGTGCGCGACTATCTTCGCGAGCACGGCCTCGACACCGTGGTTAAAACATCGGGCGGGAAAGGCATTCACGTGATGCTTTATTTGAAACGCACGCTCGAATGGGACACCGCGAAGGCTTTCACGAAAGCGGTGGCCGCGGGCGTGATGGAGCTCAACCCGCAACGCTTCCTCATCACCGCAAGCAAAGCCAAGCGGAGCGGAAAAATCTTTCTCGATTGGCTGAGAAACGGTCGCGGCTCCACCTGCATCGCCCCATGGGGACTGCGTGCCCGGCCGGGTGCCGCCGTCTCCTGCCCCGTGGATTGGGATGATCTGCCCGGCATTACCGCAGACGGCTTCACGATCCGTGATCCCTTCAAAGTCCCCAAGGATTGGGCCGGCATTCGTCCTCAGACCGTTCCGAAATCATTGCTGAAGGAACTCGGCGTCCTTTGATCGCTAGGACGACGACTTCTTCTTCCTCTTCGCTTCGGGCAGATCGAATTCGTGAGGCGATTCGGCTCCGAGACGTTTCGCCAAAGACATCGCATCGAACGGGGCGCGCACTTTTACGTCGTTGTCGAAGTAAACAAAAACGTCCCGGCCGGATTTCCGCGGTTCCGGCGCGGGGGTTTGCAGACGCGCGTCGCGCGGCGATCCGCCTTTCGCCCACCGGTCGACCTTGCGCGCCCAGCGATCAAGCGCTTCATCCGAGTAACCGCTGACGTAAAGCTTCTTATCGCCATGAAGGCGCGCATACACGAAGTCCGAGGTCAGATCCTCCATGAAAGGCCACTTGCCCGCCGTGTCCGCCACCACGAGAGCGATGTGGAATTTCCTCAAAAGAGCGATGAATTCCTCGTTCTCGAATGACTTGTGACGCACCTCAAGAGCATGGCGAAGGCGTTTGAGGGAGCGCCCTTCCGAGAAATCCTCTTCCTTGATGGTATCACTGTGATGGCGCGCGAGCTCCAGCGCTTCTTCGCCGGTTTCAGGAAGCAGTCCGAAGAAGTTCTCCAGAAGTCCCGCGTCGTAATGAAAGCTCGGCGGAAGCTGCCAGAGAAACGGTCCGAGTTTGTCGCCGAGTTCCAAAGGCCCCGACGCGAAAAAATTCGCCAATGGCGTTTCCACCTCGCGCAGCCGCCGGATGTGCGTGATGAAACGATTGCCTTTGACCGCGAAGACGAAGTCGTCCGGAGTTTCGACCGCCCACTTCCGGTAGCTGGCCGGCTTTTGAAGACCGTAAAAAGTGCCGTTGATCTCGATGGAGGTGACTGCCCGCGAAGCATATTCCAATTCGCGCCGCTGGGGCAGGCCTTCCGGGTAAAAGACCTTCCGCCAAGGCGGATAGGTCCATCCGGAAATGCCGATGCGGATTTCGGCCATGGCGCTATCCTTTCTCCCTGCCGTCTTCGGAATAGGCCGGCGGCGCGTAACAGGTGTAAACCAACACTTCCGTTTTCCCGCGATTCACCAGCCGGTGCGGCGTGCCGGCGGGAATGATCAAACTGAAGCCGAGCGGCAAGCTCTGGTCTTCTTCGTTATCCAGCTGCGCGACCAAATCGCCTTCCAATACCAGCACGACTTGGTCGCTTCTCTCGTGAGTTTCTTTTTCCGGACCGGATGCCTCCCCCGCTTTCAAGCGCATCACGGCGGTTTGCACCCGGGGAGTGGTTTGCAGGATTTTGAAATCACTCCGTGCTCCGGAAATGTCGGCGACGTTCATGAGACCTTCAGCTCAAGAAGGTTCCGGTAGATGCTTAAATAACGATCCGTCATGGACGCAGGCGCAAAGGCCTCCTTGGCGTCGCTCATGACTTGGCGGACATGCGCCGCCCTCTCCGCGACCGGACGGATGTGGAACCGCATCGCTTGGTCGATCGCCCATCGCAAACCGGATGCGTTGTGCGTTTCGAACACAAAGCCATTGCCCTTACGGTGAACGGGATCCACGTGCTGGATAGTATCCCGCAATCCTCCGGTGGCATGCACGATCGGCAAGCTTCCGTAGCGGAGTGCGATCATCTGGGAAAGCCCGCAGGGCTCGTAAGCCGATGGCATCAACGTGTAATCGGAACCGGCGTAACCAAGCCGCGAAAGAGACTCGTTGAAGCCCTTCACCGCGATCCGGTTTTGAAGACCGTGAAACTCCGCGATGCGCCGAAAATGCGGTTGGAATGGGCCGTCCGCGACGAACACGACCTGCAAGCCAAGAGCCCAATAATCACTCACCACCCGGTAAAGAATATCCGCCAGCAATTGGCAGCCCTTCTGCGTGGGATCCAAGCGCGACGGCCAAAACAAAACGGGCGCTTCTTCGTCTTCTTCCAATCCAACCGCCCGTTGCAAAGCGAGTTTGTTGCGCGCTTTCCCCGCAACGTGGGTCGTCTCGTCATACGATTCTTCGATTCGGCGATCGAGCGCTGGGGAAACCGCGGGCGAAATCCCGTTGAGAATTCCATGCGCGCGCCCCGCGGCGATCTTTCCCCGCACCGCTTCGGTAACCGGCCAAGTCGCCCCATGGCCTCCGACCGACAGTTCATGCAGGAAGCTGCCGCTGACGGTGTTCATGTGATCGGCCGCCAAAATGCCGGAACCGAGCAAACTGATGGCATTGTCACGCCGGGTCTGGTCGTAGGAGCAAGGGTAGTAGCCGTAATAAAGATGCTTCCAGAAATTCGCCGCATCGACGCCGCGGTCTTCCACGTGGGAAAGCGACGTCAATTCATCATGAAGATTGTGAACGGTGAAGAGTGACGGAATTCCCATCGCCCGAGCTGCTGCCGGCACCAGGCCGGTCATCCAATCATGGCAATGCACCATGTCCGGGCGGACCTTGGGCATGACGTAGTGGATCACATCCCGCTGGAACGCCAAAGCCGCCCTGAGATTCGACTCCGGGTTTCCATCGTAGACCGATCGCCTGTAAAAAAACTCCCGGTCCTGGCAGAGATGCAGACGGCGGGATACCTCTTTGCCGTTCGTTTGCAAAATCGTACGGAAATGCGGAAGTACGACGTGAACGTCCAGTCCGCTATCCGAGAGGGTATCGAGCAACAACGCGCTCACATCCGCCAGGCCACCCGCTTTCGCGCAAGGCGCTACCCGGCCATGCCGCGAGAGCAACGAACTCTCCCCCAGCTCGGGTGTTACCAATAGCACCCTCGGCTTCCGGGCACGGCGCAATTTCGGCCGCAAAGTTTTAAGATGCTGACTATCAGCCTGAGATGACAAAGATGAGCCGTTTGGAGACATGCTGATTTCTAACTTAGTCGCGGAACCCTTCCCGGTAAACACCTTTCAGACGAATGACCCATCTTTTATTCATCATGCATAAATCCCCGGAAAACTGCATTCTGCGCCACGACTGAAGATACGCCATTCAGATCATCCCCCATAAATCGATATTCCCAAGGTGGCATGGGACCTGCGAGGGGTTACCTTCCCCTGAAATCCGCTTCAAAATCATGATTCAAAACCTACATCAACTCTACCACGAGCAGCTGCGCGACCTCTACAGCGCGGAGCTTCAGATTATTGACGGATTGGCCGAAATGATCCGATCATCGACAAATGATCGTTTGAAAGAGGTCTTCTCCGATCATTTGAAAGAGACGCACGAACAACGGAAGCGCTTGGAAACGATTCTCGGCCGTCACGATCTCACGCCCGGAGGCGAAGAGTGCCAAGCGATGAAAGGGCTCATCAAGGAAACCCAGCAAGGGCTCCAACGCACGGAGCCGGGACCGGTCAGGGATGCGGTTCTCATCGCTTCCGCCAACCGGATCGAACATTACGAAATCGCCGGCTACGGCGTGGCGCGCGCCTTCGCCCAATGCCTGGAATTACCCGAAGACGCCGAACTGCTCGACAAGACCCTGGAAGAAGAAGGCGCGGCGGATCACAAGCTGACCGAATTGGCGACCGGTAGTTTGTTCCGCGACGGCATCAACGAAGCCGCCACCAAAACTTGACTCGTGTTCATCCCTGAAGCCTCCCGTGAAAATTCATTCGCGGGAGGTTTCTTCGTTTTCAACCAACCGGGCGAAAAGTTCCTCAGCCATTGATGATTTCGCCACCATTGGGATGCAGCACTTGGCCGGTCATGTAACTGGCGTCCGAGCTGGCGAGAAACACGTAGCATTCGGCACACTCCCACGGTTCTCCCGCGCGACCCAACGGGCTGTCCGATCCGAACGTCGCGACTTCTTTCGCGGGAAACGTCGCGGCGATGAGCGGCGTCCAAATCGGGCCGGGAGCCACGGCGTTCACACGGATGCCGTCCTTCACCAGTTGACCGGCGAGCGAACGGGTGAACGTGACGATCGCTCCTTTGGTCGCGGAGTAATCAAGTAACGAAGGACTGCCCCGGTAGGCGGTGACCGATGTGGTGTTCACGATCGCCGCGCCTTTGGATTTTTTCAGGTGGGGCAACGCCGCAGCGGTCAGGAAAAACATCGAAAAGACATTGGTGCGAAATGTTTTCTCGATTTGCTTTTCCTTAAGGTCTGCGATCGATTTTTCGGGATGCTGCTCGGCCGCGTTGTTCACGAGAATATCGAGTGCGCCCAGTCGTTTGATCGTTTTTTCCACGGCTTTGACGCAGAGCGTCTTCAGACCAATATCGCCGCGAATCAGAACGCAACGCCTTCCCTTCTCCTCCACGAGCCGACGGGTTTCATGCGCGTCTTCGGTCTCGTTCAAATAGACGATCGCCACATCCGCGCCTTCACGGGCGAACGCGAGAGCCACCGCCCGGCCGATGCCGGAGTCCCCGCCGGTCACCAGCGCAACCTTTCCCTCCAAGCGGCCACTGCCGATTCGCCCCGGTGTGACGCACACCGGAGCCGGACGCATCGGCTTTTGTTTCCCAGGCTGACGTCGTTGATGCTGTGCGGGCCTCACCGGCCTTTCCTTGCCTCCGGTCTTTTGCGATTTGTTTCCCATGGCGGATGCGGGTGTTCGATTGCCAATCTCGCATCGAACTCCACCTCCCGCACCGCCAAGTTGGATCTTCCGCTAGGGCCGGGTCATTCTTTCGGCCACAACCCATGTGTCGAACTCTTCGCCGGTCAGATGACCACTGGCGATCGCCGCTTCCCGCAGACTGATTCCTTCCTGATGCGCTTTTTTCGCAATCGCCGCCGCCTTGTCGTAACCGATGTGCGGATTGAGCGCGGTGACGAGCATCAGGCTGTTCGCCATGTAAGCGTCGACCTTATCGCGATTCACCGTCAGTCCGGCGAGGCAATGCTCGGCGAAGCTCCCCATCGTGTCCGCCAGCAATTCCACGCTATGGAGGAAATTGTGAATCATCACCGGGTTGAAAACGTTCAGCTCGAAGTTACCCTGACTCGCGGCGAAACCGATGGCGGCGTCGTTGCCCATCACCTGGACCGCGACCATGGTCATCGCCTCGCACTGGGTCGGGTTCACTTTGCCCGGCATGATCGAAGAACCCGGCTCGTTTTCCGGCAGCGAAAGTTCGCCCAAGCCACAACGCGGCCCCGAGCCGAGCCAGCGGATGTCGTTGGCGATCTTCATCAAAGTCGCCGCCAAGGTTTTCAACGCGCCGGAAGCGAACACGAATTCGTCGTGCGCGCTCAAGGCGGCGAATTTGTTCGGATGGCTTTTGAATGCCAGGCCGGTGAGCTCCGTGATCGCCGCGGCCGCCCGTTCGGCGAATTCCGGGTGCGAATTCAAACCGGTGCCCACCGCCGTTCCTCCGATCGCCAGATCGCGAAGTCCGGTCAGCGATTGCTCAATGCGTTCGATGTCGCGATCAATCAATGACACGTAACCGGAAAACTCCTGACCGAACGTCACCGGCGTCGCGTCCTGCAAATGCGTGCGGCCGATTTTCACGATGTCGTTGAACGCCTCCCGCTTCGCTTCCAATTCCTCCCGGAACAACCGGCACACCGGCAGCAACCGATGCGTCACCTCCTCGACCGCGGCGATGTGCATAGCGGTCGGAAACGTATCGTTCGACGACTGCGACAGGTTCACGTCGTCGTTCGGGTGGACGGGAAATTTCGATCCGAGGATTCCGCCCGCCAACTCGATCGCCCGGTTCGCGATCACTTCGTTGGCGTTCATGTTCGTCTGTGTTCCGCTGCCGGTTTGCCAAATTCGCAGTGGAAAATGAGCGTCGAGCGCGCCTTCGATGACTTCGTCGGCGGCATCCACGATCCGGTCGCGCTTCGCCGGATCGAGTTTACCCAAGTCGCAGTTCACCTGGGCACAGGCCTTTTTCAAAATGCCAAGCGCCCGGATCAACGGACGCGGCATAAGGTCGCGGCCGATGGCGAAGTATTTGAGCGACCGCTGGGTTTGCGCGCCCCAGTAATGGAAATCCTCGACTTCAACTTTTCCCATCGTGTCCGTTTCGATCCGGGCCATGGGAAGAAGATAGACGAAAGACTGTAAGACGGAAGACGGAAGAGAAAGAAGCGATGGCGGCCTCTTTTCTTCCGGTCTTCAAGTCTTCGGCCTTCCGTCTTTACCCCACCTTCTCGGCCAAGAACCGCAGCATCAGCGCCATGCCCATCCGGGCGAGCGCCGGATTGTAACGCGGGCCTTCGTCGCGCAGGAACGCGTGCGCGGCGTTGAATTCGTGCCACTCGAAATCGCGCTCGTGGTCTTCCAGCAACTGATGGATTTTCCGTCGTCCCTCGACCGGCACGTGCGGATCCTGTCGGCCCCAAACAAAGAAGAACGAACCCTCCGCGGTTTTCAGTCGCTCGATCGTATCGTCGCATTTCCCGAGCCCGAGGGTGCTGCTGTGAATGTCCGTCGGATAGAACGCGACAGCCGCGAGCACGTCCGGATGGAAACCCGCGCGCACCGCCAGGTGACCGCCGAGGCAGACGCCGTAGCTGGCAATCTTTCCGGTGCAGGCTTCGTGCGATTGCAGGAACTTCACCACCACGTCGGTGTCCTCGTCGTAGGACTCGATTTCCTTGGTGAACTTCAATTCGTTGCCACGATCCGAACCCGCCTGGTCGTAGGCGAGCACCGAGCCGAGTTCTTCGAACTCATGGTAAACCTCCGGCACCGCGACCAAATACCCCTCGCCGGCCAACGCGGCTGCCATACGACGGATCGGCCCGGTGACTTGAAAAATTTCCGAGTAGAAAATCACCCCGGGATGGCGGCCACCGCCTTGCGGGATGAAGAGATGCACGCGCATCGGTCCGCGGCTCGTGGTGAGATCGACGAAGGAATCGGCGAGAACGGTCATGACGCGCGGAGTCTCCGCTCATTTCTTCTTCGTGGGCAAATCCTTCCGCTTCGTTCCCGCCATTTCCTTCAATTCCGTTTTGCTCATCGACTCGACCATTTGTTTGGACGCGCCTTTCAGCTTGGATTTGGACGTCTTGCCTTCCTTCGCCGACAACGCGGCACCGGCGGCCATTTGTTGCTTCTTGGAAGTCGCTTTCATGATCTGGAACGTTCGACTCCATCCAAAGGATGCGCAACCCGGTGATTTTTTACGTCCTTTTCCCGCGATTTTCCCGCTAACCCTCCGCTCGCATGGATCTGGCAATCATCGGTGGCGGCCCCGCGGGACTGCGGGCGGCGGAAATCGCGGCGCAGGCGGGCGCGCGCGTCACCGTGTTCGATGCCAAACCCTCGGTCGGGCG
>Ga0307407_10000877_pt1 | contig 10121 bp, 7 predicted proteins | sample 322Ometagenome_FD_203886 | JGI IMG/M metagenome (GOLD analysis project Ga0307407, IMG submission 203886) | Maize rhizosphere microbial communities from greenhouse at UC Davis, California, United States - 322HYB-O-1 | ecosystem: Host-associated > Plants > Roots > Rhizosphere > Soil | place: USA...
CATCGAGGCCGCGTTGCCAGTTGGCGTCGCCGAAACGGAACGCGTTGAGTAAGGCGGCCGGACCGCAGGCTTTGCTCGAAACCAGCCGTTGGTTGAAAGCGGTGCCGCGGGCTTGCGGCGGTGCCGGTTCCGCCGCGTGGGCGAATGGTGCCAACGCGCAGATCAACAAACTAGCGAGCCGTGGCAGGCGTATAGACATCGGTCCGCCGATTGTTTGACGGGTTGACGTCGATTTGGCCACCGGAAAGCTGGATGCTCGATTGAAAGGTCGTCGATTCCTGACCGGACGGGCCGGGCACGGTGAAGGTCTGCGTTTTCCCCGCGGCGAGCGAACCGACTGTCACCGGCGTGGTGCCGGAAGCAGTCGTGATCTGAACATTGGCGTTATAGATCCCGGCGGTGCCTTGGTTTTGTACCGTCACTTCCAGAGCTCCCTTTTCATCGACCCAATGGGAGGCGACGGCGGCATCCACGATGCCGGGGGTATTTCGTTCCAGCACGCGGCCGAGATTGAGCGCTCCTCCGCCATAGACGACATCGCTGCCCGCTTGGCCTGATTCGTCCAAATAAGACGTCACCACGGAGGTGGCGTCGACGGCGGAAAGGGGATTGGTGACTGAATTGGACATCGTCGCGGCGATTACCCCCGCTGTTACCGGAGCACTGGCGGAAGTACCGCTGAAAGAAAGCGTTTCGCCGTTGATGCCCGTGCTGTAGAGCCCGTAGCCGGGGGCGCTCACATCAACGTTCGCGCCGGTATTTGCGAAAAGCATATGATCGCCATTGGCTCCGATGCTGGTGCTGGCGACTACGCTGGAATAACCTGCGGGCAATGCGAGCTGGTTGATTCCTTCGTTGCCTGGCGAAGCGACCACCACCACGCCCCGGGCTTGGGCGTATTCCACCGCTTCTCGTAGAATCGCGCTGTCGCCATAGCTTCCCATCGAGATGTTGATGAGCTGTGCGCCGTTTGCCACCGCTTCGAGAATCCCTTGTGACAGTAACCAACTGTTGGACGCGCCCAAGTCGTCCGCGACGCGGATGGAAAGAATGTTGCTCTCGGGTGCGACTTGGAGAATCAGCGAAGCAACCGCCGTCCCATGACCGTTGAGCGTGGACGGATCGGAAGGAAGACCCACCAGATTGATTTGCTGAATCGAACCCAACCCCGCGAGGACGGAAACTCCTGTGTCGAGCACGGCCACGGTCACGCCGGAACCCCAGGTCGAGCGATCATAGCCCGACACGCCAAGCCAGGAAATCAGAGAGTCGCCGAAAGGTTTTGCCCCCGCCTGAACTCCCCCTTGTGGCAGATCGGGGACGAGCACGGGAAAGAGCAGTCCTTTTTTCTCACTGCCATCGAGCAAGCTCGCGAGATCCTCGGCGCTGAGGAAACCGATGCGGAGCGCGTTCAGCGCATCCATTCGACCGAGTACGGCGATCGCTTTGCCCTTCGCCTTCGCGAGGAATCGTTCAAGCGCGGCTTGGTCGGCGAAAACAATGAAGCGCTGCCCGGCGATCGCTCCTGCGGCGATCGCTTCGTCATCCGCACGAAGCCCCACCGCGGGCCGCTCGCCAGTGTTGAAGGTCGGCGCGGGATAATTGTCTATCTTCCCGGGCTTTGCTTCGACCGCCGGTTTCGCCTGTTGCTCAGGCTCAACCAAAGCGGTGCGAATGAGAAAATAGCCGCCCGACGCGCAAGCGACGAAGAACAGCGAAAGAGTCAGCCAACGGGAAGCGCGCATGGACGTTGCCGTAAGAAACCCCTTACGGCTGAATCCGTCGCGGGAAAAAATTCACTTTGGCGAAATGCATCGCGCCGGGCGATTGGCACGCTTCTCGTTAGCCAACCAAAGCCTTCTTAATTTTGTAAAGTCGCAGGCGCGCCACTCCGTGCGGGATCGGAAAGATCGAGACGGGGCACCATCGTGAATTTCCGTTGCAACGCGCAGACGAGATAGAACTGCCAGACTCTGAAACGCAGACGCCAACCGAGGTTCGTGTTGCCGGCGACGAGATTGTTCACCGCGCGTTCCATCGCTTTGGGCGGCTCCGGACACATGAACACTTCGAAGGCGTGGCGATCGTAGAACATTTTGATCATGTTCAAGAAGACGTCGCACATCTTGCCGACTTTCTTCGTGTAACGCGCCCGGGCTTTTTCGCCGAGCGGCGTGCCGGCCTTGTCGGCGGCGATCACTTGCGTGGCCGCGAGATAGCCGGACTTCACGGCCATCATCACGCCGGAGGAAAAGATCGGATCGATGAACCCCGCGGCATCGCCAACCAGAAGCCAGCGCGGTCCGGCGTTCTGAAGATGGCGATAGGTATAATCGCCCGCAAAGGAGTAATCGCTCACGCGTTCCGCACCTGCCATGCGTCTCTGAAGTTCCGTGGTGGTGGCCACGACGTTTTCGAAGCATTCGCCCGGTTTCATGCCGGTGGCTTTGAAATGATCCAGCGTCTGAACCAGGCCGATCGAAGTTTTTTCGGCATCCAGCGGGATCATCCAGAACCAGCCGAAGTCAAGTCTTACGACGGTGATATGGCCATCGTCGGGCACTTCATTGCGCTTCACGCCTTTGAAGTGGGCGAAGGTCGCAAACTTCTTCGGCAGGCCGAGATCGGTTTTCGGCAGTTGCATTTGCTTGCCGAGAAACGCATCGCGCCCGCTCGCATCGAGGATCCAGCGGGCGGAAAGTTCATGCGTCACACCATCGCGTTCGCAGGTGACGGTCACGCCATCGTCGCGCAACTGAGCGGAGAGGACTTTCGTTTCCTGCCAGACTTCGCAGCCGAGCGATTGCGCGTGTTCGAGAAGAACGTTATCGAATTTCGAGCGTTCGACCTGGAAGGTTTGCGCGTAATGCGCCGGGAGGTAGCGGCCGAAAAGAATGCGGATGCCGGCCTTCGAGTTTCCGCTGACGAATTCGGCGCCGAGTTTCGGCATGAAGCCGCCGCCGGTGAGTTTATCCCAGACGCCGATCTTGCGGAGTTCGTCGTTGCCGTAGGGGATCAGCGATTCGCCCACGTGGAAACGCGGGAAACGCTCGCGTTCGAGGATGAGGACTTTTTTGCCTTCTTTCGCCAAGGCGCTGCCCGCCGTGCTGCCCCCTGGGCCTCCGCCAATGATGATTGCGTCGTACATACAAATGAGGCTGACAGACTCCGAAACACCCCGCCGGGACGACAAGGCAATTCTTGGCGAATGACAGCCTCATTTAACTACTCATTATCTATTCAGGTGGGGCGAAACTGAATGGGCAAGGGGTGGCTTGTACGAAGTTCAGGTTATTGTTCCCCTGATCGAGAGCGTTCTTGAGCGCTTCTTGATAGGCGCGGAACGGGCTGTCCGCGAGGACGAGCCCATGCAGGCCCAACTCGGTGTTCGCCGCGGTCATCAGATCGTTGATCGAGATGAAGCCGAGGGCGTTCAAGCCCGCCGGTGTGAACGGCAACAATTGCGGTGCGTAAACCATCGCACTTCCGTTCACGAGGCCATTGAAGACGTTCAACTCCATCGCCGCAAGTTGGGCCGACAGCATGTAGGCCATGTTGGTGGCGGTGGCGCTGAGTATCCAGGTGCGGAAGGCGGCGTAGTTCGCCGGGTCGAAATGGGAGCCGTTGGCCGCGCGGAGGTTCAGGCCGACGATCATCGCGAGGTCCGTGCCATTCACGAAGATCGCTTGGCCGTTCTTATTGCTCCAGAATCCGAGCGTTTTCCCGCCACCAGCTCCAATGCACACGTTGCCAAAACTCACGGTGACATGGTCCCCGGGTGCGAGAACGAGATCAGTGACGCTCGTTCCGGTGGTATGGATCCAGTGGTCTTCGAGTGGTTCCGCTTCCGTCACATCGTAGGTTCCAGGTTCCACAATGATGCACGAAGGAGTGAAGCGCACCAAATTCGCATCGCCGCTGATGAACACCATCCAGCCGGTGATGGGGATGTCGGTGCCCTCGTCAAAGGTGCCGTTGACGTTCACGTCGTAGAATTTTTCGACGCAGAGTTCGGCATCTTCGGGCGGAGGAATGGGCTCGTCGCTGAGCTTGACCTTGAAGTTGTCGGTCTTTGATTGGCTGGGATCGAAATTCGGATCCTTGCTGACCCAAACTTTGTATTCGCTGCCCGGATTGGTGGTGGTGTCATAGCCGGGATCGAGGAAGCCGCTCGAGAACGTTTTCAGGATCGCCGAGAGCTGATAAAGGCTCGCGAATTCGCCACCGGCCACTTCAACCACGGGAACCACGCTTTTGCCCAGCATGGCGCCGTCGGGCTCGGTCACTTTCACGTAATAATCGGGCACGCCGGGAGTGGCGCTGTCGGGCAGGCCTGCCGCACCGGGATGGGCCGGGCCGCCGTTCAAATAGACGTCATTTTTATCGTAGTAGATGTTGCGATCCACCGCACCGAGCGTGTCGGTGGTAAAAATGGCGCCGGAGATCTGAGCGTTGGCCGTCGCGGGTGCGAAGCAAGCCAAGCCCACGAAAAGGAGGGCGAGCAGCCAGAGGCCGTGCCCGGCTATCCGGCAATGCCGGAGGAAGCCCGCTCGTAACGGGTTCATGGGGGTTCGGGGGTGGGGGTTCCGGAACCTCGTCTTCCGCCGGACATCGGCGGGAAACGGGATTACGGCATGTTCACGCTCGAATCGGGGCGTGCAAAACGCCACTGAAGTTAGAGGAAAAATTTGGGGATTTTCAAACCGCGCCAAACCCCTAGCTTCCGCGTCCCGCATGGCCGCCAAGATCCGCTTCACCTCCGCCTCCGCCACCCGTCTCGTTCTCGCCAAAGTCGGTCATCCGCAGCGCGACGAACCGCTCCAGACCTCGAAGGAGGTCTTCATGATCGACGAAGCGGATCAGGAAACCCTGACCGCGATTTTCCTGAAACCGTTCAAGAACCTGTCCGGCCATCGGTTTCATCATCACTCGTCGCTGGAGCAGCACGAGATGAACGCCTTGGCGACGGCGATCTTCGCCTCCGAGGACGGTTTGCTCGAGCGCGGCTGCGACATCGCCAAGCGGCTGTATTCGAAGTCGAACCACCCCAATATCAAATCGGGCGATCTGTGCATTTCCCTGATCCGCGATATCGAGGTGAATGGCGAGCTCACGCAGGGCATTTGCATTCTAAAATCGGAGAGCGTGGTGCCCTTCCTCAGCATTTCCACCAAGGATGGCGATCTCCAGCTTCACACCGAGCAGGGGATCAATCCGGAGAAAATCGACAAGGGCTGCCTGGTGCTCAACCACCACGCCACCAAAGGCTACCACGTGCTCACCTTCGATCGCTCCGGTTCCGACTCGCGGTTCTGGGTGCGCGATTTCCTCGGCGTGATGCCCGTCACCGATCCGGCGTTTCTGACGAACAAATACGCGGATATGGCGGTCGCGTTCGTGAAGAAGGAGGATAAGGCCAAGAAGGAAGCGAAGAAGGAATCGCCCGCCGCCGTGGCTGCCGACGACACGCCGCCGTGGGAAGTCCACAACGCGGCGCGCGACGCGATTTCCTTCTTCGAGGAAAAGGAGCAATTCAGTCTCCAGGAATTCGAGGAAGAGGTGCTACGGACACCGGAAGCGGTGGCCAAGTTCCGCGAACACCGCGCCCAGGTCGAATCCGAGCAAGGTCATCGCTTCGAGGATTCGTTTGAAATCTCCAAGAAGGACGTCAACAAGGCGAAGAAGAAGATTGCTTCTGTCATGAAACTCGACACCGGCGTGGAAATTCACCTCAAGCCGACTTTGGCCGAGAAGCCGGAATCGGTGCTCGAGCGTGGCTTCGACGAGGCCAAGGGCATGAAGTTCATCAAGGTTTATTTCAACGAGGATCTGACCGTGTGAGGCGGCCCGCATGATGCGACGGAGGAAAGCGCGGATGGCAAGAGTTTGGCGACAAAGGGGTAAATCGGAACATTACGGAAGTTGACTGAAGATATTTCATGGGTTTCTTGGGGCGCAATCCATGCGCTCACCCAGCGAGAATCCGCCTTCGTCCTCTCTTCTTCCCTCGATTCCGGGCGAAACGTCCGGTCGGCATGCGTCGCTGGACACCTTGCGGGGCGCGTTGTTGGTCCTGATGGCGGTGAATCACATTCCTTCGGTGCTCTGGCCGCTGACCCAGCAGCCGCTGGGGTTCGCCACGGCGGCGGAAGGATTCGTGTTCCTCGCCGGGCTGGTGGTGGGGCTTGTCTATGGGCGACGTTGGGAAACGCTCGGCCCGCGAACGACAAGGCGGGCGCTGCTAGGCCGCGCAGGGGTGATTTATCAGGCGCATCTCGCCTGTGTGTTGGGAATTTTCGCCTGGATGCTTCTCTACTCCGGTTGGCATGCGACCGGGCAGCCGCCGGTCGCTTCGCCGTGGATCTGGTTCCAGCGCCCGTGGGCGTCATGGCTGTCGACTCTGCTGCTAGTGAACCAACCGGGGCTGCTCGACGTGCTGCCGACCTATTGCGGATTGCTCTTTCTCACGCCGTTGGCGTTGGATGAGTTGTCCAAAAATAGATGGGCGAGAGTGATCGGGCTGTCGTTCCTGTGGTGGGCGCTGACGAACCGTTTCGATCCGCCGCGTCCGACGATTATCGGCGTGGTCAATACCGGCGCTTTCAACTTCGGGGCGTGGCAGTTGCTCTACATCGCGGGGGTGGTGGCCGGGCATGCTTGGTTCCGCGGCACGCTGCCCCGCTGGCGGCCTCGACGGATCACGGTCGCGCTGCTGGTGCTGGCGGTCGCGTTCCTCAGCGCGTGCAGCCACGGCTGGATCACGCTCGGGTTGTCCCCGGAGACCTGGTTCGCCCTGAGCAACAAAAACAACCTCGCGCCGGTCCGGTTGGTGAACGTGGCCCTGCTCATTCTGCTCGGCCATTTGTGGCTTAGAGGACGTCGTGACGATCTCGGCCTGCCTCTGCTGGCGATGCTGGGCCGGCATTCGCTCGCGGTGTTCGCCGTCCATTGCGTTCTGGCGATGGTGATGCTCGGTTTGCCCACTTGGTTCGAATGGCATCCGCGGGGTCCGGTGATCGGGCCGGTACTGATGCTTCTGGTGCTGTTCCTCACCGCGGAATGCGCCGAACGCTGGAACCGGGTGAAGCGTTCGAAGCGGGTGGCCGTGGGGTTCGGCTCGAAACGGCGGACTGTTCAGGTCGACGGCAGGTAGGTGGAGATAAGGCTTCGATACGCCTCCACTTGCTGCGCTTGCCAAGTTGGGTTGCGTCCGAGTTCCGTCGCCAAGATGGCCGCGATGGCGGGCGCGTGTTCGAGGCTAGCCCGGGCGTCGAGAAACAATTCGCGGGTGCGCCGGGCGAGAACATCTTCCACCGTGCGCGCCATTTCTCCGCGAATGGCACGGAGCACCGCGTCAGGCTCCGAGTCGGGCTTGGCGAGCGCCAGGTTTTCGGTGCGTGAAGGATAAAACGAAAGTCCCGCGATTTTGAGCGCGGCGTCGACGGCGTCTTCGCCCATGCGGCGATACGTCGTCCATTTGCCGCCGGTGATCGTGACCAAGCCGTTCGAAGAAATCCGGATGACGTGATCGCGCGAAAGGGCGGAGGTTTTACGACCGGTGCTGCGTTTCACCAACGGGCGAAGACCCGCGAACATGCTTTGCACGTCGGCGCGTTCGGGCGATCGAAGCAGGTAACGTTTCGCATGATGGAGGAGGAACTCGACTTCGCTTTCCAGTGGAGTCGGTTCGAGCACCGGACGATCGACCGGCGTGTCGGTGGTGCCGAGCAACACGCGCCCGTGCCAAGGGATGGCGAACAACACGCGACCGTCGTCGGTTTTCGGAATCATCAACGCGTGTTCGCCGGGCAAAAATTCGCACGGCAGCACGAGGTGCGCGCCTTGACTGGGAGCAAGCATGGGTTCGCACGAAGGTTCGTCGAGGCGACGGATCTCATCGGCGAACACACCCGTGGCATTGATGATCGCCTTTGCCCGGATTTCATGTTCGCGGCCGGATTCGAGATCGAGCGCGCGCAAGCCTCCTTTCCCCAAAGCGATGACTTTCAGATAGTTGATCGGCGCACCACCGAGGAGCGCCAATGTTCTCGCTAGGGAAATCGCGAGTCCAGCGTCGTCGAATTGGGCGTCGTGATAAAGCACCCCGCCGCGCAATCCTTCGACGCGGATCCCGGGCAAACGGGCAAGCGTTTCCTCGTGTGAAAGGATGCGTGAAGGAGCGATGCCGAGTTCGCCCGCGAGCAGGTCGTAAACCTTCAAGCCCCCGCCGTAGAACAAGCGTTCGCCCGTCCCATAAGCGGGAATGACGAATGGCAGCGGATGCACCAGATGGGGGGCGTTCCGCAAAAGCAGGCCGCGTTCGTGCAAGGCATCCCGAACGAGCGAAAGATTGCCTTGTTTCAAATACCGCACGCCGCCGTGGATGAGTTTGGTGCTACGACTGGAAGTCGCTTGGGCGAAGTCGCCTTGTTCGACGAGAACCACTTTCAAGCCCCGCGAGGCGGCGTCGACCGCCGCCCCCAGTCCGGTCGCGCCGCCGCCGATGACGGCCACATCCCAAGGTTCCGGCAGTCGCGCGATCGAATCTTCGCGTTTCATGATTCGCTGCGGGTTCGACACAGGGCCTCTCGCCAACCCGCGAGCAAGGCTTCGCGCTGGCTGGCTTCCATCGATGGCTCGAACCGGCGTTCGGCTTTCCATGCTCCCGCAGGCAAACCCGCGAGCTGAGCCGCTCCGAGTGCGGTGGTTTCGATGATGTGCGGGCGAACCACGGGCACGCCGAGAATGTCGGCCTGGAATTGCAGGAGGAAATCGCAACGGGCGGCACCACCATCGGCGCGGAGCTCCGTAAGCACGATGCCGGAATCCTTTTCCATCGCCCATAGTACATCGGCCGTTTGATAGGCGATGGCTTCGAGCGTCGCCCGGGCGAGATGGCCGGTGGTGGTGCCGCGCGTCAGGCCGCTGATCAGGCCGCGGGCGTGCGGATCCCAATGAGGCGCGCCGAGCCCGGCGAAGGCAGGGACAAAATAAACGCCGCCATTGTCGGGCACGCTGCAGGCGAGGGGTTCGATTTCTTCCGGGGTATGGATGATTTTCAACCCATCGCGCAACCAGCCGATGGCTGCCCCGGCGATGAACACGCTGCCTTCCAGCGCGTAGGCGGGCGAACCGTCGGGGCCGATCGCCGCGGTGGTCAGTAGTTGGTTTTGCGAGCGCACGGGGTTTTCGCCCGTGTGCATCAGGAGGAAGCAGCCGGTGCCGTAGGTGTTTTTCGCCATGCCGGGCGAAAGGCATTGCTGGCCGAAGAGTGCGGCTTGTTGATCGCCCGCGACGCCTCGGATGGGAATCGTTTTGCCGAAGAGCGTGGTTTCGCCGAAGTCGCCCGATGACGGCAGAATCTCCGGCAGAAGGGATCGCGGAATGTCGAAGAGTTCCAACAGCTCGTCATCCCAAGCGCGTCGGTGGAGATCGAACAACAAGGTGCGGCTGGCGTTGGTCGGGTCGGTGACGTGTCGCGCGCCTTCGGTCAGCTTCCAGATCAGCCAGGTGTCGATGGTGCCGAAGGCGAGTTCGCCGCGCTCCGCTTTCGCCCGTGCCCTTGGGACTTGATCGAGCAGCCAGCGCAGTTTGGTCGCGGAGAAATACGCGTCGGGAATCAGCCCGGTTTTTCCAGCGATCCAATCCGCGCGCCCATTCGACTTGAGAATATCGCATTCGGCGGCGGTGCGACGATCCTGCCAGACGATCGCGGGATGGATCGGTTCGCCCGTGGATCGATCCCAGACGACGGTGGTTTCGCGCTGGTTCGTGATGCCGATGGCTTCGACTTGTTCGTTGCCGATCACGTGGCGGGCGGTTTCGTACTGCGTGCGCCAGATTTCCATTGGATCGTGCTCGACCCATCCCGGCTGAGGATAGAACTGGCGGAATTCCTTTTGCGAAAGTGCACGGATTTCGCCCGCGTCGTCGAACAAGATGGCGCGTGAGCTGGTTGTTCCTTGGTCGAGGGCGAGGATCATGGCGGAGAGGTGGCTCGTTCGGGAAAGTCGGTGAAAACTCCGTCGACACCGAGATCGCGCAGCCGGGCGATCGCGCCGGAGTCATTCACCGTATAAACGAAGACTTTCAGCCCGGCTCCATGCGCCTGCTCCAACAAA
>Ga0307407_10000879_pt1 | contig 10119 bp, 9 predicted proteins | sample 322Ometagenome_FD_203886 | JGI IMG/M metagenome (GOLD analysis project Ga0307407, IMG submission 203886) | Maize rhizosphere microbial communities from greenhouse at UC Davis, California, United States - 322HYB-O-1 | ecosystem: Host-associated > Plants > Roots > Rhizosphere > Soil | place: USA...
CGCCAGAGTTCGAAAGTTACCCACCCCCGCAGCGAAAGTGGCGGGGAACCAACCTTCCGAGCACCCTACCTATGCACCCGGGGAAGGCCTGAAACCTTCCCCGCGCCCGCCTCTCGGGAACGAAGGGCTAACGGATCAGGGATCGGGGATCAGGGATCAGTCGGGCGTCGGTTGCTGGACGCTGTCGATCACGATGAACGGCACGGGGGTTAGCCGAAACGGCAACGTACCGTAGTCTACGAGTAGAACGATGACGATGACGCTCGATCTGCAGCCGCAGCTCGAGGGCGAGCTGCTGCAACTCCGCCCGCTCCGGCCGGACGACTGGGAGCCGCTGTTTGCCGTGGCCTCGGATCCATTGATCTGGTCCGGCCATCCGGATCGTGAACGCTATACGGAGCCGGTGTTCCGCGAGTTCTTCCGCACGGCCATCGAATCAGGCGGCGCGCTGGCCGTGCTGGATCGCGCGACCGGGCGGATGATCGGGTCGTCACGGTACGTCTGGCATGGCCCGCCGAAGAACGAACTGGAGATCGGCTGGACGTTCCTGGGACGCGCGTACTGGGGCGGTACGTTCAACCGCGAGCTGAAGCAGTTGATGCTGCAGCACGCCTTCCAGTTTGTCGACCGCGTGATTTTCATCGTCGGGGCGACGAACATCCGGTCGCAGAAGGCGATTTTGAAGATCGGCGGCGTGCTCACGGATCGTCGCGAGGTTCAGCAGCTCCATGGCCAGCCGTCGGAGTCCGTCGTGTTCGAGATCACAAACCCGCCCCGGCTCGACCGGCCGACAGGCCCCTGATGAAGTCTGAATGGCCGTGACTCGACGACTCCCGATGGCCGCGTGCGTGCTCATCGCGGTGGCCGGTGGAACCGCGGCAGCGCAATCGGATCTCGATGCGTTGATGGGGAGCGTGCTGCTCAAGCGCGACGACAACTGGAAAAAGCTGCAGCAGTACGTGCTCGAAGAGCGCGAGTCGATGGAGGTGACGGCGCTCGACGGGCGGCGAATCTACGGCTTCAAGCGCGAATATCAGTGGTTCCCCCGCGACGGCTTCTTCATCAAGAGCCCGCTGACCGCGGACGGCGTGAAGATCGGCGAGGAGCAGCGGCGGCGGCAGGAAGCAATCTGGCTGGCGCGCGAGCAGTTCCGCGAAAAGCGGCGCGCTGAAGCACGCGCCGGGAAAGAACCAGACGAGCCGGCGCGGGCAGAGGTGTCGATTGGTCCCGGCGGCATCAACGCCGACGTCGAAGCAGCGCTGCGCGACACGCTGGAGCCTGGCTTCGTGTCGGCAGCCTATTTCCTGGATTTCAAGTTCGAACAGGGGCAGTACGCGCTCGCGGGACGCGAAAAATACCTCGGCCGCGACGTGCTGAAGGTCGAGTACTACCCGACGCGGATGTTCACCGGCGGCCGCGGGAGACCCAACCGTCAGCTGCGCGAGCGCAACAAGGAGATCGGGCGGCAGATGAACAAGGTATCGCTGGTCACGTTGTGGATCGACCAGGCCGATCGGCAGATCGTGAAGTACGACTTCAGCAACGTGGACGCGAGCTTCTTCCCTGCCGCGTGGCTGATGCGCCTCGAGGAACTGAATGCGTCGATGGAGATGAGCCAGCCGTTCGAAGGCGTCTGGCTCCCGAAGGTCGTGCGGATCGGATTCGAGATGGCGTTCGCCGGCGGCGACGTCCAGGGCCGCTACTCGAGCGAGTACTACGACTACCGGCTGGCAACGGTTGAACAGCGCGTTCGCTAGTTGGATAGTTCGACCCCTCAGCGATCGAGCCGAAGGTCACCGACCGTCAGGTGCGCGCGCAGCTCGTATTTTCCCTTTCCGGTCCACTCGAACGATCGGAACAATCCTTCCTTGTGGACGTTGAACGCGTCCGCGTGCAAATCGCCGACCCGGACCGAGGCCGTCGCATAACGATACTGGTCGCGCGAGCCGACGTCGATCGTCACGTCTCCGGCGTGGGCCGAGATGTCCTTGCTGCCCTCGATCCCCCCGATCTCCAGGTCCCCGGCCGTCAGTCTGACAACGATGTTCGTGCGGCGCGGCAGCTCGATACGAACCTTGGCACCGTCGTTCCAGGGCGTATCGGTGCGCACGGTGGCCCGCGAGGCCTTCACGTCGATCCGCAGCGACACTTCCGTGTTCTTCTCGCTGTCGTCCCAGGTGACCCGGATGCGATCGTCGCGCGACCCGACAATCTCATACTCCCCGGCGTCCAGTTCGAGGCGCACGGTGCCACCGGACACGAACTGACGCTCCGTCACTTCCGCCGCCTCGGCCGTGAATCCAGCCACCGCCATCGCCAAGGCCGCCGCCACCGGGATTACAGTCGTGCGCATATCTCGAGCCTCCTGCAACACGATTACGATCACCGGACCGCGAAAGATGCGGGAGAATTCCAAGGAAATTCCAAAGGTTCACCCGCTGCACCCGGTTGGACGCCAGATGCGTAATACACCCCAGCCAGCGCCTGTCTCTCGGAGTTGTATGCGGATCCTCCTCCCCGCCGTGTGCCTTGCAGCGGCGATCGTCGCCCATCCCTCCGCACAGTCGGACCTCGACGCCCTGATGTCCGACGTGCTCACCCGCCGGGACGACAACTGGAAGAAGCTGCAGCAGTACACGCTGACGGAGCGGGAAACCCTGCAGATCACGGCCCTTGCGGTGTTCCGGCTCTTCGGCTTCGAGCGCGAATACCTGTGGTTCCCGCGCGAAGGATTCTTCGTCCGCAGTCCGCTGAAGGCGGACGGCGTGGCCATCGCCGAGGATCGGCGGCGGCGCGAGGAAGAGGAGTGGCTCCGCAACGCGCAGCGGTCCGAAACGCGGCGGAAGGAGCGCCAGTCGAGCCGAGCCAAGGCTGGTGCCCGGGCTGAAGGCGACGTGCCGGCTCCGCTCGCGGTCCAGACCGATGCGCTGCTGACCGGATCCGTCGAAGACGTGATCAGCCAGACGTTCGAGCCGGGATTCATCCGCTCGGCGAACTTCATGGAGTTCAAGTTCGACCAGGGACAGTACGCCCTGGCCGGGCGCGAGCGGATGCTCGATCGCGACGTGCTGAAGATCGAGTACTACCCGAAACAGCTGTTCAACGATGCGGCCGGCCGGCCGTGCAGGCAGAAGGACGCCAAGGACAAGTGCGACAAGGGCGACGAGCTCGAAGCCGACATCGAGCGGAAGATGAACAAGGTGTCGCTGGCCACCCTGTGGGTCGATCCGAAAGAGCGTCAGATCCTGCGCTACGAGTTCCGCTTCCAGGACATGGACTTTCTGCCGGGCCGATCGATCGTGCGCGTCGAGAGCTCGCGAGCGACGATGCAGATGACCGAGCCGTTCACCAACGTCTGGCTGCCCGACGCGGTCACCATGCGGTTTCGCGTCGGATCGGCGGCCGGCCCGCTCGAGGCACGGTACGACGTGAAGTACCGCGACTATCGGATTCCTGAAGTGTCCGGGAGGGTGCGATGAACGCGTCTTCTCTCTTCGTGTTCTTCGTGATCGTTGTGGTTCAAATATCAGCGCAGACGGCTGAGACAATTGCTGAGGTGCGCGTCCACGGCAACCACACCACGCCGGACGCGGACATCCTCCAGATCAGCGGTCTCGCCGCAGGCGTCGAGCCGAGCGAGGCGCGGCTGAAGGACGCCGAACAGAAGCTGCGCGCGTCGCGGCGCTTCGAAGGCGTCGAGCTGCGGAAGCGGTACCTGTCGATCACCGACCCGTCCCAGGTCCTGGTGATGATCGTCGTGGACGAGCATCCCGCCGTCAGCGCAACGGACCTGACGCCGGGCCCGATGAAGAAACTCCGCGCCATGCAGATGTGGCTGCCGATTCTCAAGCACGAGGACGGCTACGGCTTCACCTACGGCGCGCGGCTGGCGTTCAAGGACTCGATCGGCGATCGCAGCCGGGTGTCCGTGCCGATGTCGTGGGGCGGCGAACGGCGCATCGGCCTCGACGCCGAACGATCGTTCGACGGTCCGATCTCGGTGGTCCGCGGCGGAGTATCGCTCTACCGGCGCGTCAATCCACACTTCGAGCTGCCGGATCGCCGCACCGAAGCGCGCGTGGAGGCGGACAAGCTGTTCACGCCGTGGCTGCGGGCCGGCGTCGGCGCACGCGTGGCCAACGTCGAATTCGGACCGGACTACGACGCGCGGCACAGCGCAGCCGGCTTCCACACGGTGCTCGATACGCGTATCGACCCCTCGTTTCCGCGCAACGCCATTCACACTCACATCGGGTGGGAGCGGCTGTTCTTCGGCGATTCGGCGGGACGCTGGAACACCGACGCACGCGGGTACATCGGCCTGGGAAATCTGGTCGTGGCGCTGAAAGCGCAGCTGATCAAGGCCGATGGCAGCCTGCCGTTCGCGGAGCAGAGCCTCCTCGGCGGCAGCGGCACCGTGCGCGGCTACCGCACCGGCCACCGCGCCGGCGACAACCTGCTCGCGTCGTCTGCCGAGCTGCGCATCCCGCTCAACTCACCGCTGACGTTCGGGCGCTTCGGGCTCAAGGCGTTTGTCGATGCGGGCACGGCGTGGAACACCGGCGCGCGCTGGGACGACGAGCCATTCGACCGCGGCATCGGCGGCGGCGTCTACATGGGCGGCGGGCCGTTCATCATCGATCTGGACATCGCGAAGCCGCGCACGGGGAGCGTGAGGGCGCATTTCGGCATGGGGGTGACGTTCTAGGTACCGAGGGAACGGAGGGAACGGAGGTTACGGAGGGAACGGATTCACACGGAGGAACGGAGAAACGGAGACGAACGGAGGTTGGTTTTTCTTCGTACTCTCCCGGCCAGAAAGTACGCAGGCGGTGCGCACTAGGGTGGGGCTCGAGTCACAAACCTTGGATTTCTGACTCGGCGCCGAGTTTGCTGACAGGGGGCCATGCTGGTTGACGCACCCTTCAACTCGGTCACACACGACGTCATCGGTGCCGCGATCGAGGTGCATCGGGTCCTCGGACCCGGGCTCCTCGAGTCGGCATACATCCCTTGCCTGCAGTACGAGCTCAACGCGCGGAAGATTCGCTTCATCACACAACGTCAACTACCGATTGTCTATAAAGCCATCGTCCTCGACGCCAGCTATCGGTTGGACTTCGTCGTCGAAGACCTGGTCGTGGTCGAGGTGAAATCCGTCGCGGCCTTCGTCCCTGTCCACGAAGCGCAGCTGCTGACGTATTTGAGTCTCAGCGCGCTACCGGCTGGGCTACTGATCAACTTCAACGTTCCGAAGCTGGTGGACGGCGTCAGACGAGTGATTAATCCGAGGGTAGCGAATCGTGATTGATGTGAGGCGTTCGATTGGTCGGCGGCCAATCGACACGCCCGGTACATCGTCAGCAGACTCCGTTCGTCTCCGTTTCTCCGTTCCTCCGTGTGAATCCGTTCCCTCCGCAACCTCCGTCGCGGCCCGCATCCGTATTTCTTCGTTGACGTGAAGAACGCGTCCGGCCAGGCCGAGAGCTGGTCGTTCCAGGCCTACTCGCCGGTTACGCTGCGCCGGAACGGCACCGACCGGCAGGTCTTCCTCGACAATGTCGGCAAGGAAGTACGCGTCCGCGGCTGCCTGGCCAGGAACGGCAAGCCGAACGCAGCCGCCGCCGGGACGCTGCGATTCGCCGACGGCGTGTTGCGCCAGGTCGGCCCGATACAGGACTAGCCGTGCCGGCCAGCGTCCCCGTCCGCCGACTCGTGCCTGCGCTTTTCGTCGCCGTGGAACAACCTCGAACTGGAGGAGCTGCAGAAGCTGAGGGAGCAGGAACTGAAGCAGGCGAAGTGAGGCCGGGAGACACAGGATCTCCATCACAGCGCGGCTTTGTTTGCGGCTTGCCGCGGTGTGATCTCGTGCCTGCGTGGTTTAAAGAGACTCCGTTCGTCTCCGTTTCTCCGTTGCTCCGTGTGAATCCGTTTCCTCCGTCCCCTCCGTTCCCTCCATCGGCAGCACGACCGTCAGCACCGCTCCCCCGTCCGGACGGTTGCCGGCGGACATATTGCCCCCGTGCAGCTCGACGAGGTGACGCGCAATCGACAGCCCCAGACCGAGGCCGTCGTGGGCGCGGCGCGGCGACCCATCGGCCTGACGGAACGGCTCGAACACGTGCGGCAGAAATGACGGGTCGATGCCCGGGCCGTCGTCTTCGACCGTGATGCGGATAGTGCCGTCGTCGACGACAGACGCGACGCGCACGAACCCGCCCTCCCGTCCGAAGCGTACGCCGTTCGACAGCAGATTCCAGAACACCTGCTCGAGCCGCTTGGCGTCGCCGACGAGCGCCGCCTGATCGCATTCGACGCGCGACTCGAGCGCGATATTCCGCGCCCGTGCCGGCTCGCGGACCATCTCCATCGCCGAGCTGATGATCGCCGCCAGATCCACCGGCGCCTTCTCCACCGTCAGCGCGCCCTTGGTGATGCGCGACACGTCGACGATGTCCGACACCAGCCGGGACTGAATGAGCAGATTGCGATAGATCGTATCCACGGCCTGGCGCGTCGCCGGCGCGTCGCGGGGCAGCTCGCGCAGCATGTGCGCCCAGCCGAGCGCGGCGTTGAGCGGCGTCCGCAGTTCGTGCGAGAGCACGGCGAGGAACTGGTCCTTCGCGCGGCTGGTCTCCTCCGCCTCCTGCCGCCGTGCCTGCTCGTGAATCAGCTGCGCGCGCGCCTCCTCCGCTTCCTTCCGTTCCGTGATGTCGACGCCGGTGCCGACCATCCGGACCGGATGCGACACGGCGTCGCAAATCACGCGCCCGCTGGCGTGAATCACACGGATCCCTCCGTCAGGCCGGACGATCCGGTGATCGAAGGTGAACGGCCGGGTATCGACCATCGCGCGGCTCACGATGTCGTGCGCCATCCGGCGATCGTCAGGATGGACACACTCGAGGAACGTCTCGTAGCCGATGACCGTGCCGGACGCCATCCCGTAGATGCGATACATCTCGTCGGACCACCAGACCCGATTCGCGCCGACGTCCCACTCCCAGCTGCCCAGGTGGGCCACTTCCTGCGCCTCGATCAGCCGCTCGTTCGCTTTCCGCAGTTCATCGGTCCGGCTGGCGACCTTGCGTTCGAGGCGTTCGTTGAGCATCCGTAAGTCACGTTCGACGCTGCGCCGGCGCGACACCTCCGCCGCCACCGACAGCATCATCGTCGTCGTGATTCCCACGAATGCCTGCAACAGCAGCAGTGACTCGTTCGGCGATTCACGCGTGAAGGGACCCGAGCCGCGCAGGGTGCCGTCCACGGCAATCACGACGATGAACGCCGAACCGAGCGCCGTGATCCAGGCACCGAAGCGGAATGCGGACCACAGGAGTACGGGAATCAGGATGAACGGATAGTCGGGTCGTCCGGGCGGCCATGGACTGAACACCGCGTACGAAGACAGTCCGAGCGCGGCGACAAGCGCCGCCATCTCGCCCAAGCGGATACCGACGTCGGAGATCAGCGGCCGCCGGTCCCACAGCACGATGAGCGGAGCGACGACGATGGCGCCAACGGTGTCGCCCAGCCACCACGTCACCCAGATGTTGCCTGCCTCGGTGCCCGGCCCCAGACCCATCCCGACAACCGTGAGGGTGCCAATCGACGCGGCGATAAACGACGCGTTGGCGGCGATGGCGGCGAACCGCAGCACGTGACGCGTCGAGTTGAAGGCGCCGCGGCCGCGCGCGTATCGCAGCGTCAGCCACGCAGCGGCGACCGCTTCGAGCGTGTTGCCCGCCGCGATAGGGATTGCGGCGGCGACGCTGCCGGAGTTCGTGAGGTTGACGACAAACGCGCCCACCGCGATCGCAGGCCAGGCGCGCAGTCCCAGGATCAGCAGCGCGCCGATGGCGAGGCCGGTGGGCGGCCACACCGGGCTGGCGTTCGCGTTGGCGAAGGCGAGGAGCAGGCTGAGCCGCCCCGCCGCGATGTAGACGGCGGTCAGCACAACGAACGTCGCAGCGCGGGACGAGCGCGATTCAGCCACCGGGGCTGATCTTAGCGCGCGGACTCAGCGAGCGAGTTCGGCCGCGATGTCGGCCGCCTTTTCCGCCAGGGTGAGCGCGTAGACGAAATTGCGCTCCTTGATCGCCTTCTGCGCATCGTCGGAGTAGCGCTTCGATTGATCGTACTGAGCCTTCCCTTCATTGCTCAGCCTCTGGTAGTCGACCCGGGCGAGGTCATTCGAGGCCTTTCCGATCAGCTCGCGCACCTTCCGCTCGTCGGCCGCAGACGTCGACGTCGGCGCCGGCGCGACGCGCACGGTCGGCGTCTCCGGCGGCGGTGCGGCGGCGGGCGGTGCTGGCGGCGTTTCGGTGCGCGGACGCGGCGGCGGGTTCGTGACCACTGGACGCGGAGCCGGCGACGCCGGCTCCGGCGCCGGAGGAGGCTCGGGTTCGGGCGCTTCAGCCACCTGCTCGACGGCGATCTGGTGCGCGGGCGCCGTGGGAACGGCGAGCGGCGGACCTTCGGGGATGACTTCCGCACGCGTCTTGCTGCCGCAACCGGTAAGGGAAAACAGCAATGCAGCATGCAGGATGCAGAATGCAGCTGTCGCTGCCTGACGCCGCACCCGTTGAAGCCTGCATTCTGAATTCTGCATTCTGAATTCCGCGCTTTCCATTGCCCTACGACTCCGCCCTCGGCAGCAGCACCTTGAACGTCGTCCCGCGGCCGGGCGTGGATTGCACTTCGATCTCACCGTCGTGCATCTGGATGATCCGGTAGACCATCGACAGCCCGATCCCGGTCCCATGATCCTTCGTTGTGAAGTACAGGTCAAAGATCCGGCCGAGGTCCTCGGGCGGGATGCCGACCCCGGTATCTTCGACGCGAAGTTCGACCCGTTTATTCGGCGCGGCCGCGCTGGCCAGCCGGAGCGTGCCCCCGTTCGGCATCGCCTGGCAGGCGTTCATCGCCAGGTTCAGCAGCGCCTGGCGCAGCATCGCCGAGTCGCCGTTGACGGCCAGCTGAGCGTCCGGCGTTTCAATGCTGACGCGGACGTTGTTCTTGCGCGCCTCGGGCTGGACGATCGGCAGCATCTCCTCGAAGAGCACCGACGCGCGCACCGCCTGCAGCCGCAGGTCTTCGGGACGGGTGAATTTCAGAAAGCCCTGGACGACTTCGTCGAGGCGCCGGATCTCCGTTTCGATGACGCCGACGTGCTGGAGCAGGTTCTCGTCGCCCTTCGCCGTGTCGCCCAGCAGCCCGCCGGCGCCGGCCGGCACCAGCGCGCTCTTGCGGATCTTCGTCCGCAGCAGCTCGAGGTGGATCATCATCGCGTTGAGCGGATTCTTCACCTCGTGCGCAATGCCAGCCGTCAGCCGGCCCAGCGCGACGAGCTTGCGTGAGTAGGCAATCGTCGACTGCATCCGCGAGACGTAGGCGAGGTTGCGGACGACGAGCAGGATGCCGACCAGCTCGCCGTTGGCGCCGGGAATGGCGTGGGCGATGGCGAGCTGGTCCTCGTCGATCTGCACCGGACCGCGCGAACGCCGACTCGCCAGCGTCTCTTCGACGAGCGTGCGATACGAGTGACCTGGCGCCAGCAGTGCGCTGACCGGCTTGCCAACCGCCGTCGCGGCGAAGGTCGACTGCATCGCCGGATTGGTGAACAGCAGCTCACCGGCGGGGTTGAACAGGGCCACCGCGTCCTCGAGGTGCTCGACCAGCGATTCGAGGTTCGCTTTCTGGTCGGCCAGCTGTGTGCGGTCCGCGGACAGCTGCCGGCTGACGGTATTGAAGAACGTGCCCAGCTCGCTGAATTCGTCGCCCGGCGGCAGGTCGAGCGTAACGCCGAACTCGCCGCGCCCCAGACGCGTGAGGCCGCTGCGCAGCACGTGTATCGGCCGCAGCATGAGCTGCGAGAGCAGCCCGGCGACGAACACGGCGATCAGCAGGGCGACGCCGGCGGTGATCAGAGCGGGGCCGAGCGAATCGTACAGCGCGCGGCGCATCAGCAGGGTCGAGACGCTGACGCGAATCGAACCGAAGTTTTCGGTACCGACGACGAGGAGCTGCCGCACTTCGAGCGTGAGGCCGTCGCCGGAGTAGATGATCGCCAGCCGCTTGATCCAGTCGGCACCTTCCAGCGCCTGCAGGTCGGGGCGC
>Ga0307407_10000882_pt1 | contig 10103 bp, 9 predicted proteins | sample 322Ometagenome_FD_203886 | JGI IMG/M metagenome (GOLD analysis project Ga0307407, IMG submission 203886) | Maize rhizosphere microbial communities from greenhouse at UC Davis, California, United States - 322HYB-O-1 | ecosystem: Host-associated > Plants > Roots > Rhizosphere > Soil | place: USA...
CGAGAACGAGGCGGTTGCCGCCATTGTCCGTCTCGAGCGCCGCGAGGATCGGCGGAAGCTCGCCTTCGAACGCGACGTCGACGACCGCGCCGATGACCTGCGCGATGCGACCGACGAGATTGCCGGTCTGCTGCTCGGCTGCGGGGCCGCTGCCGGTCGCGGATGTTGCGGCCTTCTTGGCCCGGCTGCGGGGCTTTGCTTCGGGGGCGGCGGTTGCCATGTCTGTCTTCCTTGGCTTCGGGTTCGGTTAGAGCGCTTCTGCGCCGGAAATGATTTCGACCAACTCGGTGGTGATCGCGGCCTGGCGCTGGCGGTTGTACTGGATCGACAGGCGGTTGATCATGTCGCCGGCATTGCGGGTCGCATTGTCCATCGCGGTCATCTGCGAGCCGTAGAAGCCGGCCTGGTTCTCGAGCAGAGCTCGGTAGACCTGCACGGCGATGTTGCGGGGCAGGAGCGCCTCGAGGATGTCTTCCTCATCGGGCTCATATTCGATCGCTGCCGGAGCGCCGCCGGCGGGCTTCGCATTGGCTTCGTCGTCGTTCGCCGGGACTGCAACCGGAATGATCTGGTTGATCACCGGCTCCTGCACCAGGGTCGACACAAAGTTCGCATAGGCAAGGTGCACCACGTCGACGCCATCGGTGGAGAACCGCTCGATGATGTCGTTCGCGATCTTCAGAGCGACGTCATAGCTCGGGTTCTTCATCTCGAGTGTGCTGTATTCGGCGACGATCGCCTTCGGAAACAGCCGCTGAAGCACCGGACGGCCCTTGCGGCCGACGATGTAAAAGAGGACCTGCTTGCCCTCGGCGGCCAGCGCATCGGCCTTCCGCCGAACCGCGCGGACGACGTTGGTATTGAACGCGCCGGCCAAGCCGCGATCGCTGGTGACGACCACGATCAGGTGCGTGTCCTCCTTGCCCGTGCCGACGAGCAGCTTCGGGCTCTGCGGTGTTCGTGCCACGCGCGACGCAAGCGATGAGACCACATCCGACATGCGCGAAGCGTAGGGACGTCCGGCCTGAGCCTGCTGGGTCGCGCGGCGCAGCTTCGCCGCGGCGACCATGTTCAGCGCCTTGGTGATCTTCTGCGTCGACTTCACCGAGCCGATGCGGATCTTGAGGGCCTTGAGGCTCGCCATCTTAGCCGAACGTCTTCCCGAACTCGGTCAGCGCGTCCTTGAGCTTCTTCGCCGTGTCGTCGTCGAGCTGCTTCGAGTCACGGATCGTCTTCAGAACGTCGGCCTTTTCGCTGCGGAGAAAGCTCAGCATCGCGGCCTCGTAGCGAACCACGTCCTTCACATCGACGCTGTCGAGGAAGCCCTGCGTGCCGGCGTAGATCGACGCGACCTGCTCCTCGACCGGCATGGGCGTATACTGGGGCTGCTTCAGCAGCTCCGTCAGGCGGGCGCCGCGAGCGAGGAGGCGCTGCGTCGAGGCGTCGAGGTCCGATCCGAACTGCGCGAACGCCGCCATCTCGCGATACTGCGCGAGCTCCAGCTTGATCGAACCGGCGACCTTCTTCATCGCCTTGGTCTGCGCGGCCGAGCCGACTCGGCTGACCGACAAACCGACGTTAATCGCCGGACGGATGCCCTGATAGAACAGGTCCGTCTCGAGGAAGATCTGGCCGTCGGTGATCGAGATGACGTTGGTCGGAATGTACGCCGACACGTCGCCCGCTTGCGTCTCGATGACGGGAAGCGCGGTCAGCGAGCCGGCGCCATTGTCGTCATTCATCTTCGCGGCGCGCTCGAGGAGCCGGCTGTGAAGATAGAAAACGTCGCCAGGATACGCTTCGCGGCCCGGGGGGCGACGGAGCAGGAGCGACATCTGGCGGTAGGCGACGGCCTGCTTCGACAAATCGTCGTAAACGATGACGGCGTGCATGCCGTTGTCGCGGAAATATTCGCCCATCGCGACGCCGGTGTAGGGCGCGAGATATTGCAGCGGGGCAGGCTCCGAGGCGGTCGCGGCGACGACGATGGAATATTCCATCGCGCCATTCTCTTCGAGCGCGCGGACGATCTGCGCGACGGTGGAGCGCTTCTGGCCGATGGCGACGTAGATGCAGTAGAGCTTCTCGCTCTCCTTGCCCGACTTGTTGATTTCCTTCTGATTGATGAAGGTATCGAGCGCGACGGCGGTCTTGCCGGTCTGGCGGTCGCCGATGATCAACTCACGCTGGCCGCGGCCGATCGGGACGAGCGCGTCGAGCGCCTTGAGGCCGGTCTGGACCGGCTCGTGCACCGACTTCCTCGGGATGATGCCCGGAGCCTTCACCTCGACACGGCGGCGCTCGGTCGTTTCGATCGGGCCCTTGCCGTCGATCGGGTTGCCGAGCGCGTCGACAACGCGGCCGAGCAGGGCCTTGCCGATCGGCACGTCGACGATCGAGCCGGTGCGGCGGGCGGTCGAGCCTTCCTTGATCGTCGCGTCCGAGCCGAAGATGACGACGCCGACGTTGTCGGCCTCGAGGTTCAGCGCCATGCCTTTGATGCCGCCGTCGAACTCGACCATCTCGCCGGCCTGGACGTTGTCGAGGCCGTGGATTCGGGCGATGCCGTCGCCGACCGACAGCACGGTTCCGACTTCGGAGACCTCGGCGTCAGCCTCGAAATTCGCGATCTGGTCGCGGATGACGCGGGAAATTTCAGCGGCGCGGATGTCCATTTTCAGCCTTTCATCGCCTCGGCGAGTCTATTGAGTTTGGTGCGGATGGAAGCGTCGATCATCTGGCTGCCCATCTTGATCACGATCCCACCCAGGATTTCAGGGTCGATGCGCGTCTCGACCGCGACGTCCCGGCCGGCGCGGGCGCGAAGCTGCTGCTTCAGCGCGGCGAGCTGGTCGTCCTTGAGCGGATGCGCCGTCACGACTTCGGCGGTGGTCTCGCCGCGATGCTCGGCTGCGAGGCGGCGGAAGGCGCGCACGACCGGCTGAAGCTGGTTCTTGCGGCCGTTCTTCGCGAGAACGCCGAGAAAGTTCGTGGTGATCGGATCGAGCGAAAGCTGCCCGGCCACCGCGGCGAACGCCTTGCCGGCCTCTTCGCGGTCGATCAGCGGGCTCGACACGAGCTCCGAAAAATCCCGGGAATCGACGAGAGCCTGCGAAAGCAGGTCAAGGCTGCGGCCGACCGCGTCGATCTGCCGTTCGTCGCGTGCCAGGCCGAACAGGGCGGATGCGTAGCGTCCCGCTAAGCTGGCCTGAATGCCGCCGGATGTCTCCACCGCGCTTAAAGCTCCAGAACTGGAATTTGCCCCATGAAAAAACGGGGCGCTGCCACGGGTTACCCCGCACCGCCCCCATGGGTTGCGCGGCCCCTAGCAGGGGGTGTTTCGCGATGCAAGGAGGCTAAGCGGAGGTGTCGCGGACTCTCGTCAGCCGCCGCACGGATCGAGGTCGGCGACCACCGGGAAATGGTCCGATGCGACGCGCCCGCCGTCGCTGTGCCAGGCGAGGACTCCGTAGCGTTCGACGGCCAGTCGCGGTTCGACGAGGACGTAGTCGATCCGCGGAGCTTCGGTCGGAATCGGCACCCAATTGTTGAAGGTGCCCTCGGGCCCGACCGGCGGCCTCTTCGTGACGGCTCGAGCATCGCGGAGCTTCAAGACATCCGATGTCAGCTCCTGGACCGGAGGCGAGCCGGGTTCCGAATTCATGTCTCCGGTGACAATGACGCTTTCGCCGGGTCTGCGGTTCTTGGCGAGCCACCGAACGATCTCCCGAGCGCCTTGGAGACGCGCCACCTTGCCTTCGTTGTCGAGGTGGGTGTTGAGGGCGAGGAAGCGCTTGCCGTCGCTTTTTCGGAAGAGATGAGCCCAGGTCGCGATCCGGCGGTAGGCCGCGTCCCAGCCTTTGGACGGAACAGCGGGCGTCTGCGATAGCCAGAAGGTGCCGCTCGACTGGACCGTGAAGATCGCGCGATCGATCGCCAGGTTGGAGAATTCGCCGGCGGATCGCCCGTCGTCGCGCGCTACGCCAATGAAGGCATAGCCGGGCAATGCGCGCTCCAGGTCGGCTTTCTGTCCGGCCACGACTTCCTGCAGCCCGAGGATGGCTGGACGCATCAGCGCGATCTGGCCGATGAACTCATCCCGCCGGTTCGCCCAGCGGTTGACGCCGTCGGACTCGATGTCGAGCCGGATATTATAAGTCATCACCCGAAGCGGCGCGCAAACCTGTTTCGCCGGCGCGGCGCCGATCGAGAGGGCCGCGACGGCGGCAAGGGCAATCGTTCTCACCATGGCGAGCCTTTTCAACCAGCATTCTTTTGGCCGCAAGCCGCGGGAAGCAGCGAATCGCCGCTGCAGCTACGACCGCTCCAACAAGGAGAAACCGACATGACCAGCTATCGCGTGAAGGGCCTCGACCCCGCGCCATTCAAACCGCTGTTCGGTCTTTCGGATGAAGAGCTTGCCGAGCGCGGGATCGTCCGGATGAGCGTCGACAGCCCCACTTTCCCCTGCCGCATCAGCCTGACCGACCGGGCGATCGGCGAGAAAGTGCTTCTGCTCAACCACGTCAGCCATGACGTCGCGAACCCATATCGCGCCAGCCATGCCATCTTCGTGACGGAGGGTGAGGATCGGGCGGCGGAATATGTCGACGAGGTCCCGCCGGTTTTCGAGAAAAGGGTCCTCTCGCTGCGTGGCTTCGATGCGGATGGGATGATGGCGGAAGCCATGCTGACCCAGCCGGGCGAGGCCGATGCGGGCATCCGCAAGCTCTTCGCCAACCCCGAAATCCAGACCATCCACGCACACAACGCCACGCGTGGTTGCTTCGCCGCCAAAATCGAAAGGGCCTGAGCCATGGAAGCGCTTGCACGCGAGAGAGACACGCATACATCGGACGAAGTGACCAACGTCACGCGCCTCGATGTCGACACCGCTTGGGCGGCCTTCATGCGCCGCGACCGCTCGTGGGACGGGCGCGTGATCGGCGCCGTGAAGACGACGGGCATCTACTGCAAGCCGAGCTGCCCGGCGAAGCGTCCGAAACGCGAGAATGTCGAATTCTTCGCGACCGGTGATGAAGCTCGCGCTGCCGGCTACCGGCCGTGCATGCGCTGCAAGCCGGACGAGGTCGGCCGCGATAGGGAGGCCGTCGCCAAGGCGGTCAAGCTGATCGAGCATGCCGAAGAGGCTCCGAGCCTTGGCGAAATCGCCGCCGCGGTCGGCTACGCCCCGCACCATTTCCAGCGCATGTTCACCCGCGATCTCGGCGTTTCGCCTGCGGGGTACTGGCGCGGGCTCCGGGCCAAGCGTGCCGCGGACGCCCTCGTGGAGACGGAGCAGGTCACCGAGGCCATTTACGAAGCCGGTTATTCCGGGCCCAGCCGCTTCTACGCGGACGCAAAGGAGCGCCTTGGAATGACTCCCTCGGCCTGGCGCGACGGCGGTCGCGGCGAGACTATCCGTTACGTCGTCACCGACAGCCCGCTCGGGCCGCTGCTCGTCGCCGCGACTCCGAAGGGTATCTGCCGGCTTACCTTCGACGAAGACGAGAGCGCACTGGCCTACCGCTTCCCCAACGCGACGATCATCCCGGATGACGGGACCATCTCCGACTGGGTCGAGGGAGCGCTCGAAGCCATAAAGCACCCTCAGTCCGCACCGGAGCTCCCCATCGACGTTCGTGGCACGGCGTTCCAGGAGGCGGTGTGGCGGGAGCTTCGCCGGATTCCGCTCGGCGAGACGCGCAGCTATGCCGACATTGCCCGGGCGGTCGGACAGCCGGACGCCGTCCGCGCGGTCGGAACGGCGAACGGCTCGAATCCCATCGCGGTGCTCGTTCCATGCCATCGCGTGATCCGCTCGGACGGAACGCTCGGCGGCTATGCGGGCGGGCTGGATCGCAAGCGCAAGCTGCTCGCCGCGGAACGGGCGAACTCGCAGCTGCTTTAGAGGAAGCTGTAAGGGTCGACGTCCACGTTGACCCGGACCTTGGCGCTCCATTCAACGCCGGCGAGCCAGTCGCGGATGACGTCCTGCACGTCGAGGCTTCGGGCAGCGTGCACGAGCAGCCGCTGGCGGTGGCGGCCGCGCAGCATCGCGAGGGGAGCGGGGGCGGGGCCGAACACGGCCATGCCTTCGACCCTGGGCGCGGCGTGGCCGATGCGGCGGGCGACGGAGTCCGCCTGCGCCGAATCTTCGGCGGAGACGATGATGGCTGCCAGCCGTCCGAACGGCGGCATGGCTGCGTCTCGGCGCGCTTCGGTCTCGGCCGAATAGAAGCCTGGCCCGTCTCCCGACACGAGAGCGGCGATGACCGGGGCTTCGGGGTCGTGCGTCTGGACCAGCACGCGTCCCGGCTTGTCGCCCCGACCGGCTCGGCCGGCGACCTGCTGGATCTGCTGGAAGCTTCGCTCGGCCGCTCGCAAGTCGCCCCCGGAAAGCCCCAGGTCGGCGTCCACGACGCCAACCAGCGTCAGGTTCGGGAAGTGGTAGCCCTTGGTCACCAGCTGCGTGCCGATGACGATGTCGATTGCGCCGGCCTCCATCTGTGCGACGAAGTCGGCGGCGCGTGCCGGGGACCAGATGGTGTCTGAAGTGACGATGGCCGTCCGCGCCTCCGGAAAAAGCGCCGCAATCTCGTCGGCGATACGCTCGACTCCGGGCCCGCAGGCGACGAGGCTGTCCTCCTCCCCGCATTCGGGACATTTTTTGGGCGGCGGCATCACATGGCCGCAATGGTGGCAGGCGAGCCGCTGCATCAGCCGGTGCTCGACCATCCAGGCGGTGCAATTGGGGCACTGGAAGCGATGCCCGCAATGCCGGCAGAGCGTCAGTGGAGCAAAGCCCCGGCGGTTGAGGAACAGCAGCGACTGCTCGCCTCGTTCGAGATTCGCCTCCATTTCCGAAACCAGGCTCGGCGCCAGCCATCGCCCCCTCGGCGGCGGGTCCAGCGTCAGGTTGAGCGCACGGATTTCGGGCAGGCTCGCTCCGGCGAAGCGGTGGGTCAGCGTGACCTCACGGTAACGGCCGATCTCGACCATGTGCCGCGATTCGATCGGCGGCGTAGCGGAGGATAGGACCACGGGAATGTCCTCGAACTTGCCCCGCATCACTGCCACGTCGCGGGCGTGGTACTGGACCCCCTCCTCCTGCTTGAAGCTGGGCTCGTGCGCCTCGTCGACGACGATCAAGCCGAGATTGCGGTATGGCAGGAACAGGGCCGACCGGGCGCCGACGGTGACCCTGGCCTCGCCGCTCGCGATCCCGCGCCAGGCGCGACGGCGCTGGGAAGAGCGCAGCTCGCTGTGCCACGCGACAGGAGCGCAGCCGAACCGCGCCTCGAAGCGCTTGAGGAAAGGCTCGGTCAGCGCGATCTCCGGCAGCAGCACCAGCGCCTGGTTCCCCTGCCGCAAGCACTCCGCGATCGCTTCGAAATAGACTTCGGTCTTGCCCGAGCCGGTCACTCCGTCGAGCAGAACGGGATCGAAGCCCTTGCCGATCGCGGAGGACAGGCTCGCAGCCGCCTCGACCTGCTCCTCGTTGAGATCGGGCGGAGCGAAGTCGGGGTCGGGGCAGGGCAGCTGCCGGTCGGCTTCGACCGCCACGGCCTTGAGCGCGCCGGCGTTCACGAGGCCGCGCATTACGGCATCGCTGACCCCCGCATGATCCGCCAGCTCGCGGACGGTCCCTTGACGGCCCTCCAGCACAGCCAGCGCCTTCTCGCGCTGCGGGGTCATGCGATCTGGTACGAGGCCGGTCGGCCGATATTCGGTGAGCTGGCGCGGGCCTTCGAGAGCGCTCGATGAAGGCAGGATCATCCGCAGCACGGATGCGAGCGGTGCGAGATAATAGTCGGCCGTCCACTCCGCGAGCCGCCGCAACGGTGCCGCAATCGGGATCACGTCGAGCGTCCCGACGAGGGGCCGCAACCGGCAGTCCCCGACCTCCTCGGTCGGCAGCCGCTCCGGCTCCCAGACCACGCCGATCAGCTGCCGCGGCCCAAGCGGCGCGATCACGACCGATCCAGGCTCGACATGCATGCCCTCGGGCACGCGATAGTCGAGTGGCCCGAGCGCTGCATTCAGGGTAACGACACGGGCGCGGTTCATCGGCTAAAAGTACTGGGGGCTGAGGGACGGGGACCTCTAACAAGAGGACTAGTCCGATGATTGCAAGACGGTGGCATGGCCGAGTGCCCACGGAGAAGGCGCCCGAATATCTTCGGCTGATGAAGGAAGTCGGCCTTCCCGACTATCGTTCGACAGGAGGCAACCGTGGCGCCTGGTGCCTCCACCGCCGGGAAGGCGACCTGGTCCACATCGAGATGTTCACCTTCTGGGAGGACGAGGCCGCGATCCGGCGCTTTGCCGGCGCGGACCTGCTGAAGGCCAAATATTATGACTTCGACGCTGACTTTCTTCTCGAGCTTGAGCCCGAGGTGACTCACTTCGAGGTGCTGGACTAAGGCTTACTTCCCGCGCTTCTTGCGGTGCTTGTCAAAGTCGAGGACCGCCGAATCCTCGTCCGGCTGAAGCAGGCCCAGCCGACGAGCCACTTCCTGATACGCTTCCTCGACGCCGCCGAGATCCTGCCGGAAACGGTCCTTGTCGAGCTTTTCGTTCGACTTCACGTCCCACAGGCGGCAGCCGTCGGGGCTGATCTCGTCCGCCAAAATGACGCGCGCGTAATCGCCGTCCCAGACGCGGCCGAACTCCAGCTTGAAATCGACCAGGCGGATTCCGATCGCGGCGAACATGCCGCTCATGAAGTCGTTCACCCGGATCGCCATGTCGGCGATATCGTTCATCTCTTCCTGGCTGGCCCAGCCGAAGCAGGCGATATGCTCTTCGGAGATCATCGGATCGCCGAGCGCGTCGTCCTTGTAGTAATATTCGATGATCGTCCGCGGCAGCTGGGTGCCTTCCTCGATCCCGAGGCGCTTAGTCAGCGATCCGGCCGCGACGTTCCGAACCACGACCTCGATCGGGATGATCTCGACCTGGCGGATCAGCTGCTCGCGCATGTTGATGCGGCGAATGAAATGGGTCGGCACGCCGATCGCGGCCAGTGCCTGGAAGATGTGCTCGGAAATGCGGTTGTTGAGTACGCCTTTGCCGCTGATGGTGCCGCGCTTCTGCGCATTGAAAGCGGTCGCATCGTCCTTGAAATATTGGATGAGTGTGCCGGGCTCCGGACCCTCGTAGAGGATCTTCGCCTTGCCTTCGTAGATCTGGCGGCGCCGGGCCATTGCTGTCGCTTCACTCCAGTACGGAAACGGGAGCCGGGCCTATAGGCGACCCGCTGCGCAGCCGCAATGAACCGAAGCTAGGGCCGTGCCGCAGGGGTCTTTCCGCCGGGAGCGGCGGCGGTCCGCACCGGCTTGCCCAGCTTGTCGCTGATGACCTTCACGACGAGCGTCTGGTCCGAAGACAGATATTGCCTTGCGAGGCGCTGAAGCTCTGCCGGAGTGATGGAGGCATAGGCGGACCTGCGCTTGCGGTGCCGCTCGAGCCGTTCCGGATCGGTCTGCGCCTCGTCCACAAGCCCGAGCCAATAGGCATTCTCCCGCTCCTGCCGGTCCATGCGCTCCATGACCGGATTGCGCGCGCGGGCGAGGAGATCATCGCCCACCGGAGCGGACCTCAATTGCGAGACCAGCGAAGCGACCGCCTTCTCCACCTCGTCGATCTTGTCCGGAGCAAGCGTCGTCGCCGCCATCATGTAGCCGAAACCGTCGAAGACGTCGGACGCGAAGGACGAGGCCGCGGGGGAATAGGAGGCCCCGAGCTTCTCGCGGAGCGTGTCGGTGAGCTCGAGCTTCAGCACTTCGGCCAGCAGCCTGAGGCCGGTCACCCGTTCGAGATCGTCATCGTCGTCGGTGGGCCAAGCGATGGCGATCAAGGCCTGGTCCGCGTCGCCGCTATGGGTGAGGGTGACGGGTGCACGCGCCTTGCGGAAGCTCACCTTCCGGGCGTCCGAATAGGCCGGCGCCTGGAGCTCCCGCGCCGGCAGCGCTCCGAAGGTCTTGGCGACGGCTTCGATGATAGCGGCCTCGTCGACGTCGCCGACGACGGCGATCTCGATCGGCGCGGAGGCAAGTAGCGGCGCGAGGAGCGCTTTCGCCTCGTCGGGCTTGCGCTGC
>Ga0307407_10000883_pt1 | contig 10101 bp, 9 predicted proteins | sample 322Ometagenome_FD_203886 | JGI IMG/M metagenome (GOLD analysis project Ga0307407, IMG submission 203886) | Maize rhizosphere microbial communities from greenhouse at UC Davis, California, United States - 322HYB-O-1 | ecosystem: Host-associated > Plants > Roots > Rhizosphere > Soil | place: USA...
TCTGATACCAGTCGTCCCAGCGGTGCCGTTTTCGCCAATTCAGGTAAAAGTAAAGCGGCTGGGTGTAAAGCAGTATTTTCGCGAGGCTCATATTGTCGAAGCGTCGCGACGAGGTAATCACTTTCAGGTCCGTTATATAGTGAAGCCGGCGTCCATTCCGTCGGGCGTGGCGGGCGAGACGCCAGTAGAATTGAATGTCTTCGCCGACGAAGATGGTTTCGTCGTAACCCTTGATCTCCTCAAAAACAGATCGCCGGCAAAACTGGGCGGCACCCTGTTTCATGTTGAAAAAGTGGTCCCAGAATTTCCACCCGACAACGTAGTATTTCAGCCATTTGCGGCGGAACGGTTCATATTGGACGGTGACTGCCCCGCCGAAGCACTTCCGGTCTTCCATCGCCTCGGCAATGCTGCGGAAAAGCACTTGCGGAACGTGTGTGTCCGCGTCGATGAAGATGAGCACGTCACCGATCGCATTGGCGGCACCGGTGTTGCGGACCTTTGCTATGTTGTGCTCGGTCTCGGTAATGACGCGGGCGTCATGGGTTAATGCGATCTCGACGGTGGCGTCGGTGCTTTCGTTGTCGACGACTATCAGTTCCGAGGGACAGTTGGCCGACGCGAGCGCCGATCGAATGTGACCGAGAGTGTCCGAAAGGTAACGTTCCTCGTTGAAAGCCGGAACAATGACTGAGAGCATCGTCATTCGGTTACCACCCGAAGTTTGATCACCTTAACTTACCGCGCCCGGCCGGCGCCGGCCAACTTTGCTCCGATCCACGCCATCGGGATATACGCAAAGAGGATGTCAACCGCCTCGAACCACACCGGAGCGGGGATCATCCACGCTGCCGACAGCCCTCCCACGAGGAAGAAGCAACCGACGATGAGCGAGACCATCAGCTTTCGGTTGACGGAAATCAACGCCGCGACGAGAGCACCAACAAGCGTACCCAGTGCGTGAGCCAGAAAAGGAAAGATAAAGTGCTTAGTTTCAAACAGATGGATCGAAGCATTGAGCCCTTCGATTGTAGTTGTATCGGCACCGGCGGGAGTTGGAATAACCACCGGGCTGAGCATTACCAGCCCCATATTTACGACACTGCCTATCACCAGGCCGGCGATAACCGCAAGAATGTTTCTTACCATATTTTTCGGGTCCTTTTATTAGAACGGCCAGGCGGCCGATCTTGCTTTTTGAGAGGTTGACGCGACATTTATACTCTCGATGTGGGAAAAAAGCAACGGATTTTGACTGGCGGCGACGGTGCCGGATAGAGGGTTTTCGTCGGCCAGAGACGCCGGCTTAATATATTTCATGGAACGAGAGCCTAGATGTGGCCTGAACTTCTGTGCACATCGCAACATATTGTGCTTGCCTTGAAAGGCTGTTTGATATTACATTACAGGGTAGATTCTAACGAGTGCCAATAGGTGTTTTCGCACGCTCGTTGACACTCGGATCCGCCCTGCATCTAAGGAGGAAGATGAGTTTGTTGACCGGTCGAGTATTACTGTTGAATTTTTCCTACGAGCCGCTCGGCACCGTCGGTGTGGCTCGTGCTGTCTGCCTTTGGTTCCGCGGCGCGGTTTATGTCGAGGAAAACGACGGCGACAACGTTCTCCACTCGCCCTCGACCACTTTCCCCGTGCCGTCGGTCGTAAGGCTTCGCCATTACATCCACGTGCGCCGCAATCGTCCCGAAACGACGATGAAGCGTGCCCGCGTCTACATTCGCGACCGCTACCGCTGCCAGTATTGCGGCGAGCATCGCCACGCAAAAGACCTGACGCTCGATCACATCCTCCCACGGGCCCAGGGCGGCGAAAGCACTCCGGCCAATCTTGTCACCGCCTGCGTGAAATGCAATCAGCGGAAGGGCAACCGCACGCCGGAACAGGCAAGGATGCCGCTGCTCACTTCGCAAAAGCTGCTGCGCCTGGGACTGGACCATGTCCTGCTTTGCCACTACGCCGAATCTCGTCCGGAATGGAAGAAATATCTGTTCATAGATGACGATGACGTGAGAAAGGCAGCTTAGTCTTCCTATCAGAACCACCTGCGTAAGCGGGTGGTATTCAATCTTTCCATTTACTTTCCAGGTCTCAAGGTTCATGCCGTGGTTAAGACCCGCGAAGCTTGTCGCATCGTCGTGGCCGACCTCTAGCGTTTCTGGCCACCCGCTTACGCAGGTGGTACTGACCTGATCCCGCCTACGCGGGATTTTTTCGTCCGGCTGTTCAGTTGTGGAGAGGAGATTGAAATGAAACTTTTGATCATCTATGGCCCGCCCGCGGCGGGAAAGCTGACGGTCGCGAATGAGGTAGCAGCTCGCACGGGGTTTAAGGTATTTCACAATCACCTGAGCATCGACTGCGTACAGCCGGTGTTCGAGTTCGGCACACCGCCGTTCGGGCGGCTGGTGGAACGCATCCGCATGGAAACGATCGCCGAAGCCGCCCGCGAAGGCGTCGACCTGATACACACTTTCGTTTATGCCCACGGCTTGGACGACGATCATTTCCGCCGAATAATCGCCTCGGCCGAAGACAACGGCGGCGAGGCGTTCCTGGCCCTGCTCCGCTGCCGGATCGAAGAAGGCAGGCGTCGTGTTTCGGCTGAAAGCCGCGTGAGAATGAGAAAGGTCAAGACACCCGAAATGCTTGAATCGCTCCACGAAAAATACGAAATGCACGAGCCGCTGCCCGGCCGCGAGACGCTGATAATCGACAACAGCGACCTAACGCCCTCGCAGGCTGCCGAGCAAATAATCGATCATTTCAGGCTGCAGCAGCCTTCGCAGAGTGACTTGAAAAATAAATAAATATTCGGTTATAATCTTGGTTCGAAATTGAGACAGAATGGTTCGGGCCACATCGGCCGGATCCGTTCTGTCTTTTTTATTTGGAGAAAGATAATGAAGCGCAAATATGAGAAAGAAAGCGAAATATTGGACCTGGTGAAGTCGTTCGAGGACGCAACCATTTCACGCGACGATTGGCGTCACGCGGAGCACCTGGTGGTTGCGTTGTATTACCTCACGCGGCACGATACGGAGACTGCGACAGGCAAAATGCGCGACGGCATTTTCAACCTGCTACGCAGGGCCTTCAAGGTCGATCTGACAAAAGAGATGCCATACCACGAAACGCTCACCGTATTCTGGATGCGGACCATTGCCGAATTCAACGCGACGAAGAACGGTGCTTCCCTTCTGGAAAAAGCGAATGAAGTTGCGGCAACCTATGACAAGGAGTATCCGCTGCGCTTTTACAGCCGCGAGCTTCTCTTTTCCGACGAAGCCCGCGGCCGTTTCGTTGACCCCGATCTGGCGGCCTGCGCAGTGGCTCTCGATCATCAATAGGTGACGTATCCTTCCTCCGGCGGCGCTATCCGAAGGATCACTCGCATATCCAGCGTGCACCGCTGCCGCTGCTTCAAACTTCTTCCGCCTCCCACAACAGATTGGTTCCCGTCCACGGTGTTGACGATATTTCCGGGGCCTTGGCTGGTGATCAAGCCGATATGTCCGTTCTCGTGAATGACGTAAAAGTCACCCGGCAGGTATGGCCCTTCGGTGACGACGTGCTCGGGATGCTCGTTCGCCCACTTTGTCAGTTTGTACCCGCTCCAAAGTTTTTCGGGAATAAATGGAAGAGGCACGCTGTAGACGTTCGCCGCCTCACTAAGGCAATAGAATACAAAGAACCCGCACCACTGATGATTCGCCGAAAGCGGCGAATGCGCCCGCAGCTTGTATTTATCGATCTGCGGACCGCGGTTGTTTGAGCCGACCTCTCTCACGTCCTTTGCTTCCTCGCGAAGCGCGACCACCGCGGCTTCGTACCGCACTCTTTCGTATATTATTTCTCGATCGATCGCCATTTCATATCCTCCAGATATTGCAGCCTACCCCTTATTTTGAGTCGTGGATCAGGCGTTGCAGCCCAGAATGACCGTCCCCATCGAATTAAATTCGGACAGCGGTTTCAGCATGTGACGGCCGCGGTAGGTCAGGTCGGGGAGTTCTTCATCCTGCGGTTCCATAACGGCGACCTGCGGGTCGTGCAGCGATGTACCGACGTTGTAAATTACGTTAACGTGCCGCCCGCCGCTGGACCGCTCCGTGAATGCCGCATAGACAGGCCCTTTCGCCAGGTGCCGTGCCAATTCACCCGCCGTAAAGTGGCGCGCGTCGTAATAGACGAATTTTCTAAGGCCGTTGAGCGCAATAAGCTGCTCCATCGCGTTGTTGCTCATCGCGCCCCACTCATCGGTCAGATAGTTGTACTTGTCTATCAGCTTTCGCTGCGACTTCTTGACGGACTTCGCCGCCTTGAACCACCACTTGAGACACGCGGCCCAGCAGGCCATATTGTCGAGCTGCCCCTCGGCGGGTATCAAAGTGTAATTGTTCGCCATTGCATTCCTCCGTAAAAATTCTAATTTCGCGATCCATTGAGGAATGCGGTCCCGGGACGGGAAAACTATCATTCTTTTTATTTTTTTCGACGCTGCGGGGTGTGTTAGATTTGTTGCAGCCAATTTGCCCGCGTCCCTGTGTGTGTAATGCCGCCAAGTTCAACACAAGAGGTCACAGAACTTCTGCAAAAATGGAGCGAAGGCGACGCGGGCGCGCTTGAGAAGCTGACACCGGTCATCTACGCCGAGCTGCACAAGATCGCCCGGCGGCATATGCGCCGTGAGCGGGACGATCACACGCTGCAGACCACTGCTTTGGTCAACGAGGCCTACGTTCGGCTGATCGATTGGAAGAACGCAAAGTGGGAGAACAGGGCCCATTTCTTCGGCGTATCAGCCCAATTGATGCGGCGCATCCTGGTCGATTTTGCACGCAAACGCCCGAAGGACAAGGATTCACCTGTGTACCTCGTTTCGATCGAAGAAGCGATGGACGTCGCAGAGGGTCGGGACCCAGAGATCGTGGCACTGGACGAGGCACTTACGGAGCTTGCCACCTTCGACGAGCGAAAGGCCCGGATAGTGGAACTGAAGTTTTTCGGCGGACTGAGAACGGACGAGATAGCCGAGATAATCGGCGTCGCCGAGATCACTGTACTTCGCGAATGGCAAAAGGCGAAAGCGTGGCTCTACCTGCAATTGAATAAAAAGGACCAGTAATGGACGCGAAGCGCTGGAAACAGATCGATTCCCTGCTTGACGCGGCGATGGAGATGCCGGAAGCCGAGCGAGCGGGCTTCGTCTCCGCGCATGCGGGCGGGGACATCGTGCTCCGCGACGCGGTGCTGGAACTGCTCGACGCACACAACAAGTCGGAAGCGTTTCTGAAGCAGACGGCAATGCACATGGCCGCCGATGCAGTCTCGAACGCCGACACCGAGATATCGGCGTTCGCCTTCCTTAATAAAAAGATCGCCACTTATCGCGTGGAACGCCTTCTCGGGGCCGGCGGTATGGGCGAGGTGTACCTGGCATTCGACGAAAAGCTCAAACGCAAGGTCGCGCTCAAACTGCTCCCGCCGGAGTTTGTGTCGAACGACGAGCGCGTCAAACGATTCGAGCTCGAAGCACGCGCCATCTCATCGCTGAATCATCCTGGCATCGTGACGATCTACGACGTCGGAAATTTCGAGGGCGTCAACTACATCGCAACCGAGTTCGTCGAGGGGCGAACGCTGCGGGAGCTGATGGGCGGTAATTTTAAGATCCGCAACATCATTTTGAATGCGATCCAGCTTTGCGACGCGCTGTCCGCCGCCCATAAGGAAGGCATAATCCATCGCGACATCAAACCGGAAAACATAATGATCCGCAAGGACGGCTATGCCAAGATCCTCGACTTCGGACTGGCGAAACTTACGGACCCCGGCGATCATGCCATCCGGGATTTTGCGGCCACGACGAAGGGCGTCATCATCGGCACTCCGGCTTATATGTCGCCTGCCCAGATCAGCGATGAAAAGATCGACCACCGCACCGACCTGTGGAGCTGCGGCGTCGTTATGTATGAGTTCCTGACCGGCAAAAATCCGTTCAAGGGGGCGAACCGGCAGGAAACTTTTCAGGCGATCCTTTCAAAGGAAGCTCCGCCGGTGTCGTCGCTCAACCCGGAAGTGCCGAAGGAGATGGACGCGATAATCGGAAGGCTGCTTCAGAAAGACATGGAGGAGGGGTATCAATCGGCCACTGACCTGCGGGCGGACCTGAAGCGGGTGAAGCGTGAGATGGATTCGTCGCCGTCCTGGTCGACCTACCCGAGCGGCGGGTCGAGCGCGTTCGTCCGGGCGATCGCGCATCGGCCGTGGTACGCCTACGCCGCGGCGGCCTCCGTCCTGGTCATTCTGGCGGCCGCAGTCACATATTTTGCCGTCTCCGGCCCCTCGGCCGCCGAACGCGGCAACGACTGGTCGGCGGCGACGAGCGTTCAGATAACGAATCAAAGCGGCACCGAATATTTCCCCAACCTTTCACCCGACGGCAAAGACGTCGTTTACGCTGCGGAGGAAAACGGCTCGTTCGACATTTACGTCCAGCGCGTGGGCGGCAAGCGGCGGAACAATCTGACGACGGACTCAAAGGCTGACGACACGCAGCCGGCTTTCTCTCCGAACGGCGACCTAATCGCTTTTCGGTCGGAACGTGAACCGAAGGGCATTTATGTAATGGAAGGTTCCGGCGACAATGTCCGCCGTATAGCCGACGAGGGTTACCACCCGTCATGGTCGCCTGACGGAAAACAGATAGTCGTCAGCACCTTCGGCCGCGACCAGCCGACCACGCGTGCGAACGGGCGGCCGCAGTCGCTGAATATTATCGATGTTCAAACCGGTGAAACCCGAAAATTGTTGGATGCCGAAGCGACCTTCCCGGCGTGGTCGCCGCACGGTCACCGCGTCGCTTATTGGTTCTACTCGGGCACGTTCGGCCGGCGGGAGATTGCGACGGTTCCTGCCGGCGGCGGCGAGCCGGTTGTCGTCGCAAAGGATTTCGCGGTCTCGAACTGGAATCCGGTGTGGTCGCCCGATGGAAAGTATCTCTATTTCGTCAGCAGCCGAACCGGAAACCTGAACTTTTGGCGCGTCGCCATTGATGAGGTATCCGGACAGGTAACAGGGGAACCCGAGCCTGTCACGTCCCCGTCGACGTACAGCCGGCACCTGACGTTTTCACGTGACGGGAAAAAGATGGTCTACGTCCAGACCAACAACAGGGCAAACATTCAGGGCGTGGAACTGGATGCGACGGAGCTCAAGACCGTCGGCGAACCATTCTGGATCACCCAAGGCGACCGCGAGATCTCGCGGGCCGAGCTGTCGCCCGACGGCAGCCAGTTCGTAATGCGGCTCATCCGGCGAACGCAGGACGACATCGTCACCGTCAGCCGCGACGGCAAGGAATGGCGCGACATCACGAACGACGAACCGTTCGACCGTTACGTCCGCTGGTCGCCGGACGGCAGGAAACTAGCCTTCACTTCGGACCGCGAGGGCGGAAATCAGGTTTGGATCTGCAACGCCGACGGAAGCCAGATGGTCCAGTTCAGCAACGAATCGACCGCCGAATCGTCGACGGGCTTTCCCGTCTGGTCGCCCGACGGGACGAAATTGTCGATCTACAGCCGGAACGAGACGAACGTTTACGACCCGTCAATTTCCGCTTCGGCCCAGACACCTTTCATCCTTCCCGCGACCGAAAACATTGAAAGATTGGTCGCCTGGGACTGGTCACCGGACGGTAAGAAGCTCGCAGGAGTTCTCGCAAAGGGCGGGGCCCGCCACGTCGGCTACTATGATTTCGACACCGGACGTTACGAGATAGTGATTCCGAATTCGGGTGAACTCCCGAGCTGGCTGCCCGACAGCAGACATTTTATCTATTCCGACGAGAGCAGGATATTCATCGTCGACATCGATGCCAAAACCGTAAAGGAACTGTTCTCGAACCCGCTTGTCGAAATACGAAGCCCGTTCGTCAGCCGCGACGGGAACCTGCTTTATTACACCGCCGCGACGTACGAATCCGATATTTGGATGCTGGACCTGACTTCAGAAAAAACCGGGGCCCCAGGCGACTAATCCCTGGGGTCGGTACGATCTATTTGAATTTCACTTTTCGAAATAGCGAATAGCGAATAGCGGATAGCTGATAGTTCTGGTATGAGCCTGAAACGTCGGCTATCCGCTTTTAGTTTTTGGTTATTTCGGCGAAAATCTTTCAGAAGCAGAATAGGCGATTATTATGCTCAGATTTTTCAACACCTTAACCCGTAAGCAGGAAGAATTTCACCCCTTGGAAGAAGGCAAAGTGCGGATGTACATCTGCGGGCCGACGGTTTGGAATTTTGCCCATATCGGCAATTTTCGGACGTTCGTTTTCGGCGATATTCTGCGGCGGTATCTGAAGTTCAAAGGGTATCAGGTAACGCACGTTTTCAACCTAACCGATATCGACGACCGGATCATCAACGAAGCGGCGGCTCGAGGCATCAGCATTGACGAATTTACGGCACCGTATATTCAGTACTTCTGGGAAGACTTCGATGCACTAGGGAACGAAAGGCCCGAGGTCACGCCGCGGGCGACGCATCATATTCCGGAGATGATCGAGATCATCCAGAAGCTGATCGATAACGGGAAGGCGTACGAATCGGACGGCTCGATCTATTACCGCATTTCGGCGTTCCCGGAGTACGGCAAGCTGTCGAAGATCAAGTTCGAGGGCAACATCACCGGCGGAAGCGAACGAGTGGACACGGACAAATATGATAAGGAGGATGCCCGCGATTTTGCCCTTTGGAAGCTGGTCGGTGAAGAGGAGGAACCCGGCTGGGACGCTCCGTTCGGACGCGGACGGCCGGGCTGGCATATCGAGTGTTCGGCGATGTCGATGAAGTACCTCGGCGAAACCTTCGACATTCACGCGGGCGGCCAGGACCTGCAGTTCCCGCATCACGAGAACGAGATCGCGCAATCTGAAGGTGCGACCGGAAAGCTGTTCGCCAAGTACTGGATCCACAGCGAATTTTTGAAGATCGACGACGTGACGATGTCCAAATCGAAGGGCAATTTCTTCACGTTTCGGGATCTCAGGGAGCAAGGATATTCGGCCTTGGCGATCAGGTATCTACTCCTGTCGGTGCCGACGCGAAAGCAGTTGAATTTTACGTTCGAAGGATTGCAGGGCGCGGAATCGACCGTCGAAAGGCTGCGAAATTTCCGCTCACTAGTCCGCGATGCCAGGACAACTGAAGGCTCGGCTACGGAGGTCAAGGGCTTTGTTGCAAAAGCTCTGACCGACTTTGAAGAGTCGATGGACGACGACTTTAACACGGCGGCAGCCCTGGCGGCTATTCACGATCTCGTGCGTGAGGTGAACACCGTGCTCGCGGGCCCCGGGCTGAAGGCCGACGACCGCGACGCGGTTCTCGACGCGATCGGAAAGTTCGATTCGGTGTCGGGTATTTTCGGTCCTGAAGAATCAGGCACGCTCGATGCGGAGATCGAGGCATTGGTTGAGGAACGTCAGGAAGCACGCCGTAATCGAGACTTCGCCCGTTCCGATGAGATCCGTGACCTGCTCGCTGAAAAAGGCATTATCCTGGAAGATACAAAGGACGGAGTTCGGTGGAAAAGAAAATAAGAAGGCTTGCATTTAGCTTATTAATTCTGTCGGCTTTCGTTTCGAGTTGCTCGAACGAAGGAGCATTCCCGAACGGCAATCAACTTAAGGCCGGTGAAGAATTGAGAGCGTCAGGCGTATTTGACTTGAAATCGATCTGCCTAAACGCCGGTCCACAAAACAAGGTGTCGGAGCCTTATTGCCAAAGCTATTTTTTTGAGAAAGCTGTGCATAATCCCGCTTCGATCGAGATCCGCCTCCAAATTTGTACGGAACAGGTAACCGCCAATTGTATAGACCGTCTGCCGGCAAATGCTCCGCCGGAAACGATCACGATAAGAACGTATTCTGGTGATCCGATAGAAAGGTGGGGAAAGAATACAATTAGGATACGAAAGCTGAATACTCCGAAATCGGTCTTCGAAGTTTTGGCGATTTACTAGACAAGCTCGACCGAAGGAGTTTTCATTCGTTCGGTTGGTCGACTCTTGTCATCCTAA
>Ga0307407_10000884_pt1 | contig 10087 bp, 9 predicted proteins | sample 322Ometagenome_FD_203886 | JGI IMG/M metagenome (GOLD analysis project Ga0307407, IMG submission 203886) | Maize rhizosphere microbial communities from greenhouse at UC Davis, California, United States - 322HYB-O-1 | ecosystem: Host-associated > Plants > Roots > Rhizosphere > Soil | place: USA...
CGCGCCGCCCGGCTTCGCATCGTCGACGCGCTGCGCGCGGCATGACGGTGCGTTCACGCCGCGCCGCGCGCCAATGCACGGCATGAGCGCCGGCGCGCTGTTCGCGATCGCGACCGCGATCTGGGGATCGACGTGGCTCGCCATCAAGTTCCAGCTCGGGACCGTCGACCCCGCCGCGTCGGTTGCCTACCGTTTCGCGCTCGCCGCCGTGATGCTCGGCGCCTGGTGCGTCGCCACGCGCCGGTCGCTGGCGCTGCCGCGCCGCGCGCACGGCTGGTTCCTCGTGCAGGGCGCGACGTTCTTCGGCCTCAACTACATCGGCGTGTACCTCGCCGAGCGCCACGTCGCGTCCGGCCTCGTCGCCGTCGTGTTCTCGACCATCGTGTTCATGACGCCGCTCGGCACGCGAATCGCGTTCGGCGTGCCGATCCGTGCGGCGACGCTCGTCGGCGCCGTGCTCGGCGTCGCGGGCGTTGCGCTGCTGTTCGTGAAGGAGCTTCGCGCGGCGAGCCATGGCGGCGAGGCCGCGCTCGGCATCGGCTACGCGTTCGGGGCCACGGCGATCGCTGCGGTCGGCAACCTAGCCAGCATGCGGATCCAGCGCGAAGGCTGGCCGCTTCTGTCCAGCACCGCGTGGGGCATGGGCTATGGGGCCGCCGTGTCGGCGGTCGTCGCGACGATCGCCGGCGTGCATTGGTCGTTCGATCCGCGCGCGGCGTACGTCCTCGCGCTCGTCTATCTCGCCGCGCTCGGCAGCGTCGTGGCGTTCGCCGCCTATCTCGCGCTGCTGCGCAAGGCCGGCGCAGCCACGGCGAGCTTCGTCGGCGTGTCGACGCCGGTCGTCGCCATGCTCCTGAGCACGCTGTTCGAGGGGTACCGCTGGACGTGGGTCGCGCTGGCCGGTGTCGCGCTTGCCGTCGCAGGCAACGTGATCGCCCTTCGCACGCGATCGGGGCGACCGCTTCCCGGCCCGCGGCCGACGACGCGCTGAGCGCCGTTCGGCACGACGCGGCGCGCGGATGTCCGTGCCCGGCCGCCGCGTGCCCGATCAATCCTCGTTGTGCTTGGGAACGACGTCGACGTTGTCGATCAGCCGCGTGTTGCCCAGCTTCGCCGCAGCCAGCACGATGAGGAGGTTCGGATGGTCGAAGCCTTCCGGGTGGGGGATGCGGAGGCCGAGACCGTGCCTCACCGCCATGTAATCGACGCTCCAGCCGTGGCGCGCGAGCTCGGCACGGCCGGCCACCTCGAGGTTCGCGTAGTCGTGGCGTCCGCCGGCGATCTCGTCGGCGATCCAGCGCAGCGTGCGATAGAGGCGCGGGGCTTCGGCGCGCTCGGCCGCGGACAGGTAGCCGTTGCGCGACGAGAGCGCGAGACCGTCGTCGGCGCGGACCGTCTCGATCGGCACGATCTGGATCGGAAGGTTGAATTGCTGCACCATGCCGCGGACGATCTTGAGCTGCTGTCGATCCTTCTTGCCGAACACGGCGATGTCCGGCTGCACGAGGTTGAAGAGCTTCAGCACCACCGTGCACACGCCGTCGAAGAACCCGGGGCGGAACGCGCCTTCGAGCTCGGACGCGAGCGGCGGCGGCTGCACGCGATAGACCTGCGGCGTCGGATACATCTCCTGCTCGTCCGGCGCGAACAGCACGTCGACGCCCGCCCGCTCGAGCGCCGCACGGTCGTTCTCCATCGTTCGCGGATAGCGGTCGAAGTCCTCGTTCGGGCCGAACTGCAGGCGGTTCACGAAGATGCTGGCAACGACGGCATCGCCGTGCTGCCTCGCGATGTCCATCAGCGCCAGGTGGCCGGCGTGCAGGTTGCCCATCGTCGGCACGAACGCGACGCGATCGCAACCTTCGAGCCGGTTCGAGAGCTCGGCAGCGGTGTGGCAGATCTCCATCACATCCTCCTGGGCGATGGCGGCCGCACTAGAAGCAGTGCTCGGGCGCCGGAAACGAGCCATCCTTGACCGCGAGCACGTACGCACGCAGCGCGGCCTCGAGGCTGTCGTGGCCGGGCAGGAAGTTGCGCACGAAGCGCGTCGGCTTGCCGGGCTGCGCGCCGATCGCATCGTAGATGACCAGCACCTGGCCCGAGCAGTCCGGTCCCGCGCCGATGCCGATGACCGGCACGGTGGCCGAGCGCGTGACCTGCGCGCCGAGCGCGCGCGGCACGCACTCGACGACGATCATCGCGGCGCCCGCATCGCACAACCGTTTGGTGTCCGCGACGATGCGCTGCGCGTCGCCGTCGGTGCGTCCCTGCACGCGAAACCCGCCGAGGACGTTGACCGACTGGGGCGTGAGGCCGACGTGTCCGCACACCGGGACGCCGCGCGTCGCGAGGTACTCGACCGTCGGCGCGATGAACTCGCCGCCCTCGATCTTCACCATCTGTGCGCCCGACTTCAGCGCGGCGACGCCCGCGCGATACGCGTCGTCGCGCGCGCCCTGGAACGTGCCGAACGGAAGGTCGGCGATCACGAGCGGCCGCGACGAGCCGGCGACGACGCAGCGCGTGTGATACAGCGTGTCCTCGAGCGACACCGGCAGCGTCGTCGGATGCCCCTGCACGACCATGCCGAGCGAATCGCCGACCAGCAGGACGTCGACGCCGGCGCGATCGCAGAGGGTGGCGAAGCTCGCGTCGTACGCGGTCAGCATGGCGATCTTCTCGCCGCTGGACGCCATGCGGGCGAGGTGCGTCACGCCGAGGCGCGACGGCCGCGGCGGTGCCGCGTACGGGGCGTCAGGCGGATTGGCCAAGGTTGAAGAACTCCCGGCTTCCCCGCATGCCGGCGATGCGCGAAAGCAGCAGCGAGAAGTGCGACGGATTGTCGACGAAGTTGAGGCGCTCGCTGTTGACGATCAGCAGCGGCGCCTCGTCGTAGCGGTAGAAGAAACGCGCATAGGCATCGGCGAGGCGCGCGAGGTACGTCTCCGGCATGCGGCGCTCGAAGTCGACGCCGCGGCGGTGCACGCGCTCGACCAGCGTGGCCACCGGTGCCTGCAGGTAGACGACGAGATCGGGCACCGGCACCTGCGGCTTCAGGTGCGTGTAGATCTTGTCGTAGAGCGCGTACTCGTCATCGGACAGCGTCAGGCGGGCGAACAGCGGATCCTTGTCGAACAGGAAATCGGCCACCGTCGGCCGCGCGAACATGTCGAGCTGCGCGAGCGCGCGCAGCTGGTCGACGCGCTGGAACAGGAAATTGAGCTGCGCGGGCAGCGCGTAGCGCGCCATGTCGTCGTAGAAGCGCGCGAGGAACGGATTGTCCTCGGGAAGCTCGAGCAGCGCGTCGGCCTTGAGATGCTGCGCGAGCGCGCGCGCGAGGCTCGTCTTGCCGGCCCCGATCGGTCCTTCGACGACGACGTAACGGCTCTTGTCGAGATCCATGCATCAGGCCCGGCGTCGGTGACTGCGCGTGCGCGCGACGCGCTGTGCGCCCACGCCGGCGAGGAGCCGCCGGACGCTTCCGTGGCCGGGCACGACGGCGAAGGGGGCCACGTCGGCGAGCGGTCGCAGGACGAATGCGCGCTCGTGCATGCGAGGATGCGGCAACGTCAGCGCTGGTGTGCGCATGCGACGCCCGCGAAATAGTAGCAGATCACAGTCGATCGTCCGCGGCGCGTTCCGTTCCCCGGCGGTGCGACGTCGCCGCTGCCGCTTCTCGATCGCGAGCAGTCGCGCGAGCAGCGCGCGCGGCGCGAGCGCGGTCTCGACGATCGCGACGGCGTTGACGTAATCGGGCTGCGCCATCGCGCTTCCGATCGGCGCCGTGAGGTAGTTCGGCGAGACGGCGACGAGCCGTGTTCGCGGCAGGCGTGCGAGCGCGTCGAGCGCCCGGGCGATCTGCCTGCGCGGATGCGACAGGTTGCTGCCGAGCCCGATGGCGACGCGCGACATCGCGGGCGACGCGCTTCTAGCCGGACGCGTCGTCCGGCGTCGTCTCGCCTTCGGCATGCGACGCGCCGTCGTCGCCCGCGGCGTCGCCTGCCTCGCGTCGCTTGCGGCCGCGCCCGCGCGAGCGCCGGCGCTTCTTCGGCGCCTCGTCGGGACGCAGCATCGCGTCGCGGTCGTCCGGCGCGGCGGCCTCGAAGCGGGTCCACCACTGCGCGAGCTCGGCCGGCGCTTCGCCCGCTTCGGCGCGAAGCAGCAGGAAGTCGTACGCCGCGCGAAAGCGCGGGTGCTCGAGCAGCCGGAAAGGACGCGAGCCCGACCGCTGCTCGAAGCGCGGCTGCAGCGCCCAGATCTCCTTGATCGTCGCTTCGAAGCGTCGCGGAATGGCGAGGCGCTCCGCCTGCTGCGTGAGCACGCGGTCCATGGCGTCGAACAGTGCGGGAACCGGCTTACCACCCTGCTGCCTCGCGGCGTTCCATTGCGCGAGCACTTCGTGCCACAACAGCGTCGCGAACAGGAAGGCGGGCGACACGCCCCTGTCCTCGCGGACGCGGGCGTCGGTGTTGGCGAGCGCCGCCTCGATGAAGCGCTGGCCCCCCGGTTGCTCGAGCACGACGTCGAGCACCGGCAGGACGCCGTGGTGGAGCCCGTACGCGCGAAGGCTCCTGAGCGACTCGACCGCGTGGCCGGAAAGGAGCAGCTTCTGCATCTCGTCGAAGACCCGCGCGGCCGGCACGTTCTCGATCAGCGGCGCAAGGCGCGCGATCGGCTCCGCGGTCTTCTTCTCGATCGTGAGCCCGAGCTTCGCCGCGAGCCGGACCGCCCGCAGCATCCGCACCGGGTCCTCGCGGTAGCGGGTGACGGGCGGGCCGATCAGCTTCATGCGCCGCGCGCGCACGTCGTTGACGCCGCCGACGTAGTCCCAGACCTCCTCGGTCGATGGATCGAAATACAGCGCGTTGATGGTGAAATCGCGTCGCGCGGCATCCTCGGCCTGCGCGCCGTAGACGTTGTCCGAGATGAGCCGCCCGTGCTCGTCGGTGGCCTCTTCGCCGAGCTGCGCGGCGCGGAACGTCGAGACCTCGATGACCTCGGCACCCGCGTGGACGTGCACGAGACGGAAGCGCCTGCCGATGACGTACGCGCGCCGGAACAGCGGCTTCACCTGCTCGGGATGCGCGTCGGTGGCGATGTCGAAATCCTTCGGCTCGATGCCGAGCATCAGGTCGCGCACGGCGCCGCCGACGATGAACGCCTTGAAGCCCGCGTCCTGCAGCTTGCGCGTCACCATGCGCGCGCCGGCGCTGACCTGCGAAGCGCGGACCGGGTGGTCCGCCGGCTTGTAGACGCGTGGATCGCTCGACCGCCGTCCGGGCAGGAAGCGGGCGAGCAGGCGGCGAATCATCGGGGCGAAAGACGCGGCGCAACGCGCGCATGCCGCGCAGCGGAGGCGGCCGGCAGGAAGGGCGGGTGCGCGCGGCGGCGGATCATAGCACGTCGTCCGCTCGCTTCGGCCCGCCGCGTCCAGCGGCTGGAACGGCCGCCCAGCGCCACGTGCCGGGAGCGAGTCCCGCGATCGACCAGCCGCCCACCGACCAGCGCACGAGGCGCAGCGTCGGCATGCCGACCGCTGCCGTCATGCGGCGGACCTGACGGTTCCGGCCTTCGACGAGATCGAGCGTGAGCCACGCGGTCGGGATCGACTTCCTCGCGCGGATCGGCGGATCGCGCGGCCACAGCCAGGCGGGCTCGGCGACGTGCTCCACACGCGCCGGTCGCGTCACGTAGTCGCCGAGGTCGACGCCATCGGCGAGCGCGCGAAGGCCATCGGGCGACGGCTCCCCCTCGACCTGCACGAAGTAACGCTTCACGAGCTTGTGGCGCGGGTGCGCGATGCGCGCCTGCAGCGCGCCGTCCGCGGTGAGCACGACGAGCCCTTCGCTGTCGGCGTCGAGCCGGCCGGCCGCGTACACGCCGCGCACCGGCACGACGTCGGCGAGCGTCGGCTTTCCCGCGTCCGATGTGAACTGGCTCAGCATGCCGTACGGCTTGTTGACGAGCACGACGCCGCCGCGGTGCGCGGCGTCGACCCTGCGGCTGCGGATGCCGGGCGTTTGCAAAATCGACGATAATCCCAGGTTTCCAGGCGCCGCGCCGGGCGTTCCGCCCGATGCGCGCCACGTCACAGCACCGGCAAGCGCGGCCCGTCGTGGGCGCCCGCGCGACCGCGGCGCACCCGCCGGCTTCAAGGAGCATTCATGCCCGACTACCAGCACGTCAAGATCCCGCCGGGAGGCCGCAGGATCACGGTCAACGCCGACTACAGCCTCGACGTCCCCGACCAGCCGATCATCCCGTACATCGAGGGCGACGGCACCGGCGTCGACATCACGCCGGTCATGATCAAGGTGGTGGACGCCGCGGTCGCCAAGGCCTACGGCGGCAAGCGCCGCATCCACTGGATGGAGATCTACGCCGGCGAGAAGTCGACGCGCGTCTACGGCCCCGACGTCTGGCTGCCCGAAGAGACGATGCACGTCCTGCGCGAGTACGTCGTCTCGATCAAGGGACCGTTGACGACGCCGGTGGGCGGCGGCATCCGATCGCTCAACGTCGCGCTGCGGCAGGAGCTCGATCTGTACGTGTGCCTGCGACCGGTCCGCTGGTTCCGCGGGGTGCCCTCTCCGGTGCGCGAGCCGGACAAGGTCGACATGGTCATCTTCCGCGAGAACTCCGAGGACATCTACGCCGGGATCGAATGGCCGGCCGAGTCCGACGGCGCCCGCAAGGTCATCGAATTCCTCGTCCGCGACATGGGCGTGAAGAAGATCCGCTTTCCCGAGACGTCGGGCATCGGCATCAAGCCGGTGTCGCGCGAGGGCACCGAGCGGCTCGTCCGCAAGGCGCTGCAGTACACGATCGACAACGACCGGCGGTCGATGACGCTCGTGCACAAGGGCAACATCCAGAAGTTCACCGAAGGCGCCTTCCGCGACTGGGGCTACGCGCTCGCGCAGAAGGAGTTCGGCGCGAAGCCGCTCGACGGCGGGCCGTGGATGACGTTCAAGAACCCGAGGACCGGTCGCGACATCGTCGTCAAGGACGTGATCGCCGACGCCTTCCTGCAGCAGATCCTGCTGCGTCCGGCCGAGTACGACGTGATCTCGACGCTGAACCTCAACGGCGACTACATCAGCGATGCGCTCGCGGCGCAGGTGGGCGGCATCGGCATCGCGCCGGGCGCGAACCTGTCCGACTCGGTCGCGATGTTCGAGGCCACGCACGGCACCGCGCCCAAGTACGCCGGGAAGGACTACGTCAACCCCGGGTCCGAGATCCTCTCCGCCGAGATGATGCTCGTGCACATGGGGTGGAAGGAGGCCGCCGCGCTGATCGTCGCAAGCCTCGAGAAGGCGATCAGCGACAAGGTCGTGACCTACGATTTCGCGCGGCTGATGCAGGGCGCGACGCAGGTGTCGTGCTCGGGGTTCGGACAGGCGATGATCGAGCGGATGTGATCCGGCGGTGGCAGGCGCCGGCGCTGCAGTCGCCTGCCCGCGCGTCCGGGCGAGCGGCCGCGCTCGACGCGCCAGCCGCCCGGACGCCGGCCTGACATTGCCGTTCGTCGCCCGCTTCGACCGGCCGGCGACGCGCGAAAAAAAGCCCGCCGGTCGGGCGGGCTTTGTTCATTCCAGCGGCGCGATCGCGCCGCGGAATGCCGGATGCTCACGCGGCCTGGATGTTGCTCGCCTGCTTTCCCTTCGGGCCCTGGGTCACCTCGAAGCTTACCTTCTGGCCTTCTTTGAGGCTCTTGAATCCCTGCATCTGGATCGCCGAGAAGTGCGCGAACAGGTCCTCGCCGCCGTCGTCGGGCGTGATGAACCCGTACCCCTTCGCGTCGTTGAACCACTTGACGGTTCCGGTTGCCATACAGCTTGTTCCTTACAGGAATGGAAAAGGCGTTCGGAAGGGGCTGACTACAGGCGGCGGGCACATCCGAGTAGCGCTTACGAGGCCGCGCGCGAACGGCGCGGCGCGCGGCGTTGCTAGAGCAGCGGCGGCGGACCGAATCGAATAGCTCCCCTCAGCCAAACGGCCTCGTTGTACGCGCAATTTCTGCCGGGCGTCAAGCCTATGACGCCGTTGGGGGAATCCTATTGAAAAAACTGTTGCAATCATCAAACATAGCCCCATCCTAGAGGTTCTTCCCGGCATCCTCCCCGTATGGCCGTCAACGAGCAGCGCGGCGACCTTCTCGAGGCCGAGAAGACGAAGCAGAAGCCACCTCCGATGTACAAGGTGCTGCTGCTGAACGACGACTACACTCCGATGGACTTTGTCGTCGTCGTGCTTCAGACTGTATTCGGGATGTCGCGGGAGAAAGCGACACGCGTGATGCTCCAGGTGCACCGCGAGGGCATGGGGGTATGCGGAACCTACACGCGGGAAGTCGCGGCTGCGAAGGTCGAGCAGGTAAGAGACCTCGCACAAAAACATCAGCACCCGCTTCAGTGCACGATGGAGGAGACTTGAGCGTTACTGGGTTCGAGATGCCGGCGCGTTGCCGGCGGCCGGCCCGCTAAAGGAAGCAGGACGATGATCGCGCAGGAACTGGAAGTCTCCCTCCACATGGCCTTCGTCGAGGCCCGGCAGAAGCAGCACGAGTTCATCACCGTCGAGCACCTGCTGCTGGCGATGCTGGACAACCCGTCCGCGGCCGAGGTGCTCAAGGCCTGCGGCGTCGATCTCGAAGAGCTGCGCGGCGTGCTCACGGACTTCATCAACGAGCACACGCCGCGGCTGCCCCCGCACTCCGACGCGGACACGCAACCGACGCAGGGATTCCAGCGCGTGATCCAGCGCGCGATCCTGCACGTGCAGTCGTCCGGCAAGAAGGAAGTGACTGGCGCGAACGTCCTCGTCGCGATCTTCGGCGAGAAGGAGTCGCACGCCGTCTATTTCCTGAACCAGCGCGGCGTCACGCGCCTCGACGTCGTCAACTACATCGCGCACGGCATCACCAAGACGCCGCAGGCGAAGCCGGAGAAGGCCGAGGGCGGCAAGGAAGAGGGCGAGGGCGGCAGCGAGTCGCAGGGCGCGCTCGACGCCTACACCGTCAACCTCAACCACATGGCGAAGAACGGCAAGATCGATCCGCTGATCGGTCGCGCGCACGAGCTCGAGCGCGTCGTGCAGGTGCTGTGCCGCCGCCGCAAGAACAATCCGCTGCTCGTCGGCGAGGCGGGGGTCGGCAAGACGGCCATCGCCGAGGGGCTCGCGCGCCGCATCAACGAAGGCGACGTTCCGGAGCTGCTCAAGGACTACCAGGTCTACTCGCTCGACATGGGCGCGCTGCTCGCCGGCACCAAGTACCGCGGCGATTTCGAGCAGCGCCTCAAGGCGGTGCTGAAGCAGCTCGCCGAGAACCCGCGCTCCATCCTGTTCATCGACGAGATCCATACGATCATCGGCGCCGGCGCCGCCTCGGGCGGCACGCTCGACGCGTCCAACCTTTTGAAGCCCGCGCTGTCCACCGGCGCGCTGAAGTGCATCGGCGCGACGACGTACACCGAGTTCCGCCAGATCTTCGAGAAGGACCACGCGCTGTCGCGGCGCTTCCAGAAGGTCGACGTGCCCGAGCCGTCGGTGCTCGAGACCGTCGAGATCCTGAAGGGGCTGAAGTCGCGCTTCGAGCAGCACCATGGCGTGAAGTACGCACCGGCCGCACTGACCAGCGCCGCCGAGCTGTCCGCGCGCTTCATCAACGACCGCCATCTGCCCGACAAGGCGATCGACGTCATCGACGAGGCCGGCGCCGCGCAGAAGATCCTGCCGAAGTCACGCCAGAAGAAGGTCATCGGCAAGACCGAGGTCGAGGAGATCGTCGCGAAGATCGCGCGCATTCCGGCGAAGAACGTGAGCTCCGACGACCGCAACGCGCTGAAGACGCTCGATCGCGACCTGAGGAACGTGGTGTTCGGCCAGGACAAGGCGATCGACGCGCTCGTCTCCGCGATCCGCATGGCGCGCTCGGGCCTCGGCAATCCGCAGAAGCCGATCGGCAACTTCCTGTTCTCGGGCCCGACGGGCGTCGGCAAGACGGAGGTCGCGCGCCAGCTCGCGTATTGCCTCGGCGTCGAGCTGATCCGCTTCGACATGTCCGAGTACATGGAGCGGCACG
>Ga0307407_10000885_pt1 | contig 10083 bp, 6 predicted proteins | sample 322Ometagenome_FD_203886 | JGI IMG/M metagenome (GOLD analysis project Ga0307407, IMG submission 203886) | Maize rhizosphere microbial communities from greenhouse at UC Davis, California, United States - 322HYB-O-1 | ecosystem: Host-associated > Plants > Roots > Rhizosphere > Soil | place: USA...
CGCGGTCCATGTACTCGCCGGTCGTCGGGTTCACGCGGACCTTCTCGCCCGTCGCCACGAACTCCGGGACGTTTACCGTCACGCCGTTCTCGAGCCTCGCCGGCTTGCTCGACGCCGTCTTCGTCGCCGACTTCATCACCGGCGCCGTGTCCACGACCTCGAGGATGAGCGTATTCGGGAGCTGGATGCCGATCGGCCGCCCGTTGTAGTACTCGGCCACGATCTTCATCCCCGGCTGCATCCACTGGGCGTTGTCGCCGAGCATCTCCTCGTCCATCTCGAGCTGGTCGTAGTTCTCGGTGTTCATGAAGTGGTACGTGTCGCCACCCTGATACAGGAACTCCAGCTCGTGCGTCTCCATCGCCGCCTTCTCGATCGAGTCCGCAGCGCGGAACCGGTGCTCGAAGTTCGATCCGGTGCGCAGGTTCTTGAGCTTCGCCTGCACCATCGCCCGCAGGTTGCCGGGCGTGTGGTGGCGGAACTCGACCACGCGGCACGGGTCTCCCCCGAAGACGAGGACCATCCCACGACGGATCTGCGTAGCCGGCATTGCCATATCGATCAATCCACTCGAGAAGGTTGCGAGGCGCGCCTGCGGCGCCGCTAAACTGTGACAGCCTCTAAACTTACTTGCGGCCGGCGCACGGGTCAAGCGCGCCCAGCGCCGCCTCCAGGGCGGGCCACACGTTGGCCGCCACGCGGCGCGACCCGGCGACGTTGGGATGGATTCCGTCCCCCTGGTTGAGTGACGGCTCTCCGGCCACGCCCTCGAGCAGGAATGGCACGAGCGTCGCCCCGCTCTCTCGCGCGACTTCCGGAAACACGGCGTGGAAGCGGGACGTATAGCCCGCACCGAGGTTCGGTGGCGCTTCCATCTGCACGAGGAGCAATCGCGCCTCGGGGTGCTCCGCCCGCGCCTTGGCGAGGATCCCACGAAGGTTCTCGCGCGTCGCCAACGGGTCGAGGGCACGCAGTCCGTCGTTCGCCCCCGTCTCGATCAGGATGACGTCCGCCGGCGCTCGGAAGATCCAGTCGGCGCGGCGTAGCGCCGCGGCGGACGTCTCGCCGCTCAGCCCGGCGTTCACCACTTCTACGTCGAAGCCGGCGGAATCGGCCATCCGCTGGAGGAGCGCCGGGTAGGCCTGCTCCGGCTCGAGCCCGTAGCCCGCCGTGAGGCTCGTGCCGACGAGGAGCGCGCGGAGCCGCCGCGGGGTACACTCCGTGCTCGGGCCAGCGGCGCTCCGCTCCGCCACGCCGGATCCCGCGGCGGCGGCGGCGGCGGCGGTGTCGACGCGCGTCGCCGCACCGTCGTTCGCCACCCCCGCGCTTCCTTTTTCCCGTCCCGCAGCGCGCTCTCCACCGCACGCCGCGACCGCCAGCAGCGCCACGACGCCCAGCACTCCACCACCGGCCGCGATCACGCGCCGCCCGCGGCCATCCCCCGCCGCTCCCCTCTTCGACCCACGCATGCTTGTCGCCAGTCAGTTGACAAAGGAATACCGCAGCGGCACGCACCCGTTGGCGGTGCTGCGCGACGTGTCGTTCACCATTCCGCAGGGCAGTCTCGTCGCGATCGTCGGCCCCTCGGGCAGCGGCAAGACGACGCTGCTCGGACTGCTCGCCGGACTCGATACACCGACGCGCGGCGACGTGGTCCTCGACGGCACGCGGCTGGCCGACCTCAGCGAGGACGAGCGCGCGACGCTCCGCGGCGAGAAAGTTGGATTCGTGTTCCAGAGCTTTCAACTCATCCCGACGCTCACGGCGATCGAGAACGTGCAGGTGCCGCTCGAGCTGCGCGGCGAACGCGACGCCCCGGCGCGCGCCCGCGAGCTGCTCGAGCGCGTCGGACTCGGCGACCGCACCGACCACTTCCCCGCCCAGCTCTCGGGCGGCGAGCAGCAGCGCGTCGCCATCGCGCGCGCCTTCGTCAACCGCCCGCGCATCCTCTTCGCGGACGAGCCCACCGGGAACCTCGACGCGACGAGCGGCGCGCGCGTCGTCGAGCTGCTCGAGACGCTCAATCGCGAGTCGGGCTCGACGGTGGTGCTCGTCACGCACGACCTGGCGCTCGCCTCGCGTGCCCGGCGAATGATCCGGCTCGCCGACGGTGTCGTCGTCGAGGACACGGACTCGATGGGGAGCGCCGAGCGCGAGCTACTCACGGTCTCCGAGCCGGCAGGCGGGGCGGCATGAGCGCTCCCGTGGCCCCCCGGCGCCGCGCCGCCGGCCGCGCTCTGCTTTCGCTGGCCTGGCGAGAGAGCCGCACCGCGCGCCGCCGGCTGCTGTTGTACATGTCGTCCATCTTCCTCGGCGTCGCGGCGCTCGTCGCGATCGATTCGTTCGCCGCCAACGTCACCCGCTCCGTGCGCGAGCAGTCGCGCGCCCTCCTCGGCGGCGACCTGTCGCTCTCCTCCCGGCAGCCGTTCACGCCGCCGATGGACTCGCTGCTCGACGCGTTGCGTCGGGCGGGCACCCCCGTCGCCCGCGTGACCAGCTTCGCCTCGATGGCGCTCGCACCACGCACCGGCGGCACGCGCCTCGTCCAGGTGCGCGCCGTGAGCCGCGAGTACCCGTTCTACGGCGAGGTGACGACACGCCCCGCCGGCCGCTGGGCCGACCTCCACGACGCGTCGCACGCTCTCGTGGACCCGTCGCTGCTCATCGCCCTCGACGCGCGCGTCGGCGACACGCTGACGCTCGGCTACGGACGCTTCCTCATCACCGGGGCGCTCGACAACGTCCCCGGCGACCCGGGGGTCGCGGCGATCGTCGGGCCGCGCGTCTTCATCGCCGAGCGGTTCGTGCCGGAGACGCAGCTCCTGACGTTCGGCAGCCGCGCCGAGTTCGAGGCGCTGCTGAAGCTGCCGCCGAACACGGACCCGCGGCCGTTCGTCACCGCGAATCGAGCGCGCTTCGAGGCCGCCCGCGTCCGGACGCGCACGGTCGCCGAGAGCGAGGCGAACCTGACCCAGGCGATCGCGCGTCTCGGCGACTTCCTCGGCATCGTCGGGCTGATCGCGCTCCTGCTCGGCGGGATCGGCGTCGCCGCCGGCGTACACGCGTTCGTCGCGCGGAAGATCGACACCGTCGCCGTGCTGCGCTGCGTCGGCGCGACGAGCCGCCAGGTGCTGACGATCTACGTCCTGCAGTCGGCTACGATGGGGCTCGTCGGCGCCGCCGCCGGCGCGCTCTTCGGCGTCGCGATCCAGTTCGCCCTGCCGCACGTCGTCGGCGACTTCCTGCCCGTGGACGTCGCCGTGCGTCTCGTGCCCGGCGCGATCGCCACTGGCCTCGCGGTCGGGCTGTGGGTGGCGCTCGTCTTCGCGCTCCGCCCCCTCGTCGGCCTGCGCGACGTCTCACCGCTGCAGGCGCTGCGGCGCGACGCCGAGTCGGCGGTCGCCGTGCCGCGCCGGTGGTCGCTCCGCGCGCGGGATTGGCCGGGCCTCGCGATTACCGCGGCACTCGTCGTCAGCGTCGTCGCGATCGCCGTTACCCGCGCCACCAACGTCCGCCAGGGACTGGCGATGAGCGCTGGCATCGCCGGCGTGCTGCTCGTGCTCTGGGCGAGCGCGGCCCTGCTGGCCGCGCTGGCGCGCCGGGTCATTCGCGCCGGCTGGCCGTACGTGGTGCGGCAGGGCGTCGCCAACCTCTACCGGCCGGCCAACCAGACGCGCGCCGTCGTCATCTCGCTCGGCTTCGGGGCATTCCTCGTCTCGACGCTCTACCTCGTGCAGACGAATCTGCTTCGGCAGTTCCGAATCGGCGCCAGTGCGTCGTCCGCCAACCTGCTCCTGTTCGACATCCAGGAGGATCAGGCGCCGGGCGTGGACTCGATCGTCCGCGGCGCCGGCGTCGAGATTCTTCAGCGCGCCCCCATCGTGACGATGCGCATCGCGTCGGTGAACCGCACGACGACCAGGGACCTCCAGCGCTCGCCGCGCGGCCGGTCGTGGGCGCTGGGCCGGGAATACCGCTCCACCTACCGCGACACCCTCGTCGCCTCGGAGCGCGTGACGTCGGGCCGGTGGGTGGGCGCCGCCGCGGCTAGCGCAGCCGGTCCCGCGCTGCAGTCGGTCTCGCTCGAGACCGGGGTCGCGAAGGAGCTGCGCGTGCAGGTCGGCGACCAGATCACCTGGGACGTGCAGGGCGTGCCGGTGCCGACGCGCGTGACGAGCATCCGCGAGGTGAACTGGGCGCGCTTCGAGCCCAACTTCTTCGCCGTCTTTTCGCCGGGCGCGATCGAGGCGGCGCCGAAGCAGTACGTCCTCCTCTCCCGGGCACCGGGCCGCGACGTCGTGTCGCGGGTCCAGCGCGACGTCGTCCGTCGCTACCCGAACGTCTCGAGCATCGACCTCTCGCTCATCCTCGGGACGGTAGACAGGATCCTCAGCCGCGTAACGCTGGCCATCCGATTCCTCGCCGTGTTCAGCCTCGTGATGGGGGTACCGGTGCTGGCCAGCGCCGTCGCCGCGGCGCGCCGCCAGCGGGTCCGCGAGGGCGTGCTGCTCAAGACGCTCGGCGCGCGTCGCCGGCAGATCGCCCGCATCATGCTCGCCGAGTACGCGCTGCTCGGAGTGCTCGCCAGCGTGACCGGCATGGCCCTCTCGTTCGGCGGCGCCTGGTGGCTGATGAGGTACGTCTTCGAGGGCGAATTCGTGCCGGCGTGGGGGCCGGCGCTGGCGATCGCCGGCGTCCTGACCGCGCTCACCGTCGGCATCGGGCTGCTCGCCGGCCGCGACGTGTTCCGCGAGACGCCGATGGCGGCGCTGCGCGAGGGGTGACACGCGACGAGGGGGCCGGCAGGAATCGCCGGCCCCCTCATCCACGCCTTCGGCGCGCGCTACCTCGTGCGCAGCAGGTAGAGACGCCCGCCGGCGTGCGTCGCCAGCGCGGTGGCGCTCGAGTTGGTGACCCGAGCCACGACCGGGCGACTCGTCGCCGTACCGGCATAGCGGACATACGAGGCGGCCGCGGTTCGCGTCTCGCCCTGGATCGCGCCGCCGCCCGTGGCGAGCGAGGTGACGAGCAGGGGGTAGGAGCCCGGTCCGGTGCCCACGGCGCGGCCGATCGCGTCGCGCATGTTCCACGAGGTGTACGTGTAGCGCGCGTTGAGCCCGGCGACGCCGAGGTCGTCCGAGTAGTTGGCGACGGCGAAGCCGGCGAGGATCGTGTCGAACGGCACGGCCGAGCGCAGCGTCAGGTTCTGCAGCCCGATCTCCGGGCCGGCGACGAGGCGCCGCGTGAAGTCGCGCACGTTGCCGCCGGAGTACTTCTCCGACGCGTAGCGAGTCAGCGCCCACGCCGCGCCGCGGCTCGACAGGTTCTCGTCCGCGTGCTTGCTCACCGCCGAGGACGTGTCGGGGTGACGGAGCCAGAGCGCGAAGCGCTGCAGGTTCTGCTCGTAATACGCCCCGTAGTCCGTCGCCGAGACGACGACGTCGCTGTAGCTGAGCGGACGCAGGTCCTCGTACCCGTTCTTCGCGCGCCCGACGACCTCCTCGGCGAGATGGGCGAGCCCCTCGTCCAGCCACACCTCCTCGAACTCCGCGGTCGGGTGGTTGAAGCGGATCCCGGCGTTGATCATGTGTTGCAGCTCGTGCGCGACGGTGCCCGCCGTGAGAAGCTGGACCTGGGAGCGCGACTGCGGCTTGCTGAACTGCCCCGTCGGGTCGGGGACGAGGAGGTAGAAGACCTCCGACAGGTTGCTCTGCGCGCAGGCACCGGACCCGCTGCGCGGGAAGAAGTCGCCGGCGAAGAAGAAGCCGGCGAACAGGCCGCCCGTGCTGTTGGGCGGCGTGAGCTTGTTGATCTCGGGCGTGAAGAGAATGAAGACGCGCCCGCCGTTGTCGTCCACGTCCGTGGCGTTGCCGAAGTAGCTCGTCGCGGTCGGGAAGATGACCCCGTCGAACTCGTCGGCGATCGCCTTGAAGTCGGCGTCGGTGAAGCCGTTCGCGGGCGCCGCGAGGTCCTGCACGATCGCCGCCCGCGCGCCGACGTACTTCACGACCGCGTTGATGCTCGCGAAGTTCGTGCACGGATTGGTCGAGCCGGGAACCCGGAAGGCGATCTGCTGGCCGACGACGGGCACCGGGGCGGTCGCCACCGCGCCGCGCAGCCCGGCGTCCAGACGCGCGCGCCGGGTGGCCAAGCTCGCACGGGCGACGCGCGGGTCGAGGTGGTCGCGCTCCCAGGCGCGCAGCGCGAACTCGCGGGCGGAGCCGTGCGACAGCTCGGCGCGGGCGGCCTCGACGTCGAAGGCGCCGGGCGCGGTGACGAGCGCGGGCGAGGTCTCGACGGTCGTCGCCAAGGCCGCGACGCTCGTGTCGGGGCGCGCCGAGAGCGCGAACTGCCGCTCCACATCGAGCTCACTGTTCGCGTTCGAGACGACGAACAGGTACTCGGCGTCGGGCGCGCTGGGGAGGATCACGCAGCCGATGGACTGCGGCGTCGAGAAGACGCGCACGCCGCCGACCGGAAGGTTGAGCGCCGAGCCCGGCGTCGCGGTGGAGGAGCAGGGACCGAGTGTGGATGGGCCCGTGCCGTCCGAGCCGCAGGCGACCGCGCCGAGGAGTGCGCCGCCAATAAGCAGCGCAGACATTCTATTCAAGACCGACCTCCGAGGATGATCCGTGCACCGTCGCGCACCCGGGCCGGCGCGCCGGGGCTGACTACCCCGACCGGCGGACAAAAGTTACGCGAGCGCCGGCCAGCGAGGGGGCCGGGTCCTGAAAGTAGACGCGTCGGGTCACCGAACGGAACGGTCCCCGGGATGGGCGGCGCATTGTCCTCGCCGAGCGGCCGCGAACCGCCCTCCTCGAGACGGGCGAAGGCGCGTGGTGAGACCGACCGCTCGGCGAGGACGTTACCGCAGAACGAGTCGCGCGTCTACCAGTGTGGACCCCGAACCACCATGCCAGTATGACACAGACGAGTGGCGCCGCGGCGCGTTGGGAACAGTACGGCGAGGCCGGTCGGACGCTGCTCGCGAAGGGCGATCACGCCCGCGCGCTCGAAGCGTTCTCCGCCGCCGCGCGCGCCGCGGAGCGTGACTTCGGGCCCGACAGCCTTCAGGTGGCGTCGGCGCTCGGCACGCTCGGCCAGGTGGAATACCAGCTGCGGCAGCACGCCGCGGCGACCGAGCACTTCGCGCGCGCCCTCGACATCCGCTCGCGCGCCCTCGGCTGCGATCACGTCGGGGTGACGCAGAGCATCAACAACCTCGCCGCGGTCCACGTAGCGACGAACGATTTGGCGCGTGCCGAGCCCCTGCTCCGCCGCGCGCTCGCGATCACCGAGCGGCACCGCGGCCCGACGCACGCCGACCTCGCGCCGAACCTCAACAACCTCGCCAAGCTGTACTTCAAGCGCGGCGACCTCGCGCAAGCCGAGCCGCTGCTCCAGCGGCTGCTCATCATCAAGCGCGCGCAGGGAACCGACCACCCCGAGTGCGCCGCCGTGCTCGCCAGCATCGCCACGCTCAAGCAGTCGCTCGGCGACCACGCGGCGGCGGAGGGGATGTGGCGCGAGGCGCTCGCGATCCGCGAGCGCGGCTCGTCGGCCGGCGACGCCTCGCTGGCTCCGCTCCTCGAATACCTCGCCGACTGCTGCCACGCGCAGGGGAAGCGCGCCGACGCGCTCGAGCTGCGCCAGCGCGCGCTCGGCATCCGGGAGCGCGCGCTCGGCGCGGACCACCCGAGCGTCGCCGCGGCGCGCGCCAAGGTGGCCGCGCTGCGCTCGGCGCGCGCCGGCGCACCGGCCGCCCCGCGCTCCACGCCGCGCGAGCAGCGCATGTCGCAGCTGCATCTCACGCCGATCGAGGCCGGGGCTCCGCCCCCGCCCGCGCCGGCCGCGGCGCCGGTTCGTCCCGTGACGCCCAGGCCGGAGCCGACGGTGCGCAACGTCGCCGCGACCGAGCGCGCGTCGGGGGCCAGCTCGGCGGAGCAGGGCATCTGGTGGGAGCCGCAGGCCGCCAAGTCGCCCTCCCCGCCGCCCGTCGCCGCCGTGACGCCGCCCCGCGCCGCGCCACCGCCTCCGTCCCTCGGCGCGACCGCGCCGCTATCGACGGTCGACAAGCTTGCGATCGACGGGTCGTGGACGCCCTCCCGCCCCGCGGCGGCGACCGCCTTCGGCCCGCCACCCGTGGCGCCGCCCTCCGTCACACCGCTTCCCACGCTTGCCCCGCGGCCGGCATCGCCGCCGGCGTCCCCCGTGCTCTTCCCCGGGCTCGCCGCAGAGGTGGCCCGGCCCGCGCCCATCGCGCCGATGCCGATCGCGCCGCCGCGGATGATCGTGCAGCCGCCGCTCGTGCGCGAGCCAGAAGCGGCGTGGGAGCCTCCGCCGCCCGCTCCCCGCCCCCGCCGGCCGTCGCCGTGGCCGCGCATCGCACGGCGCGCGCGCCGGCACGTCAAGAAGGTCGTCGTGGGCGTCGTGGTCGCGACGCTCGGGTTCGGTGCGTACGCGTTCGCGCGCCGCGCGGCCGATGCCGTCGAGCCCATCGTCGCGGCTGGCGCCGAGCGGCTGTCGAAGACGATCCTCACCGACCGGCACCCGACCGAGGCGCAGGCCGCGACGCCGGCGCCGGTGGCGCCGAGGCCGAGTGGGCCGCGGTCGAACGTGCCCAGTGGCCCGGCCGTGGCCCCGCTTCCGCGCACGCAGTCGGCGGCGCGGGCCGAACGGCCGGCCGCGCCCTCCGCGGAGACCGTGGCGCTCCGACCCGTGAACCTCGACCGGCTGACGCGCGACCTCAACGTGAAGCTGAAGCCGGGCATCGACGCGGCGGCCGCCGGCGCGAAGGTCAAGCCGGTGGACTTCAAGGCGAAGGCGCCCTAGCCGGCGTCGCGACGCGGGCGGGAACGACCGAGGGGCGACGGCATGCCGTCGCCCCTCGGTCGTTCCCGCCGTGCTCAGCGCGTCCGCTTGGCCGGCTCCTCGTCGCGGCCGTGCGCGTGCGCCGGGGGTGACGTCGCCTCCACGGCCGTGAAGCGGTCCAGAATCTTGTACGTGTGCTGGGCGCCGCGCGGAACGACCCACGAGTTCCCCGGCTCGAGGAGCACGGTCTGCCCCTCGACCCGCAGCTCGGCGCGCCCCTTGATCACGTAACCGACAGTCTCGTAGTCGCGCGCCACCGCCGACTTGGACTCGCCCGGCTCCTCGTCCTCCCAGAGCCGCATCGCGACGTGGACGCCGGATGCCAGATACTTCTGCCCCATCTGGCCCTTCGGCGAGTGGCGCGAATCGACCTTCATTACGGTGGTGTCCGCCATTCTTCCCCTCCTGTCCGTGTACGCGCTCGCCGCGGCGCTGCCCAATCTCGCGGCGCGGGGTGCGAGTGAGAAAATGGCGTGCCACCGGCCCCGCTCGGCGGCGGCGCCGCGCGCACGCCCCAGGCGCGATCGACTCAGCCGCGAGAACGCGAAGAGCGAGTGCGCAACGCGTCGTACTTCTTCACGACGATCATGGCCTGGTAGACCGCCTTCATGAGCGAAAAGACCAGTCCATCTCTCCCGTCGCGGAAGCCGCCGCGCACGACGTAGCTATAGAAAAAGTACAGGAGGGGCCGACCGGGTACGCGCCAGGAGAGCCGCTTCAGCGCGGCGCGCCTGACGAGTGGGTCGGCCGCGCCGACGTCGCGCCAGTGGAAGCGCGCCCGGAGCTCCTCGGCCAGCTCGTGATCGGCCTCCTTCCGGGCGTAGCGGCCCTGCCGGTCGAACCACTCGTCGATGCCCTTCAGGTTCTCGTCGATGAGATCGTGCTCCAGCTCCTCGATCTGGCCGCGCACCTCCTGCGTCTCGGCGTGCCCCCGATTGACGTACCGCACACGATCCCGGTGCACGAGCCGCACGACCCAATTCGGGTACAGACTGCTGTGTCGCAGCCAGCGGCCCCACATGTAGAAGCGGCGTCGCACGCGGAACGCGCCCGTCTCCTCGCTCACGGAAGCGAGGCGCGCCGCAATCTCGCCGGCGAGCTCCGTCGGTACGCGCTCGTCCGCGTCGAGGATGAGGACCCAGGCGTGCCGAGGCATCGCGTGCTCCAGCGCCCAATTGCGCTGCGAGCCGAATCCCTCGAAGTGGTGCTGGA
>Ga0307407_10000886_pt1 | contig 10078 bp, 25 predicted proteins | sample 322Ometagenome_FD_203886 | JGI IMG/M metagenome (GOLD analysis project Ga0307407, IMG submission 203886) | Maize rhizosphere microbial communities from greenhouse at UC Davis, California, United States - 322HYB-O-1 | ecosystem: Host-associated > Plants > Roots > Rhizosphere > Soil | place: USA...
AGCAAACTGATCCGCCCCGCCCCCTACGGATTCTTCTGGCTCAACGCCAACCGGGTGGACTCCGACATGGCCTACCGCTGGCAGTCGTTCTGGATGACGCCCGAGGAGCTACCCGGAAACAGTCCCATCGCGGTGGTACGGGAACGGTTCTTCCGCAGCGAGATGGCGGCGTCGAAGAAAGGCTTCGGCGCTAACCGCGCGGACATCCTCAAGCCCGACGAGAAACTGGCGCTGCTGATCAAGGCGTGGACCCTGTTCCTCGCCGAACGCAAAGCCGGCGCGCACCGTTTGCAGATCGCCCGGGGCAGGCTCACCAACGAAAACTTCCCCACGTTCCTCACCAAGGCCGAAGCGATCAAGGAAGCGGAGAAACTCGACCGTGACGCTGAGCGCGCCGCGGAAGCCAAAGCCGCGAAAAGCAGTACCGCGTTCAGCGGCTGACCTGAAGAAGCGAGCACCACCATGCAGCATCGCCGTATCCCCGCCGACGAACTCGACAACATCGCGCCCGTCAACGTCAGTCTGCGACTCCGCGACAAACTGAACCGCATGATCGAGCAGCTATTCCACACCGGGAAACGCTGCGAACTGGCCGCCGACGGCACCGAACGCAAACCCAAGCAGACGGTGCTGTTGGAGGCGGCGTGGGAAGTGGCCCTGCGCCACCCGGGGGAACTTCAGACAGCCATCATGCGACGCACCGAACTGCGGAAGCAGGAAACCGGTGTGCGCATCGACTATCTCGCCTCAGGACACCGACCACGATGACTTTCATCCCCGACTTTATCCGCTGGGTCCACTGGTCACGCATCGAACCGGTGATCAGGGTTGTGTTCGCCATTAGCGCGGCGATGATGTACGGCGTCACCGTGTGGGCCTGGTGGCCCGAACAGGGACTCTGGTGGGGTCGCCTCATTACCACCACGTGCGCCCTCTTGGAGACGGCGTTCCTCGCGTGGCTGTTCCGCCCCAAGAAATACCTGACGCCATGAGGAACTACCGCGACCGGCCCACCCGATACCGGCACTACTTCGCGATCTGGACCGTGTGCTTCACGTTCCTATTCGTGTTGGCCATCATCAGCAACACCTGGTGGGCCATCATCGGCTACCTCGCCATCGCACCGCTCATCTTCGCCATCTGGGAGACCGGCGAACGCCAACGCGACCGCGACTGGCACACCATGAACCGGGTAGGGCCGGAGTCCACGGACTAAGCGCGACCAGCCCACCCACGCCCCCCGTCCCCAGCCTGCTGGGGCGGGGGGCTTCTTCTGTGGACTGCCTTGAGCCCAGCGGTTTGGTCACTGAGCCCAGATCGAACCACCGGCCCCTGGGCACAGGACCCCTGGTTGGGCTCAGATTCTGGGCTCACTAAGCGAGAAGTGATCCGGGTCACTCGCTGAAAATCCGTCAATATCCGGGCAAGACCGCCAGAAAGGTGCGGGGACAGACGGGGATCAGCTAGGGCATAACGGTCACGGCCGCGATGAACGTCATCGTTGTGTCAACGCTCTGACGTGCAAGAATGCTGGTGTTGGTCACAACATCGGTCACAGGAGTCGGACATATGGCTAGCACGCCGAGCAAGCACGGTCAGTATTGGCGCACCCGATGGCGCCTGCGCGACGGCACATGGCAGATATTCCGCCACCAGGACAAGCACCACGTAGAGCGGTTCCTCACGTGGCTGGCCACTGTCGACGAGCGTGACGTTACCTCTGACGACGACAGGTACCTGTTGGGGGGCGGAGACGAAGAGACCCTCACGTCCCTTGCCCGCGCGCTGGTCGCCGACCGCGTGACCAACATTCAGAAGCCGATCAAAGGCGGCAGCGTGAGCGGGTACGAAGACCGCATTAAGCGCTTCGGCGCCCTAGGCCTGATGCCTTATACGTCGATCACCAAAGACGACGTTCAGCGCCACGTGCATCAAATGCGAACGGAGGCGCGCCGGGGAACTGGCCGCCCCTATGCCGCGAACACGATTCGCGAGACGGTCTCGCTGATGAAGCAGGTGGGCGTCTGGGCCCGACGCACAGGTCGCGCGGATGCGGACCCGTTCCAAGACGTCGATCTGCCCAAGGGGCCCCAGAAGAAGGAGGATCGGTACCTCACTCAAGCTGTGTATCTACGGCTTCGTTCGTATGCGCCAAGTGAAGTGATGGCCGACATGATGGATCTCATGGCCACTGCGACGGGAGCCCGCATTGGCGAGGTCTTGGGCTTGCGAGTAAATGATCTCGGCGAACGTGATGGGTACGCGACTCTTCGAGTGGATGAGACGCTTACCGGTAGGTACACATACGACACCCCGAAGAACGGCGAGCCTCGAACGATCGACATCGACCCCGATACAGCCGCAATGCTTCGGCGTCACGCGGGGAACCGACCCGGCGAAGCCCCAATGTTTCCGAGCTTCGCCGGGCGCGGTCCCATCTCCTACAACTCGTTCTCGTCGGCGTGGGACCGCATGATCAAGTACGCGTTGATCGACGGAATGACCTTCCCCCAAGGCATCCCATCCACGCACTGGCTCCGACACAGTTACGCCGCATGGTTCCTCTCGGCGCGAGACGAGCAGGGCAACTACGTGGGTAACATCTACGACTTGCAGCACCGGCTCGGCCACTCGTCAATTCAGACCACGATCGACAAGTACGGGCACCTCGACCCGCAAGCGCGAGACAGGGCCTACCGAGCCACTGTCGCGGTCAAGCTGTCCGCTTCCGCGGACGCCGCTAAGGGGAACACGGTAGTACCCCTCGTGCGAACCATCGCCCGATAACCTTCTTCGTTCAGCTACTAGCAGGAAGACAGATTCATGTCCGACGTGGTTTCTACTGTGCGGCTCGTTAACGGCCGGTGGGTTGGCGCTTGTCCCGACTGCAAGCGCGATGATGTCCGAATGAAACTGTGGGAGGCCGAGCTGCGTGTTCATAAGGACTCAGCCGGCACTCGTTGTAGCGGAAGTGGCAAGCGCGCCGTAAATTACGATGAGGTCACGCGCGCCAACTACAGAGAGATGGACTTTCTGCCCACTCCCGGAGTGACGAGGTTGCGCCCCCGGCCACCCTCTAATTTCGACTGGACTGAGGATGGCCCGGGGCAATGGTGTGCGATCTGGAAAGGCTGGAGGATCTACATCGTGCGTGACGGGACGGAATGGGTAGTGCGTCGTCCCGGCTGGCCTAAGTCGGACATCCGTATCGACGGCAGGTACGACTTGGCAAAGGTGCAGCATGTGGTGACGCAGGAATTCGCTCGATAGCCTTATCGCCGGCGCCGCTTCGGAGAAGAGAGCACGCCGCGCTCAAAGGAGCGAAGGATCTCCTCAAGGTGGCGCTCAGTGAAGTACACACGCTTGTTGAAATATTTCATGTGAGGGACGCGGCCGGCGGCTACCCATCGCATCAGAGTATCCGGCTTAATCCGTAGTCGTTCGGCTGCTTCCGCGTAGGTGAGAAGTGTTTCCATGCACTCCGGTCTACTCCGACGCTTGTTGCACAATCCTCATGCCGACATGCCCTCTGTTAACCGCCTTTGCCCGCTCCTTCCCCGGTAAGATCCGACGCGCGACACACCCGAACACCCACCGCACGGCCGATACCACGGCCACACACCCGTCAGGACCGCTAATGGCTGAAACCCCGCTGCCCCACACACCGCACATGCGCCGCGATGATCTGCCCGTCCACATTCAGGACGTGCTCGGCGCGGTGGAGACCCAGGCGACCAACGACCTCACCGAATACCTGCAACAGAAGGTGCGGGAGTTGAACCTGTCTCCGGCTGTGGAGGCTGCGCTGATGGCCGGGGTGCCGCGGATCGTCGGTGCGTCCGTCGACATGATCGCGCTGGACTTGGTGGCCAGAGAGCGGGGCGCGGCGAATGACTGACAAGCCGTTCGTTCCGTCGATCTACCCGCAGGACCACTGGGTGGAAGGCCGCGTCGCCTACCGCACCGATCCGTTTCTGCGGATGAACCGGCAGATCGAGCTGGCCACCGAACACTCCGGGGATCTGCCGTGCCGGCCGGGTGTGGCCGCGGTCCAACTCGTGCACGTCGACCGCAGCGTGCGGTGCTACTACACGCATCCATTCAAGCAGTGGGCCTGTCAGGAACCGTCGCTCTACCAGGTGTTAGTGGGGCGGACAGGAGAGGAGGCTTCCACGATCATTCCTTCCTGCCCGGAACATCTGGCTCACGCGGTGAGCCTGGGTGTGGAGATGCAGGAGAAACTGGAGAACGGCGATGAACGAACCCCGGACGGAAACGGGAACGGTTCTCACACCTAACCCCGTCCACGTCTGCCTACCCCCGTACGACGACTACCTTCTTGAACCGCTCGACAATGATGATCTCGGACGAGTCGGCTGGCTGGTGCGGCGCATCGGGCCGTGGCGCATCGAGATCCACAACATGATGGTGAACCTGCGGCTGGTCATCGCGGAGGCCCGGCTGCACGGCACCGCATTCGAATACACCGGTCACGGCTGGTGCTATCCGAAAGAAATCGGGGTACTCAACCTCGCGGCGTACGCCTGGGCGTGGGACATCGATGTGAAAGACCCCGGAGCCGCGGATCCGCCCGGCCCGTGGATCAAGGCGATACACACCGGCTACTACCGCCAGCCCCGGTTTAATCAGCCGGGCCCCGACGGTGTGATCAACACCGAGCGCCGGTCGATTCAGTGTCCGCGGTGCGAACGGGTCAGCTACTCCCCGCAGGACGTCGCCGAGAGCTACTGCGGCGCGTGCCACCAGTTCCACGCCCAGATGCGGGAGGTGCCATGAGTCGTTCCGAACCGCCGCCCCGTACCGCGTACCACAAGGTGGCCGCCGAGGATTTCCCGATGGTGCTGGAGTTGATCGACGAGGGCACCGGTGAAGTGGTGTGGCACGTGGAGGTCGAGGGGCCGACCGCGGTGCAGGTCCCCGGGTTCGGGTCCCGCCGGCTGCTGTCGTATCTATGGACGCCGCGCTACGAAATGCTGCACGACCAGGACGGGAACACGCTGTTCTACCGGACGGCGGCCCAACGTGACCTGGCGCTGATCCTTGAGGCCTCGCAGACCGAGGTGGGGCGTGAGGTGATCGCGCAGACGCTGCGGGAGATGGGCTACCAGGTGCAGGTGCCGGGCCGGGGGGAACGCTGATGGGTCGTGACCAGAAACTCGACGATCAGATGGCCGAGTGCCGGGAGTTGCTGACGGAGGTGCGGGGCGCGACGAAGGATCTGCACGCCGCGATCAAGGAGGCGAAGGCCACGTTCCCGGAGCTGGCCCAGGACCAGATCAGCGAGGCCGTCGGGGTGGAGCTGACGAAGGTGATGGCCGCGACGACGAAGTTCATCGAGGCCGCGGAACTCAAAATCCACCGGCGTTTCGATCATCTCGTGAACCTGCTGCTCACCGGCAACCAGCAGGGCCGGGCCCGGCCGGGGGAGCTGAACTTGGAGAGCCTGGTGGAGCGGGTGGCTGAGGCCCGCTACGAGGGCCGCGACGTGAAGTTCGTGGCGGCGCCGGTAGACCCGAAGTGAGGAACGCCGGCCGGGGCGTGGCGAAGGTCGACCTTGAGCTGCTGTGGACCGCGATGGAGGGCCACCGCAAGGCGTTGGGGTTCACCTCGTGGAACCACGTGGCGGTGGAGGTGGGTGTCAACAACGGCACGCTGCGCCGCATCGAACACGGGGTCGCGCCGGACGCGCACAACCTGGCGGCGATCATGTGGTGGCTGGGGGAGCGCTGGTGGTGGATTCAGCCTCGCCCCGACCCGGAGGAGGACACGTGATGGGTGAGCCGCAGGGCTGGACGATCCGCGCGCATCTGCTGTTCGAGACCGGGGAACGCGCGACGATGCCGTTCGTGGTCCGCGCCGCGGATTCGTTCGAGGCGGGCAAGCTGGTCGTCGGGTTGTTGGAGAAGCTGCGGGACGACGGCGCGGAGATCCACTTGGAACAGCTGGTGTTAGTGGCGGTCCCGCCGGTCGTGGTGGTGGACCGCGGAAACGAGGAGCGCACGTGATTGAGCTGCCGCACTACACGGTGACGACGGGGGCCTTGCGGGTGTGGCCGGCGCGGGAGTCGGAGGGTCGCACCTGCACGTGGGGCACGGAGTTCGTGGAGCCGGAGTACGGCGATGTGCCGGTGCAGCACGACGTGCAGCCGCACGAGACGCTGTGGGTGGTGGCTCCGCCGATCGAGCGGTGCGCGAACAGCAACGAGGAGCTGGCCCCGCCGGACTTCGGGTATCTGGTGTGCCAGGGCTGCATCTCCCACGCGTTGAACACGATCCTGCTGGCTTACCGGGGTGAGGCGTGAGCGGCGACGGCCTGTACGACGTCGACGTGACGGTGATCATGTCCGGTCAGCAGATCGTCATGCCGTTCGTGGGTGTGGCCGCGCCGGATCGGCTCGCCGCGATGGAGCACGTTCTGGCAGCGCTGCAAACGGTGTTGGACGAGGGCATGGTGTTCGAGGTGGTGCGGATCGACTTAGGGGACGGGCCGAGGCCGATCCTGAATCCCAGGACCAGTTCGTGCATGGACGAGTCCGAGCATGATCCGCATGTTCTGCCGGACGGGGATCAGTGCCCGGGGGCCGGGGTGTGAGAGCCCCCGGCCGCGCGGACTGTGCCGGGGTGGTCACGCGCGACCGGGGGCGTCTGGATGGCCATCAGACCGAGAGCTTGGTCGATGATGGCGTCGCCGAGCTGGTGGAACGGGCAGGGGTTCTCGGGCAGGCCGCAGCCGGCGCACACGCCCAGGTCGGGGTCGTGGGGGTGCAGTTCGCGCAGGCTGTAGCCGGTGAGCCAGCGGAACGTGTCGCCGTCGCTGTCGTTGTGGGCCACTGAAGCCTCCCGACCGTTGCGTGCCGTGTTCCAAACTGAGACGTTTACGGGATGGGTGTCCGGGGAGCCTGGGCACCAACCCCCGGCAGATGTTCCAGTATGGAACACGCGGGTAGGCTGGCACACCGAAGGTGGTGAGCACAACCCCGTGAGCGACAACGACCCGACCCTGAACGAAGTCCTCGACGAGCTACTCGGCGAGGCACGCACCGGAAACCTGCCCGAGGACATCACCGCGGCCGGCAAAGAAATCTGGCGGCGACGCCAACGCAACACCCTGCTCGGCGGCATCGTCATCGGCTACGCGGTCGCGCCCACCGACGACGGCGGGGCCGGCATGACCTACCGCGAATGGCACCAGCGGACCGGGATCCCCGTCGGGACCGCGCACCGCTGGGCGCTACCACCAGGGGAGACCGACCGAACGTGATGCGTCACTGGTACTGCCACGTCGCCGCCCACGGCGTGGACCCGCGTCTGCCCGGCGGGCACGGGGAGACCGACGTCAAGATCCACGACCTGTACGCGGCGACCGCACCCGACGCGGTCAGCCGGGCCCTGAGCGCCGCCAGGGAACATTTTGATCGCCTGTACCCGGGGCACTACGAGATCGTCACGATCCACGTGGACGAGGACCGACCACCAGGAGGTGGAGGTGATGGCGCACCGAGCACTGACCAGCCACCAGAAAGCCGCGCACATCCTGATGCCGATGGCCGCGGCGCTGGTAGGTGAGATGCGCACCGAAGCCGACACCGCGGAACTAGAAGCCAAACGGGCCCGCGGCAACGCCGACACCAAAGCCGACTGGGCGGAGATCGCGCTGCGCGCCAGAGCCCGCGCCGAAGGCGCCGGGCGGCTGCTGGAACTGCTGAAGGTCATCGCCCGTGGATAGGCACCCCCCCATGACAGACGACGTAACTGCGCCCGAGCCGCGGACGATCCTCGGGGAGTGCGTGTTCTGTGAGACTTACGGGGTGTGGACTGTGGTCCGCACCGGCGGGGCGCTCAGCCTGCGGTGCGACACGTGCGGGAACGTCGTCGAAGCGAAACAACCCGAAACGGACTTATGCGTTGTAAGCTGAGCGCGCGGATATGAGCCCTGCCCGGTGACGGGAGGGTGACGGGTGTTGAAGGTTGGGAACGGCGGGGCCGGCGAAGGCGTGGGTAACCTTCGCGTTGAGGCCCCGCCGTCATTTTTGTGCCCGGCCCGGTCAGTCCTCCCACAGGGCGGCGATGACCGCGGTGACGATGATCCCGATCAGCACCCCGAAGCAGCCCATCGTGGCCATGATCCCCAGCGTCGTGTCTTCCACACGCTCACCCCCTGAGTGCCCCCGGGGAGAGTCGAACTCCCGTGCGTGCGGCCTGCCGTAGCCATCCCCGGGACGAACAACTTCACCCACAAATGGAGGTTCTCTACGACCGTGCCCTGCTGCCGTCGCTGGCTGCGACAGCTGGTGATTCCGAGACATGCCCATTCCCGATGGAGCTGGGAATCTTCCGGCTCGGGCTATCCACCGCACACCCCACCGTCGGCGGGGGCCAGCTATTCAGTTGTCGCTGCCGCCGCAGTTCTCGCCGGCCACGTCGACGTTCGTGAACGCCTGGTAGTCCTCGGTGACCGCTTCGACTTCCGCGTCGGTGTTGCTCTCGCGTTCGAATCCGTTGCACTTGCACGGGATCCACGTCCCGGCGATGCGCCGCTCCCCGAAGCACGGGCCGGTGCCGTTGCGGTGTGCGCCCTGCCCGTGGTGGCACACGCAGAACGTCATCTCGTTCAGCCGGCGTCGGCGGCTCATCGGCGCTTGTGCTTGCGTAGCCGGTAGGGCTGGGCCGCCCGCGCGGAACGCCGGTAGTGACCGGGGAAGGCGTAGAAGAGGGCCTGCTGTTCCGGCCACGGGATGTGGCCCTGCGCGGCGATCCGCGGCTGCCGGCTGAACCTGCCCCGTGCCCGGCCGCGGCTCACGGGTGCTCCTCCGGCCGGTGCGTCAGGGTGATCGACGGGCGCAGCGCGCAGGCCCACAGGATGAGGACCAGACCGAACGCGGCGCACACCCACATCCCGGTGCCCAGCGTCAGGCCGGAGCCCGCCGCGACGAGGACCCACGTGACCGCGGCGAGCATCAGCAGCGTCCACGCGATCAGCAGTACGCGGGCGACCCAGTGGGCGTCCCACAGGCTGACCCGCCGCGGCGGGGGTTCGGAGCCGTCGTAGTCGCTCACGCTCATGCCGTCTCGGAGAAGACGGGTGAGTACTCCAGCCAGTTGAGCGCGGCGGTGATGGTGCCGGCCCAGTCGGGGTCTTCGGCGACGGCGATGGTCTCCCAGCCGCCGGTGATCTTCTCGCGTTGGATCTCGGTGACGACGCGGCGGAACCGGGGCGGCCGGGGTTCGGGCAGGTCGTCGTGGTGTTCGGCGGTGGGTGCGAAGCGTTGAGAGTGCATGGATCACACGTTAACGGGACAGAGCGGACAAGCAACCACCTACCGGGCGCGACGCGCCCATCCGGTACGCGAGAAGATGTCACGTTGTTCTGTCCCCTGTGGCCTGTTGACCACTGTTTCCCCAGGTGGGAAGGGCGAGCGCGCGTTCTGTGAACGGGGCAAGCGGCTTAGCTCTGTTGCCTGCTAATTCCTGCTCTTGACCCCTCTTGCAGGCGCGAACGGATCTATTGCCAAACCGGACATACCGGGTTAGCTTCCTTCCAGTCGGCCGCGGGACACGCACTGTGACCTGGGGGAACGGCCGACAAGCAGCACCCACTTCCGTTCATACCGGGGGGTAACGAACGTGGGCAAGCAGCCACGCAAGAGCACCCAGGCGCAGCAGCCGGTGCCGCAGCGCACCGACCTGTGCACCTACAACGAAGCGGCCGAGCAGCTGCGGGTGCACCCGCGGACCATCCGCAACATGGCCGACGACGGCCGGCTTGATCGGGTCACGATCGGCCACCAGATCCAGCGCGTGACGCTCGCGTCCGTCGAGCGCCTCATCCGCGAAGGACTCGTCGCCTAACACAACACCCCTGTCCCACACCGTCCACACGGGAGGGACGTCCCGGGCCCGCCGGGGGGGATGGGCAGGACCCGGGACGAGGAACCGCTGAGCTGCCCGACGGGGAAGCGGACGGCTGAGGTGGCCACCGATCCGACCCGCCCACAACGGTTCCTGCCCTTCGAGTGTGAGTTCGCGACGGCGGCATTTCCAGAGATTTCGCGAACTCA
>Ga0307407_10000888_pt1 | contig 10069 bp, 11 predicted proteins | sample 322Ometagenome_FD_203886 | JGI IMG/M metagenome (GOLD analysis project Ga0307407, IMG submission 203886) | Maize rhizosphere microbial communities from greenhouse at UC Davis, California, United States - 322HYB-O-1 | ecosystem: Host-associated > Plants > Roots > Rhizosphere > Soil | place: USA...
AATAAGACAAAAGGGCGGTAAAGAAGCGACTGATACTGAATGATATTAAATAGACTATCATCCGAAAAATTACCTCCACCTTCTTTGCACTGAATTTGAGTTCGATTTTGATCGAGATGGTGGAGGTATTCCATTAAAAATGGAGATAATACCTCCACTACAGAACAAATATCTCCACCAAAAAAGACCCAAACCCGTGCTCAAACTAACAAGAGTGGAGGTAGTGGAGATATTTTCCATACTAGACGAATGGATGGTCACAACTTCTTCTTATAATCAATTGGCTAGAATGCTGCAATTTTAAACATCTATCAAATTAGATGCAAGTCAGTTCTTTTCCTTTCTTTCTCCTACTTCATTCCATCCACTCAGGTCTACCTCAGTAAATATCGCTTCATTTCCCTTTGCAGAAGCAATCCATTTCTTTAATTTTTGTTTCCAATCTGTTTCCTTTTCATCCACTACTATCTCATCAAACGCATCAACAAATCTTGTGTAAAACTCATCCACTTTTGTCATTGCTCTAAAATTCTCATCCTCCTTTAAGCCAATAGCAAATTCATTTCTCTCTTCATTTGTATATATACAAATTAGTAATTTTCGATAGTTATTACTAGTCATTGTGTTTTTCATTTTTCATTTTTCTGAATCAATTCCGTCTTTTTTACCTTTAGTTAGGTAGTATGAATCAATCACAGACTTTATCGCCCCGTCTACTTTGAAAAAATAGGTAATAGAAAGGGGCAGATACTGAGGTATGGTTAACTCCACATCGCCTTGATATACAAAAACCTTTTTAGCTATCTGTCTCCGAACATAAGATCGAAACCCTAAATTTAGCACCTTTAAATGCACCGAGACAATTGTTCAGATAGATGTGTTTGATTCTATTTCAAGCTAGCAAGGGTAGAGTAGCTTCAGAGTTCTATACTGCAGCATGCATACCACTAGGAATATGACTCACCTCCTCCTATAATGTATTGGTAGAGCTAGATCAAGGGCATGATAACTATGTTACGTGTTAAGACGTGTCAAGAGTGAACAATATCTAAAATAGATCGGGTTGAATATTGCGCCATGACGAATTCAAAACTTGTATTAGCGGTGAGGCTGGCCGCGGCAACACTTGTTGTGTTTCTGGCTGTGACTCTAAGTGGTGGGGAGCTACGAGCAGGGCTTGCGCCGTGGCCTGGCATTGGCGCCATTGTCTTGGCGACAGCCGCATTTGTTGTGTAATGGAAGCAGAGGTCACTTCTGTTGGCAGGACTACTGGCTGCAAGGTAGGTAACCGGCATAAGAGCTGGTCTGATAGCTTTGGCAAGAATAAACTTTGCAGTAATAGAATTCCCAGGTCCTGTTCTGGGTGTTATCCTTGGTCTTCCAATATTGGGGCTTGGTGTGGCTAAGGGTATAGAGACTCTACAGGCAGGGAGAATTAAGACGAGAGGCGCCGCTAGATGACCACTTAATTAACTAAATATTCATCTATTGCATAACAAAAAGTAATCAGACTAGCAGAACTTGAAAAATAAAAAGGGGTGTCATCTGGCGACAATTGATCACGACGACAAGTACTGATAACAAAAAGGGCGGTCTCAGGCAGCAGACATGTTTCCAAACGCAAAGGAAGGGCGAAATTGATATGAATACCATGTTCGTACGAGAAGACCCGATGTTCTGCGAATGGTGCTCCGACCGCTTTGATTAGATGTTGAAGCACTCTACGCCACTCAATCCGAGCAACATAAAAGTAGTAGAATACCAAGGATTCAAATCCCTTCCCCCGCGCCTCTACAATCTTTAGGAAGACTTTAAAGCCCTGCATATTGAACTCACTACTATGACAACGCCAACTCCACCTGAACCTGCTTTTTAGTTGCATTGAGTCTCAATTTTGAAGTTTTTTCTGCCGGAATCCTCTCGGCCCTTCTTTATCTTTTGTGAGGATAAGATCGTACGAGGAATATCTGCGACATCTATACTATATGAAAATTAAACTCAAATTAACTGCCATTTCTATTGATTAGGCTTGGTACCTGTTCCTAAGATTAGCTCTCCTGTAAACTTTACAGGGCCACCAGATGGGAATATTTTACGGAGAGAATCGATAACATCATTCTTGATTGCCAGCTTCTTCTCGTCAGGCAATTTAGATAGTAAAATGGCTAAAAATCCAGTTACTTCAGTCATGGCCTGCCAAAATTGTTCAGCTGAGTCTGTCTGTGCTACTGTCACTTCAATTTTCTCAGCATTAAAGTTGGAGAAGCCTGCTTTCAAGAAATAGTCACGAAGCATATCTACACCAGATATGCTAAACGATCCTCCGGGCTTACCTGGCGAGGATTGCTTCATATCGGGAGCATGTGTAGATACTATATTCATCACTGCTGCCATTACTGGTGACTTATCTGGAGAACCCCAGACAGTGACAGAAGCTTTTCCTCCTGGCTTTAGGACTCTGAGAAAAGCCTTAAGTGCTTTTACCGGATCTGGCATAAACATAAGACCATTACGACAAACTACTGAATCAAACGTGTTATCAGAAAACATGGAGAGGCTTTCGTCTTTAACAACTTGAAAGTGTATAGTATTTATGAGGCCCAGAGAAGCAGCTTCTTCCTTTGCTACCTCTATCATTTCAGGACTCAAATCTACTCCTATAACCTTTCCATTTTGACCAACTATTTTTGCTATTGTTAGTGCAGGTTGACCAGTTCCTGTGGCTACATCTAGCACCGTCTGTCCAATACTGATCCTAGCCGACTCTATGAGCTTATCCGATATTGGAGCCATCCACTTGAACATGTCTTTTCCATACTTTTTCCAACCGGGTGCTGCTGCACTCCATTCCATGCGTTCGCGATCTCTTACTATTTCATCATTGGATTTACTCATTGAATGATTTCCCCCGACTTGCCCTGCTTCTATCCGTACCAAGCCATTGAGCATGTCCTCTATCCTTCGAACAACAGATGGCATTAGGCATTGACATCAAAAACCAGCTGACCACTATCTTATGGTTTGTATTAATCAAGCCTTTAATCATTATCGTGATGTCCTCTATGAATATATTTCAAAGACTTCAAAAGCTCGGCTAAACGATGTTGACTAATGTACCCACATCAATAGCAATTTATAACTAAAAGGGCAAATACAAAATGACTGGATCTCGATATTCATTCTTTGCCATTAATCCATTGGGTCCATACTTTGAATTTTTTTCTGCCGAGTCCCTCTGGGCCCGCCTAAAATAAAAAAAGTTCAAAAAAATGGACCCAGTTCCTGTCAGCTACCGCATAGATTGCAATATCATTCCAATCTTGTTGTTACTGTTGTTTGGAAACCAGATATTTCCATCATTGTCTGCATAAATGAACCGAATTATTGTTCTCGGAGTTGGCAAATCATATTCTTGAATCGTGTTAGTGCTCTGGTTCAATTTTCCTACCTTGAAAGCATTAGTCATGCTGAACCACACATTATCGAAAACATCCACCCAAATAGCGTAAGGTCCAGAGCGTAGAGTAGTAGTATCATATTCTTTGAACTCGTTTGTATTCGGATCGAAGCTGCCTAACTTTGCAGCATTATATTCTGTGAACCACAGCTTGCCAGTGCTGTCTATTGCAATCCTCCTTGTCCCACTATCGCTGGTTGGTGTTGGGTATTCAGTTATTTCACCAGTCTTTGCGTCTACTTTACCTATCCTATGACCAGTTAGTGCAGCATACCAAGGATTTCCTTCGGGGTCGACAATGATGCCATAGGGGGATGAGCCTGTTGTTGGTGTCGGAAGTTCATTTATAACGCCTGTAGTTAAGTTGAGCCTACCAATCTTGGAAGCTTCGATTTCTGTAAACCATATGACTCCATTTCCGATAATAGGGGTGTGAGGACCTGAATTTAGTGTTGGTGTCGGGAATTCATCAACCTGCCCAGTTTCAACATCAAGTTTTCCAATCTTTGAGCCGGCCATTTCAGTGAACCAGACGTCACCGTTTCCATCAACTGCAAGGCCATGGGGTCTAGAGGATGGCGTTGGGATATCAAATTCTTCAAATTGCTCAGTAGTTGGGTCGAACTTGCCTATCTTGTTCGCGTTTATTTCTGTGAACCACACAATCCCATTTCTCTCATCAACGACGATATCGTGGGGAGCTGAGTTAGGGGTTGGTACTTCCCATTCTTTGATTGTAACTTCTGCCTGCTGCTGGCCGTAAATATGCGGCGTAGTAACGAACAATATAATCATGATTATCATGCCACTGGAAGCAGTAATTGTTCGAGCAGTCAATGTTCTCCTACAACTAAAGATATATAATAAAAGAGTTTAATTATGTTTAGACTTTGAATGTATATTTGGTCGGGTCCAAATTTTAGGTTTATTCTGCTGGAACCCTCTGGGCCCGCCTAATTTAAAAAAACGTTCAAAAAGTGGACCCTGTGCATCCAAATATTTAGAGCTGGCCTCCATCTCATATTTATGGAACCGTTTTGGAAGAACTAAAGGTATTCATGTCCCTTAGGCTCACTAATTACGCGTAGTCAAATACTCACAATGTGATAACTAATCATTAATAATAAGCCTCTTTGGAATATGCGATTTCTTTAATTCTTTGTTCATGCAATTCAATATTAGATCGAGCGAGGATTGACGCACATTTGACGAGGCGTCGTGCACAATATAAAACGCTGCGAGTAAAGTGGGTATCAATAGACTGGCGTCAATCACAAGTCATTCAGTTAGTCCAGAGGCAAAACTTTGAACGAAGTAGCAGAGATCCTGCAAGTGGACAAAAGCACTATTAGCCGAGATTATCAATTCATCAGAGATAATAATATCCTTAACGCAGATTATGATGGGCTTATTTTGACCTGAAAAGCCCGATTGAAATGCGGCAAGCTTCTTTCTCTAAATGCCTTTATACAATAATCGCCCGAAGGCTGCTATGTCAACGACACAACTTAGTGCGAAATCTCGTGGGCAGTATAAAACGAAGGCTTATTCCTCTGGCAGTTCTACTTCTCCGCTTGCTCCAGCCACGATTCCGCGGCGTGAGCCAGACGATGCCGACGTTCAGATCGAGATCCTCTTTTGCGGTATCTGCCACTCTGACCTCCATAGAGTCCGAAGCGAGTGGGACGGCACTGTTTACCCCTGCGTCCCAGGACATGAGATCGTTGGGCGCGTCACGAAAGTAGGCTCAGCAGTCACCAAGTTCAAGCCCGGCGATCTTGCTGCGGTAGGCTGCATGGTTGACTCTGACAGAAATTGCGACGATTGTCAAGCCGGTCTTGAGCAATTCTGCCCGAATGTGATCTATACTTACAATTCCCCTGACAAGCATCTTGGAGGCGTCACCTATGGTGGATACTCTGACAGCATTGTCGTCAAAGAAGACTTTGTCCTCCATGTTCCTTCCAAACTCAATCCAGCCGGAGCTGCGCCTCTCTTGTGCGCTGGAATTACAACATATTCCCCGCTACGGCACTGGGGAGTCACCAAGGGCAAGAAAGTTGGCGTAGTCGGTCTCGGCGGGCTGGGTCATATGGCAGTCAAGTTTGCTCATGCGCTTGGAGCGCACGTCGTGGTGTTTACCACTTCGCCTAACAAGAAGGAGGATGCGGTTCGCCTAGGTGCGGACGAGGTCGTCGTTTCCCATGATACCGAGGAGATGAAAAAGCACACTGGCAGCTTTGACTTCATCTTGGATGCCGTGTCTGCTGAGCATGACATCAATGCATACATCCAGCTCCTCCGACGCGACGGCAACATCACGCTTGTCGGCGCACCCCCCAAACCTCTTGCCGTCTCTGCCTTTGGTCTTACATACGGACGTCGCAGTCTCTCTGGCTCTCCAATCGGAGGCATCGCAGAGACTCAGGAAATGCTCGACTTTTGTGACAAGCATAACATCACTGCCGATGTTGAAGTCATTCCTATTCAGAAGGTGAACGAAGCTTACGAGAGAATGTTAAGGTCAGATGTGAAGTATCGCTTTTCCATCGACATGGCTTCTCTTAAATCAAAGTAACACGATATGGTGGCTCGCTTCTAATCTACTTCTTAAATTCAAAATGAGATCGCCCTCAGATAGACAGTTCCTCTCTTATTTGTCAGAGCGGAACTTCAACGGCAACCATAGATAACAATAACATGACGTTCGAATTTCCCAGTCATCGTTATGACTATTTTACATTAGTGAAGTTTAACCAAACTAAAGACGAAACTTTTGCTTACTCCACATATGGACCGTGAACCAATTGATCATAGAATCTGACCGATTTGATATTCACAAATTCAAGCATACCGTATCCTGATAGTTCTCTGTCAAATCCACTATTTTTTATGCCGCCAAATGGAACACAAGGGTCAGATATCATAACATTATTTACCGTAACCATTCCTGCTTGGACCACTAATGAAAATTCTTCTGCTTTCTCTTGATTTTGAGTCCAATTTCTTGCACCAAGACCAAATTTTGAATCATTTGCAATCTTTATCGCTTCCCTTTCAACGTCAGCCTTGATTATTGGTGCTACAGGACCAAAAACTTCCTCTTGTGCTACTTCCATGGCAAGTATAACATTGGCAAGAATAGTTGGCCTGTAAAATAGGCCCATTTGCCTCTTATTCTTTCTCCACTTGTTAGAAGCTCTGCTCCCTCCTTTACAGATCTCCTAATAATTCCTTCCAAATTTTCAAGGCTCTTGGCATTAACCCCAGGCCCCGATTTATGCTCCTACAAATTACAGACGTAACTTGATTTTGATGATCGCTTTGCAATTTTACTACTGATAATCATCCCGTTCTCATATGTGTATAAAAAATTTGTTAGCGTATTATTGTGCAGGATGTTGACGAACTAATCAGTGAATCGCTTTATATTATTATCTAATATCGTTCTATCTTTTATCTTAATTTATTCTAGTCTTTTCCATTCTTACTACTTCTACAATCTGCTAATAGCAAAAACTTAATAGCTGACCAGATGCGGATTAGTCTGAACCCTTTCGAGGAACCGATATCAGGCTGCAGAGCCTCTGCACCCGCTTGCACCACCATTGAGTCTCATTTTTGAACATTTTTTTGCCGAGTCCTTCTGGGTCCGCTAAAAATAAAAAAATTCTAAAAATGGACAGACTGGCTCAAAAAGTGCCCCACTGGGAAGAGCAAGAACTTATGGCTCCCTGTCGTTTTCCAAAATGCTTGTAATGTAAGAAAAGTATGCGGGCTCGCTGACTAGATATTCAGTTACATTTACCTTATGTTTCTGTGTGTCGCGGTGCTGCTTTGCAAGGACTGAGTTGCCGAATACTGCGTTACATTCTTCACACCACGCAGCGAAGTTCCTTCTGTATATGTCAGGGTGACAGCTGGGCAATATTCTATACATATTTAGTGCGCGCTTCTCTTGCTTTAAGGTTTGTTGTCTTGCAAGTGTGTTTCCATTGGACTATACGCACATGAGTAAATCACAAATGTGAATATATTTTACAGGGCATGAGCACAAATTTGTGGACATATTTATCTGTCAGAATATGACATATGACAATTGTAGCGATAGATATATGGGGCGGAGAAGAAAAGATGGAGTATATCAACAAGCACATGTTGTTGGAACCACTGTTAGAAATAATTCATTGAATAAGTTAGTTTTTCTTCATAATGCGGTAGCAGAAATTTGGTCGTCTAACCGTCAAGGAAGCAAGCTTTTTAAGGAGTTAGTCAAAAAGAGGAGAAAGGATTGTCCAGACTGTGTCAAATATGCGTATGGAGAACCTGCTTATCTAATATGCCATTATCTAAGCTCCGATGATGTCATGAAAGTGTTAGACTGTAATAGAAGAACTGCACTTGACTATCTACAAGCACTCAGGGAAATAGTGCGTTGTTACAAGGGGTTTTATAACCACGTTGTCCCCCACCCTTTTTTTTGAGCTGGCAGAGCATCAATCTCAGAGAGCAACTCATTTACATTCAGCTTTTTTAGAGTATGCCACTTCGCTCTGCTCGCTAGACGTAGAAAGATTGCTAGATGACTGAGCTATTCAAATTTTTCATTTCCTTGGTTTAAAGGATATAAATCTACTAGTTCGGATAAAAGTATAATTGTCGAAGGCATAGGTCAAATTCAATCATATGACTTTCTTTTGCCTTAAGAAATAGCGCGTCGCATCGTCTATCTTTGTGTTAAGTTGCTCAGGGCTTAGTCTGGACAGGGGCTCCGAACCCATTGCCACTGCAATCCGTGCTAAATATGGGAGCATCCTTATCCATGTTGGACCGAAGTGCCGATTTTTCTGCATAGCAAACTTGTACAGATCATTGGATGTATTACAATAGATGATATTTGGCGGAACAAAGTATATTGGCTCTTTTTCATTTCCCAAATCCGCAAATTCCCATACTACAGAAATGTTATTTGGTGCGTCTTCTTGTTGTTTGTGTCTTTTAACTGATAGATTTGTCGAGGCATCTAATGTATCCTGCACAGTGATTAAGCCTCCTTTTGAGCCCTCCAATTTGCTGCTTACTCTTTCCTCACATCCTTGGGAAGCAGCCGATTTGCTACCAGCACTATTTGCATTAATATTGATGTTTGTTCTTGTATGAACATTTATTCTCATATCCTTCAGATAGTTCTTCAGTAAGGCATTGAGCTCTCTGCTGAGCATCAACTTGTGTTCGTCAACAGAAATCTCTCTCAATGGGAACCTTGAAGCATATCGTCTGAGTAGATAAATAAACTCGCGATATATTCCATTCTGGACGATATTGTTCCTAGATGTTTCAGGTGTTAAGGCGTTGCAGTTGACCCAGCCATTGAATTTCCTTCTCGTATCAACTTCAAGGCGAGTTACAAATACATGATCGATATATAGGTCGACTATTCCCCTGCCTTCCTCAGTAGCCCTCAAGTTTCCTGTAACTTCTGCATTGTGTGCGTCTTTTATCTTCGTCAAATTAAATAGAAATTCTTCTTTGGGATCTAGAGATGATGGCGGTTTGATAGATTGCTTATTCATGATTATTTTGGCACCTTGTGCTAGCCGAAGACCGAATGACCTTTTTAGATATACGCTCAACTCCTCTATCTGAATTCTGTTTACAAGCTTGGTTATTGTTATTCTAGTTCCTCTGTGTGAAACAAAAACCGCAGTGGCTTTATTGCATATTGGTCTGCTAAAACCATTCAAGGTCATATAGAATTTCATTCCCTCTTTGCCATGATTTGTTTCAAAACAAATAACTTTACCAAGGTTTAACAATGATAGCTTGCCAAGGCCTTTCTCTCCGATTACCTCTTCTCCTTTTCTTGACTTCTTTGATGCTTGCCCAAATTTCCTAAATTCATTGTAATCCTTGATGCCCTTGCCCCAGTCTTCTATGACAATCTTGTCATTTGATATAGATAGTGCAACCTTCTTGCTATTCTCATCAAAGGAGTTTGATATGGCCTCTCTGAATGAATCAAGGTATGAACTATAGACACGCATAGCAAGCTCAGGAATAAGGTCCTTTCCTACTTCATGTGAATATATTGGCAATGCTGGAGGAGCGGTGCTTGTTGTTGTTGTGCTAGTCATTATACGATGATTTGCCTTCGCGCCATTCTTGCTATGATCGATTATTACTGCCATGGGAGCGAGTCTATTTCAAGAAGGCTATATTAAGAAACGAGAACGTTGGGGAGAGGGGGACTGGTAATTAGCGATCAACTGATGACCATAGTCATATAGTTTTTGAATCTCTATATTGAACACTTGTATACTCGGGAACCAAACCATCTTGAACCCGCCTTCTAGTTTCACCGGGTCTCATTTTTGAAGTTTTTTGCCGGAACCCGCTGGGCCCACTAAAAATTAAAAAACGTTCAAAAAATGGACTCAATGCTCTCAGTATTTCTCTCAGAACCACTGGGCTCTACTTTATATTAATGTGGATTCATGTGGAGGTAAATTTGCCAACGGAATTCTAAATGTGACAACAAGAAGTCATAGCAATATCAATAAAAAATTCATTACTAGACTCTCAATTCCCAATTAATCCAGACACTAGAGCCAT
>Ga0307407_10000889_pt1 | contig 10062 bp, 7 predicted proteins | sample 322Ometagenome_FD_203886 | JGI IMG/M metagenome (GOLD analysis project Ga0307407, IMG submission 203886) | Maize rhizosphere microbial communities from greenhouse at UC Davis, California, United States - 322HYB-O-1 | ecosystem: Host-associated > Plants > Roots > Rhizosphere > Soil | place: USA...
GAGCGTGTAGAAGTGGATGCCATCCACTCCCGCGTCGAGCAACCCGGCGCATTGCTGGGCGGCGTAATGAATGCCCACGCGTTCGACGGATTCGGCGTCGCCCTTTGAGCGGTCGAGCGCGCGCAGAAGCTTGGCGGGGAAGCGCGCACCGGCGGCGAGTTCCGCCATGCGCCGCATGCCCTGCAGCGTGGACACCGGCATGATTCCGGCCAGGATCGGCACGCGGATGCCGGCCAAATCGCAACGGTCGCGGAAATCGAGGAAATCGTGGTTGTCGAAAAACAACTGCGTGCAGATGTAATCCGCGCCTTCGTCGACCTTCGCTTTCAGATGTTCGAGTTCGATCAAACGATTGGCGGTGGCCGGATGGCCTTCGGGGAAACCGGCGACGCCGATACCGAAGCCGCGCGGGTCGGGGTGGCGTCCGCTTGCGTTGAATTCCCGGATGAACCGCACCAGGTCGGCGGCGTGCTGGAAATCGCCCTGCGACCAATCGTAGTCGGGCCGGTTGCCGGGAGGGTCTCCGCGCAGCGCGAGAATCGTCTCCACACCCGCCGCCGCGTAACGCTCCAGAATCGCCTCCACTTCCGCGCGAGTATGACCGACGCAGGTGAGGTGGGGCACCGGAGGAATGCTGGTGGTTTGCTTGATGCGAACGACCAGTTCGTGGGTCAACTCGCGGGTTCCACCGCCTGCTCCGTAGGTCACGGACACGAATGTCGGATCGAGCGGCTCAAGGTCGCGGATCGTTTGATACAAATCTTCCGACGCTGAAGCGGTTTTCGGCGGGAAAAACTCGAACGAAAACGACGGTCGGCGGCTCGCAAGCAGGTCGCGGATGTGCATGGGAAGATTCGGAATTCGCGCGGCTGCGAAACTTCGTGGGTTTCGCGGAGTTTCACCCTCGGAATCCCCGGACCGCGGGGATAGAAAAACGCCGAACCGTCATGAAGACAATCCCCGTTTCGCTGGTTCTCGCGAGTTCCCTCGCCGCCACTTTCGCCTTCGCGGGCCAGGAAGACCCGCAGGGACCACCCGCGCCCGCGGATCGTGCGGGACCGCCTTCGGGCGAACACCGCGGCGGTCCGCGCGACGGCAAACCGTGGCTGGAATTGCTGAAACGGGCGGACACCAACAACGACGACGCGATTTCCCGCGACGAGTTTTTCGCCCTCGAACGCATTTCCAAACTCCCGGAAGAAAAGCGGGCGAAGATCTTCCAGCGTCTCGACAAGGATCAGAACGGCAGTCTTTCGAAAGAAGAGCTTCAGGAAATGCGCCGGGGGCCGGGGCGGCATGGTTTGCCCAAGCTGGAGGAGCTGGACACTGATCGCAGCGGCGGAGTGAGCGTGGAGGAATTCAAGGCATCGCCCTTCGTGCAGAAGCTTCCGCCCGAAGAGCAGGAAGGGTTGTTCAAGCGTTTGGACACCGATGGCGACGGCCAGATCACGCCGAAAGATCGCCCGCAATTTCCGCCGCATGGAGGCAAGGGCTTGTTCAAGCGGCTGGATGCGGATGCCGACGACGCGGTCAGCTTCGAGGAATTTCAGAAAGCTCCCTTCATCGCCCGCCTTTCGGAGGACGAGCAGGAGAAGCGGTTCCAGGAACTGGATCGCAACGGCGACAAGAAGCTGGGTGAGGATGAAATGCCTCAACCGCCACGCCGGCCAAGGCCGCCGGAAGGCGCGCCCGCTCCGGCGGAAAAGCCCTGATCGCTCAGAAGTTCACTTCGAACCACACGCCGCCGTAAAGTCGGTCGGTTTCCGGGTTGGCGTCGAGGGGGATCGAGATCCCCACGAAAGGAGTCACCGAAACCCGCTTGCTGACGTTGTAGGTGAGTGAAACTCGGCCGTACAGATCGTTCCAGCCGCTGCGGCCGTAATAATCATCCAGCCAGCTTGTGCCGCCGAGCAGGGTGAGGAACGCCTTGTCGCCGAGGGTTTTCGACCACTTCGTTTCCAGCCAGGCATAGGGAGCGCCGGGGCCGGTGTCCCAGGCCGCGCCCAACGTGACGCCGAGATCGTCGTTGACGTGCCAACTGAACCACGGGGAAAGGTCGATGCCGTCCTCCAGAAGCGGATGCTCGACCGAGCGGCCGGTCAGATCGAAGCCGACGGAAAAACGAGGGTCGTCATAACGCACGCCGATGAAACCAGCGGCTTCGTTGGCATCGCCCTCGCCGGTCTCGGTGGCATACCATCCGCCGCCGTTGACGGACCAGTGGTTGTCGAGCGCGACTTCCGTCTGGAGCTGGAAATCCATCACGTCGCCACCGACTTTGAAGCCGCGCCAAAGATATTCGGAGCGGTAGCCGGTGACGGCCTCGAAGCCGTAGGGGATTTCCTGCGCCGCCGCGGGCAAGGCGGCGGCGAGTAGAAGGAGCGGGACCCGGTTCATGACGGAGGCATGCTGAAGAGGCCGTTAGGCCGGGTCAATCCTGCTCAGGAAATGGCCTTGGCGTGGGGCGAAACTTGTTCCGCTTCGGTATGCCCGATCCGGCCTTTGCCCCGATTCGCCCACCACAGGACGATCGGTGCGGCCACGAAGATCGACGAATAGGTGCCGATCAAAATGCCGATCAGGATCACGATCGAGAAGTCGCGCAGGGCGTCGCCGCCGAGGATCGCCAGCGACAGCACGCATACCAAGGTGGCGGTCGAGGTCAGCACCGTGCGGGAAAGCGTCGCGTTGATCGCTTCGTTCATCACTTCCTGCAGCGTGTGGCCGCCGCGACGGAGCTGAAGGTTTTCGCGGATGCGGTCGAAGATGATGATGGTGTCGTTGATCGAGTAACCCGCGATGGTCAGGATCGCGCCGACGTGGATAAGTGAGAGTTCCCGGCCGAGCAGGACGATGAAGCCGGCGGAGATCAAGCAGTCGTGAAGCAAGGCGATGAACGCGCCGACCGCGAAGGAGAGTTCGAAACGGGCGGAAACGTAGATGAAGATGCCGAGGATCCCGAGACCGAGCGCGAGGAGCGAGCTGGCGAGGAAACCGCCACCGACGAGTGCGGATACTTCCTCCTTGTTCGCATCAATCTTGTAGGTGCCTTCGGGCGTTTTTTCGGCGAGCACCGGATAGCTTTCGCGCAGCTTGGATTCGATCCCCGCCACATCACGTGGGTCACAGCGGACACTCAGCAGGTGACCGCTGGTCGGGTTGCTTTCATCTTGCACGAACGCGGCTTTGTTCAGGGCAAGGCTGTCGACCTTTTTCTGGGCGTCGGCGGCCGAGATCTCGGCGGTTTTGCCGACGAGGAATTGGAGACGAGTGCCACCGGTGAAGTCGATGCCGAGCGAGCGCTCTTGCTTCACCACGAAGGCACCGACCGCGACGATCGAAAGGCCCAGCGAGATCAGCAGGCAGACGGCGCGTTTGCCGAGGAAGTCGTAGTGTTTCGAGGAGATCAGGTTGAGGAACGTGAGGTTTTTCAGGACGCCCAGATCGGTGCCCCAACGGAACAACACGCGGGTGGCGAGAATCGCGGAGAACATTGAGCAAAGGATGCCGATGGTCAGGGTGACGGCGAAGCCCTTCACCGTGCTGCTGCCGAGCCAGAAGAGGATGACGGCGCTGATCAGCGAGGTGAGGTTCGAGTCGAAGATCGCGCTGAAGGCTTTGTCGTAGGAGGCGGAAAGGGCGACCTTGAGCGATTTGCCCGCGGCCAGTTCTTCGCGCAAACGCTCGTTGATGAGCACGTTCGCATCCACCGCGACGCCGATGGTCAGGATGATCCCCGCGATGCCGGGCAGCGAGAAGGTGAAGCCGAACATCGCCATCACGCCGAAGAGCATCAGGCAGTTCAGGAGCAGGCCGACGAGGGCGACGAGGCCCGCGGTGCGGTAATAAACGAGAACGAAAACGAAGGTAAGCCCGAGGCCGAGAATGCCCGCCCAGATGCCTTGTTGGACGATGGCGGCACCGAGCAGCGGGGAAACCGTGCGCTGTTCTTCGACGACCAGCGGGTTTTCCAACGGGTTCATCAGCGCGTTGGCGAGGTTCTGCGCTTCACCCGGCTTGTCGATGCCGGTGATCTCAAATTGGGTTCCAAGTGGCACCGATTGGACGACCGGAGCGCTGAGAACTTCGCCGTCGAGCACGATCGCGATGCGATCCCTGCCGGCTTCCATCTTCTCGGTGAGGGCGATCATTTTGTCGCCGCCCTTACTGTTAAGGAGGATCGACACCGCATCGGCCCTCGATACCGAGGGAGAGGCGTTTTTCACGTCGGAGCCTCCCAGCGCCACCCGCCGGCTGAGCAGAATCGGGCGGCTGATTTCGTTATTCTGCGCGTCCTTGTCCTTGAGTTGAAACGCTTTGTATCCGGGTCTGAACTCTTCGCCGTCCGCGACCTGCTGGGCGAGGGTCTTGCCGCCGGGGGTCGGTTGGTCGGTTTCCCGGTGGACTTCGCGCAATTCCAGTTTCGCGACCTTTTCCAGGATCGCGCGGATGCGCTCGGATTCTTCCGGATCCACGCCCGGCATCTGGACGAGCACGCGATCATCACCTTGGCGGGCGATCAACGGTTCGGTCGTCCCCATGCTGTTGAGACGTTGCTCGATGACCTTGATTGCTTGGTCGACCTGCTGATGGGTCACCGCTTCAGTGCTGCCGTCTTCCGCCGTGCGTTCCTGGACGCGGAGGGTGAAGGACGAGCCGCCGACGATGTCGATGCCGCCCTTGAGGCGTTCTTTCGGCGGGAAAATCGACACGAAGCAGAGCGCGGCGACGCCCACCAGCAGCGCGGTGCCGACGTTACGTTTCCGCCGTTCGATATCGGTCGCGAAGTACCAGAAGAACAGGATCACCAGGATGATGCCGATGGCGAACAAGGTGAGCGGATCCTCGTAAAAGGCGGCGGCGAGCATGGGGCGGGGCAACATGGCGTTGAGAGACGCGGGGTGGGCGCGCGGAGGCGCGGGAGAAATTCAAGAAACGAGCGATTACTTTTTGGCTTCGTCGGCGTCCTTTTTCAGGACGGTGGCGACGGCGGCCTTGTCGAACTCCAGCATCACGCCTTCAGCGACTTTGACCGTGACCGTGCGCTCCTTGATGTGGTGCACGAGCCCGTGAATCCCCGCGGTGGTGATCACGCGATCGCCCGCTTGCAGGGCGTTGATCCGGGCTTGTTGCTCCTTGCGCTGACGCTGCTGCGGGCGGATCAGGAGGAAATAAAACATCACGAACAGCAGGATCATCATCGGCAGCGGACCACCGAGAAGGCCGCCGGGGCCGCCTTGGCCTTGGGCCGGCGCGGGGGCTTGAGCAACGAACGTGATGAAGGCAGTGAAAACAGTCATGTTAGATTGGTCTGTGTATAACGTCGGATGAAGGAGTCCTTGAATTCGAGGAAGTTCCCTGCGGAAATGGCCTCCCGCGCCCCGGCGACAAGGCGAAGGTAGAAATGCAGATTGTGATAGGAAATCAACCGCAAAGCTAGGATTTCACCGGCCCGGAACAGGTGCCGGACATAGGCCCGCGAGAAACGCGAAACGTGCGGGGGAGAGGTTTCGCAAAGCGGCCGGTCGTCGCGCTCAAACTGCTTGTTTTTGATCTGGATCGGCCCATCGAGAGTATAGGCCAGGCCGTGCCGGGCAACACGCGTGGGCATCACGCAGTCGAACATGTCCACCCCGCGGGCGATCATTTCCAGAATCTGGGGCGGCGTGCCGAGGCCCATGGCATAGCGCGGCTTGTTTTGTGGCAAAAACGGCACCGCGTTCTCGATCGCCCGGAACATCTCGTGTTCGGGTTCGCCGACGGAAACGCCGCCGACCGCGTAGCCGTCGAAATCGAGATCAACCAACTCGCGCGCCGATTGCTCCCGGAGGTCGGCATAGATCGAGCCTTGGACGATGCCGAAGTGACGCTGGAGGCCATCGCCCGACCGCGGCTGATGCTTTTCCGTCCACGCCTTGCAGCGGCGCGCCCAGCGGGTGGTCAGTGCGAGCGATTTGGCCGCGTAATCCTTGTCGCAGGGATGGGGCGGGCACTCGTCGAAGAGCATCGCGATGTCGGAGCCGAGCGCGCCTTGGATTTCCATCGAAAGCTCGGGCGTGAGCATCATTTTCGAGCCATCGAGGTGGTTGCTGAAACGCACGCCTTCCTCGGTGATCTTGCGGAGTTTCGCGAGCGACCACACTTGGAAGCCGCCGGAATCGGTGAGGATCGGCTTTTCCCAAGTGGTGAACTTGTGCAGCCCGCCGAAATCGCGGATCAGCTCGTGCCCCGGCCGCAGCCAGAGGTGGTAGGTGTTGCCGAGAATGATCTGCGCGCCGAGCTCCTCGACTTCCGCCGGGTGAAGCGTTTTGACACTCCCCTGGGTGCCGACGGGCATGAAAATCGGCGTTTCCACCGTCCCGTGGGCCAGCTCCATGCGCCCGCGCCGGGCGGAGGATTGCGGATCGGTGGCGACGACGGTGAACATGGGGCGCGGTGCTTAAATCCCGCAGCGCCAACTTCCAAGCTCAACTTCACCCGCAGCCGACTGGGGTAAACGGGCGCCTCTTCCGGCGAAGCCGGCCTCCCGCTGGAAACTGAAAACTGAAAACTGGCAACTTTCTCCCGGTTTTTCCGCGTGAGCGAAGGCCATTTCCGGGCTACCGGTTTCCTTATGCGTTTGATTCGATTCGGGGAGCCGGGACGGGAGGAGCCGGGGGTAATTTTACCGGATGGCCGGCGGATCGACGCTAGCGGCGAATTCATCGACTACGACGAAGGTTTTTTCGCGATGAGCGGGCTGGAATCGTTGGCGGAATGGGTCGCCCAAGGCTGTCCCGGCGGCGCGGAAATCGATCCGGCGGTTCGCCTCGGTCCTCCGGTCAGTCGTCCGTCGAAAATCGTGTGCGTCGGCCTGAATTACCACGACCACGTCCGGGAGTTCGGTAACGAGATCCCGCCCGAACCGGCGCTTTTCATGAAAGCGAGCAGCGCGTGGAGCGGTCCGTATGACGACGTGATTCGCCCGCGGGGCGCGGAAAAACTCGATTACGAGGTGGAACTCGCGGTCGTCATCGGTTGCACGGCCTCGAATTTGACCGAACTCGAAGCGTCCGACTGCATCGCCGGGTATTCGGTTTTCTGCGATTACTCCGAAAGGGCGTTTCAGAAGGAAATGGGCGGCCAGTGGACGAAGGGAAAAAGCGCCGATTCGTTCGCGCCAATGGGCCCGTGTTTGGTCACTCCGGACGAAGTGGCCGATCCGCACGGCCTGCGGTTGTGGTGCAAGGTGAATACCGAAACCCGGCAGAATGGCTGGACGGGCGACATGATTTTCAAAATCCCGTTCCTGATCAGCTACATCAGCCGGTTCATGACCCTTTTGCCCGGTGACGTCATTTCCACCGGCACTCCCGGCGGAGTGGGGATGGGCATGTCGCCGCCGAAGTATTTGCAACCGGGCGACTCGGTCGAATGCGGCATCGAGGGCTTGGGCGAACTCCGTCAGCGCGTGGTGCCGGGCTGAAGACGTAAGAATTGAAGAAAAGAGAAAATTCTTGGGTCGCGCCGCAGGAGGCTCTGGTTTTGCGTCTTGAGCTTGAAGTTTTACGTCCTGCACTAACCAATCCCCAAATCTGACGTCATTTTGAACTCTCCCGAAGAGATCCCGCGCGGGCTGCGAAGGATTTGGCAGCTGAAGCTGACCGCGTGGTTGGTGTGGGCGGGATTTTTTCCTGTCATGTTACTAGCGCTATACCTGCTTCCTGAACGCTTGCACTTCGTAGGGGTCGGCTATTTCTTGCTCATCATGTGGAGGGCGTTTCTCCTCGCATCCGCCGATTGTCCAAGATGCGGGAAATCCTTCCACAGCCGGGAAACGAAATTCGGCTTGCGTTACCGGAATTCCCTTACCTGGTGCTGCGTGAATTGCGGTGTCAGTCTTTCCGAACGGGAATCAGGTCCGCGAAATCGGAAGACACAAGACGCGAAGAAGTAAGAAGAGAAGAGTAGGTGCTCAGCCGTGTCCGAGTCCGGGTTTCTGGTCTTGCTTCTTACTTCTTCCAGTCTTGCTTCTGCCGGACAGGGCGGGATTCCGGCTTGCCCCGGCCCGGCGGGTCCGTTACCGGGGTGCTCCGCGTCGCCAGAACGCATCCCCGCCATGCCGATCACCCGTGCTCTGCTTTCCGTTTCCGACAAAACCGGCCTCGCCGATTTCGCCCAGGAACTCCACACGCTCGGCGTCGAGCTGCTTTCCACCGGCGGCACCGCCAAGGCGCTCCGCGACGCCGGTCTGCCGGTCATCGACGTGTCCGAATTCACCGGCGCACCGGAACTGTTCGACGGCCGGGTGAAAACCCTCCATCCGAAAGTCCACGGCGGTTTGCTGCATCGCCGCGACGACAAGGAGCACCTCGCCCAGGCGAAGGAGCACAACATTCCGCCGATCGATTTGGTCGTCGTGAACCTTTACCCGTTCGAGGAAACGATCGCGAAGCCCGACGTGACGCTCGAAGAGGCGATCGAAAACATCGACATCGGTGGTCCGTCGATGCTCCGCAGCGCGGCGAAAAATTACTCCAGCGTCACCGTCGTGACCGATCCGGCCGACTACGCCCGCGTGCTGGAAGAGATGAAGGAAAACCACGGCGATACCACTCGCGGCCTTCGCGAGGAGCTCGCGGTGAAGGTTTTCCTCCGCACCTCGCAATACGACGGTGCGATCACCAATTTCCTCGGCCAGTGCAAGGAAGGCACTCGCAGTTCGTTCACCGTCAGCCTGCCGCTCGAACAGGAGCTGCGCTACGGCGACAACCCGCATCAGAAGTGCGCGCTCTACGGCGATTTCAAGAGCTGCTTCTCCCAGATCCAAGGCAAGGAGCTCAGCTATACCAACGTCCTCGACATCGAAGCCGCGGCCGATCTGATCCTCGACTTCGTGCGCCCGACCGTCGGGATTTTGAAGCACACCAACCCGTGCGGCGTGGGTCAGGATGACGAGAGCCTCAAGGTCGCGTGGCAGAAAGCGTTTGAAACCGATCGCCAGGCTCCGTTCGGCGGCGTGATCGTTTGCAATCGTCCGCTCACGGTCGAACTCGCCCGGGTGATTTCCGAAATCTTCACCGACGTCATCATCGCGCCGGAATACGAAGCCGACGCGCGTGCGATCCTTCAGAAGAAGAAGAACCTGCGCCTGATGAAAATCAACGACGCCTATCTCACGGCGAAAAAGGCGCCGGTCATCCGCTCCTGCCCGGGTGGCTTGATGGTGATGGACCGCGACCACACCGCGCTCGGCCTCGACAATCTCGAAGCCAAGGTCGTCACCAAACGCCCGCCGACCGAAGAGGAAATGCGCGCGATGCGCTTTGGCTGGCGAGTGGTGAAGCACGTGAAGTCCAACGCCATCGTTTACGCGAATTCCGATCGCACGCTCGGCATTGGCGCGGGCCAGATGAGCCGCGTCGATTCTTCCCGCATCGCGGTGTGGAAGGCGAACGAAGCGGGCCTGAGCCTGAAGGGATCGATCGTCGCTTCGGATGCGATGTTCCCGTTCGCTGACGGTTTGCAATCGGCCATCGACGCCGGTGCGACCGCTTGCATTCAGCCGGGCGGATCGATTCGCGACGAGGAAGTCATCGCCGCCGCGGACGCCGCGGGCATGGCGATGATCTTCACCGGTCACCGCCACTTCCGCCATTGATCGTGGCTGCGGATTCCATCCGCCAAGCCTCAGCATTTTTTCAACGGGAATCCGGCCTCCGGATTCCCGTTTTTCGTGAGGCCGGTCGAATCAATTTCCATCGGGTCTGACGGACGACGCCGAGGGGCTGGGTGGCCAGTAAAAGGAATCCACGGCATCCGGCTTCGCGGGATCGAATCCGGCGAAATTCACGACCCATTTTCCCAACGCTGGGACCTTCTCTCTCAATTCGCTCACGGCGCACTGGGCGATTTCCCAAGCCCCGAACGGATTCGGATGCGTATTATCGATGGCAGGGTTGTGCGCGAACGCCTGTTTCGACGCTTCCGGCCCCCACGCTTCGTAGAGCGTTTTGGTCATCCGATTTAGATCGATCAACGGCACGTCTTCTTCCGTCGCGACCTGTCGGCAGGCTTCCGGAT
>Ga0307407_10000893_pt1 | contig 10047 bp, 8 predicted proteins | sample 322Ometagenome_FD_203886 | JGI IMG/M metagenome (GOLD analysis project Ga0307407, IMG submission 203886) | Maize rhizosphere microbial communities from greenhouse at UC Davis, California, United States - 322HYB-O-1 | ecosystem: Host-associated > Plants > Roots > Rhizosphere > Soil | place: USA...
TGGGCACCGACGCGCCCACCGTCTCGGCGGCGCGCGTCGGGTGGGAGATCGGCGGCGCGGTGGTCGTCGGCGCGGCGCTCGGCGCGGTGATCGCGCTCTACCTGCGCTTCGTGCGGCGTGAGCTGGCACTGTTCGCGATCATCGTCGCATTCTTCGGCGCCGAGATCGCGCGCCTCGCCCACACCGAGACGCTGCTCACGCTGCTCACGGCGGGGTTCGCCGCCGAGAACCTCTCGGCCGAGGCGCACGGCGCGGCGCTGCGCCACGCGATGGAGCGCTCGGCGGCGCCGGTGTTCGTCGTCTTCTTCGCCCTCGCCGGCGCCGGCATCGCCCTCGCCGACGTGGCCGCGGTGTGGGTGCTGCTCATCCCGATCGTCGCCGTCCGCATGGCGGGGATCTGGGCCGGCTCTTGGCTCGGCGCGCGCTGGGCGGGCGTGCACCGGGCGGAGGGGCGCTACGTGTGGATGGGGCTCGTCTCGCAGGCCGGCGTGGCGATCGGCCTCGCTCGCGTCGTCTCCGAGGTCTACCCGAACCGCGGCGGCCAGCTCGCCACGCTCTTCCTCGCCGTGCTCGCGATCAACCAGACGCTCGGCCCGATCCTCTTCCGGATCGCCCTCGCGCGCGCCGGCGAGCTCGCGCCGGAGGGACGCGCGGCAGGCACCGCGGAAGACGAGGAGGACGCCGCGCCCGAGCCGGCCGCGACGGTCGCTGGACAGGCGCCCGACCGATCGCCAGCTTAGCGCTCGGCCGCCGGACGTCGTCGTTCCGGACCGCCGCCTCGAGACCCGGAGGATCTGGTCATGACCGAAACCCTCGTTCCGATCGCGCTCTTCGTGGCGCTCACGATCGCCATCGTCGGCGTCGCCAAGATCATCTCCGACGGCCGCACGCGCCGCCAGCTGATCGCGGCCGGCGTCACGGCCGAAGTCGCGCGGGCGATCACCGCGCCGCCGCACCCCGACGCCGGCCTCCACGCGGCCCTCAAGTGGGGCCTCGTCGTCGGCGCCGTCGGCCTCGCGCTCATCGTCGTCCAGTTCATCCCCTACCGCCCCGACGAGCCGATCGCGTTCGGCATCGTGCTCCTGTTCGGCGCGCTGGGACTACTGGCGTACTACGCGGTGGGGCGACGGATGGTGCGCGAGAGGCCGTTGGCCGTCAACGGTTGACGGTTTCCCGCGCCTGGCTCACAGTCCCACCGACGCCCCCACGATTACCGCCTGCGGCGCGCCGGGCTCGTAGACGAGCGGGACGCCGTTGACGACGTCGGGGTTGAGGAACGCCGAGCCGATGAAGCGGCGGTCGAGGAGGTTCTCGACGGTGACGAAGGCGCGCAGCGTGGCGAGGCGGCGGCGGCCGGCGGCCGCACCGAGGGCGAGCGTCGCCGACGTCGTCGTGTAGCCGGGTACGGCGATCCGGTTCGCGTCGTCCGCCCAGTAGCGGCTCGTCCCCTGCGCGCCGAGCCGCCCCTCGAGGCCGAGCCGCGCCGCGGCGGGAGGCGCCCAGGCGAGCTGCGCCGACCAGAACCAGTCGGGCACGCCGACGACGCGGTTCCCCGAGTAATCGGCGATTCGGCCGGGCGCGCCGTAGTGCACCGAGTCCACGGTGTAGTCCAGGTAGCGGTTGCGCGAGAGCGTGCCGGCGAGGCGCGCCGAGAGCCCGCCGCGGAGCGCCGCACTGCCGCCCACCTCGAGGCCGGCGCGGCGCGCGCGGCCGGCGGTGAAGTAGAAGCGCCCGCCGCGGTAGGGGACGATCTCGTTGCGCACGTCCGTGAGGTAGAGCGCGACGTCGTACGCGGCGCCGACGACGGGGCCCTCGAGCCGCGTCGCGACGCGCTTCGTTCCCACCTCGTACGTCGTCGAGCGGATCGGCTCGAGGAGCGGGTTGATCGCGGTGACGGTGTCCTGGCCGAAAGTGCCGGCGGGGTCGGTCTCGTTGCCGGCCGGCGCCTCGATCCCGCCGCCGACGCTGGCGTAGACGCTCTGCCCGGCGCCGACGCGCCAGAGGGCGCCGACCCTGGGCGACGTGCGGGAGAAGGTCTTGACCGCGTCGAGCGTCGGGTCGAGGTGGCTGCGGTAGTCGTAGCGGATGGCGTCGTGGCGCGCGCCGAGGGTGAGCACGAGCCGCTCGCCGAGCTGCAGCTCCTCCTGCGCGAAGACGCCGAGGTTCGCCGCGCCCTCGGCCTTGTCGTCGCGCAGCTCGGTGCCGCGCCCGTTCTCGGGGGAGAGCGAGTAGAAGAGAACGGCGCCGTCCTGCAGCGCCGCGTCGGCGCCCAGCGACAGCTCGTGGCGCACGTCGGCGCGCACGGGCCCGCCGGCGCGGTACATCGTGCTCCCGCCGACGTGGATGCGCGTGAAGTCGCGGAACGTCCCGCGCTCCGAGCGCTGCAGGTACTTCGGGTTCACGAAGAGGAGCGCCGAGAGGCTCCGCTCGCCGCGCGCGCCGCCTGCGGCGGCGGGGGCGCCGAGGCGGTGGTCCACGGTCACGCCGAGCCGGCCGAGCCGGTTGTGGCGCCGCTCGTCGCGCGACGCGTAGACGGCGTTCGCCTGCCGCGGGTCGGCGGCCGCCTCGGCGGGCGAGAGGGGGCCGGGCACGCGGAAGAAGTTGTCGGCCGCCGTGAGGTAGACGCCGACGGTCGTCGCGCGGTCGGCGCCGAACGGGGCGACGACGCCGGCGCCGAGCAGCGTGCGCCGGGCGTCGGAGTGGGCGCGCCAGCCGTCGGCGGTGGTGCGGGTGAGCGTCCCCCACAGCCGCCCGGCGCCGAGCGGCGCGCCGGCGCGGACGACGCCGCGCCGCAGGCCGAACGAGCCGGCGACGCTCTGCGCGGCGGCGAACGCGCCCTCCTCCTCCGGCATCGTCGAGACGTTGACGACGCCGCCGGCGGCGTTCCCCCAGAGCGCCGAGCCGTTGCTGCGCACGACGTCTATCCCCTGCGCGAGGGCGAGGTCGAGGTTGTCGAACGCGGTGCGGCCGTCGGGCTCCGTCTCGGGGATCCCGTCCACGAGCACGCGCACGCCGCGCGACGTGCCGGCGTTGGAGCGGTCCCCCGCCCCGCGCGCCCCGAAGCCGCGCACGGTGAGGCGCACGTCGCTGCCGCCGGCGCGCGACTGGGCGAGCACGCCGGGGACGAGCGAGAGCGCGGCGTCCACCCCGACGCCGCTGCGGTAGGCGTAGTCGCGCGGCGCGAGCACCGTCACCGCAGCCGCGGCGTCGGTCGTCGCCCGCCGCGAGCGCGTGGCGGTGACGGTCACCGACGGGAGGACACGCGCGCCGTCGGCGCTGTCGCCGGGTGCGCTCTCCTGCGCACCGAGCCGCATCGTAGCCAACTGAGCGCTGACGAGCGCCGCGGCGAGCGGCGCGGCGCGGCGTGACGAACGGAGCATGACGCGTGGCGGGAGTGGGAAGCGCGAAGCGAACGACGAACGATAACAGCCGGGCGCGGCCGATCGCCGCACGGCGCGCCCGTCCGGGCGCCGGCATCCTGGGGCCGCGTCCCTCCGTCCTCGCGCTCGCGAAGCACGCCAGTCACCGCACTCTGCACGACCGCGGCACCGCCCGGATCGTCGCGGATCGCCGCACCCGGACGGCTCGGTCCGGCCACCCACGACGCGGCGCGGGAGGCGACAGATCGCCACTTCCATCTGTCCCCTGCCGGACCCGACGCAGGCGCGACGCCGACGCCGGCGAGCGCTCGACAAGTCGTGACGCCGCAGGGCGATGTGCGGCCCCGCGCGTTTCTCCGGTGACCGGGCGCACACCACGCGCCGCGCCGATCGGTCAGGAGGTCCGAACGACAGCCATCCGTGTGCCTCGGGCGAGGAAGCGTATGAAAACGAGACACCCAGTGGCCCGGGACTTCCTTTATGACCGGTCGAGGAAAGGCCCTCGGCACGTGCTCGACGCGTAGTTCCCGATGCCGGGGACGCCGACGATCCAGACTCCGACGCCCTCGCGGGCGAGCGATCTTCCGAAGGGAGGCACCATGGCCCGCAAGCGAATCCTGATCGTGGACGACTCCGCGACCTCGCTCCTCTGGCAGGGGATGATCCTCACCCAGGGGAAGTACGAGGTTCTCACGGCGCGCGGGGGGCGGGAGGGGGTGGACACGGCGCTCGTCGAGCGTCCCGACCTCGTCCTGATGGACGTCGCGATGCCCGACATGGGCGGCTACGAGGCGTGCCGCGTCCTGCGCACGAACCACGCGACGGCGGCGGTGCCGGTGATCATGGTCGCGACGAAGGGGGAGGGCGACGCCGCCGAGCGGCGGGAGAGCGGCTGCAGCGACCACATCACGAAGCCGATCGACAAGCGCGAGCTGCTCGCCAAGGTGCGCAACCTGCTCGGCGACTGATCGGCGCGGCGCCGCCGCCGCACCGCCTAACGAGCCCGCCCCCGCGCGACGTGGATCGCGCGGGGGCGGGCTCGCTCACGCCCGGCCGGCGGCCGGAATTGTAAGAAATTGTACACAAACGGCGGCCGCTGAAACCGGGGGGCGTATACTGGCCGTAGGCACGGCAGCGCCTCCCGGCCGGGAGGCGCTGGTCGTCATCCCGTTCGCTCCACGGAGTGTCCCATGAGATCCGCCGGCCGACTGCTCGCCACCGCCGCCTGCGTCCTCGCGCCCGCTGCCGCCGCTCATGCCCAGGCCCCCACCCCCGCGGCGGCCCCCGCACCCGGGGGGGCCGCCGTCCGGCCGGGTCCGCAGCAGCCGCCCCCACAGGGCGTCGGCGTGATCCACGGCGCGGTGTCGAGCGCGGCGAACGGCGAGCCGCTGGCCTCGGTCTCCGTGATGGTGCGCGCCGCCGGCGACTCGGCCCTCGTCGGCGGCGCCCTCACCCGCCCCGACGGCTCGTTCCGCATCGGCGGGCTGCGGCCCGGCCGCTACAACGTCCTCGTGCGCTCGCTCGGCTTCGCGCCCGTCGCGCGCCCGGGCGTCGTCGTCGCCGCCGACCGCCCCACGGTGGACCTCGGCCGCCTCGCGCTGGCCACCGTGGCGACCAAGCTGTCGAGCGTCACCGTGCAGGCCGAACGGCAAGCAGCGGCGCTCGCCCCCGACCGCAACAGCTACAGCGTGAAGGACATGCCGGCGACCTCCGGCGGCACCGCGGTGGACGTGCTGCGCAACGTGCCGGCGGTCGAGGTGGACGGCGACAACAAGGTGAGCCTGCGCGGCAACGAGAACGTGGTCGTGCAGATCAACGGCCGCGTCTCGCCGATGCGCGGCGAGCAGCTCGGCAACTTCATCGCCCAGTTGCCGGCAAACATGGTCTCGCGGGTCGAGGTCGTCCCCAACCCGTCGGCGAAGGAGGACCCCGAGGGGCTGGCCGGGATCATCAACATCGTGCTCAAGGAGAACACCGACCTCGGGACGAGCGGCGGCGTCACCTTCGGCGGCGGCACGACCGGGCAGACGAACGCGTCGGGGAACCTCGGGCGCCAGGAGGGACCGTGGACGCTGTTCGCCAACTACGGCTTCATGCGCGACCGGCGGACGGTCGAGGGATTGAGCACGCGTGAGAACCTCTACAGCTCGCCGCTCAGCTACCTCGACGCCGACATCGCCGGCACGATGCGGCCGGCGTCGCACAGCCTGACGACGACGGTCGAGTACAAGCCCGCCGAGCGGCACGTCGTGGCGAGCAACCTGATCGTCAACCGGCGCGCCTTCGACCGCGAGAACGACAGCTTCTACCGCGACCTCGACGACGGGCGCGCGCTCACCGGGCGCCACGACCGGCTCACCGACCAGTCGCAGCGCGACCTCACGGTGGACCACGCGCTGTCGTGGAAGCGCACCGTGACGCCGAACCGCAACGTCCTCTCGACCGAGCTGCGGGTGAGCCACGGCCGCAACCGCAACGAGAGCCGGTTCACCGACCGCACGCTGTCGCTCGAGGGGGCGCGGGGCGACACGCCGGACGGGATCGAGACGAACGACACCGAGGAGCGGACGAACACACTCTTCCTGCAGGGCGACTACACGCGCGCCGTCCTCGCCGACACGAAGCTCGAGACCGGCTACAAGGCGACGCTGCGGCACATGACGAGCGACTTCGACGTCGCCAACCTCGCCGCCGAGTCGGGCGGCTTCGAGCCCGACCTCGGGCGCAGCAACGCCTTCGCGTACGACGAGCGCGTGCACGCCGTCTACGGCGTCGTCAGCCAGCACGTCGGCAAGCTCGACCTGCAGGGCGGGCTGCGGCTCGAGCGCGCCGACACGCGCTTCGACCTCGCGACGACGGGCGAGCGCTACGACAACGACTACGGCAGCGCCTTCCCGAGCGCCCTCGCGACGTACAACATCACCGACGCGAAGTCGCTCAAGGCGAGCTACTCGAAGCGCATCAACCGGCCGGCGACGCAGCAGATCAACCCGTTCGGCTTCCGCGAGGACGCGCTCCACGTCTTCCAGGGCAACCCCGAGCTGCAGCCGGAGTACACGCACGCCTTCGAGCTCGGCTACCAGCAGCCGCTCGGCAAGGGCTCGCTGCAACTCACGCCGTTCTTCCGCCACACGGTCGACGCGATGCGCATCATCGGCCGCGTGGACGACGACGGGGTCACGCGGATGACGTTCCGGAACGTGGCGACGAGCGACTCCTACGGCATGGACGGGAACGTCAACCTCAAGCTCGGGCGGCTGTCCGGCTTCGGCGGGGCGAGCGTCTTCCAGCAGGTGACGGACGCCGCCAACCTCGAGACGGACCTCTCGAACCGCGCCTTCGGCTGGTCGGCGCGCGTCAACGCCACGCTCAAGCTCAACCCGACGCTCGACGTCCAGGGCTTCGCGATGTACCGCGCCCCGATGCGCATCGAGCAGGGGCGGCTCGACCGGTTCACGCTCTCGAACATCGCCATCAAGCAGAAGCTGCAGGGCGACAAGTCGAGCGTCACGCTGCGCATCATGGACCCGTTCGGCACGATGGGCTGGGGGGTGCGGGCGAGCGACGGCCGCGTGATCCAGTCCATCGAGCGCCGCTTCGGCGCCCGCGGCGCGTTCCTCAGCTACAGCTACTCCTTCGGCAAGCAGCCCAAGATCCGGCAGCGGCCGGTGGAGGAGAACCAGCAACCGCAGGGAGCGCCGGGCATGGGCCCGGGATGAAGACCGTTCACCGTTGACGGTTGACGGTGGAACCCCCGGGATGCCTCCAGTGGCGTCGCGGGGGTTCTGCGCGGTTGGCGTGAGCCGTGAGCCGTGAACTGTTCACGGCTCACGGTATTTCATCGCAGCTCATACTCGACCGTCGCCACCACGCGTACCGTCTTCACGATCTGGCTCTCCTGCGAGATGCCTTGCGCCTGGTCGCGGGGGAGGATCTCGAAGACGCCCTGGTTCGCGCGGCGGATGCCGGCGAGCTCGGTGCGGGAGTCGCGGGCGAACTGCTGCGCGGCCTCGCGGGCGCGCGCCGTCGCCTCGCCGATCATCTGCGGCTTGAGCGCGTTGAGTCCGGTGAAGACGAAGGTCGGCCCGCCGCCGCCGTAGTCGCCGCCCGAGGAGAGGACGACGCCGGCCGTCACCAGCTCGCCGACGCGCTGGCTGGCGGCGAGCACCGCGTCGGGCGTCGTCGAGCGCACGACGACAGTCTGGCGGATGACGTACCGCGGCCCGCCGCGATCCCCCGAGCCGTACTGGTTGGTGGCCGCGTCCTGCACCGCGAAGTCCTGCAGCGTCACCTGCGCGGTGTCGATGCGCTGCCGGACGAGGAAGGCGTCGATCTCCCGCACGCTGCGCTGTACCGCGGCGTGCGCGCGGGCGAGGTCGTCGTCTGCGGCGACGACGCGCAGCGGCCAGATGGCGAGATCGGCGCGCGCCTCGCGCTCGGAGATCCCCTTCACCGTCACGTAGCGGTCTCCGGCCCGCGCCCGCGCCACGCCGGCGCCGGCGAGGTAGCCGCCGAGTGCGATCCCGGCGGCGAGGAGGAGAGCGGGGAGGAGGAGGGCGCGAGGGGTGGTGCTCAACGACGACTCCGGAAATGGGTGGGTGGCGTGGGGCCGCTCTCGGCTCTCGGCTCCTGCTTCGCCGAGAGCCGAGAGCGGCTTTTCTACATCTTCACGTACACCAGGAGCGCCCGATGGTCCGACGCGTCGCTCGCCAGCACGCGCGCCTCGTCGCACGTCGCGCCGCCGGTGAGATACAGGTAGTCGATGCGCTTGACGGCCGAGTCGGCCGGGTAGGTGAGGCCGTCGCCGCGGCGGCCGCACTCGGCCCACGCGTCGCGCAGCCCCCCGGCGCGCGCCGCCTGCTGCACGGCGCTCTCGGGCGTCGAGTTGAAGTCGCCGCCGACGAGCGTCGGCGCGCCGGCGGCGCGCAGCGAGTCGGCGAGGGCGAGCACGGTGCGCACCTCCTGACGGCGCCAGACGTCGTCGCGCGAGGCGTCGAGGTGGGTGTTCACGAAGGCGAGCGGCGCGCCGCCGGGCCGGGCGACGGTCACGATCAGCGCGCCGCGCGGCTCGTACGAGCCCCCGGCCCGCGCCTGCGGCGGTTCGACCGGGAGGTGGACGAGCGTGTCGCGCACGATCGGCCAGCGCGAGAGGAGCGCGATGCCATACTGCCCGCCCTGGTAGTCGAGCGTGCGCCCGAAGGCCGCCGAATAGCCGGTGAGCCGCGCCAGCTCGGCCGGCTGGTCGACACGCCTCGAGCGCTCGGTGCCGCGGTCCACCTCCTGGAGGAGCACGACGTCGGCGTCCACGCTCCGCACGAGCGCGGCGACGCGCGCCAGGTTGTCGACGCCCGCGGCGTCCTTGCCCGCGTGCACGTTGTAGACGAGGACGCGCACGGCGCGCCCACCACCGCCGCCGGAGCGCGGCGTCGCGCCCGCGCAGCCGGCGAGAGCGAGGAGCAGGAGGAGAGTGGTCGCGCGGCGGATCACGGGCGGCGGCGGCGGGCGAGGGGTGCGGAGAGGCGGCGGCGAAGCTTACCGCGTCCCCCGCGCACTCGACAGAGGGCGCGCCGTCGCTACTCGATCCGTGCGCTCCGCAGCTCGAGCCCCATCCCGATCATGCAGACCGACGGCCGGCTGCGGGCGACGCCCTCGACGCGGAGCCGCAGGCCGACGACCTGGAGCTCCGCCGGAAGGCCCGCCGGCTCGTAGCGCCGTCCGTCGATGAGCAGCGACACCGCGCACCCCTCGGCGCCAGGAGCCACGAGCGCGCTCCCTCGTACCAGGTCGCCGTCGCCGACCGCGCCGACCGGGCCGCTGCCCTTTCCGCACCCGCCCAGTGCCGCCGCCAGGGCGAGCGACGCGAGCGCCGCACGCACGTCACGCATTCTCGACACGCCGTGTCCTCCCCCGCTCGCCGACGTCACCGCACGCGGTAGTAGACGCTCCGCGTCACGACTGGTGCGTCGGCGGGATAGCTGTAGTAGGTGAGCGTGAGCACGCCGCCGCGGATCTCGAACGCCGTGCTGTCGCTCGGCAGCCCCGTGAAGTCGCGCTGCACGTGATGGTAGTCGGGACCGTGGAAGCGGTCCTCGGTCACCAGCGAGTCGGGCTGGATGAGGAAGCGGGTCCCCGTCGCCCCCAGCCGGCCGTAGAGCGCGGACGACGCCGAAACCGCCCCCGGCGCGTCGCCCGGGTAGAGCCCGTAGGTCACGCCGCGGCTCTCGACCCGCATGTCGGGGTGGACGACGAGCGTCCGCTGCCAGCTCCCCTGCGGCTGGATCGCCTCGACGCGCGAGCGCCAGCTGCCGACGAGCGCGGCCGGCGTCGCGGCCACGGGGCCGTCGCCGCAGCCGGCGACGGGGGCGGTCGCGGCGAGCGCGACGAGCAGCGATCGAGTCTGGCGGGCTGGCATCCGGGGGCGCTCCGCGGGGGTTCTCCTCACCCTCACCGCGCCGGCGCGCCGTCCCACGGCACCGGCGTCGGCGTCAGGTACCCCCGTACTACCCGGCGACCCCGCGGCCAGTCACCGGCGTCCGACGAGCGTGAGGTCCACGAGGAGGGGGCGGTGGTCGGAGGCGACCTCGTCCCCGACCACCGCCCGCTCGGCGCGCCAGGCGTCGTCCACCAGCACGTGGTCGATGCGGACGCGGATCCAGCCGTTGTAGCG
>Ga0307407_10000894_pt1 | contig 10044 bp, 10 predicted proteins | sample 322Ometagenome_FD_203886 | JGI IMG/M metagenome (GOLD analysis project Ga0307407, IMG submission 203886) | Maize rhizosphere microbial communities from greenhouse at UC Davis, California, United States - 322HYB-O-1 | ecosystem: Host-associated > Plants > Roots > Rhizosphere > Soil | place: USA...
CAAGGTACTTGAGCTCCTTCTTTGTGAGGACGTCCATCTTCATGGCATCGCCTTTTGCTTCAGGTTTGATACAAGCGACGAGAAAATTGTAATGGCATCTGTGCTGCTACCGCTGTTGTTGTTGTTTCTACTGCTGCGGTCGACGGTGAGGATCCTTTCGCTCGCCCTCTCCGGGTGTGGCATCATGCCCATGACGTTGCCGTCTTCGTTGCATATTGCTGCAATGAGGTCGGTCGATCCATTCGGATTGTCCCTCGTGTACCGCAGAACGATCTGATTCTTTTTTTTCAGCTCCTTCAATATCTTGCTGTCAGCTACATAGCGGCCATCGCCGTGGGCGATAGGGATACCAAATTTCTGCCTGAGTGCAAACTGGCTTGTAAAAGGTGTCTTGTTGTTTGTAACCTGTACGTTTGTCCACTTGCAGACAAAGCGGAGGGAGTCGTTCATCATGAGGGCGCCTGGCAATAGTCCACACTCAACAAGAATTTGAAAACCGTTGCATATTCCGAGCACCGGCAGGCCATCTTTTGCCATCCTTTTTACTTCCTGCATTATCGGGCTATGGGCAGCAATTATCCCGGGGCGAAGCCTGTCACCAAAGGCAAAGCCTCCAGGGATTATCATCGCATCATAGCCGCTGATGCGATGCTTGGTGTGCCAAATAAAGTCGGCCTCGACGCCTATTGTATTGTTAAGAATATAGTGAACGTCGCGGTCGCAGTTGCTCCCAGGGAAAACAGCTATCCCAATTCTTGCTGCCATTACTTTGTTATAAAATCTTACAAGCGCTCGTATTAATATCTTCAGAATGGCCTTTTTTACCCTACAAAACTATACAGATCGCTAGAGTATTGTTTTTATCATCGGTTGATTCTGAAAAAATTGTTTATGGCAGCTACTACTGTAGTCCGCGACATCATGACAAAGAACATCGTTATGATAGACCATGACAAGACCGCTTTGGAGGCTGCCAAGATTATGACAGAGAAAGGCATAAGCTCACTGTTTGTTGTCAAAGATACTCGTCCAATTGGCATCGTGACAGAGAGGGACTTCATCAAAAAAATATGCGCTAAAGAACTACCAATAGCGGAGGTAAAAATGAGCGATATCATGTCAAAGATACTAACAACAGCTAACCCAGATACCCCAATTGAAGTTGCAGTGCAGAGAATGGTAAACCATAAGATTCGCAGGCTTCCCATAATGGAAAGTGGCAAGTTAGTAGGCATCATAACAGTGACTGACTTGGCAAAGCATTTGAGGACAACATTGCTGCTTGAAGGTGCACTCAGTGATTCCAACAGCTTCGACAACATGATCGCGACAATGGATCGCGACAAGTACTAATTCTTAGAACTTTTTGAGAAATCACTTTAGAGAGAACCCCGCATTATCTAGACACAAGAGAGAGGTCTATTAGAGCTATACCATCTTCGCAGGCGAAATGCCATTTTTATAAATGGAGCTTGATTATTTCAACTACGTAAAGGACAGCTAAAAGCCATCCAGCATGAAGAACATTGTTAGAGGTTCTGTGTGGAACAATCTAGCTCTTGCCTGTTGACTGGACTGTACAGTTGCTGACAACTGGGTTGAAGATACGTAATTCCTGGCACAGCTTTTTTACAGTCGCTTCAGCATCACGTTCTGTTTTTGAATTGACGACCATTTTTAACATCTTTGCAGACCTGACCGATTGTATGTTGGAATATCCGCCCTTGACAACTAGATCCCTGTGGATCGTCTCACCCTCCGGGTCATTGATGTAGGGCTTATTTTCAATAATTACCTGAACAATAAACTTTGGCACACCTTTCTCCAAGTTCACGCTTTCTAAATACATTATTTAAATAAACCTGCCAAATACCTTTGTAAAGAGCAAGAATGTTGCTACTGAAGGAGGTACTAGACCTAGCATCAGTATGTTTGATGCGACCTCAGCTGGAATCTTGATCGAGTTAATAGCTACTATGATCAAGAAAAATGAGATGAGCAAGGTCACACCAAAGAACATAGCAGTCCCCACCATATAGCCCAACAGTTTGAGTTTATCCCGCCTGCTATGGTCAGCAGCTGCATTACGTGCCAATGACTTATAGAAACGGATTTAAAGCTAGATAATCTTTTGCAAAAATCAAAAACGCCGTTTAATTAATAAAACGCACTGTGACTACAGCGCATGAGGTCATGTAGCTCAGCCTGGTCAGAGCGGCTGACTTGTAAACATCATCAAGAAATCAGCAGGTCGTGGGTCCGAATCCCACCATGACCTCCTTACACTATCTATAGGAATTCAGCCAATCAATCCCAGGATTATGCAGCAGGCCAACGCGACCACTACGGCTGACCCAGTTGCAAGAGCTGGATTATTCAGTTATATCTATCATGATAGACTCAGTTGGTAAAGCCGCCTTCTTTGTGGGTCGAAAAGTTGCGTCAAGTGTTACTATTCCTATTCTCGCCATCACTAATTTGATACTATTATATTTCATCAGGGCTTCTGCACCTATCAGAATCAAAAAGTTGAGACTGCAAATTCAAGGCGGCGCCGCAACACAGTGATCAAGCTTCAACCGATCTTAGCTCTCATGTAGTTAGACCATATCTCATAATCAACCACATTTACAACATATACACCTGATGGAAGATGTGGTGCTTCAACGGATGCTCTTGCGACTCTGGATAAGCAACTTCAGCTTTAGATGCTTCCGCAAATCATGCTTCTTGAAAAGGCACATCTTGACTCAATAACTTCTAATTATCATGTCTACGCTCAAATATTCACACTTTCATTCTAATTTTGGTTTCTAGAGAGTGTGAGATACTATCTCTGTTTACTGGGGACCATCGAGGTTTTTTGTAGTCGAGAACTTGAATTACTGCTCTACTTCTACTAATTCTCCCGCCATAAAGCCTTTGTCTTGGCCAGTGTGATAAACGCTAATAGGTATGCAATTTGTATCGCAAAGCCAAACTCAAGTGACCAATCGGCGGCTGTCGGTAGGCCCATGATGTATTGCAGCATCAGCGATGCGTGTGTAGTCGGTACAGCATAGGCAAGGGGCCTCAGCACCTCCGGCATAACGTCCATGGAGTAGAATACCGGGGGCAGCACTGCCAGTATTACATTCACAAAGGATATCACTTGAGTAGCGTTTCGCATGTGAAGCATATGGGATGACAGAAAAAACCCCATCGCTGACATGGCTCCCCAGATCAAAAGAATTGTTGCTACAAGCAGAGGTATACTAAAAACCGATCCAAAGTATACAACAAGCGTTGCTAGCACTATAAGTGCTGGAAGGCCGAATAGCAGCTCTGATAGGGCGAGCCCAACCATGTAGGTCAATGGGGAAACGGGTGATGCAACGAATACATCCTGTACCTTGTATTCTGTTTTGTAGAATGAGATATCCTGGCCGAGTGCAAGACCATATCCCACAAGCGCCATCACCAGGCTGCCGGCTACGGCAAAGTGGATGTACTGGCCGTCGCTTACCACGAAAAGCACAAACAAGAGTGAGAATGGGCTTATTGCAGTGAACACTAATGACATAGGATTCCTTCTTAACCAGAGCACGCCTGTCATGTAGGCGATAAGAAATACCTGCCGTACAGGCAATATGCTAGTTTTTGGGATCTTGATCATCTATAATACCATTGCCCATAATGTAGACGAAGACATCGTCAAGCGTAACAGAAGAGACAGTAAAGGACAGGTTATGTCTCAATGCAAGATCGGATAACTCACGTACCGCAGATTCGAAAGTAAATATGCGGAGCATTCCTGCACCGGTGTCAACCACCGATCCGAAAGATTGCAAAGTGTTAACGTCTAGTGTATCACGAGCTATATCTACTCGAATATTCTGTGGGATGACCTTGCGCAGCTCCTGAATGGTACCCTGCGCAACAATCATGCCTTTATCAATAATTACGATATAATCAGATAGCATCTCCGCTTCGTCCATGTAGTGCGTTGTCAGCAGAATGGAGCCCCCTTTACTTTTCCAATCCTTGATAGCTGTCCAGACTTGCCGGCGAGACACTGGGTCAAGGCCGATAGTTGGCTCGTCAAGAAAGAGAAGCTGTGCTTCAGTTGCCATCGCCATAGCGACAAGGATCTTTTGCTTCATGCCACCTGAGAGGTTCATCGCAGGAACATCTCGAGCGCCGTAAATCTCTAGCTTTCGCAGCATTGCCTCTGTCTTATCTCTTGCTGCACTCTTTTTGTCACCTCTTATCTGGAGCCAATTGTAGACGTGGTCCCAAGGTGTGAGCGCTCGGAGCGGCCTGCCTTCCTGTGGCACAATAGATATAAGATCGCGTACATGCTTTGCTTGTCTAACTGCGTCATAACCTAGGACGCTTATTGTACCAGAAGTCGGAAGTAATTGCGTCGCGCACATGCGCACAAAGGTAGTCTTCCCTGCCCCGTTCCTGCCAAGTAGCGTAAAGATTTTTCCTGCCTCTACTCTTAAAGAAAGATCTTTGATTGCAGGTTGACTTGCACTCCTATATACCTTGGTAACGTCAACAGCATCAATGGCAAGCATAAGGATAGTGTGTGCAAACCTCTAATGTAGACTTTCTGCTAGGCAGGCGAGAGCAGAGGAGTACTACCGTTTCAGATATGCAAATAAGTCCCCAATGTGGAAACTATCTTGTTAATGAGAAGAGAGTTCATAGTTGCCAGAATTGAAGCATCTCAGGACGGCAGTCCCTACGTATATGTCACATTTAATGACCCAAAGGAATACAAACAACCAGACAGGCCGAATATGAACCCGTTTGGCTCGAATGTAACGTCTATTGAGGACCTCATGAAAAACATGCCCAAGGTCATTACAAATATTGGGTTTATGGGGCCCGGACTAACTGATTCACCGACTATAAAGTTAAGCATGCCTGAATATCAGGATATGGGCATCAAGGTAGGCGACAAGGTATACATTGAGATACAAAAGGCAGATAGCAGTGGCGGCGTATGACCGTCTAGTAGAGATCTAAGACAGAGGAAGCTTGGATTTAAATACAGAGGGAGTTAATACTAGCCAGTTGGAACAACAGAAGAACAACAGGGTGCGAGTAGAACTAAAGTTATTTGTGCTCATACTTATACACACACCCTTTGGCCTTGAGTTCTTTGACAGGGTCGCCAAATGGCGTATTGCTAAATTTTATGCCAGATTTAACACGTACCTTATGCCTGCAATAACTGCACTTGCAATATTCCTTATCCTAGGTTCCCTTTTGGTCATGTTTTCAAACGCCCAAGCAAGAGAAGGTGTGCGCGGTGTCGGACCGGCGGCCAATCTGCTCATCCCCGGATTCAATCCGTATTTGCCGATAACTTATGGCTTGGCAGCCCTTGTCATCACCATTATCATTCATGAGGCAGGACACGGTGTCGTGGCCAGGGTGCATAATATTAGAGTCGATTCGACAGGAATTGTGCTATTTCTCGGCATACCAATAGGCGCCTTTGTAAATATTGAAAGGGAGGAGCTAAACAGAGCAACACTGAAGCAAAAGAGCGCAGTCCTAACTGCTGGTCCTCTGAATAATATGATCTTGGCAGGCGCTTGTCTGTTAGCGATGTACTTGGTAGTGTCTACCCTTACGCCACTTCCACCTGACCCGAGTGCTCCCCAATTTGGTGTGATGGTAATCAGCGTAAACGGTGGATCTCTTGCTGAAACAGTGGGGATCGAGGCTGAATCTGTAATTCAGTACGTTGCAGGCCAGCAGATCACGTCGCTTGAGGATTTGAGCGAGAGCCTTAGGAGTAACCTTGGCAATACGGTCGAAATAACTTGGTTGAACAAGGCCGGTGACCCTGTCATGCGTCAGGTTACGCTCCCTGCAGCAGTCGAGCCAGGCAGGGGAATATTAGGAGTTAGTGTTACCGTTCTATCCAGTAGCCCGCAAGAGGTCCTTGATACGTACAAGAACCAGTTTAGCCAAAACCCACTAGCTATTCTTCTTCCACCAACATTTCAAGAGGGATTTGTTCCCTTCTCTGATCTCATGGCTCCAAAGTACACTTCAAGTGTCTTTGGCGATAACTTTGCTCCTGTTGCCAACATGCTGTTTTGGCTATGGTTCATCAACTTCAATGTCGGCATATTCAATGCTCTGCCATTAGGTCCACTTGACGGCGGTCAGCTGTATGGTGCGCTAATAGAGAACAAAATCAAATCCAAAACGATTGCAAAGAATGCAAATATGCTTTTGACCCTTGTGATGGCTGTAATTGTATTTGCGGTGCTGGTGCTCCCATACGTGGTATTCTAAAAAAGCACTATGCTTTTATAATGGAGTCACTGATATAATATCGGCTTATTACCGGTTTATGCCTTATACGATTGATTGTAACCTCGAGGCATATACCAGTTTGAATATAGTCGGATGAGCGATAATGGAAGGATTAGAAAAGAACCAAAAGGTTGGTGAAATAATAACTCAAGCAGGACAGGCAACTTCTTCTTCTCCTCCTCCCCCCAGAAGGATTAGATCAGCAGCTTCAGCATCAACAAGAGCATCAGAAGACATCGACAACGGGATTACAAAAGTTACCACCCAGAGTGAGGAGGCGGTAAGCAAGATAATACTCAAGTCCATTCCTTCTGATTCTCAGATAACATTTGTGAGATTTGAAGGCCCTAACATTGCACTTTACACCAAGAATCCAAAGTTTGCACTAACCGAGTTGACTTATTTTTTGTCATCTTTGTCAAAGACTTTGAAAAAGAGGTTTATTATTCGCACTGACCCGTCAAGCAGGCTGCCAGAGGACCAGACTAGACAAGCAGTGGTAAAACTGCTTCCAAAAGATGTACAGGTATCAGCAATATTCTGCGACGATGCAACAGGCGAGGTAGTTCTTGAAGTAAGCAAACCGGAAGCAATAGATCCTAACATGCTCGTTCAAATCGCCCAGTCAACAGGCTGGATAGCACACACTAGACGCTCGCCTCATATTCCCTCATCTAGCATCAACACGCTGCACTCAACATTAAAGAGCTCTGCAAAAGAAAGGGCAGAGTTTCTGCAAAAGCTGGGCAAGCGCGTATTCAGAGAACCACTTATAGTTAGCAGCGTCAACGGGAATGATACAATACCTCGTCGACAACAATTACAGCAGCAACACCAAACTACTACTGCTACTGCCACTACAACAGCCACGAGCGAACCTCGATCCAATAAGCCCCAGTCCTGGTCGACCAGCAAAGAAGAAGTTATGCTTTTTTGCCTTGGAGGAGTCAAACAGGTAGGCAGATCCTGTTTTGTTGTTGTTACACCGGAGACCAAAGTGATGCTTGACTGTGGTTTAAATCCCGGAGAAATTTCCGGGCTTGATGCTTATCCTCGGCTTGACTGGTTCAACTTTGACCTTGACGATCTGGATGCAGTAGTGATAAGTCACGCACACATTGATCACCAAGGCTTCTTGCCGACACTTTTCAAGTATGGCTACAGGGGACCTGTCTACTGTACCGAGCCTACTTTACCACTGATGATCCTGCTTCAGACTGACTCTGTCAAAATTGCAAACAGCAATGGCACATACCTACCATACGCGTCAAGGGACGTAAATGAAGTTATCAAGCACTGTATCACCTTGCCGTACGGCAAGCCTACAGACATTTCGCCAGACGTCACAATTACACTCAACAATGCAGGACATATTATGGGCAGCGCCACCGTTCACCTCAATATTTCAGGTGCTCATAATATTTTGTACTCTGGAGATTACAAGTACGCTAGAACACAGCTGCTCGACAGCGCAGTATCTATGTACCCACGAGTAGAAACACTAATCACCGAAAGCACCTATGGCAACACAACTGATGTCATGCCTGATCAGCAATCGGTATATCGAGGGTTCACCGAGTCCATCAACAAGACCCTGATGGATGGTGGCAAGGTCCTTCTTCCTGTTCCAGCTGTTGGCAGGGCTCAGGAGATAATGCTTGTCATGGCAAAGGAGATGAAAGAAGGCAGGCTCATAGAGTCGCCAATATACATAGAGGGAATGATCTCTGAGGCAAGTGCCATACATATGTCTTATGCTCACTACCTTGGCTCCGACGTGCGCAAGTCGGTATCGCAGGGCATAAATCCCTTTCAGTCAGAATATTTTACAGTCATTAGCGGATATGGCAAGCGCGATGATATACTCAGTGACGAAAATCCCGCAATCGTGATGGCAACATCTGGGATGCTTGAAGGCGGCCCATCTGTAGAATACTTCAAAGAGCTTGCACCAGACCCAAAGAACAAAATCATGTTTGTCTCGTACCAAATTAATGGCACACTTGGCAGGCGCGTCCTTGACGGAGCTATGTCTGAAGTTAGCATGATGGACAAGTCCGGCAAGGTCAAAGTTGTTCCTGTCCGCTGCCAAACACAAAAGATAGATGGATTTTCAGGCCACTCTGACTTTAATCAAATACTGAACTTTGTCTCGCGCATCAGGCCGAAGCGTGTGCTAGTCAACCACGGAGAAAAGAGCAAGTCGGAAAATGTGGCAAGCGCTATCTATTCTCGCCTCAAAATCCGGTCCGGTGTCCCAGATAATAGAGAAATTGTACGATTAAGGTAAGTTAAAAGTAGCGGAACCATAAAGAGGACGAATTGTTATTCTTGTCATTGTTGTTGTTTGCTGTTTGCTTCTGCTTCTGATATTGCTATGTCATTATCATTCTTCATAAGATCTTTGATGCGAAAGTGAGATATAGCTCTTTAGTTGTCCGCAAGATAAATCAATTCCTGACCTAACTGTTGCGATGCAATATCAAACCATCGAGTCTATTTTTTCTGAAGGTTTTTCTCTCGGAACCCTCTGGGCCCGCCTAAAATAAAAAAACGTTCAAAAAATGGACCCAATGCCTATTCCGGAGGAGGCAGGGCATTCCTGCATCTTTATTATCAGACAGTATTGTGTAGAGCCAATGCTTAATATCTATAATGATAACGTAGTTTTGTAATGATAAAAAGGTCCTAGCTATAGAAGTTCTTTTGATTAAACAATATCATTCTTTTTTTGATTTGTAATATAATGTCTTTCCTTTCCATATCTCCGGGTCTCCCCACAGCTTTGTTCTCCAGGCGGTATATTCGACAATCTGAGAATGATCAATGAAAAGGTTAACGTTAGAGCCAAAGTTCTTCAAATACCATTTGAAAACAGGAGGGTCAGATGATTCAAACATCCATGATTCAAACCCAAACTCTGAGAAAAGCTTCTTTATCACATCTGTGCGCCATTTGCTAGGAGGGAGGTCTTCAGTTATTCCCTCAGACTCAAGCATCATTATGTGTGCTCCAGCCTTCAAATGCGCTCTAGATTCCTCCATTAAGTCATCAACACTCCTCAGCTTTGGCTTATATCCCACTATGTGAGTGCCGGCGCCAGCCCCTATCATCAATGAGATCTCGGGTTTAGGTATCATGCCCATCTTTTTGACTTGCTTGACTAGCTCTACCTTGTCTTCCAATGGTATCGGGGCGAGTCCACTTGAGACTTCCACAATGTCAAATCCTAATGATTTGCATTCCTCTAGGTATCTATCAACTGCGTCTGTACCTTGGACTATTATACGCTCGACAAAACCTCCAGTAGAAACATATACTTCGTGGTCATGACAGATCTTGAGTATGCTTTTTACCATATCAACTGAAAGCAGGCGCATCGACCCTCCAGCAAATTTGAAGCCGTCAATATAGTCTCCCCACATCTCGAAAAGGTCTTTTACATAACCTATGGTCGTAGGAGCATAGTATGGGCCCCTAATTTCTATGACTCCTATCTTCCTAGGCTTTGGAGGCACTTCCGAGATTTCAACAAAATCAAACGCCTTTCTAGTGGACTTCATAAGATTAGATTGCTCTTAGGTTATAAAAATGAGATATAGAGGTAAGGCTAAAAGCATGCAAGGCAAACCAATCAAACTTTAGCAGATACAGGGCTCCGCGCGGAAAGACCCGAGCAGTTGAAACGCGTTAAACAAGCCCGTCGGGCACAAAGGACCT
>Ga0307407_10000896_pt1 | contig 10038 bp, 6 predicted proteins | sample 322Ometagenome_FD_203886 | JGI IMG/M metagenome (GOLD analysis project Ga0307407, IMG submission 203886) | Maize rhizosphere microbial communities from greenhouse at UC Davis, California, United States - 322HYB-O-1 | ecosystem: Host-associated > Plants > Roots > Rhizosphere > Soil | place: USA...
CCGGACCGTCAACGGCTGTCCCGAGGCCGTGCGCAGGGTCGTCGTCGCGCCGCCCTGCCCCCATGCCTCCAGGAGGACGGCCGTCGCGACCGCGCCTGTGCCGCAGGCGAGAGTCTCCCCCTCTACACCGCGCTCGAAGGTCCTGATGGACCAACCCTCCGGTCCCCGGCCGACGAAGTTGGCGTTCGCCCCCGCCGCGAAGTCCGGGTGCCAGCGCAGCTCCCTTCCGCGAGCGGCGAGATCGACCGCCGCCACGTCGTCGACCAGGACGACGACGTGCGGCACGCCGGCCGTGGCGAAACCGATGCGACGCTCCCCGGACAGGAGCGGGATCGCGATGTCGGCCTGCACCCCCGACGGCGGGTCGAAGTCGATCTCCGGCAGGCCGTCCGAGAGCCGAGCGCGCAGGACGCCGGCGTCGGTCTCGAAGCTCATCCCGGAGGCGGCGCCGAGCCCCAGCGCGGCCGCCAGCCGGGTGGTACATAGCGAGGCGTTTCCGCAGAGCGAGGCCCGGGAGCCGTCGCTGTTGAAGTAGAGGATGCCGAAGTCCGCCGCGGAGGACTGGTGGAGGATGACGATGCCGTCGCCGCCCACACCCGTACCCCGAGCGCAGAGGGCCCGAATCCGGTCCGCCGAGGCGAGCTCGCTGCGCTCGACCTCTTCGGCCGGCAAGCGTGAGCGGTCGAAGAACAGAAAGTCGTTTCCCGAGCCCGTCATCTTGTAGAAGAGCTCGTCGAAGCGGAGTGTCACAGGCGGCCTCGAATGGCCCACCAGCGAAGGCGCCAGACCATCCAGATCGCCTCGCGCACGATGCGCTTGGACATCTTGCTTTCCCCCTCCGTGCGGTCCGTGAAGACGATCGGGATCTCGACGATGCGGAAGCCCTTCTGCCACGCTCGAAAGCTCATTTCGATCTGGAACGCGTAGCCGTTGGAGCGCACGGCATTGAGGTCGATCGCCTCGAGGACGCGGCGACGGAAGCACTTGAAGCCCCCCGTCGAGTCGAAGAGCGGAAGTCCCGTCACCGCACGCGCGTACAGGTTCGCCGAGTAGCTCAGGATGAGGCGCGAGATGGGCCAGTTCACCACGGTCACCTTGCCGTGCCGGTAGCGTGAGCCGAGCACGAGGTCGGCCTCCCGGGCGGCCTCCAGGAACTGCGGCAGGTGTCCGGGATCGTGCGAAAAATCGGCGTCCATCTCGAAGATGTACTCGAAGTCGCGCTCGAGCGCCCAGCGGAACCCCGCCAGGTACGCCGTTCCGAGCCCCATCTTCCGGGGCCGATGAATGATGTGCACGCGAGGGTTGGAGGCGGCGATCTCGTCCACCAGCGCGCCCGTTCCGTCTGGCGAGCCGTCATCCACGACGAGAATGCTGATCCGCGGATCCTGCGCGAGGACGCTCTCGATGATGCGCGCGATGTTTTGCCGCTCGTTGAACGTCGGGACGATGACCAGGGCGTTCTCAGACACGGCGTCTCCAGTCAGCCAGGAGCCCGCCGAGCAGGAGGAGGCTCGCCGCCGCCAGGGCCGCGCGCGTGACCTCCTTCCCGGCCTCGAACGACTCGCTCACGAAGCTGAGCTCGATCTTCCGCGCACCTTCCGCCAGTGGAACGCCGATCAGCGTGTAGTCGGCGCGAGCGACGTTGGCTGCCCTGCCGTCCACGGACGCGCGCCAGCCGGGGTAGTAGTTCTCGGAGACGACCAGTGCCGAGCCCCGGGGTGCGGGAGCGTCGAGGGTGATCGAGATGCGGCCGGGGGCGTACCGGGAGAACATCGGCTTGATCGTGAGGGGCTTGGGTGGCTTCGCCAGGTTGTCGCGCGCGGTCACCGCGGCCGCGCTGTCGAAGAGCGCCGTGGAGCGCACCGGGAAGAGCGGATCGAGCATCGACTGCCGGGTCGAGGCATCGTCCGCCCTGACGATCGCCGGTGCGACCCAGGCCGCCGGATTGGCCCCCGGCATCTCGTAAAGGTAGACGGTGCTCCCACGAGCGTTCGAGACCGGGCCGACCACGCGCCTCGCGCCCTGCACCGGCGGTTCCGCCACGTTCGTCAAAAGGTAGCGGACGTTGTAGAGCGCCCAGAAGTTCGGGTTGCCGAGGTTCTCCACCTGGCGCGTAAGCGCCTGGTAACGACCGATCTCGTTTCCGTGGTATCCGAGCACCTGCCGGATGCCGTGGCTCATCAGCGCGTTACCGCGCAGGAACGGGTCGCGCGCGGCCGCATCCCCGGAGAGCTGGAGCGCGAGCACGCGGCCGGGCTCCGGCTGCCGAACAACGTAGTCGATGGTGGGGTCTGCTGCGTAGAGCGCCTCGGCTGGCGGCGAGAACAGCCAGTACCGGTGTGCCACGGTCCACAAATCGGTTGCGACGACTGCGATAAGTGCGAGCGCCGTAGCCTCTTGGCCGAGGTGACCTCGCAGGTACGCGAGGCCCGCACCGGCGGTCACGGCGACGAAGACGAACGCCCGAACCGCGCCCCTCGCCAGCGACGTGGTGTTCGCGGCGACGAGGTCGTAGCGCTCGGGGCCGGCGATCGCAGCGGCCACGCTCGTGAGGCCGCCGGATAGCGCCAGCGCCGCGACGAGCCCGGCGGCGCCGACCCAGCCGAGGTAGTACCACGTCCCCACCTTTCGCTCGAGCAGTCGTTCCGCGCCGAGACAGGCGAGTACGGCGCTCGCGAACGACACGATGAAGAAGACGCTGCTCGGCGCGCGAAAGAACTTGGTGCCCGGGACGAGAGCGTAGACCAGGCGGTAGAAGGGTGTGTGCCCGCCGAGCGCCCAGAGGAGCGCCACGAGCAACGCTCCCAGCCAGAAGAGCGCGAAGGAGCGTCGCCGCCCGTCCGCCCCCCACCCCGCTCCCATCCCGACTCCGGCCAGCAGGAGTACGCCGACGCCCAGATACTCGCTGTGGAAGTGGATCCCGTTCCGCCCCCAGTACTGATCGAGCATTCCAGTGAACTGCGGCAGGTAGCCGTTGATCAGCTCCTCGGGCGGCATGGAGAAGGCCGTGGCCAGCTCGTACGCCCCAAGGCCGCCGGCGCGTGGCGACCACTCCACGTACTCGATAACGGGCAGGTACTGGATCGCGCCGATCGCGAGGCCGATCAGGACGGCGCCGAGCGCGAAGGAGAGCCGCCGGACGGCGACCCGCTGTTCGAGCCTGCCGCCGCGCGTCTCCGAGCGGACGAGGTAGAGCGCGAATGCGCCCGAGCCGAGGAGCATGTACTGCGTCAGCTGCGGGTGGGGACTGAGCACCGCCAGCCCCACGACGAGCGCGAGGGCCCCCCAGCTCCAGGCGCGGCCGTCGCGTACGCCGCGCTGCAGCATCCACAGCGCGAGCGGAAAGAGGGCGCTCACGAACAGCTTTCCGTCGTGCCCGGGGGCGACGAGGGACGCGATCTGGCCACTCAGCTCGTAGCCCACGCCGCCGAGCAACGCGCCGTAGAATCCGAAGCCGCAGGATCGCAGAAAGGCGTAGGTGAGGACGCCAGCGAGCCAGACGTGGAGGATCAGTCCCCACGTCATGGCCGCGTCGGTGCGCATGACCATGCGCAGCAGGAACGTGGGATAGAACACGTCCCCGTGCATCGCCGCCACGAACGGCATCCCGCCGAACAGGTACGGGTTCCAGAGTGGGAACGTCCCCGTCTCCCGCAGCGAGGCCGCGGCGAACTCGCGGAAGGCGTAGCCGGCGACGTACTGGTCGCTCATGGGACTCGCGAGAAACCGCCCGGCGAGCGCCGGATAGCCGAGCGTCATCGCGCCGGCGAGGCACGCGAGGGCGGCAAAGCCGAGCGCAAAGCGGGGCGCCGCCGGCTGACCGGCGGGTCCGGAGAAGTGGGACATCTCGGCGGGTGGAGTGTCAGCGACCGACCCGCCCAGAGCGGGTTGCGCCTGCGAAGCCGGGCAGAAGCGGTTGAAAACTGACCCTGCCGCCCCCGTCGCGCCAGCGTGCGGACCACGGTGGCGGGCGAGCGCTCAACCGCTGCGCCTCGCTGCGGAACCCGTGCCGGCGCCGCGCCCTCTCCTCCGGTCGACGACCTCGCGGTAGAGCGCGTCGAACGCCGTGACGGCCGGCCCGGCGTCGAACAGGCGGTGCACGTGGTCGCGACCGGCCGCGACGAGCCTCTCGCGCAGTGCGGTGTCGCGAAGGAGGCGCTCGAGCTGTTCGGCGAGGTGGTCGGGGTCTCCGTCACGAGCGATGAGCCCGGTCTGACCGTCGAGAACCACCTCGGGTATCCCACCGGCTGGCGAGCCGACGACGGCGCTCCCGCTGGCCAGCGCCTCCACGAGTGTGAGGCCGAGGCCCTCGGCCTGCCCGCGCGAGACGAGCGCCGTCACGGTCGCCGCGCCGTACTCCGCCGGCATCCGGTCGTGCGCGACCACGCCCGCCCAACTCACGTCGTCGTCCAACCCGAGCTCGCGGGCGAGCCTCCTGAACTTCCCTTCGTCGGGCCCGCCACCCACCAGTCGCAGGCGACACTGGACGCCGCGCCGGCGCAGGAGCGCGAACGCCGAGAGCAGGTCGCCGACGCCTTTGCTCTCGAGCAGGTTCCCTGCGTACAGAATGAGGGGCGGCGCGGCTCTGCGCGCCGAGGCCATCGGGGCGAACCGCTCGAGAGCCACGGGCATGCGCAGCGTTCGCACGTCGCGGGCGGCGCCCGGCAGTGCGGCGGCGAGGTCGCGCGCCAGGAACTCGGAGACGGTGGTGACCGCGCCGGCTCGCTCGAACACGCCAGCGGCCAGCCGGCGCACCATCGGCGAGCGCTCGAGCAGGCGGACGTCGCTGCCGTGCGAGGTGACGACCAGTGGAACGCGGAGGCGGCTCGCCAGCAGACCCGCGGGGAGCCACCAGTGCGCGTGGACGAGATCGGGGGCGAACCTCCGCTCGGCGCCGCGGAGGGCGATCGCGAAGGCGCTGAGGAACGCCGGCAGGGCGACGGCGCCGAAGATGGACGCGAGCGGACGCCGGTGCATGTCTCCGCGGTACGCTACGGTCTCCCAGCGAACCGGCGCATACCGAAAGCGGGCAACAGCGACGCCGTCGAGCGTCTCGTTCTCGAGAGCGCCGGGGGCGTGCGGCGCGACCACCAGAAGCTCGTGGCCGCGCTCGCGCAGGCCGACGGCGAGCCGGGCCACGAACGAGCCGGCGTGGTCGCCCGACCGCCGGGGGTAATTGTGTGTTGCAACGAGAATCCGCACGGCGCGTTGGTCGCCCTACCGCTGGCGGCGGCTGCCGGCGACCAGGTACGCGACTCCCGGCAGCAGCTCGAGAGCCGTCAGCCAGAGCCGCGATGCAACGGACACGAGCACCGCCTCGGGCGCCGTGGCGAGGCCGAGCGCCGGGAGCGTGGCGGTGAGGGCGAGCTCGCGCACACCCAGGCCGCCGGGGACGAAAATGGCGAGGTAGCCGAGGAGATACGATCCCGTGTACGCGACCACGTACGAGAGGGTCGGCCCCGAGGCACCGCCCAGTACGCCGACGACGAACAGTCGGAACGCGACGCCGTACAGCAGCCAGGCGATGCCGCAGCCGGCGAGGCTCCACCAGACCGCTCGCGCCGGCACCGCCATTGGCGGCACCGGACGTCCGGAGAGACGACCGACCATGCGGGCGAGGCGCGGGACGACCGCCGGCGCAGCGAGCAGTGAGGCGCCGCCCACGCCGATGAGCAGCGCGGCGATCCGGACCCCGCCGGGCACGACGTCGAGCGTCGAGGCACCCAGCAGCAGAACGATGAGGAACCCGACGACGACATTGGCCAGCGTCACGACCACGGCGGCGGCGCCGGATGTGGCGAGCGGCACGCCAAGCCGCTGGAGCATCACCGTCATGGCCGTGATCTGCCAGACCTTGCCCGGCACGTACTTCCCCAGGTTCGAGACGTTCCAGACGCGCGAGGCCTCGGCGAAGGGGATCGGCGCTCCCCAGCTGGCGAGGGTGCGGCGCCACGTCTCGATGAGCAACGCGTACGTGCCAAGCACGATGAGCGACGCGAGCGCGAGGGGGCCGGGCCGCAGCTCCGTATGGAGGCCGGTCGCGGGCACCGCCTGCCACTGGCGCCAGAGGGCCATCCCGGCGGCGACGAGGACGACCGCCGCGAGCAGCATCTGAACGGCGCGCCACCGTGCGCGGGGCGCGGCGGGTGCGGGCGGCGCTGGCCGATCCGCCGCCGGAGTGGCCACCGTCGGCGCGCTCTACTCGTCGCGCGAGGGGACGCGCTCGCCGGTCCCGAGGCGCGCCTCGTCGAGCACGAGCCGGCGGAGCTCGCGCATCTCCGCGCGCTGCACCGCGATCATCTCGCCGATGAAGCCGCCGACGAAGAGCACGCTGCCGACGATGACGCACGTCTCGACGAAGTTGAGCAGCGGGCGGAACCCCTCGCCGGCGAAGATGCGCCAGAGCACCGCACCGATGCCGACGCCCACGCCGATGATGAACAGGGCGGCGCCGAGCATCCCGAACAGGAGCAGCGGCTTGCGTCCGAAGCGCAGCTCGAACCACACCGACAGCATGTCCAGCACGCCGACCGGGATGCGGCCGATGCCGAACTTGGAGCGACCCGCGTGGCGCGGGTAGAGCGGCACGGGGATCTCCGAGACGGAGAACCCCTCGGCGTGCGCGATGACGATCATGTAGCGGTGCCAGTCCGGCCGCACGGGGAGCACGTCCATGATCTCGCGTCGGTACGCCTTGACGCTGTTCAGGTCCTTGACCGGGACGTGGAAGAGCGTTCGGCTGAGCGTGTTGTAGATTCGCGAGACGAACGCCTTCTCGTACTTGCCCTGCTTGAAGCCGGTGACCATGTCGCTGTCGCCGGCGAGGATCGGCGCGACGAGCCGCGGGATGTCCACCGGCTTGAACTGGAGGTCGGCCGGGTAGAACACGAGCACGTCGCCGCGCGCGCTCAGGTAGCCGGTGCGAAGCGCGTCGGCGATGCCGCGCTGCGAGCGGTGCCGCACCGGCCGGAGGAACGGGTAGCGCTCGGCGAGCTCGGTGAGCACCTCCCAGGTGCGATCCGACGACCCGTCGTCGATGACGATCACCTCGTACCGCTCCGCGCACCCCGCGAACGTCTCCGCGGCCAGCTCCATGAAGAGCGGCAGGTTCGGCGCCTCGTCCTTCGCCGGGACGAGCACGCTGACGTCCACCCGCTCGGCGGCGGGCGGGAGGACATCGCGGGAGAAGGTGCTCGGGACGGCCACGGAGGTGGCGGGGTTCATACCCGCTTGCGCATGCGGGCGGAGAGGACACCGAGCTGGTCGCGGTACTTCGCGACCGTGCGACGCGCGATCTGGACGCCACTCTCCTTCAGGATGTTCACGATCGCCTGATCGGTGAGCGGGTGCTTCGGGTTCTCGTTCTCCACCAGCTTCTGGATCTGGTCCTTGATCCCGCGGGCCGAGACGTCCTCGCCGCCGGTCGTCGACAGCCCGGAGGAGAAGAAGAACTTGAGCGGGAGCACGCCGCGCGGCGTCTGGACGAACTTCTCGTTCGTCACTCGACTCACCGTGCTCTCGTGCATGTTGATCACCTCGGCCACCTCGCGCAGCGTGAGCGGCTTGAGGTACTGCACGCCCTTCTCGAAGAAGTCGCGCTGCCGCTCGACGATGTAGTTCATCACCTTCAGCATCGTCTGCCGGCGCTGCTCGATCGCCTGGATCATCCAGTTGGCCGAGTTCAGCTTGTTCGAGATGAACTCCTTGTTCTCGCCCTCGAACTTCTTCTTGTCGCGCGCGATCTCCTGGTAGGCGCGGCTGAGCTTGAGCCGCGGAAGGTTCGCGTCGTTGAGGAAGATGTGGTACTTGCCGTCGATCTTGTCGACGACGAGGTCGGGGATGATGTAGTTGTCGCCGCCGCTGCTGTACTTGATCCCCGGCTTCGGGTCGAGCTTCTGGATCTCGTCGGCCGCCTTCTGCACGTCCGACGGGCTGATGCCGAAGCGCTTGGAGATCTCGCTCCAGCGGTGGTTGATGAGCTCCTCGAAGCAGTCGCGCACGAGGCGGTACGGCACCGAGTGCTCGAGGCCCGCCTCGCGCAGCTGGAGCATGAGGCACTCGCGCAGGTCGCGAGCGCCGACGCCCGGCGGGTCGAGGCTCTGGATCGTGGCGAGCATCGCCTCGGCCTCCGCCTTGGCGTACAGCGGGAGCTCCTCCGAGTCGCGTCCGGTGGTCTCGGCGAGCTTCTCCACCTCGTCGTTCACGCCGCTCAGGATCTCGTCGAGCGGGCAGGCGAGGTAGCCGTCCTCGTTGATGTTCCCGACGAACTCCTCGGCGAGGAAGCGCTGGCGCGGGGAGAGCTCGAGGAGCTGGATCTGGTCGAGGAGGTGGTCACTGAGGTCGCGGGTGTCGACGGTGACCGGCTCGTAGTACTCCTTCTCCTCGTGCTCCTCGCGGCGCCCGCCGGCGTCGAAGCCGTCGAGGAGGATCTCCTCCCAGTCGATCTCGTCCGAGGTGTCCTTCTCCGCCTCCTCCTGCGGCGCCTCCTCCGTCTCGGCGCCCTCCTCCTCGTCCTCCTCCTCCGGCTCGACCATCTCGAGGAAAGGGTTGTTGAGCAGCTCCTGCTTCAGGTGCTGCTGGAGGTCGAGCAGCGGCATGTACAGGAGGTCCATCGCCTGGTAGAGGCGCGGATTGATCTTCAGCTCCTGGCGGAGCTGGGTGCTTTGATTGAGGCCTGCTTTCATTGTGCGTCCCCCTGCTCGGAGGCGGAGAAGCGGGCGCGCAGTCGCGCCGTGAGCGTCGGTCCGAGGTAGATCTCGGCGACGGTGTCGTCGAAGACGAGCTCGCGCACCGTTCCGGACACCTTGACCTGCCCATCGAACATGATATATGCGCGGTCCACGATGTCGAGCGTCTGCTCGACGTTGTGGTCGCTGATGAGCACTCCGATGCCCCGGTGCCGCAGTCCCGAGACGATCGTCTGGATGTCGTGCACGGCGATCGGGTCGACGCCCGCGAACGGCTCGTCGAGCATCATGAACTTCGGCCGGGTGACCAGGGCCCGGGTGATCTCGAGACGCCGCCGCTCGCCGCCCGACAGCGCGTAGGCCTTGCTGTGCCGGAGGTGCTTGATGCTCAGCTCATCGAGCAGCGACTCCAGCCGCTCCTTCCGCTCCGCGCGCGAGATGTCCAGCGTCTCGAGGATCGCGAGGATGTTGTCTTCCACCGACAACTTGCGGAAGATCGACGGCTCCTGCGAGAGGTAGCCGATGCCGCGGCGCGCCCGCTTGTACATCGGCATCGCGGTCACGTCCTCCCCGTCGAGGAGGATGCCGCCGGAGAGCGGCTGGATGAGTCCCACGATCATGTAGAACGTCGTGGTCTTCCCCGCCCCGTTGGGCCCCAGCAGGCCGACGATCTCCCCCTGTTGCAATCGCAAGGCCACGTCGTTGACCACCTTGCGCCGCCGGTACGTCTTGGTGAGCCCCTTGGCCTGGAGGGTGCTGAGCCGGGATACCGTGCGTGGCGTGAGCATCGCCGGGCGCGTCGGCATCACGGCGGCGTACTCGCCGGTGTGCTTGAAGACGTCCGCGGCGACGGTGGCCCGCTTGGCGGCGATGTCGCGCCAGAAGTTCTCCACCAGGCGCACGCGGGCCGTGGGGTCGGCGAGGCCGCCGGGCGGGAGCACGATCACGCCGTCGTTCACCAGGCGCGGAAAGACCGAGCGCTCGAGGAAGGTGCGGACCTCGTCGAGGCTGAGACGGCCGGCCTCACGCTCGGCGTCGCGGCCGGCCGCCTGGTAGAGCAGCAGGTGGTCGTCCCGGTAGCGGATGGCCACGTCGTTGAAGCTCGCCGACCCGTCGTCGTTGGCCGCGGAGATCAGCGCGTGCAGCGCGAGGACCGGCGAGCGGTCGCCCGGGGCGAAGTGCTCGATCAGCGCGCGGATGCGCGCCGGAAGCTCCTCGTTGGCCGTCATCGGCTCCTCCCCCGTTCCGGCGCGATGGGCGCGGTGGGTGGCTTGGGCCTCGCCTTCGTCGGTGGACGCGTCGTTCCGCCGGCCGCGGGCTGCGATGTGGGGGTGGCCGGGCGCGCCGCGCC
>Ga0307407_10000898_pt1 | contig 10033 bp, 10 predicted proteins | sample 322Ometagenome_FD_203886 | JGI IMG/M metagenome (GOLD analysis project Ga0307407, IMG submission 203886) | Maize rhizosphere microbial communities from greenhouse at UC Davis, California, United States - 322HYB-O-1 | ecosystem: Host-associated > Plants > Roots > Rhizosphere > Soil | place: USA...
GCTCGCGCAATTCTGCCGGGAAGTCGGCAAATCTGTTCCTGATCGCGACGGCTTCGAGACGGCTGATTCGAACGTTCACGAAATGAGCGTCCAGGCAGCAGGCACCCGGCGTTTCGCACGTCATGCAGCTTTTCGCCCTGTGCTCGAAATCCGAACTGATGCGCTCGGCGAATCCAGCTTTAAGCCGGCAAAGCTTTTCGAGGGCCTGTTTTTCGGATATCAATCTCATTTCGCAAAGCCAGCCTGGCGGATCACGGCAATCGGGGTACCCTTAGCTCCTCTCCTCGCAGGAGCGGCGTTTTAAGAGGCGTGCTACAATTTCAGCATTCAAAATACTACTAGATCTCGGAGGATTATGCTCAAAGAAGGCGATATTGCACCCGATTTTGACTCAAAGGACCAGAACGGGAATCCAGTGAAACTCTCTGAATACAAAGGCAAAAAGGTCGTTCTATATTTTTACCCCAAGGACGACACGCCCGGATGCACGAAGGAAGCCTGCTCGTTTCGGGACGCGGACGACGTGTACAACGCAAAAGGTATAAAGGTATTCGGCGTTTCGACCGACGACGAGAAGTCGCATCAGAAGTTCATCTCAAAGTTCCAGCTGCCGTTCGACCTTTTGGCCGACACTGATAAGAATATCGTCGAAAGCTACGGTGTTTGGGGCGAAAAGAGCATGTACGGAAAGACCTACATGGGCACGACACGAAAGACGTTTCTGATCGGGGAGGACGGGCGAATCACGAAGATCTTCGACAAGGTCAACGTCGAACAGCACGCCGACGAGGTGCTCGAGGCTTTCGGAGAAAAGTAGCGACAGCCCACTAGGTCGCGCTATAATTTCCCCGAGGAGACCTATGCAAAAATTACTTTTGATGATGATGATGATCGCAAGCCTTGCGTTCGTGCTCGCGTGCGCAAACGCGCCCGAGCAGCCAAATACGACGGCGAATGCTCCGGCAACAAAGCCCGCGGCCGCTGCGAACAAGGACGACCACACCGACGACGCACCACGGATTACGCTCGCCGAGGCGAAAAAGGACTTTGACGCCGGCAATGCCGTATTCATCGATACGCGCGGCCCCGACAACTACAAACAGGAACATGTAAAAGGGGCCATCAATATAACCACGGCGGAGCTCGCAACGAAAGCCGACACCATTCCCAAGGGCAAAAAGATAATTGCCTACTGCTCCTGACCGAACGAACACACCAGTGCCAGTTTGGTATCTGAACTCAAAAAGAAAGGGATCGAAAATGGATTTGCTCTGGTAGGCGGAACGAAAGCGTGGAAAGACGCCGGTTACCCGATGGAAAAGAGCCAGTAAGCTCAACGACAAAATAAAAAAAGCCGCAAATTATTATGCGGCTTTTTTTATTTTGCTCTGTGCGAGTTTACAACCTTATGATCTGGGCCTTGCTGCCGTTTCGGATATCCGGCGAAAGGGCATTCCGGGTGTCCACTATCAGGTTTGCGAGATCGCAGATCCGGTTGTAGTCGACCGTGGAATGTTCGGTGCAGATGACAACGCAGTCCGAGCCCGATATCAGCTCGTCCGTAAGCTCGTTGTTGTAAAGCGGCTCAGCCTCGCCGATCGTGTACGCATGGTCGAATGTAACGGTCGGCACGAACGGGTCGTGGTACATTACGTCCGCCCCACGTGCCCGCAGCAGATCGATTATCGACAGTGCCGGCGACTCGCGCATGTCGTCGATGTCTTTTTTATACGCGACGCCGAGGATGAGGACCTTTGAACCGTTAACAGCCTTTTTCACGTCGTTGAGCGCGTTCGAGACGAGTTTGACGACGTACGCCGGCATCCCCGAATTGACCTGCTCCGCGAGCGAAATGAACTGCGAATCGAATCCGTGCTGGCGTGCTTTCCACGACAGATAATGCGGGTCGAGCGGTATGCAGTGGCCGCCGATGCCGGGGCCGGGATAAAACGCCATGAAGCCGAAAGGTTTGGTCGCGGCCGCACGCACGACTTCCCACGAGTCGATACCGAGAGCATTGCAGACCTTCGCCATTTCGTTCGCCATGCCGATGTTGATCGCGCGGAACGTGTTCTCCCACAGCTTGCATGCCTCGGCAACGCGGGCGGACGACACGGCGTGCACCTGTTCCACGACCTGCCCATAGAGAAAGGCCGCGATCTCGGTCGAGTCATCCGAGACGCCGCCGACCACCTTCGGAATATTATGAGTCTGGAACTGCGGATTCCCCGGGTCGACCCGTTCAGGCGAGAACGCGAGCAGAAAATCTTCGTCCAACTTCAGCCCGTTCTCTTCAAACATCGGCTGCAGAACCTCGTCGGTCGTGCCCGGGTAGGTCGTCGACTCGAGGATCATCAACTGGCCGCGGCGCATGTATTTCTGTATCTGCTCACCCGCGGCGATAATGTACGACATGTCCGGGTCCTTTGTCTTCCGCAGGGGTGTCGGGACGCAGATGATTATTACGTCGCACTCGCTAAGGTGGCTGAAATCCGTGGTCGCGCTAAGCTTGCCGGCATCGATACACTTTTTCAGGTTTTCGTCCGGGACGTCGACGATGTACGAACTTCCGGCATTTACGTCGCCGGCCTTCTTTTCGTCAACCTCAAATCCGATACCGCGAAAGCCTTTTAAACCAAACTCCACGATCAGCGGCAGGCCTACGTAGCCGAGACCGATGACGCCTATCACCGCTTCTTTTGATTCGATCTTTTGTTTTAAATCGTCCTTGATCATTAAATAAAATATTGTCGAAATTTGTTGATTTACCGCACTGAACGCAGGAGTCCGTGCGACAGTTGTTTTTAAGTTAGTGGAAGCATTGATGATAGTCAAGACGCTGTAATTCTGTGCTAAAATGCATGTTGCCGGCGTGTCCGCCGGCTTCGTCCGTCCCCCGTCCAGAACAAGTTTACCCGCCTAGTATGAATTTCGAGATCCATTCCACCAATCCGGTCGTCAGGTCGGTAATAGAAGGCAGGGTGCCAAGACCGGCCCAACTCGCCGCCGCTCGCGGGATCCTACCGCTGCCGGAACATGAATTGCTCGAGGTTCTCGTCACGTTCGCCGCCTCGGGCGATGCTGAGTTGGCCGAGCACGCCGCGGCTACACTGAAGGCTCAGGACGCCGGCGCTCTCGCGGCCCTCGCAAGATCGAGCGACGCTGCACCTTCGGTTCTGAATTATCTTTCAGGCGCCACGGACCTGCCCGCGCAGATACACGAGTCGGTCCTGGCAAACATAAACACGCCGGTCGAGGCGATCGTTCAGTTCGCAAAGACGAGCTCCAGCAGCGAACTTTTGGAACTTATCGCGTTCAATCAGCAGCTTTTGATCCAAACACCGGCGCTTATCGATGCCATCATCGCGAACCCGGCAGGGTCGGCCGAAGCCCAGCGCCGCGCGGCCGAAACAAAGCGCGAGTTCTTCGAAAAGGAGCGCGGGCTGCAGCAAGTCGCGAGCGAGCTGCGTGCACAGGGTAAGGAAGCGGCAGCGGAGTTCATCGAACAGGCCGACTTTGCCTTGGACGCCGACGGTGCAGGCTTGAGCGCGGACGACGCGGCTTTTCTCGCATCGATGATCGAGGTGCCCGACAGCGAGACCGATGACTCGTGGCTCGGACTCGAGTACCTCGAGGAGATCTACGAAGAAACGGCGGCCGACCGCAGCGCCATCGCGGACAAGATCTTCGGTGAGATGCGGATGGAAGATTCCGACGTCCCCAACGAACGGCTCTCGGTCATCAATATGATCATGCGAATGGGCATGAAGGACCGCGTCAAACTCGCAATGAAGGGCGACCGCGAAGCTCGCAATATTCTCATCCGCGACCCCAACCGGATCGTCGCCCAGGCGGTCGTCTCAAACCCTAGACTCACCGAGCAGGAAGTCGAAAAGATCGCCGGTATGAGGACCGTCACCGAAGACATCCTGCGGCAGCTCGCCGCGAGTCGCCAATGGTCGCGAAGTTACCAGGTCGTCCACAACCTGGCCAAAAACCCGCGAACGCCTATCGCGAACGTCCTCAACATCCTCGCGCGCCTGCAGCTTCGAGATCTGGCTGCGTTATCGAAGAACAGAAACGTATCCGACGCCGTCCGCCGGCAGGCACTGCGGCTGTCGCAGGCGAGAACCGGAAAGTAGCGGTATTTTACAAAAAGCCGCCGCTTCGGCCCGTTTTGATATAGGTTCCGGCCATATCGGCAAACGTGTGGCTTGCGGCTCCGCCCCAAAGCCCGGCGAACGTCAGGATCATCAGGTCGGTTCCGGCGTGGAGCCGCATGAGGCGGCCTGCATCAGACCACGCACCCGCAAGATCAGCGACCTCCGGCATTTCGCTGTTGAACAGTACCGCTGAGAAGTAAGACGCGGCGAACAAAACGATCGTCGCCACGCCCATAAAATATATAACGCGGATCAGTGTCCCGAAGATCAGCCCGTGCGTCCACCGGGAGCGGTGTTTGAAGAAGACCCTGTACGGCAGCCATAGAAAACGAAAGAATCGCCAGCGCGAATGCTGCTTCGAAACCGTGTCGAGGTCCGGCCCGAACATCAGCCCGCCGAACAAAAATGCTGCACCTGCGACAGCGCCCGCGGCAAAACTGCCCGTAACATAAAACGCCGCGGCGGCAGCCGGTACGGCGAGGATAAAAGTGATGGCGTCGTGGGTGTAGCCGCTTGGCATAATAGGCGAGAAATGCAGCGTAAGTGTAGCTTTCGCTTGTTCAGAATTCAATTGGATCCGAGCTGTAGTGCGGCCGCAGGCGTGCGGCGTCGATTTTTGCTAATATTTCCATTTACGAAATGGGTTCTTTTTTTCAAAAGCTGCGGACGACGCTTGAGATGATCAAGTTCGAGCACACGCTGTTCGCACTGCCGTTCGCTTTTCTCGGCGCCGTTCTCGCTGCCGATGGGCTACCGGAATGGCGGCAGGTATTGTGGATCACCGTAGCGATGGCCGGTGCCAGATCTGCAGCAATGACATTTAATCGCATCGTTGACCGGGATATCGACGCCCGCAACCCGCGCACGGCTAACCGCGAACTGCCTGCCGGAAAGCTGTCGCTCGGTTTCGCCTGGATGTTCCTGTTCGTGTCGGTCGGCGTGTTCCTGATCGCGGCGTACTCGCTCAACTGGCTGGCGTTCGCACTGTCGCCGGTTGCGCTCCTTAGCGTTCTCGGATATTCGTACGCGAAGAGGTTCACAGCGTTCGCACATCTGTTTTTGGGATGGGCACTCGCAATTTCGCCGACCGCAGCGTGGATAGCCGTCCGCGGCGCGATCGATTCGGAAGTGCCGCTGCTGCTGTCCCTTCTGGTGCTGATGTGGACGGCCGGCTTCGACGTGCTTTACGCGTGCCAGGATTACGAATTCGATAAAAAGGCCGGGCTTCGGTCAATCCCGGCGCGTTTCGGTATCAAGCAGTCTCTGTGGATCGCAAGGCTGTTTCACGCACAGGCCTTTGTCGTGTTGCTGTTGTTGTACGCTGTTACGGGCCTCGGTTGGCTTGCTCTCGCGGGCGTCGCGGCGGTGGGCGTGCTGATGATCTACCAGCACACGCTTGTGAAGGCGGATGATCTGAGCCGGATGAACGCGGCGTTCTTTACGACCAACGCGTTCGTCAGCGTGATCTTGTTTCTAACTTTCGGTGGTGCGGTCTTTCTCTCACGGACTTAGTTTATGCCAACTCGGAAACGGAACATTGCGTGCCTCGAATCGATGTGGGACAAACGGACGGAAAACCGCCTGAGCGTGCTCCCCAGCCTCGAATTGATCAAACGCACCCAAAAATCGGAGCACAGCCACTTCACGTGCAACACCCGCGAGGAACTCGAATACAATCTGAAGCTCCTGTGCAAACGGAATTACGGCGTGTTGTACTTCGCGTTCCACGGGTCGCCCGGAAAGATACACCTGCACCGCGACCGGATAACGCTCGAGGAATTGGCCGAAATGATGTCCGGGCGGTTTTCGAACTGGATAATCCATTTCGGCACCTGCAGCACGCTGCGAAAGCCGACGGCCGTCGCCCGCTTCGTCGAAGAAACCCGCGTCGCTCTGGTCACCGGGTTCACGAAGGATGTCGATTGGATCGAGTCGTCGGCCTTCGAACTGCTGCTGTTCAAAGCGTTTCACACGTACAAAAGCCCGAAGGTGCTTTGCAAGCATCTCCGCACTAAGTATCCGGACCTCGCGGAGTTGACCGGGTTTAAGTTTTATCCGGAATTCGTTATTTAGCCATCACCCTTAAGTGAAACTCTTACTACAAAATGTTAGTGCCGACCTGGCCGACACCCTGTCTAAACGCGGTCGCAGGCGCGCCTTCGGAGCCGGCGAAACGATCTTTGACGAGGGCGAAAAAGCGTCGGCGCTGCCGATCGTCCTTTCGGGCAAAGTGAAAATGGCTCACTTTCTGGAAACGGGAAAGGAAGTGATCATCGGGATGTTCGGCTCGGGCGAGATGTTCGCGGTGCCGCCCGTCGTCGACGGCAAGAATTATCCTGCCTCGGCCGTCGCGATGGAAGATTCCGAATTGCTGCTGATCGAGCGCACGGATTTTTTAGAACTCCTGCGCGAATCTAGCGAATTCTCGTTCGCTGTCATTGGCTGGCTGTGCGAGATGCTTCGCGATAAAACGGCGACGATACAAAATCTCTCGAGCGCTTCGCCCGAACACCGCATCGGTTACGTTCTGTTGAAACTGGCCGAACGAGAAGGGCCGAGCGGCCCCGTACGCATCGTGATACGCCGCGAGGACATCGCGAAAATGGCGGGGCTCACCACCGAAACGACGATTCGCGTCGTTCGCAAGTTCGCCGAAAGAGATCTTGTCAGGATAGTCCACGGAAAGATCGTCGTCGACGACGTCGAACCACTGCGGGCTCACGTCGGCAGCTGATCACATCGACGGCACGCCGCTGACGAAATTCAGCATTCTGTTAGCGATCGCCGACGCCCGAAGCTTAAGAAAATCGGCGCGTTCGCCGGCAAAAAGCTCATCCACCGACTTTTCGAAGATCTCGAGCCAACGGCGGAAATGCTTCGCCAGCAGCGGCGTTTTTTCGTTCAAAGCGGCGTGGACCTGAAGAGGATTCCGGCCGTACCTCGCGTACCTTCCCGTCTGAAACAAAAGTGTTTCCCAAAAATCGCCGATTATCGGCAAGTGATGTTCAAGGTCGAGCTTGGCTACGTCCGTGAAGATGTAACCTATCACTTCGTCGTTGATCGCCCGGCTGTAAAACAACCGCATCAGCTCGTCTATGTCTTCCCTGTTCTCGATATCTCTCATCAGTTTGAGCAACCGTTGTCCGCACGTTTCCGTGTCAGGTCCTGCCTTTAAACTTAACTGGAAGGCCGCTGCAAATTCCAGCGGCCTTTCGGTTAACAGGTGTACTACGCCTCGGCGAAGTCGCCGGCGGCGACCGGCTCGGCTTCGCCTTTCGTGAGCATTAGTTTTAATGCGAACCAGACGAACGCAACGGCTCCGACCGCGAACACCGTATCGCCGAACAGCCGCATCCACCGCAGGTTCTGCATCAGCGCGGTTTGCATGAATTCAGGACTGCGTGCGGACCAGTAGCCGACCGATACCGATTGGTACGTCTGCAGCAATCCGATCGGCAGAAGGCTGAACAGTATTTCCATCAGCATACCGATGTTTATCGCCCAGAACGCGAACGCGAGCAGCTTTGTGTTCCACTTGCGTTCCGGCTCCATCGCCCGCATGCAGAACAGCAGCAGTGCAAGCCCGAGCGTCCCGTAAACGCCGTAGAGTGCCCCGTGAGCGTGGACGGCGGTCGTGTTGAGGCCCTGCATGTAATACAGAGCGATCGGCGGGTTGATCATGAAGCCGAAAACGCCCGCACCGACCAGGTTCCAGAACGCCACGGCGACGAAGAAATACACGACCCATTTGTACTGGGCAAGCCACGTACGTGCCTTCGAGTGGCGGATGTTCTCCAGCGCCTCGTAGCCGACGAAAACCAGCGGCACGATCTCAAGTGCACTGAACACCGCACCGAACGCCAGAGCGACCGTCGGCGTCCCCGCAAAGTAAAGGTGGTGCAGCGTCCCGATGATGCCGCCGGCCAAATATATCGAACCCGAAAGCAATGCGGCATACGCGGCATGGTCCGCACGGATCACCCGCAGGCGGGCGAACAAAAACGCGATCACGACCGTCGCGAAGACCTCGAAAAAGCCTTCCACCCATAGATGTACGACCCACCATCGCCAGTACTCCACGACCGTGATATGCGAACGCATTCCCCAGAAAAGCCCCGGAGCGTAAAAGAACGCAATTCCCGCAGTGGTAAGCAGGTAAAGCATCACTAGCGACCTGCTGCCGTCTTTTCGCAATGCCGGTATTGCGCTTCTGGCGATCAGGAACAGCCACAGCAATAGGCCGACGAACAACGCCGCCTGCCACACGCGGCCGAGATCGACGTATTCGTAACCCTGATGCCCGAACCAGAACCAAAGGTCGCCCGGCAGCATGTGCATCACGCTCATCCATTGGCCGCCCATGGAACCGAGCACGACGATCAACAAGGCTGCGAACAGGGCGTCGACTCCGAGTTTCTGATATTTCGGCTCGTAACCGCATATGTAAGGTGCGATAAAGAGGCCCGCGGCCAGCCACGCCGTGGCGATCCAGAAAATGCCGAGCTGGGTGTGCCACGTCCGCGTCACGACGTAGGGCAGGTAATCCTGCAGCGGTATCCCGTAAAATCCGCCCCCCTCGACACCATAATGGGCCGTGATTATCCCCATTACTATCTGCAGAAGGAACAACAGCGACACCACGAGAAAGTATTTGACCGTCGCCTTTTGCGAAGGCGTAAGCGTCTCACCGATAAGCGGATCTTCGTCCGGCGTATCGCGGCCCTCGGTCTCCCTATGCCAGCCCGCATAGAACCAGACCATCCCGCCGATGCTTGCGATCAGCAAAATGACGCTGACGCCCGTCCATATTATCGAGCTGCTCGTCGGGTAATTGCCCACCAGCGGCTCGGACGGGAAATTACTCGTGTACGAGATCGTATTGTCGGGCCGGTTCGCGGCCGAGGCCCACGCCGTCCAAAGGAAGAACGAGTTCAGGTTGCGCAGTTTGGCCGGATCGGACTGAGCGTTGCGCTGGATGGCGTAGTCCTTGTTGCCCTTCGAAAACACCTCCGAGTAATGTTTCAGATTGTCTTCGAACGCACGCCCGCGGATCGGATCGAGCGTAAGGATTTCCGTCGACGGATCGTACGTGTTCTTCCGCATGAGGTCCTGCAGACGCTGATGCAAGGCCGCTTTCAGCTCGTTCGGGACGGCCGCCCCGTCTGTGCCGTATTGGCCTCCAGTCCATTCGTTGAGAATGAACAGCGATTCCCGGTGCAGGTAATCAGCCGTCCAGTCCGGAGCGACGTAGCTGCCGTGCCCCCAGATGGAGCCGACCTGCATGCCGCCCATCGCCTGCCAGACGTTCTGGCCGTCGAGAATGCCGCCGTCCGGTACTATCACTCGCCCGTCCAGCGTAACTACCTGTGTCGGTATCGGCGGCGCTTGCCGAAAGATCTCGACGCCGATCCAACCAAGGATCGCGAACGAGATAAAAAATACAGATATAAGAAGTATCCAAAGTTTTTTCATAAAAAGGGTCTCCGGTTGTGGGAGAAGGGGCCAGCGACGCCTAGCGCGTCGTGGGCGATTATTGCTTGTTGAAAATGTACGGGAAACGCCGGGCGGCGGTCCCGATTAATTGTCTTTAAATCTTGTTACAAGTATCCTGACCGCCGGCTCGCCGACCACCTCGTGATCGACGCCCGTTTCGAGCGTGATCAGCGTCCCCGGCACCAGCTTCTGAGAATCTTCGAGATCGCTGCCCGCTCGGAAAGTTCCGCTGCCCGAGAGGCAGAGCACTGTTATCGGCTCGGCGGCTCGATGCTTTGACAGGACGGAGCCGCCCACCAGGGCAATGTCGAGTATGCGGCGGCGTTCGCCATTGAATATTTCTTTAATGTCCTTTCCCGGGGCCGTTTCGGACAATT
>Ga0307407_10000901_pt1 | contig 10029 bp, 10 predicted proteins | sample 322Ometagenome_FD_203886 | JGI IMG/M metagenome (GOLD analysis project Ga0307407, IMG submission 203886) | Maize rhizosphere microbial communities from greenhouse at UC Davis, California, United States - 322HYB-O-1 | ecosystem: Host-associated > Plants > Roots > Rhizosphere > Soil | place: USA...
GCATGGATCTCTTTCCTTATCATAGTATATTCGACAGGATACATGCATGGTGACAAAGATCTCACACGCTACTGGTTCCTCATGCTCTTCTTTATAGGGTCTATGCAGCTGATCGTTTTATCAGACAACCTGCTCATGGTCTTCTTTGGTTGGGAAGGCGTAGGCCTGGCTTCATATGCGCTTATCGGCTTCTGGTACTACGACAGAAAGAAAGACTTTGTAGGCGTCCAAGGTCACATTGCAGGCGGCATCCCAATGTGGACTTCGCCTACACATGCAGGCATGAAGGCTTTCCTCATGACTCGCGCAGGAGATGTTATGATGCTTGCCGGTATGTTCCTGATCTTCATGCACGCTGGAACATTTGGATTCAAGGAGCTGACCGAAGACCCAGCATGGGCGATCGCAATGTCGCAGCAAAACTTGCTTGTCCCTGCAGCCGTCCTGCTCTTTGGCGGGGCAGTAGGCAAGTCTGCGCAGTTCCCGCTCAACGAATGGCTCCTTGAAGCCATGACTGGCCCAACAGCGGTCTCTGCGCTCATTCACGCTGCAACAATGGTTAAGGCCGGTGTGTTCTTGGTAGCGCGTATAGGGCCATTATTCTTCGCGCTTGCGTCTGCAGGAGCCTTCAGTGTTGAGCAGTTCTTTGAAGTGATTGCATGGGTCGGTGCGATCACTGCGTTCTTGCTTGCTACTCAGGCGCTGGTAAATCCGGAGATAAAAAAAGTACTTGCATATTCGACAGGCTCACAGATTGGCTACATGATGATGGGCCTTGGAATCGCCGGACTTTCATTGAACTTTGTTGACGGTTACACGGCAGGGTTCTTCCACTTGATAAGCCATGCGATGTTCAAGGCGTCTCTTTTTATGGGAGCTGGCGCACTTCTGCACGGCGTAGGATCTAGGTTCATGAGCGACATGGGGGGCCTAAAAACACCTATGAAAAAGACATATGTGTTTATGCTACTGGCAAGCCTATCGCTTGCAGCCGCGCCTCTCTTCACATTAGGCTTTTGGAGCAAAGATGCCATCTTTGCATCGGTGCTTGAATCCGGCTACGCGTTCTGGCTGCCACTATTCATAGTGGCAGTAGTGGTGGCAGTTATGACTGCGTTTTATACCTTCAGGATGATAGGAATGGCTTTCTTTGGTAAGAAGAGCAGACATGTTGAGGAGATGGAGCGCAGGGGTCACCACGTACATGAGGCAGGGCCCAGAATGTGGGTTCCATATGCGATACTAGCCATTGCTTCTATAGCGATAGGCGTAGTCGGCTTTGTATTTGAGGCTGAGTTACACCACATTCTAGGCGAATACCTTGCCGACTCGTTTGGTATACATGACGTAGAGGAGGAGAGCGATGAAGCTGCGATCCAAATTACACCAGAGGGCGATAGAACTTGGTTTGGACTGCATCCAATCGCAGCTGGTGCATCAATTGGCGCATTTGCAATAGGGGGCGCGCTGGGCTACATATTCTATATTGGACGCTGGGCTGATCCCCAGATCATTTCAAGGAGCATAGTTACTAGGGCTATTTGGAAATTCCTCTATAATAGATGGTACCTCAATAGTGCACTCTACTGGGGCGCTGTGATAGGACCACTGGCGATTTACCGCTTCATCTGGAGATATTTTGAAAGTACGATTGTCGATGGCATCAGCCCTGCTCTTCAGCAGTCGATGTCTTACATGTCAGCGGTAGTCAAGGCAGGTCAGACCGGTATCACACAGACATACCTTTTCGTATTCGCAGCGGGCATCATGATAATTGTGATGCTCCTGTTCTTGTAGTAGGTGTATATTATAAAAAATGGTCGACCTCCTCTCCTCTCCAATACTTGTAACGATAATACTGGGCTCAGTAGGTCTTGCCATCCCTGCCATTGATGCAGGCAGGCGTGAAAAAGGTAGGGACAGAAATAAGATTTACAGCGCAATTGCCTTTGGCGCTCTTATTCTGGCTATATCCATTATCATCTTTCGCGTCCTCACCGGTGAAGTGCTACCAGCAGTGGCATTCTCGCAGGAAGTGGTAGTAGATGACATGTTTGGCTCGTTCTTTGCCATTGCGCTCTTGATCGTGTCGATAATGGTCACAGCCTCATCTTGGAATTATTATAAAGGTAAGTCAAACCCTGCTGCATACTATTCTCTGTTACTCCTCTCCAGTATTGGCATGGTGATCATTGCGTATTCGACCGACCTTGTAATGCTATTGGTCGCATGGGAGCTGATGTCGCTTCCAACCTATGCACTGGCCGGCTTTTCAAAGCGTGACCCGATATCAAATGAGGCAGCAATCAAGTATTTCATGTTTGGCGCGCTGTCGTCTGCAATTATCGTCCTTGCCATAGGACTTGTCTATGGAATAACAGGTACAACCAACATAGGTGATTCCATAAGTGCGCTTGCCAACCTAGATGCAAGCCTCACGCCCATTGGACTACTTGCTGTGGCATTATTCATCGCTGGCTTTGGATTCAAGATGGGCCTTGTGCCGTTCCACATGTGGCTGCCAGATGCCTATGAAGGCTCGCCCGCTACCATCGGCGCATTGCTGGCAGCAGGCACCAAGAAGGCTGGCTTTGCCGCTGCAATCCGCGTGATTGTACTTGGAATGTTTGCCCTCAACCTTGACTGGACACTTACTCTGGCGATAATAGCGGTCTTCACCATGACACTTGGTAACCTTGCCGCTCTGATGCAAAGAAGTGTACCAAGGATACTTGCGTATTCTTCTATCGCACAGGCAGGCTATATCATGATAGGTATTGCACTTGCTCCCTACTCTGATCAAGCGCTCCCAGGCTCACTATTTCATATAATGAATCACGCGGTTATGAAGTCTGCTGGATTCATCGCAGTCGCAGCGGTAGCGACTGCGCTTGCAGGCTATAGCCTGGAGAAGTATCGAGGTCTTGGCAGGCGTATGCCAATAACTGCAATTGCGTTTTCTATATCACTCCTTGCGCTCGCAGGCGTTCCACCGCTCAATGGTTTCTGGAGCAAGCTAGTACTCTTTGGGGCGGGCATCAACTCCGGGCCAATTGTCGAGTGGGGCCCATGGCTTGCAATCGCTGGTGTTCTTAACAGCGCGCTCTCGCTTGGTTACTATGCCTGGATAATGAGAAAGATGTACATGGAAGACGCTCCAGACATGCGAAGAGTAAAGGAGCCGAGGGCGATACTTGCAGTGCTAATATTTGCTATGGTCTTTATGGTAGGTTTTGGGATATGGCATGCCCCATTGCTTGACTTTGCATCTAGTGCGGTACCTGAACTGACATCATCGAATATAACACAAGCATCAACGGTAACAGGAGGAGTGGAAAACGAAGCGGTAGAAGGTGAAGGAGGAAGCGGTAGCTGACCTGTTTTCGTATATGGATAATCAATCATATATATACGTCTGCAGCATTGGGATAGTGGTCTCTTTCTTGTGCTTTGATGTTTTTGATCATGCGGGTAGATCATGATATTGTCCATAATGGACAAGAATCGGGAAACAGAGCATCTATATTATTATTATTTGGAAGTATGTAATTCACTCCAACTGTTATTAGTATTATGTGAAGGTAGGTGGCTATGGTAGAAACAGAAAAGGTTGAAGAGCAGATAGGCGAAGTCCTAGGATTAGAAATTGCAGCTCAGAAAGCAGTAGAAGAGCTTTCTTTAAAAGGTCTGCTAGATAAACGAGGAATAAAGGGAAAACTACAAGGAATGAAAAGGGAAGCTGCGGGTCATCAGAAAAAGATTGAAAAATTAATGCAAAGAGTTTCTGAATCGGAGGGTCTAAATCAAGATAATATAAGACAGCATGCAGAAGAAGCATCAGAAGAAGCATCACAAATGATGCAAACCTATCTTGGAGAAGATCCTGATACATTAGATATGCATTAGAGTTTCTGTGTCTTGCAGAAGGAGGTGAAGTAACCCATTATGAAGTGCTAAGTGAAGTTGCTAAAGAATTAAAGGAAAAGAAGTTTGCAACAGAAGTCAGATCGATTTTAGAAGAAGAAAAAGAACACCTCAAGTTATGCACACAACTTGCAAAGGAAAATACTATGAGGAGTTAAAGCAAAGAGCTGTAGAAACCCGTTCTCTTTTTCATGATCATTTTGAAGATATAGAGGAGGCTGCTATTCTTTTGTTTTTGTAAAATCCGTGCCTTTCCCTCGTTTGTTTTCCCTATGAGCCATAGATTTTGAATCTTGTTCTATTACGTCTGCTGGGAGACCTGGATCTTCGCCGATCTGCGGTAATACTGCGTCATCCTTGTTTTTTTCTTCCTCGTCCTTGGGTTGAGTTTCTGAATTGCTCATGCTATTAACTGATCCGACAATATGGTATATAATTAGGAGCTTAAAACCTGCTTAGATCTATATTATCAAGATCTAATAATGATTATTATTATTATGGATCGAGATTTTTTCCTCATATCTGCAAAATTACCTGAGCAATGATATGCAAAGAATTTCTAACTGTATGATTTTGGCGACAAAGAAGCATTGCCTAATTTACAGTTAAATTCAGGATTTTTGACCTTTTTCACCTTTTTTCCAAATTTGGATCTGTCCACCATATACTTCATTTTCATAAACAAATGAAGGAACTTGTGAATAGTAGCCCTCACGTCCTGAGCTGAAGGTTTTTGGAGCTAATGGAATTTCATGCTCTTTTCCATCGGGCATTCTAATTGTGGCATATGCAATTTTACTTTTCGGTTTCTGCGATGAATTGTCTGCGGACATGAACTTGTTGTGCTAGAATACCAAAGAACCGATATAAAACCATATTGTATAATGGTATGATCTTGGATACAATCCAGGTGCTTGCAAAAAATTGAACTTTTTATTTCACAGATGATATATGCAGGTTCTAACGTTCAATGATGTGATACTGAAATCGCAAAGGAGTTTAATCTGTGACTTCAATTATCGGATATATATACAAAGTGCAGAGCAAAATTTGTTAACCTCGCGGCGTGTTTCTCTGCATTTCAACTGAAGGTTTAGGTGCGTTTCCCCTTCCTTAGACGTTGATGGATCTAGAGGCTAGTTGAGTCGGTCTCTAGCTTTTTGGCAGAATCAGGGTCTCTGTCTGTATAGTATTTCACCATACCCAGCTTGAGCACTTTGAGCGATAACAGAGCGCATTTTATCCTTGCTGGGCCTAAGTTGAGGAGCCCAATATTTTCCAAGATATCATCTTTAGTCAGATCCTTGACAGAAGTCAGCGGCTTGCCCATAATCATCTCAGTTAGCATTGAAGCGCTTGCTTGGCTTATCGCACAGCCCCTTCCCTCAAACTTGATGTCTTTTACCTTGTCGCCATGAACCTTAAGATGAATGTCAATCTCGTCACCGCATAGAGGGTTGCTGTCATGAATGCTAACGTCTGCGTCCAGCAGCTTACCCTTGTTGCGAGGGTTGCGATAGTGATCCAGAATTATTTCACGATAAATATCGTCACTCAAATCTTAAATAGCCTCCTTGCTTCCCCAAGCGCGCTAACAAAGATATCGATTTCCTCCTTTGTATTGTAGATATAAAAACTTGCCCTAGATGTTGCCGCAACGTCAAGCCTCTCCATGAGCACCTGCGCACAGTGATGACCTGATCTTATTGCTACACCATGATCATTCATGATAGTGGCCAAGTCGTGCGGATGGATGTCGCCAATGTTAAACGATATCACACCGCCCCTGTCCTTTGTGTTGCGTGGACCGTAGAGCGTTACCCCTTTGACTTTAGTAATTATGCCAAGTGCATACTCTGTTAGCTCCACTTCATGCTCTCTGACCTTGTCCATGCCAAGCTTGTTCAGATAGTCAATTGCAGCAGCAAAACCAATGACATCAGCAATATTGGGAGTTCCACCCTCAAATTTGTAGGGAAGGTCGTTGTACCTTGTCTCGTACTTGTGAACCTCCTTTATCATGTCGCCTCCGCCTATAAAGGGCGGCATCTTTTCAAGGATCTCTTTCTTTACATACAATATGCCGACGCCTGTCGGCCCAAGCATTTTATGCGCTGAGAAAGCCATAAAATCGCAATCCATCTTTTGGACATCCACGGGCATGTGCGGAACTGATTGCGCAGCGTCGATCAAAACAGGGATACCTTTTTCATGCGACATCTTGATCATGTCATTTACTGGAACGATGGTGCCAAGTACGTTTGACATATGTGATACTGATACAAGTTTTACTTTCTTCTTCTTGCTGCTCTCAAGATAATTCATGTATTCCTGAAGCTTTAGGTAACCGTTGTCGTCAGTTCCCACGTAATCCAGCTTGGCTCCTTTTTCAGAGGTCAGTATCTGCCACGGCACAATGTTGCTATGATGCTCTAATTCCGTGATGACTATCCTATCTTCCTTTTTAACATTGGTCCTGCCCCACGAGTAGGCAACAAGGTTTATGGCTTCAGTGGCGTTACGAGTAAAAACGATCTCTTCAGTCGATCTGGCATTGATGAACTCTGCCACCTTCTCTCTTGTCTTTTCAAACTCAAGTGTAGCCTCTTCTGCAAGCTGGTGCACTGCACGGTGAATGTTGGAATTGTAATTCATGTAGTAGTCGTGGATGGCATTAATCACTGCAAGAGGTTTTTGTGTAGTGGCAGCGTTGTCAAGGTAGACAAGCGGCTTGCCTCCGCTAACCTTACGCTTGAGGATAGGAAAGTCCTCTCTTATTTTTTCAATATTGAGAGCGCCTTTTTGCATCATTTCGCTAATCCAGCTTGATGTAAATTGAGTTGTCCTGTATTTTAACCTTGTAAGTTTTAATTGGCTCTTCAGCAGGCAGGTTCTGCGGACTCCCGGTGTCAAGCTTGAACGCAGATAGGTGTAATGGACACGTAACTGTAATTTCCTCCTCGTTCATAATTCCTGTAGACAAATCGGCGTAGGCATGCGTACATATTCTGTCGGTGGCATACACATTACCACCTACTTTGGCGACTAGAATTTTTTTGCTGCCCTGATCAAAATCTAGCATCTCGCCATTTTTGAGCGACTTTACATTGCATACCTCTACCCATTTTTCTTCTTCCGACATAACCATCCAGCTACCTATACTTATAGTGCTTTTCAAAGAGGTCTTGGGTTTCGCGGTAGCGGGACTTTTCAACTTCCAGTATCTGCTCCATTGCCTCGTCTGCCCTGAGCATTAATTGCTTACCCTGCCACTTGTTCTCAATTAGATAATTAATCCATGCTCTGATCGTCGGCCCCATCTTTCTCGATAGCGGCTCAAGAAAGCCAGATACAATTTCACGCTTGGCACCTTCCCTGCTAAGGCCTCTTGTCATTAGATAGTAGATCTGGTTTTCATCCATCTGGGCGACAGAGGCGGAGTGCGTGGCTTTAACTTCATTAGTTTCTATTTCAAGGCCAGGTATTGCATCTGACTTGGCGCCTCTGTCAAGAAGGATTGCATGCCCTGCTAGGTATGATTCCGTGCCTCTCGCCTGCTTGTCTATCTTGATCATGCCCTTGAACAATGACTTTGAATGGTCTTTGAGCACTGATTTGACAAGCACTCTTCCTCTAGTGTGAGGTCCAGAGTGGACAAGGTTGGATGTGACGTCAAAGGACTGGTTGCCTATGCCAAACACTATCTCAACATCCTCTGAAGAGGCACCAGGCCCCTTCATGACGCTGTCTGTCTTATAACGTGAAAGCAATGACCCAAACATGCCAATATACCAAGACATCTTAGCATCCCTTTCAACGAATGCCTTCCTGTTTGAAACATTGATACTATCATGACCCATTGCCTGTAGAGTCACCAATTCCAGATGTGCATTTGGATTAACATGAGTCTCGACTAATTCGAAATACCCCTGCTGTACGTCTTGTCTTCCTGATGAGCCCGGTGCATAAATCTCCTGCACAACCGTTGCTTTTGAGCCGATATCTGCAACGACGATGTTTCTTGATATCAGCGAAGTGCCATCGTCTGCAAGAGAAGTGATTATCCTTATAGGCTCTTCAAGCATGACGTTTCTCGGGATATAAATGAAAATGCCGGATTGGAAAGCTGACCCTTCAAGTGCAAGGAATTTGTCCTCCAGATAATTCGGCTGATTTGCAGCCATGTGCGACCTGATTAGGTCACCGTGCTTATTCAGCGCGTCCTTGATACTAGATAGGATGACACCCTGCTTGGCAACACTATCTCGGAGGAAGATCTTATGTATTTCTTGACCTACTTGAAGAATTCCTGTTTCCTGCTCGAGCTCTTTTAGCCTGTCAGAGAGGTCTTTGCCGAGCGCAGCAGGCCTTGTCGTCTGCGCGGTAAAATGGATGCTTTCTGGCTTTATCTTGTTGACATCTGAATACTTGGAGTAGAGCGGCGAGACTTCGGCGGGCAGTGATTGATACTGTAAGAAGGCCTGTTTGCGTATTGAAGCAAGCCAGTTGGGCTCTTGAGCCGCTAACAAGTCAATGTGTCCACTGTTAATTGAGGACAGAGTAGTAGTCGCCATTTTGGGATCACGAAAGATATGAGATATAGTGGTTGGGAGAGGCTTAACCTACTGAGCCTTCCATTTCCATCTTGACTAGCCTGTTAAGCTCTACTGCATACTCCATTGGAAGCTCCTTTGTGAATGGCTCCATGAACCCACCGATGATCATCGAGAGCGCGTCTGACTCTGAGTATCCTCTGCTCATCAAGTAGATTATTTGGTCCTCACCTATCTTGCCTACTGTTGCTTCGTGAGTGATAGTCGCGTCGTCTTCATTGACCTCAATATATGGATATGTGTCAGTTCTAGAGTGCTCGTCCAGCAGTAGTGCATCACACCTTACGTTTCACTTGACGCCTGTAGCGCCCTTTGCAACGTGGAGCAATCCCCGGTAGGTTGTCCTGCCAGAATCCTTACTCACCGACTTGCTAGTTATTCTAGAGGTAGTGTTTGGCGCAAGGTGGACCGCCTTGGCTCCTGCATCTTGGTGCTGGTCCTTTCCTGCAAATGCCACTGATACAACTTCAGCATGTGCGTTCTTGCCAAGCATGTAGACTCCGGGGTACTTCATTGTTAGCCTGCTGCCGAGATTGCCGTCGATCCATTCGACCTTGGCGCCTTCATAAGCATAGGCCCTCTTTGTCACAAGGTTGTAGACATCTTTGCTCCAGTTCTGGATTGTTGTATAGCGGATCTTGGCGCCCTTCTTGGCAATTAATTCCACAACGGCAGAGTGGAGAGACTCGGTAGTGTAGACCGGTGCGGTGCACCCTTCAATGTAATGGACTTCAGCACCTTCATCTGCGATGATAAGGGTGCGCTCAAATTGCCCGATGTTCTCGGCATTAATCCTGAAATACGCCTGCAGTGGAAGCTCGACTTTGACATTTGGCGGGACATAAATAAACGAACCACCAGACCATACCGCGCTATTGAGGGCGGCAAATTTGTTGTCCTCTGGAGGGATTACCTTGCCAAAGTGCTTCTTGAGTATTTCTGGGTATTGCTTTACTGCCGTGTCAGTGTCAGAGAAAATTACGCCCTGCTTTTGCAGGTCCTCCCTTAAATTGTGATAAACAGTTTCAGATTCGTACTGTGCACCGACTCCGGCGAGGAATTTACGCTCAGCCTCTGGGATGCCAAGCTTTTCAAAGGTGTTCCTTACTGAATCGGGAACATCATCCCAGCTCTTGCTGCTGTTCTCGGATGCTTTGGCATAATAGTAAATATTCTGAAAGTCGATTTTAGATAGATCTCCTCCCCACTTGGGCATAGGCTTGCTCAGGAAGACCTCGTATGATCTCAACCGGAAATCTCTCATCCAGTCTGGCTCGCCTTTCATCTTGCTAATTTCCTCGACCGTGCCCTTTGAGAGGCCCTTCTTGCTGAGATAAACGTAAAGCTCTGTTGAATCCTTAAAGTCATATTTGCTATAATCCATGTTAAGGTCTTTTGCAGTCATACGCTTGATATAACTGCGTTATGTTTTATATACATTTTGCATATTCTAGCTTGATCAAGGAGCTTGTTGTGGGGGTTGCCTATGTTC